>Ga0310121_10000413_pt1 | contig 46907 bp, 34 predicted proteins | sample CB27_Tmax_986_MG_FD_203504 | JGI IMG/M metagenome (GOLD analysis project Ga0310121, IMG submission 203504) | Marine microbial communities from Western Arctic Ocean, Canada - CB27_Tmax_986 | ecosystem: Environmental > Aquatic > Marine > Oceanic | place: Canada: Western Arctic Ocean | collected... | reverse complement strand
TGGGCCATGGTTGCAGAGTGGGCCATGGTTGCAGAGTGGGCCATGGTTGCAGAGTGGGCCATGGGGTGCCCTCTGCCGAGTTACAAAGGTTTGTTCAGGGGGGGGGTTGAATCTCCGGGCCGGAGTCGGCAAAATAGCTCATTCGGTCGATTCCTCGGCCAGATCTCTTTAATTTACAGAATTCTTTAATTTGTTTGCCCCTTGGGATTTCTTGCGATGTCGGAAGTCTTACACGTCACCAAACGTACCTCTGTAGGAACACGGAGCAGCATTCATCTGCGTCGAGAGGGTTATGTCCCGGCTGTTTTGTACGGGCATGGTAAAGAATCCGTCAGTTTGTCGCTGCCGGCTGAGGAATTCCATACGACCTTAAGGCATGGCGCGCAAGTCGTGGAACTCGACGGCGATGCGGATGGTCAGGCGTTGTTGCAAGAAGTGCAGTGGGACACGTTTTTCCGGCATGTCCTGCACGTCGATTTGTTGCGTGTTGTGGCAGGTGAGAAAATCAAACTCACCGTGCCGCTTGAAATGCGGGGAACTGCACCAGGAGCCAATGATGGTGTGGTTGAGCAGTTACTGCGTGAGATTGAAATCGAAGTCACTCCGGCCGAAGTTCCGGAGAAACTGCATATCAATGTGAATCAGCTTGAGTTGGAAGGTACGTTAACCGTTGCTGATATCGAGGATTTACCAGAAGGGGCGAGTATTCTTGCCGACGCGGAGGAAACGGTTGTGCAGTGTATTGCCCGCGCGGAAGAGTCGGAAGAAGAATTGTCCGTGGGCGATGCTGAGCCGGAAGTCATCGGTCAGAAAGGCGAGAGTGGCGAGGCTTCGGATGAAAATTCCGATGGTTGATCAACGAGTATGAAACTCATCGTGGGCTTGGGAAACCCCGGGAAGCCATACGAGAACACGCGACACAACGTCGGGTTCCAGATCATCCGTGAGTTTGCGCGTCGACATGATGCCGGACCTCCCCAGGCAAAATTCGAATCAGAGACGGTCCGATTAACCTTGGGTGATCAGCAGGTGATGCTGCTTTGCCCTTTGACGTATATGAATTTGAGCGGGCGAAGCATTCGCTTGGCGGCCAATTTTTATAAGTTGCCCTTGGGAGAATTGCTGGTCATTTGTGACGACTTCAACCTGCCAGTCGGCAAGTTGCGATTCCGAACACGAGGTTCTTCGGGGGGACAACATGGTTTGCAGAATACAATTGAACAACTGGGCAGCGAGGAGTTTTGCCGACTACGAATCGGCGTGGGGCCTTTGCCGGAGCGGTGCAGTGCAGCAGACTTTGTGCTAGGCAAGTTTACCGCCGCTCAGCGCGAAACGGTTGCTGAGGTGGTCGACCGAGCCTGCAAAGCGATCGATTGCTGGTGTACCGATGGTATTGATCAAAGCATGAATAACTTCAATTAAGCCAAATTGGCAGTCCGCACTCGTTTCCGATTGGAGAACCGAACTTTGGACCAAAACGTTTACGAAGTAATGTTAATCTTCAACTCCAGCCGCTTTGTGCGCAATCCGGATAAGCTGCCCAAGGAGATCGAAGAAATGATCACCTCCAACGGTGGCGAAGTCCTGATTAGCCGGCTTTGGGAAGACCGCAAGCTAGCGTATCCCATCCGAGGACAACGCAAAGGTACGTACTGGCTGATTTATTTCCGTGCCAATCCTGACCAGATCAAGACGCTGAATCGTCAATGTGAGATCAATGAGAACATCTTGAGGCAGCTGGTTTTGAAGGTCCATCCGCATCTGGAAGAGCCGATTTTGGCCCATGCGCGGGGTGAAGTAGATTCCGAGTCTGAGGCACCCGAGGCTGCCACCGAGACGGCTGCCACCGAGACGGCTGCCACCGAGACGGCTGCCACCGAGACGGCTGCCACCGAGACGGCTGCCACCGAGACGGCTGCCACCGAGACGGCTGCAGAGGCTTGAAATCCCTTTCCCAGTGCCGACATGAGTGGGACTGCTTGCCTTCGGATCTGTGATTTGGTAATTTGCGGGTAACGGAACGTGTGTTCACTATCGGCAGGTGGGGCTTTTTTCGATAGGAGGGCTTGGAGACCTCGATTCACGCTCCGCGTTGCGAAGGCGGCACCCCCTGGAAACAAGGTGTAAACATTCAAGACCCTGTCACTGGAGACAACCCTGCAAACTGTGGACCCATGCCCAACTTGGTGTGACGTTGAGGGGTAAAACGCGAAGGAAGAACTGTTATGGCAAGCTTTAACCGAGTGATTCTCGTTGGCAACTTGACTCGTGATCCGGAATTACGGCACATCCCCAGTGGTACGGCGGTGTCGGAAATCGGGTTGGCTGTGAACGATCGTGTGAAACGTAACAACGAATGGGTCGATGAGACCACATTTGTTGACGTGACGTTGTGGGCTCGAGCTGCTGAAGTTGCCAGCGAATACCTGAGCAAGGGGTCACCTGTACTGATCGAAGGGCGGTTGAAGCTGGATCGCTGGGAAAAGGACGGTCAGAAGTTTTCCAAGCTGAAGGTGATCGGTGAACGGATGCAGATGCTTGGCAGTCGTAGCAGCGGGGGTGGACAGGGGCAGGACGATTCCTATCCCGCGGATGACAACTTTGTTCCGGCCGGTGGCCCACCCGAAGGCAGTGAAATTCCGTTTTAAAGCTGCTTGCTGTCGACAGCCGGTAAGCCGAAGTAGCCCCGGTGCCAGATGACCTGGTGGAAAAACAAATGCTGGGGCAGCTTGGCTGCTCGCACAAACATTACCGCTTGAGAGCTCGTTGCTGAGAGTCTCTCAACACAGTCCCCTTTGACCTGAAACCAGACCTTTCATGGCAACGAAGACAAAAAAACCAACTGTCTCGAATCGTGTCAAGAAGCCTCGCTTCAAACGACTCCCCAAAGGACCCCATGGTGGCGTTGAGCTGCTTTTGATTCACTCGGTAGAGCATCTGGGTGCCCAAGGTGACGTGGTTGAAGTCAAACCAGGTTACGCCCACAACTACTTGATTCCTCAAGGTCTGGCGACCGTTGCTACCGACCATCATAAACGGATGGTTGAAAAACACCGTAGCAAGCTTATTGAGATCGAAAAGGCGAAGCAGGTGGAACTCCACAAATTCGCCGCCGATATCGCCAAGCAGAGTGTTACCGTTGAGGCCAATGCAACCGAAGATGGGCACCTCTACGGAAGTGTGGGTGCCGCGGAAATTGTCTCGGCACTCAAGAAAATTGAGATCAATCTCTCACCAGAGCAAATCAAGCTTGAAGGACCGCTGAAAGAGTTAGGACTCTACACGATCAAATTCCGCCTCTCAAGCGAAGTCGAAGGCCAGCTTAAGGTTTGGGTGGTGCCGGCGGTGGAAGTGGAATAGGTGCCGGCGGTGGAAGTGGAATAAGAGTGTCCCGCTGGCCAATCGATTGGCCGCCGGATGGGAATATTGGCTTCGCCCGTACCGCACATGTACGGGCAGAAGTCTCTGGATAGACGGAGCGAAAACCAAAGAAGGATCGGTAGCCTGTGGCCTCGGTGGATCAAAAACCACGCATGGATGCTCTCGCGGATGTTGATGAGCATCTCGATCGTTATATGCCCTCTAGCCGCGAGGCGGAACGGGCCGTCTTGGGGAGCCTGTTGTTGTTGCCCGAGGCCTGCGATGAAGTCGCTCTGATCATCCGGGCTGAAGATTTCTACGACGACGCCCACCAACGTATCTTCCGTCACATGCAAGCGTTGCATGAAGATGGCGGCCGGATCGATCCGCTTTTACTTGCCGAACGCCTCCGCGATTCGGGTGAATTCGAGACAGTCGGCGGGAGTTCTTACCTGCTGGAAGTAGGTCGCGAAGTCTCGACTGCCGCACACGCTGAGTATTATGCCCGAATTGTGCATGAAAAATCGCTGTTGCGATCGTTGATTCATGTCAGCACCGATATTCTCAAAGATGCGTATGAACCGAGTGTGGACGGCCGGGAAATGCTGAGTCGCGCTGAAGAGCGTGTGTTCGGTATTCTCGATGCCAAGGGATCAGATTGTGTCAGCTCCATTCGCGATGTGTTGCAGGAATCGCTGGCTCGTATTGATGCTCGTATGAAGCATGAACATGCGTTTGGTGGCCTGGAGTCAGGTTTCGATGACTTTGACGACCTGACCGGTGGGCTGCACAACAGCGAACTGGTGGTTCTGGCTTCGCGTCCCAGTATGGGGAAAACGGCGCTGGCGATGAATATGGTCGAACATATGACAATTGAGCTGGCGAAGCCGGTCTTGTTCATAAGTTTGGAAATGTCAGCCCTCGAACTCGGGGATCGTCTGTTATGCTCGCGGGCAAAAGTAAACAGTCGTCGGCTGCGCAACGGTCAGATTACTGCTGAAGAGAGCCGCAAGTTAGTTCAGACAGCTGCCGAAGTGAGTAGTGCCCCACTGTTTGTCGATGATTCTCCCAGCCGAAGAATGACCGAGATTGCTGCCGCTGCCAGACGACTTCAGCGTCGGGACGGGTTGGCTCTGGTCGTCGTCGATTACCTTCAGCTGATCGAACCTGACAATGCGCGAGATCCCCGCCAAGAACAAGTTGCCAAGATCGCACGCCGACTTAAAGGACTTGCTCGTGAATTGAACGTTCCCGTGTTGTGCCTCGCACAGCTGAATCGACAGGTCGAAGCCACCCGTGACAATCGGCCCCAGCTGAGCCATTTAAGAGAGTCCGGAGCCATTGAACAGGATGCCGATGTGGTGATGTTTATCCATCGCGAAGAGTATTACATGACCAACGATGACGAGCGGGAACGGGTGAAAGGCGAGGCCGACCTGCTCATCAAAAAGCAGCGTAATGGCCCAACCGGCGATGTGAAGCTCACCTGGCTCCATGACTTTACACGATTCAGTAACGCCGCGCCACAGCCTTACGAAGAGTTCGATGATGGTTATGGCGGGGGGAAAAGTTTCTAGTCCATTAACCTGTTGAATTCTTAAAGCTCGGCATCAGGTCATCAAACGGATCCTCCCCGCCACTGGCAGGTGGAGCATTTGCCCACGGAAGTTGCCAGCTTGCTAGTTGCCAGAAAGTGAACATCTGCCTGCTAGCAGACCTCTCGGTCCAGCGGTTGAGCGGAATTGTGAATTCGCCGTTCGCGCCAGCTGATTTCTCGATAGGTTCACACCGAATTCACCTTGCCGCTGGCAGTGTTTTTCTGTATTTCTTCGTGGTCTTGTCGTGAGACCACCTGTTGCGTTGAGGATGTTTGCGCGACTTGTTTTGTGGGGCGGACCGTTCCAAGCCGGTACTTATCCGCAGTTTCTCATCCAGTGTCATTCCTTCGCGAGTGAAGCGACCAATGCTTCTCTGTTGTCGACCAACACGGGTTCGGATTGGGTTTGGAATACTCTTTGTGTGTGCCCTTGCCGCAGAATGTGGTGCCCAGATGGGACCGAACTCCGGCGCGAATCCAACCTTCCCGGGTGGTCGAAACCGCAAGAAATCCGAATTGATGGGGCTTTCGCTGGCCGCGACAGGTGAGGATGTGGTGGAGTTGCGGATTGTCGGGAACAAGACAATTCCGACGTCGCAAATCGTTAATCAGATACAAACTCGTCGTGGCCGTCCCTTCGATCCCAAGATCGTGCAGCGGGACGTCCGCAAGTTGGCTTCTTTGAGTTGGTTTGTGGATGTGAAGCCACTGTACGAAAAAACGCCCGTAGGTCGCATTGTAATTTTTCAAGTCGTGGAGCGGCCGACGATCCGTTATGTCGAATTTCTAGGCAATCAGCGGATTCGCGACAAAACCCTTACCAAAGAAATTGACCTTACGGTGGGGGGTGCGGTGGATCCGTTTGCTGTCGAAGATGGGCGCCGAAAAATCACCGCACTTTACAAGAAGAACGGATTTAACAAGACGCAGATTTCCGTTCTTGAGGGCAACAAGGCAACCGACCAAGGGGTGGTCTACATTATCAACGAAGGCGTTTCGCAGAGAATTTGGGACGTAGATTTTGTCGGTGCCAACTTTGTGAGTGCACGTCGACTCAAGACACGAATCCAGTCAAAACCCCCGATGATGCTCCTGTTCAAAGGTTTTGTCGATCGCGAACAAATCGAAGCCGACACGCAGGCACTCACCGACTTCTATCGGTCATTTGGATTCTATCAGGCCAAGGTTGGCCGAAAGATCGAGTTCAACGACCAGGGAACCTGGGCAAATCTCACCTTCGTCGTCGATGAGGGCCCGCGGTACGAGGTGCGGAACGTTTCCTTTATGGGTAATCAACTACTCAGTAATAATTCCCTGGAAATGGGACTTCGCATGCCCGCTGGCAAGCCGTTCGAACGGGCAAATATGAACAACGATATCGAATGGTTGAAGGAACTTTATGGCAGCCAGGGTTACGTTTTTGCCGACATCCGTGCCGAACAAGTCCTGCTCGAAGAACCGGGGCAACTTGACCTCGTCTACCACATCGAAGAAGGGAAGCGTTGGCGGGTGGGTCGAATTCTTGTCAACATCAACGGTGAACATACCCATTCCCGGATCCAGACTGCCCTGAATCGACTTTCCCTCAAGCCGGGTGAGATTCTGGATATCCGTGAAGTGCGGGCTAGTGAACGTCGTCTTCAGGCGAGCGGCTTGTTCTTGACAGATCCCGTTCAAGGGGTTGCACCCAAAATCACCTTTCGAATTCCTGAGCTGGAGTCTATCGAATTCACCGGTGACCGGCGAAATGGTCCCGCTGCCGGAATGCGTGGGCAAAGTCCCGATCTGGCTGTCCCCGAGGCCCTCCCCAATTCAGACTCTGAAAAGCGAACCTACGAAGTTCGACGCCTGCCTCTACTCTCCCAGGCTGAGGTCGTTAACGTTTATTTGGACTTCAGTCAATCCCCCAAATCAGTGCCATCCTCCCAAGGTGAACCAGAAGCGGGAAACACGATTCACTCGCCGAACCACCAACCGCTGTCGGCAACCGCTGTTCGACATGTTGCAATGCGGCCACCCTTGGAAAATGTGCAGTCCGAAGGTGAGCCGCCAAGTGCAGGGCGGGGCACCTATGACGCCATCGTGGTGCGTACCCAAAGTCCTTTTCAGCCAGGCCAGTCTGTTGCGCCAACCTACGGTGGTCAATTACCCGGTGCCACTGGCCCTCAGTCAGCACCTGTTGGTTACCATGTCGGACAGATCCAGCCATCTCAACAAGTGGTCGCGCCAGCTTACCTTTCAGCACGGCAAAGTGGTTCCAATGCCTATGGGCAGGTCCCACCACCTCAGTACGCAGCGGTGGGACAAGTACAGCCGGTACAGTATGTCCAACCGCTCCCCGCACCGGTGGGAAGTGCCGTGGCACCATCAGTCGCACCTAGTTCCAATTACGAACCTCCAATCACTCCATTACCGGCTCAGCCGGGTTATTACCCCGGCGTTCCATTCACTGGCTTGAACCCCTATTCGGAACCAAACGTGGATGTCGTTATCGACGTCGCTGAGGCACCGACGGGCCGGTTTCAGATTGGTGCTGGTATCAATTCAGATGCTGGTGTGATTGGTAATATTTCTCTTGACGAACGCAACTTTGACTGGCGTCGCCCGCCCAGGAGCCTTAATGACTTCGCAACCGGTCGTGCCTGGAGGGGTGCTGGCCAGCGGTTCCGACTCGAAGCGGCACCCGGTACTATAGTTCAACGCTACCTGGCCAGTTTTAGCGAGCCCTATCTGTTTGATTCCCCCATCAGCTTTGGACTCAGTGGATCCTACTTCGAACGTCGTTTTCGGGATTGGGACGAAGAACGTTTGGGGGGGCGTGCGTCACTCGGGTACCAGTGGGTTGAATACGACCTGTCGGCAACACTTGGATATCGTGGTGAACTGATCAAAATTTACGATGCTCCTAACGCTCCATTGGTACCCTCGTTGGAAGACGTCATGGGTGATAATACGCTCCACGGTTTTCGAGTTGGGTTTGCCAATGACACACGTGACAGCGCCTTCTTTCCCACCCAAGGGCACTTGTTTGATGTGAATCTCGAACAGGTCCTCGGCGACTACACGTACGCCCGAGCAATTATTGACATCCGCGAATACGGTTTGCTTCACGAGCGTCCCGATCATTCGGGACGTCACGTTTTGAGCGGCAGGTCGCGGGTCGGATTTAGCGGTCGTGATACCCCAATTTACGATAACTTTTTCGCCGGTGGTTTCTCAACCCTCCGTGGTTTTGATTTTCGGGGAGCGTCACCCGTTTATCCCATTGGCGGCGGCTCGTTTGTCGAAGTCGGTGGACAATTCATGTGGATCAATTCACTAGAGTATCTCTTTCCACTCACCGCCGACGACATGATTCACGGTGTTGTGTTTGTCGACTTTGGAACAGTGGAAAGTTCCGTAAAGTTGGATATGAACAGCGTGCGGGTCGCTCCCGGATTCGGATTGCGGATGACCGTGCCTGCGATGGGGCCAGCACCAATCGCGCTTGACTTTGCTTGGGGTGTAAAACGCGCTGAGTACGACGATCTTCAGGTTTTCAGCTTTAACGTCGGGTTCACCCGGTAAACTATTTGCTGGTTTTGATCCTCATTCTTACGGAAGCCGGAAAAATTGCGGAAAAAGTAACCTTCGGTTGGACCTTTGCGAGCGAATTCTCACCGGCTTGCGTGTTGACTTACCGGCGAATTTACCCCTGGTTTTCCCAAAAATCTGACGTTATCCGTACCCGATACCGCTGCCGACTGATCGGAATTGTCTGGGCTGGGTACTCGAAACAGGTTGAAGCCTCCAGTTTTTGAAACTGTTGCGGAATGCTGCCGTCCATTGAACCAGCCACGGCCATACAGGTTTTCAAAATAAGGAGCGTAGCTTTCTCAGTGTCACACCTTGTAGTAGTCGAGATGGTACGGATAGGGCCTTTGAAACGAATACCCGCTCGTCTGGGGATAGAACCGGGGGTGATGAAAGCGTTTGGTCCGGAGACGAGATTTGCGCTGAACCACCAGGGCGAATCAGGTTTGCCTTGACCGCAAGCAGGCAGGAAAGCCACAGCCGCCAGGGCGGTGGCCATCATTAATGAGAAGACGAGCCGATTCATGCTGAGCTTGCCGTAGTAAGGGCAAGCCGGTTGCTAACCCTCTGTACTTCCATAGCACGTTCGACGGTGTGTGGATTTCAAGAAAACGCCAACGAGATGAATCGGGTGTGGGCAGGATCGTGCCGGCATGATTGACATTACCCGAACGACAGTTTTTTCTCACGTGGATCTTCCATACTTTCGGCCATCTTGCGAAGGGCTTCGGTCTCGATCTGCCGGACCCGTTCGCGGGTGAGACCTAATTGCTGTCCAATTTCTTTGAGGGTCTTCGGCTCGTGTCCTTCGAGTCCGAATCGCATTCGCAAAATGGTCGCCTCGCGTTCGTCCATCGTTTTCAGCAGAGCCATTACGTGCCGCAGGCTGTCGCTTTCGATAAGCGACTCATCTGGTGACAGTTGGCGTTCGTCCATCACCATGTCGCCCAACGTCCAACCGGCCTCGGTCTGGTCTGTATGCGGTGTCGCATTGTAGATTTTGATTGCTTTCTTGATGATGGGCAGCTTCTTTTTAGGCAGACCCAATACGCGGGCAACTTCTTCGGGTGTTGGTGAACGGTCCAGTTCCTCGGTCAAGCGAGCGGTAGCTCGTCGCCATTTACTCAACAGTTCCACCATGTAAGCGGGAATCCGGATCGTTTTTCCGGTGTTGATCAGGGCCCGTTTAATCGATTGTTTGATCCAATAGCTTGCGTAAGTGCTAAACCGGGTTCCCATTGCCGGGTCGAATCCCTCCACAGCGCGGAGGAGGCCGAGATTCCCTTCCTCAATCAGGTCTTGAAGTCCCAGGCCTTTTCCAGAGTAGCCTCGGGCAATGTTCACCACCAAACGGAGGTTTGCCCGCACCATGCGGTCCCGTGCCCGGGTATCGCCTTCGCCAATGCGGATTGCCAGTTCTCGTTCTTGTTGAGCGGTGAGCAGGGCCGTTTCATTAATCTCGCGCAGGTAGGTTTCCAGCGGTGACTGGACTGAAGAACTGGAGCGGCGTCCGGTTTTTGTGGTGCTGGTCATGGAAAGGTGTTACGGTCGGGAGGAAGGAATCGACAAAATCGGTGTGGGCACCAGAAGTGTGAAAACTGCGGACAGCTTTGCTAGCAGCCCCGATTCCTTTCATCGACGGGTGCGGGAGGAAACTACATTTCGGACTGTTTTCGATAGCGTGTCACGAATGCGCCTGCGTTTCGGGCCATGCCAAAAAGAACGACGCCACAGGTCGTAACCCGTGGCGTCGTGGATTGGGGCTGAGATTTCGGTCAGGCTATGCCAGTTGTAGCCGTTAGGCTGGGTTCTCGTCTGGAGTTTCAGCCTGGCTGGCCTCTTCAGCGGGAGAATCCTCGACAGCGACATCACCCGCATTATCGGTATCTTCGGCCGGAACCTCTTCGGCTTCGGCTGATGCCGGTTTGAAAAGGGGGCCCGATTGGGAACCGACACCACCCTTCAATTCGACTGCCAATCCAGTGCCGGCAGCGCTTGTTTCAGCTTCTTCTTCTTCGGCCCATTCGACTCGCTTGCGCGACAGGCCAATCTTGCGCTCTTCAGTATCGACACGAAGGATTTTGACCTCAATGTCTTCGCCAAGCTTGACAACTTCTTCTGGATTGTCGACTTTGTGGTCCGCCAGTTCCGAGATGTGAAGCAATCCTTCGAGACCATCTTCCAGGCAGACAAACACGCCGAAGTTTGTGACCTTGGTCACCTTACCCGTTACGAGTTGCCCCGACTGGTAACGGTTGGGGATATCGTTGGCCCAAGGGTCTTCGTCGAGTTGTTTCAGTCCCAGGGCAATTCGTCGACGGTCTTGATCGACGGTCAAGACTTTGCACTCGATTTCCTGCCCCTTCCCAACCACTTCGCTCGGATGGCTGATCTTGCGAGTCCATGACATGTCACTGACATGCAGCAGGCCATCGATTCCTTCTTCCAGTTCGATGAAGGCTCCGTAGTTGGTGAGATTTCGCACCCGGCCTTTGACAAGTTCGCCTTTCGGGTAACGATCGGCGACCTTTTCCCAGGGGTTCTGTTGGGTTTGCTTCATGCCGAGCGAGATTTCCTGTTTTTCCTCGTCGATCTTTAGCACGACAACGTCAATGACGTCATCGACTTGTACCAACTCGGTCGGATGGCTGATTCGCTTGGTCCACGACATCTCGCTGATGTGGACCAAACCTTCGATTCCATCTTCCAACTTTACAAACGCCCCGTAGCTCATCACATTGACCACAGTTCCCTTGTGGAAAGATTCGACCGGATACTTTTCCCCGACGTGCTCCCAGGGGCTGGTCTGCTTCTGCTTGAGCCCTAGTGCAATCTTTTCCTTTTCGTAGTCAATGTGAAGGATCAAGACTTCCAATTCGTCGTCGATCTTCACCATCTCAGAGGGATGGTTGACGCGTCCCCAACTCATGTCGGTGATATGCAATAAACCATCGATGCCACCCAGATCGACAAATGCGCCGAAGTCAGCGATATTCTTGACCACGCCTTTACGCAACTGGTTGACTTCGAGCTCTTTGAGCAGTTCTGATTTCTTCTTGGAACGTTCTGCCTCGATCAGGCTGCGACGGCTGACAACGATATTACGTCGTGCTTCGTCAATCTTGAGTACGACGCATTCGATTTCTTTACCGATGTACTCTCCAATATCGTGGGGTCGGCGGATATCAACCTGACTGGCTGGCAAGAAAACGTTGACGCCGATGTCGACCAGCAGGCCACCCTTGATTTTGCGTGTGACGGTTCCGGAGACTTGATCGCCCTCAGCGACAGTTTCCATTACCCTCATCCACTTCTCAATTTTCTCTGCCTTCTGCTTGCTCAGGACGATCATGCCCCGATCGTCCTGTCGACCAACAGTGTCTTCCACTTCCTCGACCAGCACGCGCACCCGCTCACCCACCTCGGGAAGCTCTTTCCCTTCTGCTTCCCATTCATGGCGGGGGATGATGCCTTCGCTCTTGTAGCCGACATCTACGAGGACAAACTCATTGTCGATACGAAGAATGGTGCCTTCGACAATTTGGTTGACACCGACACTTACACCGGAAACCCAGTCGATCTCGTCGGGCAAGGCGGTGCCAACGGCGGCATTCCAGTCTTCTTCAGAAACGTCGAATTCTCGGATTAGATTGCGGTTGACCATGAAACCTGGGGGATAAACCGACAGAATCAAGGACAGCTTGTATCTGTCACGTAGGGAAACTTTGCCCACAGGCGAGAGGGGGCTGTCCTCAACTCGCTTCCTGCGAACTCGACCGACCAACAGAGACGACCTACTAAACAAGTTCGCAAGGGGAACCGGGTATGCTAACAGATCGTGTTAGCCCCGACAATTGCCGTAAAGGGCACGGTGCGGTAGCCCCAAACTGCCACTCATCCCCGAACGCCACATGTAGAAGTCGCCACGCCGACCTAGTTTTCCTTATCCTTAGGGCTTCTGCCTTGACGAGTTGCCCTAAAAGTCGAGGCCCGATGGAAGGTTTCGGCGAGGCGTTCGGTCAGCAGATCGACCAGTTGCTGGTTGTCCTTATCGAGAATTTCCCCTGGATCAATGGGTGCACCAAAAGCCACGACAATCGGTCGAAACCGGGGTACCATACGTCCCCGGGGCAGGGCATCAAACGATCCGGCGACCGCGACCGGTACGAGCGTCACCCGGGAGCGACGGGCAATAACGCAGAAACCAGATTGCAACGGTTGCAGGTTGCCATCATGTGTGCGTGTACCTTCTGGAAACACCAGTAGCGGTTGTTGATCTTTTAGAACTCGTAACGATGTCCGCAAGCCCGACAGACCCATCCCCTCTCGGTTGATTGGAATGGCACCTAACGACCCAATTAGCCATTTCAGTGGCCAGAAGAATAAGGTATCACGGGTGAGAAAACGCAGCTGCCTGGAGCTGGCAATGCCCACCAGTACGGGATCAAGGTGACTTTGGTGATTGGAGAGGATCAACACACCACCATCCTGGGGAAGTTGTTCGCCGCCGATTACCCGCAAACGGAACGCAATCCGCGCGACGAACCAACAGCAGCTACAAACCACGGTGTACCAAAGTTGTCCAAGCAAAAGGGTCACCTCGATTACATATGGGTGCGTACGATTTCTTCCAAGTGGTTGACAACTGCTTCAGGTGTCATGCCGTCGGTGACCACTTGAATTGCGTCGTCGGCTTTCCGTAGGGCACCCACCGGACGCGTTTTGTCGCGATGATCGCGGGTACGCTGTTTTTCCAGCACTTCTTCATAGGTGATTTTTTCACCCCGAGCTACCAGGTCTTGATGACGGCGTTGGGCACGAGTTTCTTGGCTGGCAGTCAAAAATATCTTGCATTCCGCTTCGGGAAAAACGACCGTGGCTTGATCGCGGCCTTCGGTAACCACATCGACGCCGGCAGCAGCGTCTTGTTGCAATTTGACGAGCCGCTCACGCACGCCGGGATGATCGGCTGCGTAGCGGGTCGAGGTAGTAATCTCAAAAGAGCGAATCGTTGCAGTAACATCGCGACCGTCGAGAATCACGCTATCTTCATCCAGGACGATTTCCACGCTGTGGGCTACCTGTAGCAACGCATCTGCGTCGGCCAGATCGATACCTTTTTCGATCACGGCCAGTGTTACAGCCCGATACATCGCTCCGGTATCGAGAAAATGGAACCCGAGGCGTTGAGCCAGGCGACGTGCCGCGCTGCTTTTCCCAACTCCCGCTGGGCCGTCAATAGTTACGATCATGGCAAGCCAGCAGCACTTTCGACTGCCGGTTGGTATGGCTGGTGATTTCGTTGGTATGGCTGGTGATTTCTCTGTGCTCTCATGCGGCTCGTGCTACGTTGCGAAACGACCGGCCAATTGTACCCATTGGTGTGGTTCGAGTTCGAGGACAATATCGCCTTCATTCACAGATAACTCGGCGCGCGGTTGATCCGAAAAACTGGTGGTTTTTCCGGTTTGAAACGGTTTCCAGGCAGAGATTCGCACTTGGGTGGCCCGGCCTTCGGTTTCCAAGAGACGCAAACAAAGGTCGGCATTTCCCGAGGTACGCCTCCCTAGATGAGTCACAAGTACGTTCTTTGCACTGGCGTGCAAAAACCAACCATGCCGGGAACCGGACGTGCTTGAGACCTTCGCAACACACTCGCCCGGTGGGGTTAACGATCCCAAGATCGATTTCATGGGGAAAACGGTGTCCAGGCAAAGGCCAAACCGAAAGTTAACGCTCGTTTCGCCATCAACGATGAGCAGTGTATCGAGGGCACGATCACCAATTCGGCGGTGGCAAGGCAATCCCCAGGGGGATAGCGTGATCGAACGACTGTCTACCGACACTTCGCGAATTTCAATCCATTCTCCACTCTCGATGTACCTCCCAGCTACCGGGAGGCCAAGCCAATTCGAGCCATAGCGGATATCCATACTCAAGTCCGCCCACATGATTCGGCTGGCAATGTAACTTCGCCAGGGATCTCCGGAGACCGGCGACACGTCATCAAATTGCACATCGACGACCAACTCGCGGGCCCCTCGGTAAAGAGTTACGCATTGGGTGAACCGGGCAACCGGGTGATCCTCCCCATCCAAAATCGCCCCTGTTGAAGTAAGTGCCCCTGCGTATTGGTCACACCGTGTGATCTCAACAGAGTCGGCCTTCATTTGCGAACTTCCAGAGTATGTTTCGAGGTCGTCGGCAGCCGCTGGTGGATCTTCCGGGCAACAGCGAACCAGCCGCTGCGAAATTCTTGTGGTTCGGTCACGATGTGATTTGATAGATTGAATACCTCCTGTCGCCCCGTTGATTGTTAGTTCCAGGTATTCGTTGCGCAATCGATTCTCAACGGCCAGGGGAAGGTTGAGCGGAGCCGGATTTTCTGCAGATGTAGAAAATCCCAATGCAGGTACCTCCTGACCGACAAAAGTTACTGGGATGCTGCGGTCAAAACTCCACGCATTGATTCCGACTGTATGAGTGGTCTCAGATGGATTACCAGAAGGTTCGCCAATCAGATCACTCAAACGCTCCAGCGGTGACGAAGCCACACCCGATACCGGCTCGTTACCGACCACGACGTTTGCCAGTCCGATCAGCAGTTGCTTGTGGATTTGGGAAACCTGCGTGGTGAAGTCGGACGCCCGTTGCGATAGCGGATCGGGTGAGTGACCGACAACTGCCGACACAAGCCGCTGTCGTGGCCTGGGCGGAATCTGACAGGTCAGCCAGTAATCCGCCGTTGCAGATTCGTCAAAGTAATCCTCGAGAGTTACAAATTTACCCAGCACTGGCCCGTAACGCCTCGTGCTGCGAAGATCGTCGTACCACGAGCTCTCGTCACCTGGCCATCCCGCGAATAACAGACTTGCCACGTGGTCATATTGAATTGAGTGGCCCAGGTTATCAGACAGGCTGAGAAAAGTTTCAGATTTGGACGTGTCTTGTGGCGTAACCGAAAGCGCGTCCATCACACAATTACCGGCTTCCTGCCAACGAGTTTTCGCTTGCTCACTTGGTGGTTTGCGAGTGCCGTCGAAGGTCGAAAGCATTGCCCCTCGAAATTGTAGTTGTTGTAATACTTGAGGTAAGAGAGGAGCGGTGCTACATGCAAACTGGCCAAAAACCGTTACGTCCGAGTCCAAGGTTGTCCGATAGGCTGATTTTCCGTGAATGAATTCAGCGAGGAGATGCTCGGGTGACAGGTTTCCCAGATTACCTTGACTGTAAGGGCCACCGACAACCGAAGTTGATCCCGCGGAAATAGATTGCTTGAGCGTGGCCAGCGTTTTTGGTGATTGTCTGGCAAGCTGTTCGATTTCCGAACCACTGGCAAGCAGGTTCAGGGGATGGCCGGACACTAAACAGTCGTGCAGCGCCTGGTCATTCACACCTGTCGAGAACAATTGCACGTCGATGAAGTACGGATCGACCGGATAGGAGTGCTGGCGAGCCTGCGTGAGCAAGTCAAAAGCCCGTTCCAGTTGGTCGCGGGCTCGATGGATATCTCCGTGGACCGCTGCTTCGGCAGCGGTGACCGTCGCCTGCGACAATTCCTGTGGTTCGATAATGTTGTGGTACTGCATAGCATGCGTAAGCAGCTCCACTTGCAGGTAGCAGTACCCCAACCCAAAAAACTCTCTTACGAGTTCCGCATCGATTGCGTCGTCATGCACAAGACCGACCTCGCTGAGCGCGTCAATTATCTGGGACCGCATTCTCATCTCAACGATGGGTGGGGGATTGACCGGATGTGTAGCGCGGAACCGGTCCAGCCAGTTGGTCGGGAGCACTGGGTGGGCAGTTTCCGGGACCAAGAGAAGCTCCCCAGCAAGTGATTCGGGCTCGGGTGGATCGTCTGCCCGTTGCCACGACGGGATCCCTTTTGTGGAGGCGATTAGTTCCGGGTGCCACGCCGTTGTCCATGCGGCCAGCAGGGAATCGGCCTCCGAACCGCCGAGAAAAGCTGGAAAATCGTGCAGGCTATGGCAGGGGAGAAAGATGGTTGTGTGTCGCAAAGTCATTTCAGAAAAGGGGTTATGGAGATTATGGCAGCTGAGGATTTCATGTGCGTCCGGCCTGTGTCAAGTTCTACCGATTGTGACGTCTTGTGGCTATCGGTGACTTGGTAACTTCTACTACTCATTTGAAGGGACACGAGTACAATGGAGAGTATAGGTAGTGACGATGCCCGGACCCGGTACGACTCCCAGTTTGGTCTCGGTGGTGAAACTCGTAAACCCATTTGGGTTTATCGTGTTTTTGCAAGCTGCCATGATTGGTAAATGAGGACCGGACGGCACGCATTGGGTAACCGGATCGGTTGACTAAAGAGCATAAGAGAGGCGCCCGCTTCTAACGACGTTCTTGGTTCGGACGACAGTTGTTTCGTCGCGAACTTACCTTTCCCTTTATTCTTGGTAATTGTCGTCGAACGGAAGTGGAAGATGAAGCAAGCAATCCATCTTTACGGGATTGCGGCGATGGTATCGATAGAACGGAATAGAGGCTCTTGATTATGGCAAATTCTGGCGCAGTGTGGGGGATTGACGTGGGGCAGTGTGCGCTGAAAGCGCTTCGTTGCCGCCCACACGAAAAGGATGCCGGACGGATCGTGATCGAGGCTTTCGATTACATCGAGTACCCAAAGATTTTGAGCCAACCTGAAGCTGACCGCGAGGAGTTGATCCGCGAGGCACTTGAGGAGTTTTTGTCGCGCAATGAGGTCAAAGACGATCAAGTGGCAATTTCCGTTCCTGGCCAAAGCGGCTTGACGCGATTTATCAAGTTGCCGCCGGTTGAGAAGAAGAAGATTCCCGACATCGTCAAATACGAAGCTCGACAACAGATTCCGTTTGCCCTGGAGGATGTCGTTTGGGATTACCAGTCCCTGGCGGGGACCAGCGAGGACGAAGGATACGCCCTTGATACGGAAGTTGGCTTGTTCGCGATAAAGCGAGACCAGGTCTCGCGAATCCTGCAGCCATTTGAAGAGGTGGGTATCGACGTCGAAATCGTACAACTGGCGCCGCTTTCGATTTACAACTATGTTTGTTTTGATCGGTTTGGCAATCTTGCCTCTGTTAGCGAAGGCGATGGAAAAACGAATGATTCGATCGTTGCGATCTCCTTGGGTGCAGATACCACCGATTTAGTGATCACCAACGGGAATCGTGTCTGGCAACGCAATATTCCCATTGGGGGCAATCATTTCACGAAGGCTTTGTCGAAAGGGTTGCGACTCACTTTTGCTAAAGCCGAACACCTCAAACGCAATGCGATAAAGGCCGAGGATCCCAAGGCAGTCTTTCGGGCAATGCGGCCTGTCTTTAGCGATTTGGTTGCCGAGATCCAGCGGTCACTGGGATTCTTTTCCAGCAACAATCGCGACGTTCAGTTGGGAGAGGTGATTTTACTGGGCAATGCGGTGAAACTGCCCGGTTTGCAACGCTATTTGTCCCAAAACCTCGACCAGAAGGTAACGCCGGTAAACGAGTTTGCCAACCTGGTTGGGGGCAGTGTCGCTGCAACCCAACAGTTTACCGAGAATCAACTCACCTTTCCCGTTGCATATGGGCTTTGTGTCCAGGCATTGGGGCGGGGCCAGATCAGCACCAATCTTTTGCCCGAGCAGATCGTAACGGCACGGCTCGTGCGTGCCAAAAAACCGTGGATCGTGGCGGCGGCCGCTTTGTTAATGATTGGCCTGACGATCAATTACGCCAGCCATTATTCCGCGTTCAAAAGTGTCGATATCGATTCAGTATCGGCGCCGACAATGGCACAGGCGATCAAGAAGTCCCAAAGTTGGTCGCAGCAGGCCAGTTCGATGGCCAGCGAGAACTCAAACTTGAAGTCGAAGTTTGATGGGATCGTGGAAATCGGGCAGAACTTGCAAACCAATGTGGAAGGCCGGTTGCTATGGCTGGAGTTGTTAAAGGCAATCGACGCCGCTTTGCCAATCGATGAGCGCCCAGCGGAAGAACGCGCGCAAACGGACGACGATGTGACGGGTCGGACTGAAATACACATCGAACACATGGACTGCGAGTATTTCGAGGATCTCTCCCAATGGTTTACCGGTGTGCAGTCTCTCTATACCCAATCACACACCGAGTTTGTTGATCAGACGGGTGAATCCTCTTCTACCGAAGACGCTGCGGGCGGAGACCAGAGCGAGGCTGAGGCTACCGAGGATAGTCAGGAGAGCGGGGAAAATGTGCCCGCGAATAACAATATCCCGGGTGATGCGAGCGGCTTTGGAGCGGAGGATGCCTTCGGTGACAATGGTGTTGGCGGCCAAGGTTTTGGGGATGGAGATGAGACAGCTGGAGCCGTGGAAGGACCTTCCGGGCCAGGGTGGGTGATTCAGCTCAATGGATACCATTTCCACAACAGCGATCCCTACAACGAAGGCCAACCTTTCCTGCAGAACACCTTCATCAAGCAGCTGGAGGAAGGAAGTGTGCAACTTCCCGATGGACCAAATGGTGAACTGATCGATGTGCCAATTGCCGATCTCGGCATTAGCCACCCTATCGTGGTGACCCAGAACAAGATTTATGAGGTGCAATACGATCCTGAGGCAACCAGCGAACAAGGTGCGCAACGTTTCATGGGGTTGCGGACCCCAGGTGTGCCCGGCAATCAGCAGGGTAACCAGGAGGAAGAATTTAAAGAACCTGTCCGCTGGAAATTGCGGGAATACGATTTCGTAATTCAATTCGCATGGTCACAAAAATCGCGGTCGATTCGACAAGGGAAACGCAATGACGAAGCGGGACCAGATGAGTATGACACGGCCACTGCCAATACCAGTATTCGGTAGGAGCTAAAACAACATGGATAAGATTCGCGTTTTATTGAACTGGGCGGTGAAGCACCATTTTTGGTTGCTTTCGGCGCTTGTCGTGTTGATTGGTCTGGGTTGTTGGTTTCGGGCGTCAAGCAATTTGAGCAAGCTTTATGCAGCCAACAAAACCAAGATCAAGCAAGAATTCACGTCACAAAAAGGTCTGTGGGACAAGGTTTTTCACCCCAATGAACAGGTTAATAAAGAACAGCGAAAACAAATCGAGCAACAGGCTGGCGAGGTAACCAAACTCTGGCAGCAACTCTACGCTGTCCAACAGGATGCCGTTCTCACGTGGCCCACGCAACTTGGTCCCCGCTTCCAACGAAACATTATCCAACTGAAGTTCGGTAATGACATTCATCCCGATATGCGTGACACCTACCTGAATTACGCGAAGAATCACTTCAAGGAATTGCCGCAAACAGTGAAGGCTCTTGAGTTACCCGAAGGTTCTCGAACCCCCAATGTAATGGGGAGGGGCATGGGTCAGCAGATTATCGATATCGCACAGATCGAGCAAATGGTGTCTGCCAGTCAATTGGGTCGTTCCGGACCCAACAACAAAAGCAACCAGGAACAAGAGGACCCGCCTAAGCTCGATTTCCTCGTCTATTGGGTTGATCAAGATATGGTTCGAAGTCGACTCACGTTCAATGCACGGCCCTCCTCAATGCGAATCTGGGTAACCCAGGAAGATCTTTGGGTCTACACCACCATGCTCCAAGTGATTGCGAATACGAACAAGGCAGCCGGATCAACTCGTTTTTCAAACGCGGCTGTTCGTGTGATCGATTCGCTCGAAGTTGGCAGAGCGGCAGCACGAGAGAGCAGGGCAAAAGGTCGCATCCTTGTACCTGTGCAGCAAGGCCGTGGCGACGCATTCGGTGAGGAGGGAATGGCAGGTGGTTATGGTGGCGGATATGGTATGGAAGGGGGTCCTGGTGGCTTTGGTGGCGCTGGTGGCGCTGGTGGCTTTGGTGGCGCTGGTGGCGCTGGTGGCGCTGGTGGCGCTGGTGGCGCTGGTGGCGCTGGTGGCGCTGGTGGCGCTGGTGGCGACCGGGATATGGACGGCGGTTATGGTGGTGGATTTGGCATGGAAGGAGGCTACGGTGGTGGATTTGGCATGGATGGAGATTTCGGTGGAATGGGAGGGGCCTTTGCCAAAGGAGATCCCGAGGGGGGTGACGAGAATACCCAACTCGTTTCCTTCCGATACGTCGACGCAGAAAAACAACCGATTGCCATCCAAGGGGACTGGGACCCTACGCTCGCCGGAGTGGAATATAAACGCTTGCCGATTCGAATGAGTTTACAAATGGATCAGCGATGGCTTTACTTCCTCATTGCAGAATGCGCTAATGCACCGCTCCAAATTGAAGTCCAGGAAGTACGTGTCAATCCTATTCAAACCCGTGGTGGCATGCGTTCAGCAGTTGCGACCAGTAACCGGATGTACACCCTGCAATCGGGGCAAAACCAAATCGGTCTTGCCGGGGGTGGTGGCGAAATGTTCGGTCGAGAGGACGGTGGTAGAATGTTCGGCCGAGGGGGCCGTGCCAACGCCCGTGTATTTAACCGACAGCCCTATGTCGTTCCCGTCGTGATTCAAGGGACCATTTATATTTTTAACCGGCCTGACGAAATGCAATTCGAAGTTGAAGAAGCTTCGATTTAACCGTTGATTGGAACCACCGATTCAACACCGCTAACCATTCAAAACTGACCTGGTCGTTGGGCGAAAGACAAAGTCCGTGAATCGCCAAGGAGAGAAACGATGAAAGCGAACCTAAAGGGACTTCAAGGTTTAAAAGGCGGAGTCATCAAGCACTGCGAGAAGTTGGGTTTTGTGCTTGTGGGTGTGTGTGCTTTGTTTTTTGTCTATTACTCGATCGGTCGTGAACACCTGCCTGCTGACAACCAACCTGAAGAACTGCACAAACTGGTTCGCGAGGCACGCACCAAGGTGGAGAAATTTCGCTGGAATGACACCCCCGAGGCAGAGAAAAACGAAATGCATCGCTTCAACGATCAGGATGCACGCCGTGTAAAACCAGCAACCTACATAACGTCTAGGACAGGTTGGGACAAGGCTGTTGTACCGCCCTCGGTTTTACGGACGGATCCTGTGCTCCTGACCGTCACCGATTTGGAAGTCCATGCGGGAACCGGCCTGTTGGCTTCCATCGATGAAGAAGTGCTCGCCAAAAAACAACTCGAAAGGTTGAAAGAACAGGACGAAAAAGAACACAAACGAGAGCTGGAACGCGAAAAAATGAGGGAGGAAAACGAACGCAATCAGGGGCGGCGAGGACGAACACGAAACGACGAGCGTGATCAACTGAGGGATCAACCCCTCGATCCCGAATACCCAAATCGACGGCGCGTGGTCGGTCTTGCCCGTCCGAGCGGTATCCCACTGCAGGGTGACGAAAAGATTGCCAAGCAAGCATGGACGATGGTGATTGCCAAAGTGCCCATCGAAGATCAGATCAAGTTATATCGAGACACACTGGAAAACACCAGCCAATACAATCCGGTCAGCGATTGTCCCGAGTACGTTGGCTATCAGGTCGAACGTGCAGAAATCAGTCGTGGAAAACAGCAAGCATGGAAGGTCGTTTTTACCGGTGGTAGTAATGAACTCTACCAGTTAGTCAAGGATTGGGCCCAGAGTCAGGAAGAGGTGGTCGATCTACGTTCCTTTGAACCCTTGCTTACCTTTCCGCTACCCCCCATCGTCGGACAAGATTGGGGGAAAGATGCCACTCACTCGGATATTCCGCTCGCCATCGACGTCATCCCAGAACTAATCGACGTCATCCCAGAACTAGAAGGGGCACTTCCAGAAATTAACGAACCGCAGAGCGAATCGGACGATGGGGAATTCGACTTTTTGGCCGCGGCCCCGGACGGCGCGGGCACAAGGCGACGTGGCGGGATAGGCGGCGGCATGCGTGGCATGGAAGGTGGCTACGGCAGCATGCGGGGCATGGAAGGAGGCTATGGCGGCATGCGTGGCATGGAAGGAGGCTATGGCGGCATGGGCATGGAAGGTGGCTATGGCGGTATGGGCATGGAAGGTGGCTATGGCGGCATGGACATGGACGACGTGGGAGGGAATTTCGGTGGCTATGGGGGCATGGACATGGACGACATGGGAGGGGGTTACGGTGACTATGGGGGCTACAGTGGTGGTATGGGAATGTCTGGTCGCCAGATACGTCAGTCGACAGCAATCCCCCAGACAGAAGTACCTTACCTGTTGTTCCGATTCTTCGATTTCAAGGTCCAGTCGGGTCGGCGATACAAATACCGTGTTCGGCTTGCGCTATTCGATGTGAACCACAATGCGGGAGATCATACGCTGGATAACGCAGTCCTGGAGCGGCGGGCCGATCTGAGTGACAAAAGGAAAGGGTATCGCTGGACGGATTGGAGCGAACCAAGTCCGGTGCTCGGCATTCCGGATGGGGGTAGCGTGAGAATCGCCATGGCCGAGGTCCCAGCGGCGGGTTCGCTCAATGCAACACCGTCAGTCACACTTCTAGTGCAGTCATTCGATGTTGATCCGCAGGGGAAGCCTATCCAAGCTGCCAAGGAGAAGGAATTCCAACGTGGAAGTGTGGCTAACATGACCGAAAAAAAAGTCGAAATCCTTATCGAACGCGGTATGATCGATTCGCTCGATTCTTTTCGGTTCCACACGGATATTGCCATTGTCGATATCGATGGGGGTGAAAAACTCACCAAGGAACTCACCGTGCCTGCCCGGGTGCTTCTTATGGATTCGACAGGTGGTCTTTATATCCGTGACGAGCTCAAGGATGCTGATGCCGTTGAGCGACACCGACAGACGTTTGCCAAAGATGAGAGGCAACGCGGTGGATTTCCTGAAAGGGGTTACGGAGGCTTCGATGAAGATTTTAGAGACCTTTAGAGGCGAATTTTTCGAGGGCTGCTAGTTTTTTCAGCTAGCGGTTTACTGGCTCTGTCTGCTTGCATACGTGTGCCTTTCCGGAACCGGGGTTGAACTCACAGCGGCTCGGAGACGCAGTTCCCACCAGGGGAGCGGCATGTGAAGCCCTTCAACATGCAGTTCATTTCTGCAGAGGTGGGATGCCCCGGTATAGAGAATCTTTGTGGTGGAAGATTCCTCGGCGTTTGCTCCCTGGCTCCGCGACGCTAGCAATTCCTGCCGTTGTTGCTCCACGTGCTGGTTTAATTGGTCCACAAGCCATGGGGCAAATGAAGTGGGCTTGACCGTTCTGGTTGGTCACAGTATTTATCCCGCTGCTCGTCTTCCATCTAATCAACAGGAACACGGATAAGTCTCCCCGTTCGGGGCATTTTCAGGATGACACGTGTTGACGGTATGTACTTCGGACAGTTTTCCGGGGGTGTCGCAACACAATTTTCCACGCGTCTTTTGCTGTAAATTTCGGATGGACCAGATTCCCGGGCTCCAACCCTGAGAAAAGTGCGTCGCGTTTGGATGCAACACACTCCGTTAAGGAGATTGAGATGCAACACACTCCGTTAAGGAGATTGATAAGTTGAACGGCAAAGAACACTCCGTAGTTAAGAGGGTGATTTTGATTACTACGTTGATGCTGTCTCTTCTCGCAACTGGAACAGCGACCGCTGTCGTACCGGGAACCGTTACCGTTTTTCCGATCGTGTTGGGCCAGACAAATGGTCTGCAAAATCCGTCCCGACTGTCGAAACGTGAAGTTGCTGAGCTGCTTGAGCAGGCACGGGCTGCGATTGATGCTGGAAACCTTGACCAGGCTGATGCACTGGTACGACGCGCGGAGTCTTCCAAAATTTGGTATTCCCTGCTTCATTTTGGTGCGACTCCTGCAAAGGTCCGACGTGAATTAACGGCTGCCCAACGTGCAGCGGGATTTAAGAGTTCTTCGTTACCAGGTCGGCCCGTGGTGGCTATACCGTCGGACGGAGAGGACAAGGTTACACTGGAAGACCCGTTTGTGCGGGGTTCCATTCCGGAACCTGGAGTGGACATTCGACTGGCAACACAACAGTCGTCAGCTGTGGGAGCAGTTTTGCCCGCGGTCGCAAGTATTCCCATTTTGCCTCCACGGGAGCAGTCGCTAGAAAGCCAGGACCACCAGGTGCGTTCCAACGTGTCTGCCGTCGGTCGCCTGCCAGAGAATCGGGACTCCAATTTAGCTCAGTCAGCACCACTAATTTTCTCGGCTGCACCCGAGTCGATCTACCAGACCGTGGCTGCACCAACCGACGGCGATGAGTCAGTCACCAGTCCTTCAACCAGTTTGTTCACAATCGCCGATCATGAATCCGCCCCCCATTTTCTGTCAGGCGAAGATCGACCTGCCGAGTTGGCATGGGAGATTCAACAGGCGAAACAGCGATCAACGTCCTTGCTGTCATTGAACCCGGCTTCAAGTAAGTCGCCGACAGCCGTAGCGCCAGTAAGCCCTGATATGGCTGGTGGTCTTACTGGCTCAACGGGTTCGCAACATCACGACGCAGTTCATTTGCTGGAGAACGACACGACCCCGAACATCCAGTCAGCAACTGAGGTTTCCAGCAGCGCCGGGTTACGATTTGCGCAATTCCCCGAGGATTTCCGTGGTGATTTAACCTCGACACCGAACCAGTTACCGCAAACTGAACCGAACCAGTTACCGCAAACTGACTTGAACACAAACCGTGCCGTACAGCTTTTGGCCGAAGGTGAGAGTGCGCTCGGCAATCAAGATCGAGCGGGAGCTCGTTCGCTATTCCAGGAAGCCCAGCGGTACGCAGCAGAGCTTGATTCGGTTAGTCGGCAACGACTCGAGGGTCACTTGCGGATGCTTACGAAGACCTCTCCTGGCAGGGGTACGTCAGATTCAAGTACGCTTGATCTTGCCGACCAGGGCGAACAAGTTGTTGCTCGCCAGCTTCAGGCAGAACTTACCAAACGACAGATTGAAGCGAGCCGGCTACGGGAAAAAAACCCCAAACAGGCGCTCCAGCTGCTTCGAGAGGTTCGCGAGCAGGTCGAAAAATCAAACCTCTCCTCTGCGGTAAGTTCGCAGTTGATACGACGGGTGGATATTTCGATCAAGGAGACAGAGGAGTACATCCAGCAGCATCGTGCCGAGATTGAGCTCGACGAGCAGAACGAAGCCGTCCTCGCCGAGATTGAACGGAGCAGAGTGGTAAAAGTTAAGGTGCAGCAAGACATCGCGGAACTGGTTGACCAGTTCAACCAGCTTCTCGATGAACAGCGGTTTGAAGAAGCGGAAGTAATCGCCCAGCGTTTACGCGACCTCGCGCCAGATGAAATGGTTGTGCAGCAGATTTGGCAAACGGCCAAGTTTATTCGTCGTGAAAAGATGAACCGTGATCTCAACGATCGTAAAGAAGAGAGTAACTGGCTTGCCCTCTGGGACGTGGAGAATTCCTCAATCCAAAAGGTGGGGGACGACCGGGAGATTGTTTACGACCAAAAGAAATGGGATGACTTCATCAAAAATCGTCCCGGTTCGAGTGAACGAACCGGTCGTATGACCGAACGCGAGATGGAGATTAAGCGTCGGCTGAAAACGCCGGTCCAAATGCGATATGAGAATCGCCCGCTTAGGGAGGTGATCGATAGTCTCTCCCAACTTACCGGAATCAACATTCACCTTGATTCTCGTGGTCTTAATCAGGAGGGAGTTACCTCCGACACACCCATTACGTTTAATTTGAACCGCGAGATTCAGCTCAAAAGTGCCCTGAACTTGATCCTGGAACCTTTGCACTTGAGCTACGTCATCAAAGACGAAGTGCTCAAGATTACCAGCGAGCAGCTACGCGACGGTGACTTACAAACATACACGTACAACGTGGCCGACCTGGTGATTCCGATTCCGAATTTTGTGCCCACCAACAACATCGGCTTACAAGGCTTGTTAAATGACGCCCAGGCAGCCATGGGTTACGGTGGCGGCTTTGGGGCACCAGGTCCCATTGCCTTGGCGAACAATCCCTACACTTCGCAGGGAGGCGTAAACGATAATAACGTACTTGCGCAACAGTTTACCGGGGCTAATCGAGGTGTACCCACACCGGCAGTTCCCTTTGGGGCTGGTCCAGGTGGTCTGGGTGGGGGTGCCATGGCCGACTTTGACTCGTTGATTGATTTAATCATTTCAACGGTTGCCACCGAGACCTGGGCAGAGAACGGCGGCGGTGAAGCAGAGATTCGTCCGTTTCCCACCAACCTCAGTCTCGTTGTTAGTCAAACTCAGACGGTGCACGAGGAAATTGCTGACTTGTTAGAACAACTTCGCCGCCTGCAAGACCTGCAAGTTACCATCGAAGTGCGGTTCATCAACTTGAAAGACGATTTCTTCGAAAGGGTCGGAATCGATTTTGACCTCAACATCGAAGACGGCACGGGTCTTCCCGATCGAGAAAACGGCGCGACGATTGCTACTCCAAATTCTCTGATCCCAGGTGCTTCGTTTGAGCCTCGACGTCATAGTGCCGCCGTCGGTATTAATGAAACGAAAAGCGGCGAGTTGTATCCGAACTATACCGGCAACCTTGACGTTCAGTTCCAACAGAACAGTTTTGAACTCACGCCACCCCAATTCGGCGGTATGGGAACCGAGGTGGGGCAGTTCGGGTTCGCACTTTTGACCGAGCTCGAAGCGACCTTCTTCATCCAAGCCGTGCAAGGTGACAACCGCACCAACGTCCTTAATGCCCCGAAGGTGACCCTGTTCAACGGCCAACAAGCTTTTGTGGCCGACGCAGTCCAGCGACCATTCGTAATCAGTGTGATTCCGGTGGTCGGCGAATTTGCCGCTGCCCAACAGCCGGTGATCGTGGTTCTCTCGGAAGGGACTTTGATGTCGATTCAGGCGGTTGTTTCGGACAACCGCCGCTATGTGCGACTGACGGTCGTTCCCTTCTTTAGCGCCATTGGGGATGTGGATACCTTCACCTTCGAAGGCTCCACGACCTCGGCTAGTACCAGTACCACGACCGATAAGGATAAAGAGGAGGAGGTCTCTACAGCAACGAATTCAGTGGGTACTACGGTTCAGCTACCCACATTCCAGTTTGTTTCGGTAGTGACCACCGTCAGTGTGCCTGACGGGGGAACCGTCCTGTTGGGCGGTATCAAGCGACTGAGCGAAGGCCGCAACGAACGGGGAATTCCGCTGCTCTCCAAATTGCCGTACATCAATCGTCTCTTCCGAAATGTGGGCATCGGTCGTCAGTCCGATAGTCTCATGATGATGGTCACACCGCGCATCATCATTCAGGAGGAAGAGGAAGAGAAACTCGGGATCTCATCGCTCTAGGGATGACTGCCGAAGGGTCAGCACGACCGGAGTTTTGGCCAGGTCAAGTTGTCGACGGGCCCAAATTGATGAGGCAGGCATCGCAGGTATGTCATCTCTCTCATGCCGTTGGATTATGATTGCGGCGTTGACTGGCGCTGTAGGAGTCGCGTTCGGTGCCTTTGCCGCACATGGTCTGCCCGACCGACTGTTGGCTCTTGGATACCAGGGAGATGATCTAAATCGTCGCCTCGACATCTTTGACACAGCCGCTCGTTATCAACTTGTACACGCCCTGGCCCTGGGGTGGGTCGCGACGTTGCTTGATCGTGCCCCAACCCGCTATTGGCAGGCTGCGGCCTGGGCTTTTTTACTTGGCCTGATTGTCTTTTCCGGCTCATTGTACGTACTCACCGTCGTCAGGCCAGCATATAACTGGTTCGGTGCGATTGTACCGATCGGTGGCCTGACTTTGATATTGGGTTGGGTCTTGCTTGCCGCCGGGACTTTCGTGGGACGGCACTCGCCGCACCTCTCCAGCTCCCATTGAACCATTGCTGCCAGAATACAATCCAGGGGCGTCAATACCTTTGGCTGAGGCTAGACAGCTTGCGAGGTTTCCAACTCCCGCGCTAGTCGTTTACGGGCCACGTGTAAGCGTCGCTTGATCGTTCCAATCGGAGCTGAAAATGACTGGCTCATCTCGGCTAGCGATTGGCCTCGGACATAAAAAGCCTCAAGCGTTGTGCGATCGAGCTTACCCAACCTCCGCAGACCGCTGCGGACCTCGTGTACCCGCTCGCGCTGTAACGAAACCTCAACCGGTGTTTGCAAATCAACGCATGTGGCTGCCAATATCTGAGGTTCGGTCGCGATGGTAGGCGGACGGCGAACCTGTCGGTTGATCGACATCCGCACGGTGATCGACCGTAGCCAGCCACCGAATGCAGCCGGTACCTTTAATTGGTACAGTTTTTCAAATGCCTTGAGCAGGACCTCTTGAGTGAGTTCCTGGGCTTCGCTGTGGTCTCCCAGTCGGCGCAAAGCCTGAGCATAGACCATGCCCTCGAATCGGTTTGCCAACTCGCCGAACGCGGAGCGGTCGCCACCCTGGGCGGCGGAAACTAAATCGTCCACAGCCATCAGGGCATCGTTTTGGTGTTCTAAAGTAGTTGTCATGAGTTCAGTTGTTTCTAGAAAAAATTCAGCTTCGAAAGCAAACCGCGTGTTGCAGGAGCCGAGGGTGCAGGCTGTCGAGGTGAAGGTGCGCGTGCAAGCGACAACCGTTCGTGCTCGAGTGAGCCAGGGCGTCGGCGAAGATCAGTCGCTGGAGCAGTTGGGGCGGCTGGGCCAGCCCGCTAGCGGCCTCAGCTCACGCCGTTGCCGACTCGCGTGACGACGACGCGGCACGATTTGTGCCTACCCAGGACGATCGATCGCTTCCCGCGATCTGGGTCCTGCGGTCGCGACAGGCTGGCTGCTTGAAGTTCCAAGCAACATGCTTGCCAACAACCGGCCTGGGCGAACTCAACGCCCATCCTGGTGAAGCCACGCGAAAGATCTGCGCTGAGATGGCGCAGCGTTAGCCAGAAATTGCGCAATGCTAGCTGAATTGTGCCATCGACAACGATTGCCATACCTTGGATGGTCATCGGTTTTCCAAGAGTCGTGCTATTCGTGATGGTACGCATCGTACAGCTCGCTGCGCTTCGCGCGGCTAAAGAGAACGTAATATGGGCTTCCACCACATCGGAAGCCGCAATAGGTAACTTTCAGGATCTCATGCCTGGCCTTTGTGGTCAAGCAAAAGCCAGCCTCAATCAGGTCGAGGCGAGCGGTCGAAACCCTTTGCTGGCGGGAAAATCGACCTTGAATTGTCCCCACCTGTCCCGAGACACTTGTTTTGGCGAATCGGTTCGCGGCAAAAGGCCAAAAAAGTGTTGGATTTCCGTTTTTAGAACAATATTCGAAAAAACCGGGATTTCAAGTGTTCTCCAATTGCTCAGGTTTCCCCTCGTGCCGTTTGCCACCTTGTTCTCACGAACAGCCCTGCGGTGCTCATGAGTGCCATTAGCATCGTATCGGGTTCTGGCAGAGCGGTTCCTGACCAGGCCAGCCCGTAGGTTTCAATGTTGGCACTGGAAATCTGGTCGAAGACTTCGTTTGCCCAACGGACTCGTAGGACGTAATGGTCGGTGGTGGGAATCTCGAAGCTGAAATGCTCGGAGTTGTTGTAGGCACTGCTGGAAACGGAAATCAGATCCTTGGGCAAGCTATCAATGGCAGTCCATAGTTCCAGATCGAGGTTGTCGTAACTCTGTTCGGTAAAGTCATTGGTGCTCAGCTGAGCGCGATCCCGATACCAGGTCAATGTGGCGTTGAACGTGGAACCACTCTCCAGAGGTTGCCCTATGAAATAGTTGTTTGTTGTACCCTCGTTCACAGTACCTAAGTCCCAACCACTTTCCTCAACCATTCCCAGATTCCCTTGGTTGTCATCAGGGACATCGGTGGTACCAAAGAGAAACTGTTCAAAGGCTTTGTCAAGGTTCAAGCGGCCCGTGCCAACACGATTGTCGAGCCCTTGCGTTGTCAGCACGCCACCGTGGTTGTTGGGATGTGCAATTTGCCCGTTATCCCAATTCAGAGTTTTGTCAGCTGAGTTCATGAGTACGGCTTTGACGACGCGTGCGTCGCGAGCATCGTCATTATCGCCCATCAGCGTGTAAGCCGCGTCGTATATAAGCGCTGCAGAGCCAGCTACGACTGGGGCAGCAAAGCTCGTCCCGCTAACGGAACGCGTGTAGTAATCTGACCCACCAGCCGGTCCATTCGCTGCACCGAGGAGGGTGGAGCTATTGCCACCCGTTTCGCCACCATAGTAGGCCGTGGATAGGTGTTGGCCCGGTGCTCCAATATCGACCACTTGTCGAGCCTGGGAGACCATGCCGTTGACCGGATCCTTGTAGTCGTTGGGACCGCCATTGCTGAAAGTGCTGGGGTTGACGAAGCCGTTTGTAGCAATACCGAGAGATCCGACCGCAATGTTATTGTAGCCCGCGGCGGGGCTGTTCACCGTGTTAGGGCCGCTGCCACTGGGGAGCGTATTGCCGACCGAAGTCGTAAACAAGGTGCGTGGATTGGAATTCGCTAGTGCATCCAACGTGCCCGACAATCGGTCAGTTCCGCTGTGTGCTCCGCTAATGTTCGCGTTGTAACTTGAATTCACCACGTCAGCTGTTCTGGTGTTGCTTGGTCCCGTGATGCCGTTAAGAAAGGCGTCGCGATAGAGACTGTAAGTCGACATTCCAGAGAAATTCAGGTTGAAGCTTGTCGAATAGCGGGAGGAACTAGTGGACCAACTGGGTGAAATCGCGCCCGTGTGAAGTTCCGCATCAGGCGCTAGACCGCGCTGGTGTTCGCCAGGATTGCTCGGGTTCGTGCGGCCAGCAATTACCATCGCCACCCACGTGCCATGGCGATCAACCTGGTCAGTTATATACGGATTGTTGATTTGCTGAGCGTGGGTGAGAGTCTCGTGCCCGCTCCACGGATGGCCTGCTTCGATGGTGGCTATGACCGCTTTCGTACCTGTCAGGCCTTCGTCATAAAACCGATCTGCTCCCAAGAAGTCATTAAGGTTGACGGTTCCCGCAAACGGGCCCGGTCCGTGGCCGCTGTTGCCTCCGGCGTAAAGTCCCGCCTCAGCCACGCCATCACCGCTTTCCTGAGCAAGACCATCGGTGCTTAACGAAAGCAACATCGTCACTGCCAACAAACAAACGATGCCCGTACTCCTACACACCGCGGTGCCGGCGTACCTCAGCACCTGGTTGGCGTGAATACAAGTTTTCGAATTCATGAGGTCTTCTCCCCACTTGGGCGCGCGAACCAAAGTTTGGAAGCTGTTGGGGTAAGTCGTGGCGGACGGTTTTCACCAACGGTCTGATGCATCTGAGCTTCGCAAGCCGAGCACACCGACGTGCTACGGACTGGATTCTCCGCAAGCGGTAAGAATCACGACTGAGGCTGAGAAAAACATGGCCGTCGAATGAAGCGGCAGCCCAACTGAAGACGGCTGTTTGCGGCTAAAACCAAGCCCCGAGCAACGGTCTTTTTCGGGTAGCAGTGTCCGACGCCTTCATTAGCCAAACGAGACACAAATATCCCGCAAAAGATTCGAAAATTTGGTCGATTAAGGTAACAGTAGATCGACTCGTGAAATCACCAGGATCAAGATAACCGGAGTGTCCGGAAGAACACCCCCAGTCGCTATTATACACGAGGTTTGGGACAAGGCGAGCAAAAACCCGTTGTTTTCTAAACGCCTTGAAAATGGGTTGCGAAACGCCGAATTCGAGGTTTAGCCACGATAGTCCTCATGGCACCCACTACAGGCCTTGGTGGCTCTTCCCGCGGCGTCGCGGGCCCCGGCGTAATTAGTGTTCTCGACAGCTACAGAGAGGTCTCGAGCCGCCTGGCTGAGCTGGAGCGCAAAACCGCTATACGTCTCATCATCCCAATCATCGAAGCCTTCCTGGCGGATAATCTCAGCTAGGACCGCCAGCAGTTGCGCTTCGTGGATGATTTCCAAACGATTCCTGGAGAACTCGTCTCGACTGGCCACCCACTTCGTCAGTCGACCTTGATGGGCCAGTTCTATCCGCTTCATTAGCGGTGAACGATCAGCCACCTGGCTCCAATCGGGCTGACGTTCAGCTTTTGGAACCGCCGGTCGGCTGCCTTGGATCAAATCGGTCAGATCTTGTTTCCGTTGGGTTGCTTCACGATACGACTGATCGGTTCCAGCCTTGCAGTTATAGCCTGCCCGGGCAAACAGATCCCGGAACGCGGGTGCTGGTTGCTTCCACCGCACCTCACCGTCGTACTGGCCAACAATCGCAAAGAGAACTGCCAATGTACTGAAGTGCTGACGGCATTTTCTGTGCCCACCACCCTTGAATGGTCCGGGGGTTGTGACGTCGCTGTCGATCAGTTTTGCCAGGCGTTTGATTTCGATTTCGATCGTGTCTGCATCGACCAGGTCAGTCCAACGTGATTCGGTATCGACCTTCGCAGGACTGGCGGCGTTGTTTGAGTGATCCTCGGTTGTGGCGGGGCGAAAAGCGTCGTAATCTGGCCGGGGCCCCTGTAACGCGTCCCTCGCATCGTCAAAAAACAAGTCGAGCACGTCACGCGACCAGACCGGTGGCTTCGCTCCTCGGAGAGGTATCTCAGCTTGGATTGTTGTGAGTGATGGCATGAAGGCCGTTACGACCGCAAATACGCCGAGTAGAGCTTGCCGTAGGGCCCGGTGACCAGAAATAGCGTGCATGTCAGGCTGATCCCTTCACCGGTTATTATCAAGTCCCGTTCAGTTTTGGACAAGCCGGCATGACTTTTTCGGACCGAATGATGACGTCAGAGGTAGAATTTTATCCGACTTGCTGCGATAACGATGACACACCCATTGGGGGTCGAACCGGAACAGACTCCCACCACCGGAAGATTTCAGGAAGACCGTCATGACGGATATGACCACAGGATCATCACAAGCTCTCGCCCATCTTGATAAAGCCCTTGCCGCGGGACAGCTCACCGAAGCGGCTGCGGGAAATATTCGGATCTGGCTTTCCGAGCCGTGCTATGCCGAGTACGCGGCCGAGGTCGAACAACATATCCTCGATGAGCAATGGCAGACCCTGGACGACATCTTCTGGACAATCCTTCCGTTTGGTACGGGTGGGCGACGCGGCAAAATGTATCCGATTGGCAGCAATGCCATTAACGATCGAACGATCGGCGAGAGCGCGCAAGGTTTGGCCGAATACGTTAAGGAGAGTTCAGGTGCAGGAGCAACCCTCTCCTGTGCCATTGCCTACGACACGCGTCACAAATCATCCCATTTCGCCCGGCTCTGCGCAGAAATCATGGTTGCCAACGGTTTCAAGGTCTATTTTCTCGACGGACCTCGTAGTACGCCAGAGCTCTCATTTGCGGTGCGTCACAAGAATTGCTCCTGTGGCATCATGGTGACTGCCAGCCACAACCCACCAAGTGATAATGCTGTCAAAGTCTATTGGTCGACTGGGGGCCAGATTCTCCCACCGCACGATCAAGGTGTGATCGAACGAGTGATGGGTGTGCAAGCCATCCATCGTACTGATTTTGACGCCAGTTTGTCTCAGGAAGAGATCGTGATCAGCCAGCAAGAAATTGATTTGGAGTTCTACGCAGCAGTTGCTGCGGTATCGATGCCTGGTCCCCGAGAGCTGCGGATCATTTATTCACCCCTGCATGGTGTGGGGGCAACGGCTGTTTGTCCGGTACTGGAGAAATGTGGATTCTCCGACGTGGAGCTTTTTGCACTTCACGCCGAGCCGGATCCGGATTTTCCGAATGTCCCTGGAAACATTTCGAATCCGGAGAACCCCGAGGTGTTTGATGCAATTATTGCCCGCGCACAGGAAGTTTCGGCTGATTTAACAATCGCCAGTGATCCCGATTGCGATCGAATTGGTTGTGCAGCTCCGCTTACGTGGTCGGCGAACTCGCCATGGCGAACCTTGTCGGGTAACCAAATCGGGGCGTTGCTTGCCGATTACATTTTAGAGACACGGCAAGCGGCCGGGGAGCTGACACCGAGCAATTATTTGGTCAAAACACTCGTTACCACACAACTTACGCGGCGCATTGGTGACAGCTATGGCGTACGAACGATAGGAGATTTGCTGGTCGGATTTAAATGGATTGCTGAAGTCATCGATCGTGAAGGCCCCGATCAGTTTGTGTTCGGTACCGAGGAATCACACGGTTATCTGGCAGGTACCCACGTTCGCGATAAGGATGGTGCTGTTGCAGCCTTGTTACTCTCGGAACTTGCTGCAAAGCTCAAGGCAGATCGCCAGACCTTGCACGAAAAACTCGATGCCCTGATGTGGCAGCATGGGGCCCACGCCGAGCGGACCATTTCGGTGCAGATGCCCGGTAGTGAGGGAATGGATCGAATGAAGGCGGTGATGGCGGCTTTTCGAGACAATCCTCCCCTGGAACTTGGTGGAAGCGGCGTTGCCACCGGTCGCGATTTTCTCCGCAAAACGATAACCCCCATTGGTGGCAAGGAAGAACCGTTGGCGGGTCCCCGGGGGGACTTGATCATTCTCGACCTGGTCGCCGAGGGAAATTACGTGGCGATCAGGCCAAGCGGGACTGAGCCAAAAATCAAGTTCTACATGTTTGCGTATACGGCACCAGAACAGCTTGCTGATCTGGAGCGCACAAAGATTGATCTCACGGAACGATTGTCGCGTCTGGAAAACGATCTTCGGATGTTCGCGGGGGTCTGATAGGTACCATCAAAACACCTTTTCCTCCAACGTTGCCGTTGGCACAATCAACGGGCCGCAGAATAATTGAGCAGATAGACGTGGAAAATCCCCTTGGTCCACTTAGCTTGCAAACACAGTGACAACCGCTGGCGATTCAGCTGAACTTCCCAAAACGCAGCTAGATTTTTTCCAGCGGGCGGCGAACAAGGTGCGGAGCAAATTCCCGTCGGCGCCAGGTGTCTACCTTTTCCAGGATCAGGCCGGACGCGTGATCTACATCGGCAAAGCAAAAAATTTGCGCGCACGTGTCGGCAGTTACTTTCTCCAGGCGGCAGCCCAAGACCGCCGCACCGCCCAACTCGTCAGGGAAGCCTACGACGTCGATTTTCTCGAAGCCGAAAGCGAAGTCGATGCCTTGCTGATGGAAGCCCGACTCATTAAAGACACGCAACCGAAGTTCAATCGAGACCTCCGTGACGATAAGAGTTTCCCGTATCTGCAAATCACCACGCATGAAGATTTCCCGCGTGTGGAAATTACCCGGGAGCCGCGGGCAGGGGGGGTAAAACTTTATGGCCCCTTTGCCAACGTTGGTAGTCTCCGCGGAGCTCTACAAGTTTTGCAGAGGGTATTCAAGTTTCGGACGTGTTCCCTTGATATCGATGCCGACGATGAGCGCTGGCGATGGTTTCGTCCCTGTTTGCTGGCGTCGATCCACCAGTGTACCGCTCCCTGCAATTTGAGGATTTCCAAGGAAGAATATCGCCACGATATCAAACGGCTGCGAATGTTCCTGGATGGTAAACGCCAATCGCTTCTCAAGGAGATGCGAGCTGAAATGAGCCAAGCGGCGGCCGATCTCAGGTTCGAAAAGGCAGCCAAGTTACGCGATGAAATCGAGATGCTTGAGTCTTTGCGGGAACGGGGCGACTTGGAGAAACATGAGCAGCCCGAAGTTTTTTATGTTGATCCAAAGAAAGGTCTGGCAGGGCTTCAAAAACTTTTCGCATTGCCCGACCAACCTCGGACGATCGAAGGTGTTGATATCGCCCATCTTGGCGGCAACGAAACAGTTGCCAGCCTTGTACAGTTTCTCGATGGGTTGCCGTTCAAACCAGGTTACCGACGCTATCGCATTCGAGAGGTTGACGGTGTGGACGATTATGCCAGTATTCGCGAGGTCATTTCCCGCCGATTCAAGCACCTGGAAGAGGAGAACGCAGTCTTTCCAGACATTCTCCTCATCGACGGTGGCAAGGGTCAACTCAATCAAGGGCTTGAAGCATTCCAGGCCGCTGGAATCGAACCCCCACTGGTGTTGTCACTCGCCAAAAAAGAGGAACTTGTCTATGTCATGCACCGCGCTGAACCGTACCAGCTGAGTCGCCACTCGTATGCCCTTCGGTTGCTGCAATACGTGCGGGACGAGTCTCACCGTTTTGCGCAGCATTACCACCACTTATTGCGCCGCAAGAATATGCTTGGCCAGTAGCATCTCGCCGGGAACGTTAGGGCTTATGCGGCCAAGAGTCGCTGGATCGCACTCTCGCGCTCGCCACAACCTCGCCAGCGGCGCAACGCGACTGCCGCCAAATGCCCACCGAAGGCGATCGACAGTTTCAGTGCGTGGTCCATCGTCTGACGCTGTCCCACCAGCGGAACGCAATCGAGGTCACAAGTGGAGTCAGGATCGGTGAGATTGACCGTTGGCGGAGCAAAGCCATCGCGGAGGGCCAATGCAGTCATGGCCAATTCAACAGCTCCGGAAGCGTTGACCAAATGGCCCAACATCGATTTATTGGCACTCACACACACGGAATCGGCTGCCGGGCCCAGCGCGCGACGGATGCCCTGGGCTTCCATGGCGTCATTCTGGATCGTGCCCGTCCCGTGGGCGTTGATGTGGGTGATGTTGTGCGGTGCAAGGTTCGCCGAATGGAGGGTCATTGTGATCAAGTGCACCAGCGCGTCGCTATTGGCATCAAGACTGGTGACATGCTGGCCGTCGGTAAGAATATGACCAGCGAGCACTTCGGCGTATATCCGCGCACCCCGCTCCAGAGCGTGGCTGAGTCGTTCGACAACCAGCATCGCTGCACCTTCGCCCATAACGAATCCTTTACGATTTGAATCGAAAGGGCGGCAAGCCTGAGAGGGATCTTCATGGTCTGCCAGCACTCGCATGTTGTGGAAACCAGCGGCAAATAAAGGATGTATCGCTTGCGAACTGCCCGTTAACATCACGTCACATTGCCCATCAAGAATGGATCGCACGGCAACCAGAAATGCAATCGTTCCGCTAGCACAGGCCGTTGAATTGCTCAGTCGCGGTCCGCGTAAGTCATGGTCATTGGCCACAATCGAACACGCTGTATTGGGTAACCACTGGTGCCACCATGGCCGTTTTCCCTTTGGAATCAGGTTTTTCTTGCCAACCTGTTCGACCACGAAGTCAGTGTCGCCCATGTGCCCGCTGATCGAACAGCCAAAACGGGTGCGGTCCATCTTTGCAGGGTTGAGCCCGCTGTCGAACAAAGCCTCTTTGGCCGTCTGGCGACAGAGAGGAATGTTCTTCAACTGGCCAGGAAATTCGCGAAACAGGTCAACCGGCGCTGCCAAAAACATGCCATCGGGGATGCCTGGGATACCCGTCACGCGACGGGCTCCGCTCTGGCCGGAACAAATTGCTTGCTAGACGCTTTCCCGATGGCTGCCGGTCGAAGTGAGCACCCCCATGCCAGTGATCACAACGCGGTCGCTTTGTAAGAATTCCCTGACCACCCGATTCCTTAATATCGTCCAGGCACGACAAAAGCCGGTCGCTCGTGGCACGGCGTTGATTATTCGAAACGGCGAAAGCTACTAAAACAGCCCGTTTCGTGCCACGCGAGTTCGGTAATTCAGCAGGTACGGTCCGATCACCGCTAGCAAGTTCTTGCCGCCAGGTCGAACTCGTACGCTTTTGGGGGCACGAACAGGGCAAAAATATTTCTGCAAATTATCGGCTGCACACCTTGTCAGAAAATCTGGGGACGATAGAATCAGCTGTCATATAGTGGGATATAAGCCCATAACTGTGATGAAACAGGCTATATTAGAGGGTTTTAGACCCAATTGAAAGGAGACTTGGAGTTCCGCCGAGGATGGCGCCAAGATGAAATCGAGATAGCCCCCGACAGGTTGCCATGGCAGAGACGACCGAACTGATTTTGGGCGAAAGCGCGCGGACGCTCGACGATCGATACCGTGTCTCACTGCCTTCGGAGTTAGTGGACCAGCTAGCAGCCGATGGTAGTGAGTGCATTCTCGCCAAAGAGCAGTACGGATGTCTCAGCCTCTGGAATGCGGGTGCGTGGCAGGCCAAGCAGGATGAAGGCGTCGCCCTGGTTGCAAGCAAGATTCAGGCCGGCAGGCTGGAAGGAAGGTTATTTGAGGTTCAATTGCTCGGTCGCTTGCTTTCGACCAGGCAAACCCAGGTCAAGTTAGCTGGCCGTGGGCGAATCGTATTACCCGAGGGATTTCGGGAGTTTCTGGATGTCGAGCCAGGAGGCACCGTCATGGTCATCGGGGCCGCTGTTTGTATCGAGATTTGGCATCCAGAACGGTGGCAACAACACATTGCCGAGCAAATGCCGGAATTTCGACAGTTGTTCGACCAACTGTCGGCGTGACAGGTTGAAGAACAAGGAGCACGAGACAGTCAAGACAGAGCCACCCCACGATTTGCACTGCCAATCAAGGGAAGTGGGAAACAAGCAACCCTACCCAGTTCGAGAGTCGTTCGCCGCTAATTACCCCGACCGTTGTCAGCCGGATACGGGAATGCAAGTTTTTAGGTGGCGGCACATTCGACCGTAGTGTCGAGCACGAGGATCGTCTGGGTAGGGTGCTTTAGTTGGTTCCGGAAACTTCTATTGAGCTGGCAGCCTCGCCAGCGGCTTCATCCGGTACCGGTACATTTTCCGGAGGACCAGCGATGTAGACCATCCGCAGTTGATGGATGAGATTATCAATGGCTTGTGTTTCGGCTGTTGTCAAATTGCCGCTGGTCTTTTCCTTGAGGACTCCGATCGTATCGATCAGGAATTTCGCCTGGTTTGGCTGAAACAACATTTTTCCCATGGTGGGATGTGGAATCTGACCGAGTGCCATCATGGCTTCGGTGGCGAGCGTCGTGAGCAGCATTTCCAGGCTTGCCGGTGGCATGGGCGGGTCGTGTGGATCATCCGCTTCCGGTTTTTCCGACTCCTTTTCGAAGGATTCTTTTTCGGCTCGTACCTTCGATTTCCAGTCCTCATCGACGATGATTTTTTTTTCTTCAGGCATGGTAAGTTAAGGTGACAAAGGCTTCGTAAGTGTTTTGCGGGGAAAACTACTTCGTTGGGTTCGTTGAGGGGGCCTCGGTGGATTTTACAGCAGGCACATCTCCATCAGCTGGTTCTTGAGGATGTGTGGGGCGTACGCGGCCCAAATGGTGAGCCGTGGCCGCCCCAATGAATCCGGCAAACAGAGGTTGGGGTGAGGTCGGTTTTGATTTGAACTCCGGGTGGTATTGCACGGCAACAAACCAAGGGTGATCGGGCAATTCAATAACCTCCACCAGGGAACCGTCGGGACTTGTGCCGGAAAACCGCATGCCGTGCCGAGCAAACTGCTGGCGGTAGACGTTGTTGAATTCATAGCGATGCCGATGCCGTTCATGGATATCGGTACACCCGTAGCAATCGGCAACAACACTACCTGCCTCAAGGCAGGTTGGTTGTGCACCCAGCCGCATGGTACCACCTTTGTCGGTGATCGTCTTTTGTTCATTCAGGAGGCAAATCACCGGGTGAGGGGCGTCTTTGTCAAACTCGGTTGAATTTGCCCCTTCAAGGTCGCTGACGTTGCGAGCGAACTCGATCACAGCACATTGCATTCCGAGACAGACCCCCAGAAAAGGCAACTTTCGCTCGCGGGCGTAGCGGATGGCAGTAACCTTCCCTTCAATACCCCGCTCTCCAAATCCACCCGGTACCAGTAAACCGTCATAACCGGAGAGAACTTTTTCCGGCCCTTCGGCTTCGACATCCTCGCTACGAATCCGGCCAATGCGAATCCGGGCTCGGTGGGCAACGCCGCCATGGTCGAGTGCCTCGTAGATTGATTTGTAAGCATCGCTGTGATCGGCGTATTTGCCGACAACCGCAATGCTGATTTCGTGGCTGGGATTTCGCAGGCGTTGAAGTAACTCCCGCCAGTCGTCCAGATTGGGGTCGGGTGTGGAGAGTCCCAGTTTATCAACGATGAATTTGTCCAGCTGGTTGTCAACCAGGCTCAGAGGCACTTCGTAAATCGAAAAGTCTTTGTCTTTTTCTTCAATAACCGCGTCGATCGTAACATTGCAGAAGAGGGCGATTTTCTCGCGATCTTCTCGACTGATCGACCGCTCCGTCCGGCAAATCAGGATATCTGGCTGAATACCAATTTGCCGTAGCTGACCGACAGAATGCTGCGTCGGCTTGGTTTTCAGTTCCTTCGCCGCCTTCAGGTAAGGGACCAGGGTCAAGTGGATATAAAGGCAGTTTTCTTTACCAACGTCGATCGCAAACTGGCGGATCGCTTCCAGAAAGGGGAGGCTTTCAATGTCTCCCACGGTGCCCCCAATTTCGGTAATGATTACGTCGACTGGATCCGTCGGGTCTTCCGACATTTTGGAAATCACGCTCTTGATTTCGTTGGTAATATGCGGAATGACCTGAACAGTTTTTCCAAGGAACTCGCCACGGCGTTCCTTATTGATGACCGATTGGTAGATCTGGCCAGTTGTATAGTTTGAAAAACGCGAAAGGGGACTATTGGTGAACCTTTCATAGTGACCCAAGTCGAGATCGGTTTCGCTACCATCGTCCAGCACATAGACCTCACCGTGTTGGTAAGGGCTCATTGTGCCCGGGTCGACATTAATGTACGGATCGAGCTTTTGCATCCGCACACATAGCCCACGCTTCTCCAGCAGCATGCCAATCGAGGCGCTGGTCAAACCTTTGCCGAGCGAGCTGACAACACCACCAGTTACAAAGATGTGTTTGGTCATAGTTGTTTACCTTCCTGGTACTCAATGCAGGCCTTCCTGGTACCCAAACCAGGCTTGTTGCAATCCACCTGTAATCCGACAACTTTTATTCTACCGCCGAGGGGACGCTACGAGGAGCCCTGCCGGGCGGCTAGTTTCCGGTTGCTTGTGCTGTGGGCAACTTTCGCTGTAGTTGCGAATAAAACCTTGTGGCATGAGCTGAATTTGATGGGGAGGCCCCCCGATGGCGGTTGCGGAGCCTAACAGTCAGCTTGACCCGGATACCAGATTCCGGTTGCCAACCCATGTCAGGGAATCAAAAGTCAACTGCCACCAAGCGGGGAAAAACCCCGTTCGCTAAATAATTGGCCACTGGTAAGGCAAAGACCGGGGTCTGTGCTTTGGACACCAGCAGCGAGCTCAGGCCCCTCCCGCCAGCCAGTTGGGGTGGGGGACGGTCAAAAGTCCGCCACCGGGTGGCGTCTCGGATGCGGTGCCACGTGCTGAGGCTGACCTCGACGTCGTTACGCACCCCCCCGTGAAATGGTGGCCGCTGAAACCCCAGTCGATTTGGCCAGCGCATCTGTCGTCGGGTGAACCCGAACCATGGCATTTTCAGTCAGTGACATACGCTTTGTTGGACGACGTCAAGAGAAATTTATACTTTTGTTGTTCACAATGCAGGGCGATCAGTTTGAGATGAATGTCAAATTATAATAGTTCAGATCCATGTTTTTTGATAACAGCACAGCAAAGTCAGGCGGAGGGGAAATCGGTATCCGGCAAGTTTGTCGGCCATTCTCAAAGAGAGGAATGAAATGAGCATCGGACGTTGCCCTTGGATGGTTGTAAAGAAAAGAGGTCAAGCAAACTCATGAAGAGGAAAATGAAAACGAAGCTGTGGTCGGCAATGGTAGCCGTCGGTACAGTTGTGGCTTTGTCCACTACCATTTCCGCAAGTCCGCAAATTTGGGCTGTGGATGCATGGGGTCGTGGAATCTCAGCAACCGAACAACAACAAGAAGTTTATAATAATGGTGGTTATGGGGGGGCTGATGTTAGCGCGCTAATTGATGGCATCACAGCGGATCAAGCATATCCCGCTCGGGCTCAAGTCGGCGGTTCGGGGCAATATGACAATCTCTGGATGTACGTGGACCTGGGGCAGAACTATCTGGTTGACCAGGTAAAAACGTATGATGCAAACAATCATGGATATCCCTGGTACATGTATGTTGCCACCGCCCTGGACGGAAGTGAGGGCACCGTTGTGTACGAGGATTTTGGCGAACTCGTGTACCGGACATCAGACGGTCTGTGGACAGAAGATACTGCGACCCCGCCGTCTGCTACATCTGCGCCCTGGACAATTCAGGCAGAGCAGAACATGAGTGCTGGTTTGGTGGAAGATTTTACGTTTACACCAGTCCTGGCAAGATATGTCAAGGTTGGCGTTCCAGGTTATGGATATGGCGGCTTTGCACTGGCTGAGTTGGAGGTCTATGGCGTAATCCCAGGGCCGGTGCCCCTCCTTCCTGGTAACTTCAACGGTGACGGCATAGTCGATGCAGCAGACTACACGGTATGGCGCGACCACCTCGGGGAAGCCAACGAGGCGATCCTCAACGGCAACGGCGATGGGCTGAACGGGATTGACCAGGACGACTACGCCCTCTGGAAAGCCAACTTCAACCACACAGCTATCGGTACGGGTAGCGGGATCGTTCCCGAACCGACAAGTGTAGCGTTGCTTGCAATCGGCCTGCTCATTGCTGGAACCCACTCTTCCGCGATCAGGCAAGGGCGGGGCTCTCGTGGACGTGCCAATGAAAGCCGCGCTACTCCGCCGAGTCATACTCCGCTATCAGGTCTCCAAACAGTACGTCGTTAGCTTGCGCGTTGGTCGGTTGAACGTCGTTGACATAGATAATGTGCGTGCGCCGTTCGACGATGATCTTTTCGATCGTCAGCGGCAGGTCCACGATGCGATCACCCCCGGTATGACGCCAGAACGTTGTCCCATAGAGGCGGTAATTGTCGTAGGGAAGGTGGCCGGGCAATTCAAACCGCAGGTAGCGCCAACCATCGAAATTAAAACTCGACCAACTGTGTACGTCGTCGCAGTTCCACTCGTCCTGGTGGCCGATCGAGATCCAGCGTTCGTCATTAGCATCACGCAGGCAATACACGAACCGACCCCAATCGCTATGTGCTTTCACCCATAAGCCCAAGGCGTTGGCGCGGCCGGGAATGACAACCGGCTGGCCAGGCTTGAGCACCGTAAACCACGGCATGAGCTTGTGTTCTTGGTCCTGCTCGTGGAGCTTGATTGCCAGCGCGGCGCCCCGGGTCTTTGACCACGGTCACACTCATGTCGCCGAGATATCGTTGCGTGTCGTGAGTGAATCGCAGGCAATAGGTGGTGAGCGAACCCGTAGGAATCCACCTGTCGAAATTGGCCTGGTCCAGCGCTCGGGTCATGGTGGCGTAGTGGGCGTAGGCGGGCTTTGGGTCGGCATAGGGTATACGTCGCTGAATGCCACATCCACCATAGTGCTCAGCGCCGTAGTAGTCACCGCAGTCGAATGCAAACCAGCCCGAATAGAATCGCTTAATCCCATATGCCAGCGAGACCAGGTTCCAGCGATGATAAAGGTCCGCCTGTTCGTCCCAAGTCACGGCGCCGGGCTCGGTCGGGACAAACGTACCCTCGACATAGGGAAGCAGCGGTTTGTCCAGGCCGAACTTCCGGTACTCGTTGAGCAGGATGTAAAGGCGATGGGTGCTTGCCTGGTGCAGTTGTTGTTCGGGTAGGCGCTCAAAGCCAATCATGTCCAAGCCGCTGCCGTCAATCAGGTGCTTGGGGAACCCGGCGCGGAGCAGGGGCACGATAAAAAGCGGATTGCCCCAAGGGATCAGGATCTTGGCGTTGGGCCATCTGGCGCGAACGGCCTCGGCGGCGGCGCGGGACGTGTTCATGAACACACGCAGGTTACGCTGCTCATCCTCGTTCAGCTTATGTTCCGGCTCGCCCCAATAGTCCGGGGGATTGCCGGTCGTGAGGTTGCGCGAGATGTGCGGCTCAGGAAAAAGGTGATCAGCTCGGCGTTCTCGGGATAAGCCATGGCAATGGCGTCAACGGCCGCCTTCTTGTAGGCGTCGTATTTCGCAGGGTCGATCTCTTCTTCTCCAGCCCAACTCGATTGAGGAGAGATCGGCCATGGGTTGGGCCCGCCCCTGACGGCGTGCTGTTCGATGATCTGTCGTGCGACAGGGTCCTTCGCTTGGATACCCAACGTGGCACGACCGCCGGCCATGGTCATGAGCCGCTCTTTCTGCGGAGGCGTGTAGTGCCCGCCGTGGTAGCTCCAGTAGCCGAACAGGGCGCCCTTGCCTTGTTCCCACTTGACCGCCCGAGTGTCGGGCGCCAGCCGGCAGAAATTGCGCCACTCGGTCCACTGGTGGTCACCATCTTTCATCGTGACGACCAAGCGGTGGATGCCGAATTTCTCGATGTTTAAAGGAAATGTCAGGTCCTTTTCCCCGCCCGCCTCGAGGGTGACCGTTTTCATCTGTGGCACGGTCTTTTCCTGGCCGTCGTGGCTGGTAGTATCAACCGTGAGTGTGACCGTTCGCTTGGTCGAGGCCCGGTTGGCCAGGTGCAGCTTATAGCTGGGTGTTTGCTTGTGCTTAAAGACGTGGCCGAAGATGGTCAGCTCCAACGTCATGTGCACATCGGGACGGTGCAACGTCAAGGCGTAAACACGCACGCCGCTGGGCCGTCCGCCCTGATGCCAGCCGTACATGTAGGGATCGGGATAACTACGGTGCTGGTAGACCTTCTTGGTGAGCTCGACCTCGAGCATATCCAGATCCGAGAAACTGGCGAGCATCGCCGGGTCGAGTGGAATTTTCACCAGCCAAAGGTTTACCTGCTTGCCGTTTTCCAGCTTGACCGGGAGCGGCGTGGCCTGGGTATCGGACTGGTAAAGGGAGGGCACAGTGGTCTCGAAGACCATAGGAAACCCCGCACTGGGGCGGTAGAACATCGCCGACAGAATCGGCAAGCTGTCCTTCCCGCCATCGAATGTGGCGACCACGTACATGGCGTCGTATCGACCGTTGGGGATCTGCAATTGGATGCGCGCCGCAGCAGGTTTGCTAGTACCCGCAAATCGCACACCTGCGGGGTGATAGCCGGGCACATTGGCTTGGCCAAACATGCTCCGACCAATGTCGATGTGGTCGGCGTCCTCGGAACCGCTTCGCTCAACGAACTGCATCGGGACCCCCTCGACGAGGACCGTCTTGCCGAACGGCAAGCCATCATCCGTCACGGCAGTGCCCGCCTCGTCACCCAGATTGCGCGAACCGGCGGTGCCGTCCAGAGCAATTGTCTCGAACAGGGGCCCGACCTCCACCACTGGGCGAAAGGTTTCCTCCGCGGCTGCTCCCTGAGAAGTCGTCGACACTACCGCCAGGACTATCGTTAACGTAGTTAATCGCCACATTTTTTTCTTTCGCCAGAGAAGTCCAAAAGTGAACAATGCTTCGGTACAGTTGCGGGGCCAAAGGGCCTCCGCGTACGACTTCCGGAGTGTGGGCTACACAAATCGAAGTATACCAGATTCTGCCGGTGCTCCGGGTTCCAGCTTTACCACCACGAAACCAGGTATGGCGACCACACGGCCAACTGACAACGAACAGGAATTTGATCTCACTGACCCGACGACGAAAACAACCAGCAACCGTTGTGCGGTGTTTTCAACCGCAGTGCGAAAAGCTTCTTGTCGAATTTCGAGACTCCCATGCCAGCTTTTACAGGTCTTCACTCCGTCAGGGTCAGAGATTGTGCCGCGATGGGTGACTCTGTAAAGGGCTGAGTCCGTTGTTGCTCCTGCGCAAGTTAGATACTCGTTTTATCCGTTCGCCGGAAGCCAGCGGTCAAACATCTCGAAGGTGACTTCGCCGTGGAACTGGTGGACCCCATCGAAGGCATCGTGAACAACCTTTTCAGAAGCACCGGCAGCCTGATAAATCTCTTGAGCTTCAGCAAAGGCTTGGCGTGTATAGTAGATCGGCATCCACGGATCCTTGATGCCGCTCTGTACGACAACAGGGCGAGGAGCGATCAGGCCTACGATATCAGACATATCACATAATTTAAGAATTCCGGGAATTATGTAGCAAATGCAATTGTTCACTCGAAATTCCAGTGCTTCATAAGTGGTAACGAACCCGCTAATGAATGCGTACTGTATCCGTTCTTCCATGGCTGCCAAAAACATCGACAGCTCACCACCCAGGGAAAGCCCACCGCAGGCTATGCGTTTGGGGTCCACCTCCTGGCGAGTTTCTAAGTAATCGATGGCGCGAATAAAGTCCCACAACCTCAGGCCGGTAAGATTTTTTCCCAACATCGCTGCCAATTTATAGACTCGATCACAGGTCATTTCTCCCCGTTTCCCGAATGCCCGTTCTCCAAAGCCCCGAACCTCCGGCGAAACGACCACATATCCCCTCCTGGCAAAGTCAGCGATATAGGAATAAAGAGACTGATCCAATCCCGAGCCGTGCCCATGGCAATGGAGCAGTGTGCGGGCCGGTCCTTTCAGGTTGTGGGGAATGTAAAGAAGTGTGGGGACCCAAACATTCGGTTCACTTTGAAATACGATCTTCTCTATCTTAAAGTCGGGAAACTCTTCAGTAGAAAGTATCCGGCTGTTCAAGGGAGAGACTACTTGATCATCAAGCCCCAATAAGGTGCACAACTTCGGTCGGAGATCCTGTTTCCAGTCGTGGAAGTTCGTTGTACCCGGCTTAAAAT
>Ga0310121_10000412_pt1 | contig 47004 bp, 34 predicted proteins | sample CB27_Tmax_986_MG_FD_203504 | JGI IMG/M metagenome (GOLD analysis project Ga0310121, IMG submission 203504) | Marine microbial communities from Western Arctic Ocean, Canada - CB27_Tmax_986 | ecosystem: Environmental > Aquatic > Marine > Oceanic | place: Canada: Western Arctic Ocean | collected... | reverse complement strand
ACGCACGCTTACCCTTTGCTGCGGGAAACCGTTGAATTTTACCGACACTTTGCCAAGCAAGGTGATGATGGCCTTTACCACATTCACGGAACGCACGTGCACGAAGACTTTTGGCTAGTCGACGACGGCATCATGGACTTGGCGGCCATCCGCGGAACCGTGCCGTTGGCGGTGCGGGCCGCCGAGATCTTGGGAGTCGACAGCGAGCTACGGGAAAAGTGGCAATCATTCCTCGACAATCTAGCGCCCTATCCGATGGGTAGCGATCCACGGTCGCAAGCCCTGCAGGGGGGCGTGTTGGCAGATGACGCCTGGTCGGCGGGCCACCGTGGGCAAATCGACGGCCAACACAATCCCGAGGATGCGTGGCTGAACCCCGTCTTCCCATTCGAAGATTGGACTGCGGAAACTCGCGATCCGGTCAAGGACCGCATCGTCAACACGTTGATCGATAGCGCCCAGGGTATCCCTGGCCTGCAAGCCGGAACGCAGTATGGCACCGTGCTGCGCACGCCGATCGTGAGGGCACGCGCCGGGCGAGCGGAGGGCATGCGCGACCTGCTGGCAGCCTTCTATGCCAACTATGCTCCGCTGCCAAACGGCCAAAGCTTGATCCTGGGACAGACGATGGAGCACACCGGCTGTCTGACGATGACCTTGCAAGAGATGCTCCTGCAAAGCGTATCTCCACGGCCAGGCGAGCCGGAGATCATTCGCGTCTTTCCAGCCTGGCCAACCGAATGGCATGTTTCGTTTCGGCTCTTGGCACGCGGCGCGTTCCTGGTGAGTTCGGCCTGGAACCAAGGAAAGGTCAAGTTCGTTGAGGTCCAATCACGTAAGGGTGGCGACTGCCAGTTGCGGAATCCTTGGGGAGTCGAGTGTTTGATCGAGGATACGCGCGGCAACGCGCAAAACTCTGGCGATGCCATTTTGCGCTTCAGTACCCAACCGGGGGCCATGTATCGCATTGTTCCCGCAAACCAATCATCCATTCGGCCAACTCGCATAACCACCAATGTTTCTGGAACACCATATGGATATCGCCATGAGTTGGCAAATGGACGAACTGTGAGCGCGACGCTGGGCAAAATGTGAATAGATGGTACGATGACCGTCCGAGGCCGTCGAACAGCGAACCATGCGTGACTCGCTCGGGTGGGTGGCCCGTCATGGAATCACTCGTCATCAAAAAAATCTCCAGCACCATTGTTCTTAATCGAGATCGTCCAGGCATGACCATGTCCAGCCGAGATCGTCTGAACACAGCCATGCATATGGGCGTGCCAGACCGCGTACCCGTGATGTGCCAATTGGCCGTGGGACACTATTTTCTTAACACCGATCTGGAACCCATGGATATCTGGTTCCGTTCGGAGGGATTTTCCGAGGCGCTGGTCCAGCTTCAGCAGCGTTACCGTTTTGACGGTATTCTCGTCAACTTGCCAGGGCGGGATCCCGACTTTGAGCAGCACATTGATCGCGTCGAGGAGAAGAGCCGACTGAAGGAAACGTGGGTCTGGTGGAAGAACGGCAACTACACCATCGTACCCCACGACGACAATCCGCACTACTTTCAGAGTGACGGAACCCGGTATTTCCCCACCTTCGACGAAGTCAATCCGGATCAGCTGTGGTACGTGGAACCATGGGATTTAACCGACATCACGTATCCCTACACTTGGGGATTCGAGTCCGAACCTCGCGATTTTGGTGACTATTTTCCAGAATTCCACACGGACACGATCCGGGCTGTGAAATCTCGCGTCGGGGATGAGGTGTCCGTCCACGCCGAGGTGTTTAGTCCATTTGCCCAGTTCCTGGAACTACTTAATTACGAGCACGCTTTGTTGGGACTCATCGACGATCCTGCGAAGGCACACGCTTGCCTGGATCGTTTGACCGCAGGGACGATTCAATTGGCCAATGAACAAGCTAAGGCGGGAGTGGATGCGATTCTGATCTCTTCCGCCTTCGCCGGAGCCGGATTGATATCTCCACAGAATTACGAAGAGTTCGTGTTGCCCTACGAACGCCGACTGATTCGCGGCGTGAAGGCAGCCAGCGATGATATTACGTTTTACACCCATACTTGCGGCGCGATTGGAGATCGTTTGGATCTGATGTTGGCCTCCGGTACCGACGGGATAGATACCCTGGACCCGCCGCCGTTGGGCACCGTCGAGCTGGAGAATGCCGTCGAACAGCTCAAAGGCAAGGCCTTTATCAAGGGCAACCTAGATCCCGTAACGACTCTCTTGCAGGGAGACGGCGAGGACGTCCGCGAATCTGTCATGCACCGTCTAAAAGTAGCGGGCAGGGGAGGGGAGTACATCCTCAGCTCGGCCTGTTCGGTAGCGCCGGCAACCAAACCGGAAAACATCGAGCTGCTTTCGCAATTGGTCGAAGAGCACGGCAAGTACGGTAGCGGTGGCGTCGTGGATGGTTGACAATCTCTCAGCAACACGATGCCCACGCCTCTACGTCGGGTCATCGTCATTTGTGATTGGTTTCACGCCAACTTGCGACTAGCCAGCGGGACTCAGCCAGTCATCCACGGCCTTGATCATAAGTCCGCCAAATGCTGGCAGTAGCGGAAGTCGTGAGACTTTCGACGAAACGCGAGAAGTCGGAAGTCTTACGACTTCCGCTACGGTGCGCTGGCGCAACTTGCGGCACCGGGATCTGTCGGGAGAGTGAGACGACAGGCCATCACTCTGCAACCACCGAAGTGTAGACGACGCCGTCGACCGTCTCCGTGCCGACGACAAGATTGTTCCCGGAGATGTTCCCCCCCGCGATCTTTTCCTCCGTCTTCTTGGCGTCCCACTTCGACTGACAAATCAGGAGCTTGCCGCCACGGCTGATCCGGATCTTTCCACGCTCGTAGGAATTGTCGTCACCGAACGAGATGTCTTGCGCCTGCAGCGTGCCGCCCCGCAGCTCCAGCATTCCTGTGTGCGGCGCCATTCTCGGCACGTAGAGAAAATCACAGCTCAGGTTGCCGTCCTCGACGTCGAGGCGGCCGCTGGAGTGATAGCCGACCGCCAGATCGCGAACGGCAACCGATCCACCGCGCATGCGGGCGCTCCCTTCCGCCAGCTCGGCTCCCAGGAGAAGTCTCTGTGCTTCGAGTTTGGCCCCGCGGGCGATGTCGAGGTGTCCCTTCTCGAATTGACCCACTCGAATGATCCCTGTCTTGACAGGCTTCGAGATCATCGGGGCTGGCTTCACTCGGTCGATTCGCGGACGGTCCTGTTCGTCGGGCAGCGTGCCGTCGATCCAGTTTTCGGCCGTCGCCCAGTTTCTGTCCTCGCCCGGAGGATCCCAGATTGCCGCACCCTGGCCCACCGAACCTGTCAGGTGCCGACCGTTCTTCAGTGTCCACGCAAAGGAGATCTGGCCGCGGGCGGGCTCCGCGGTGACTTTCTTGATTTCCGGTCGAGCGGTACCCTTCTTGTAGATGAGGTATCGTCTGTCCGGACTCGTCTCGAAACGCAGCAGGTCGCCCGAGAGCGCGCCCGCGGGAGCCCCGCTCTCCTCGATAACGCAGGGCTCGCCCCAGGGATTACGTACAAAGCACGTCTCGCCGCGCCGCGATGCAATTTCGACGAAGAGAACGCGTCCGGCCTCCCGGGCCGAAGTGACTTCGAATCCCCCACGCGCCAGGAGACGGAAGGATGTGTCCCAGGCCTTGGGCCACGCGGGAAAAACGCGGATGATTTCTTGGTCGCCCGGACGCGACGCGACACTCTGCATCAGGCCTTCTTGCATCGCGCACATTACCATGCTGATGTGCTCGAGGGTATCGGCGCTGCCTCCCTCGAACTGGCTCATGCCGTTTGGCGAGAGGCCGGAGCTGGCGAGCATCTCGAAGTACCCTGCCAGAACATCCGGCATTGCCTCCCCCCGGCCCGCTCTCGCGCAGGTGATGGGGGAACGCGCGGCATCACCGCGGCGGGCGCCCGCTAAGACACCCGGCAGCCACGGGGCTCCGTCGAGAGTTGCCTGTGCGGTCGCATCCAACTCTGCGTCCCCTGTCTCGAGCGTCCAGCTCTCGAAGGGAAAGATCGGGCAGGTTATCTGGTCCGAGTTGTAATGAAGCCGCGACTCGGGTGCCTTGCGTCCTGGCGCCCAGGCGTTCTCACCGACCTTGTGAAAACTGTCCGGGTCGCTGCCCAGGGGATACGGAGTTAGATTCTCAAGGAGGTCCCGCCAGGGATCTCGAAGTTGCGCGTCGACACCGAGAATCTCAGACGCGCGAATCGCCAGCGGCACCGTGCCCCGAATGGCGGCCAGGTCCTTGATGCAATCGTTGATCAGCCAATAGTTTTCGCTGAGACTGGTGTTGTAGACATGATAGAGTCCGTCCTCGCCTTTGCGGACGAAGTGGCGGTAGAACTGCGCGACGCCCTGAAGCAGGGGATAGGCCTGCGTGCGCAACCACTCTCGATCTCCCGTGTAGCGGTAGCGCCACCATGCCTGGATAGCGATCTCGGCGCCGGACGCGAGATCGTGCGAGACACTGCTCGCTCCGTCGACGGGCAGATCCGCCTGCTCCGTGTACCAGAGGAGGTTCCTCAGGTGCTCCTCGAACTTGGCGTAGAGATGCGTGCGCTCGGAGAACTTTGGCGGTGCGTGGATGCGCAAGAGCGCCTCGCGCACTTCCTGCGCCACGTCTTCCGGAATCTCGGTGGTTCCATCGAAAGGCGTCGTCTCCGGGATGAAGATGCCGTCCTTGACTCCCCAGCGTTGCCGGGCGGCGATCCGGGCGCCGGGGACCTGGTTGACGTACATGCGGAAGAAGGGATCCGCGAGGTCGGAGGCGTCGGAGGCATGCAGCGCCCAGTACTGCGGCTCGGTCGTCCAGACCCAGTACTGTGATCCCCATTGCCGTTCATCGCCCCGCGTGGAGAACACCGAAGCGTTCCACTTGGGTGGGAGCGCGCCGCGGGAAGTGGTCGCCATGTAGTAGAGCTGCAGGGTGCGCATGCGTTCGATAAACCGGGCCACGCCGTATCCCTGTGCCTCCGCGTCGCTGGCGGAAAGAGACTTCGAGTCGACGTGGACAAAGCTGCCGCGATTCCAAAAGCGATGCCACCAAGCGGCGTGACCCATGCGCAGGGAGTCGTAGGACTGCCGCGCTGCCCGCACGAGGTGCGTGACCGCGCTGGCCGTCACGTCGTCATCCGGTGAGAAGCTGGCATCACTCGAGATCAGAATTGTCCGCTTGCCCCGCCTGGCCGGTGCGACCACGGTACAGCCTCGCTCGCCGGGCTCCTCGACCACGACGCCTTCTCCGAGAACTTGCACCGCCACCGCCGATCGGCAGTGATAGTCATCGCGGTCAAACTTCGGATCAAAGTTTTCATCGAAGTGCTGCTCGATCACCACCCGCCGATCGCGTTTCTCCACGCGATAGTGTGCCACGTGCCGGGCGTTCGTGTCTGGATCGGTGGTGATCACTTCCGGCTTGCGCCAGTGAAAGACGTGGCAACGAATCGGTTGCGGGTCGTCACGCCGGTCGTCGATCTCGAGCGCTAGGACGTCCTTGAGCGCCGAGACGAAACAGCGCGCGGTGACGTGCTTCGACGAGATGCGCGACTCAGCGTCATAGAGCGACAACGTATGCCGAAAATGCCGGTCGGCGACGAAAACATCGTCCCCCAAATCCAGCGAGACCACCGCACATCCGCCGCAGTAGTCGGTGCCCTTTCCCTTGCTGGGAATCGCCACCAGGTGATGCTTATTGAGCGCGAACACATCGACGCGGTTGATCTGGAAGTTGACCGAGCTCGGCGTCGTCCAGACTAGAGTGCCCATGTGACCGTTGCCGATCGGTTGACCCTCGGCAGGGCGCTCGCAGGGACTGAGGTAGACGAGATTCGACTGCGCTACGAGATTGCGGTGATCGGCTTGGATCACCGGTCTCGACTCCGCACCGCTGTGCTGGGGTGCCGTCGTTAAGGCCAGAGTCACCAGCAACGCAGCCACCATGAAATGCCTCGTCTTCCATCCAAAAACAGGGGTCGCATAGACGATCAACGCGAGAGTCGACTGATCGTGATTTCAATTCCCATCGCCCCTTTAACTTATCCGAACGCCACTCTTTGGCAAGATTCTTCCAGGGTTTTGATTCATTTTTGGCGCGAATGCCTCGGCGGTGATACGAGTACCAGCCGAAATATCTGATCCCGATGCATCGGGATTCACGATATTCCCGAATGTGTCTCAGCTTCTTCAGTCGCGACGCCCACCCAAAGCCGAAATCACTCAATGTTGGGCTATCAACCGAGCGGCCTGGGGTAGTAGGACTTCGACTTGCATTTGGCCGGAGGGAACCGCCCCGAGTTGCCGAAACTTGTTCACCATGTCCACCACGGCTTGGTCCGCGAGCGGTGAACCGACCAAGTCGATGACTTGGTCATGTGGTTGGGCTGTGTGGCGACATGGTTATCACGGTCGCATCACACAGGACCTTAATATCGTGCTGCCCGCAGACAGAATCGAAGAGTTTTTGCGTGTCGCATCCGTCAGCGGGTTTCGCGTGATTGCGGCAGAGCAGGGACGTTGGCCAAAAACGATTCACAGCGGCATGGACACGAAAGTCGATATCTTACCTGAAGGGGAACGACCTGGTTCGAAGACAAATCCTGCGCCAACGAGCATTCCCCATCCATCGACCATGGGTGCGGACGAGTCGACGCTCAAATACATCGAACTCCCGGCGCTCATCGAACTTAAAATAGCCGCGGGACGTGGCCGCGACGAGGCCGACGTTATCGAACTGATGCGGTTAAATATCGATCAAAGCACGAAGATTCGGCAGCATCTAACAGCGGCTCATCCCAACTACGTGGTGAAATTCGATCAGTTGTTGGAGAGGACGAAAACAGAAGAAAGCGACTAATCCCGTGTCGCGTCGCCATGATTTGTGCCGACTTGCCGTGACCTCCCGATTGACTAGCGACGACTGGTTTGCTTACGCCGCTTGACCATCTTGCGGATCCCCGCCAAAGGGTTCGTTCCGCTTGCGAGGTAGTTTGGAAATTGCACCTTGTCGCCGAAACACCATTCAATACAGCCGCGCTGCTCGAAATCGTTCACCATGTCGATCACGGTTTGTTCCGCCAACGCCGAGTCGACCAGGTCCAGCGTGTAAACAAACCATCCGGTAGGCGTCGACCAGTAAGCTCCGTTCTGATACTTGTCGCGCTTGTCCGCTTCTTCCCAGTAAACTCCGCCGGGCAAATGGCGGATTTGTCCCCGCTGCACAATTTCATCGTAGTGGTCCTCGAAATACTGGGCGATCGCCAATGCCTGGTCTTCCGCCGCGACGTTCAGATAAACGGCTAGCGCGGAACCCCAGATGTCCGGCTCCCGACACTGGAGGGTCGCTGCACGAAACAGTCCGATTTTTGCGTCCCAAAACACCTCGTGAATTTTTACGGAAACCTTCTTCGCTTCGTCGCCCCAACGCGTTGCCTCATCAGCACGGTCCATGGTTGCCAAGAGATCAACCAACTGTTGGCTGGCCTGCACGAACAGCAACGACGAAAACAAGAGGTCGCCTTGCTTGCGTACCGTGTCAGTAAAACCGTAAGGGCAACGGTCCCATTCCAAATCGGGATCGATGTAAACCAATCCGGTGGTGGGGTTGCGCGGGACCGCGTTCATGCCCTTCACTAGCCGGTCAATGATCTGGACGAGCAACGGCTTGTCTTGCAAGCGTTGATAGGTGTGCCAGGCCACGTCCACGGTGAACTGCGAACCGTCGGCAACTGGATTTTCGCCCATGCTGCCATAGCCAGGCTGGTAGATCGGCGTGCCGTCGAACTTCACACAGTCGACACAAGCCCCATCGTCACGTTGCGCGTTGACGAAAACCAGGCAGGCATCCCGCAGTTCTTTGTCGGTGAATCCTTGGATGTAGCCTTCAAGCATATAGGCATAGTCACGCAGCCAGAAGGCTTCGTAACCGATGCCGACTTGGGGTGGAAAGGCGGACGTGCCGTCATGCATCTCGCGACGACACGCGTGGATCATGCGCTGGGACTCGTTTTCCAGCCAAACCACGGCTTCGTCCAGATTTTCCGCGGCCGGTGCGCCTGTCGCAGTGCAAGTTACAATCAACAAGACACAAATCTGCGAAAGACATGCTCTCCCATCCATCGTATTCTCCCGAAGCGTGCAGCAAATCGTATGATAGTTGTAGCTGAAAAGCGTAAGAGTTTGGCCTTTTCGTGCTCCAACTCCGTGGTCTTGCGGTTCCATCGAAAACCGCATTCCGAAGCTGAATTCCCTGGACGTGGACCTTTTTAGTGCGGTCGCCAAAGTCTCATGACTTCAGCTACGCCTGTTAGGCATCACTCCGCGTCGGTCCAATACCCTTTTCGCTGCTCCACTGGCACCGTCGGATAAGGATCGTCGCCGCCCGCTGCGAGGTACCAATAAACCGTCGCGGCATAGAGCGTCCCGAACTCGTTGGGATAATATTTTTCCAGGGCCCCTTCGAATGAAGTTTGAAAGGGAATGTTGTCCATGATATGCCAACGATTCAACGATACGTGGCCAGAAAATCCGTTGATTTGTCGCTCATTGTCGCCACATAGTGTCTGGGCATGATAGGCATGGCTAAACAAAGTGGGATCTCCGCAGGCGTAGCCAAAGTAATCTTCCGTACCCGTTCCGAAGCTGGAAGGGAATCGCTCGCCATCAACAAAGAATTTTTCATCTCCCTCGCCCCACCAACACGGGCCGATAGCCGCCTGTGATCTGGGGTCGGTGCAGGGGGCACCGTGGGGATTCCAGACGTGCAGCATCGTCCCACAAAAACGGCCTTTTCCGGATGTCTTCAGCAGCGTCCAATCGGGCCAGCGATCCTCACGCTGGGGATTAAATGCGTCACGGTGCCATTTGACATGGAATCGCCCCAGCTTGTCGATGTCCCGGGACAGCGGCGCGTGGGTCACCGTAAAGTCCACCGTGCGCGCTTGCTCTCCGTCATTCGTCAGCTCGATGCGGGCGCCGTCTCGAAAAGGCATATACCAAAAACTGTAAAACCCGTCCTCCGTGATTCCCATCGGCAGGGACTTGTAGTCGTTCCGACCAGGCGCCGTACCGAAAAAATCCCCCAAAGGCGACCACACGGCGGGTTGCGACTCGCGGTCCCAATAGATGCTGAGCGCTAGTTCGCGCAGCACGTTGCGGTCAGCGGGCCTGGCCGGCAAGGCCAGCTGAACTTTGAGCGCCGTGATGGCTCGTGTTCCGTCAAGCCGCAGGACCGTTTTCGTGTCGCCCGGGGAAACACGTACGCTCTTGGTAATCGTCTGCTCCCCCAGTCGCGGGCCAACAGGATCGCTGCCGCAATGGGCCAGCTGCTGGTTGACGCGATCCAGTGCGGCGGATTCGTCCGGCGCGAGATCGCGCCGGAACGTGGGCACGGATGTGTCCTTTGGAAAGGTCGAGTAGTAGAGATAGTAATGTCCGTGGTCGCCACTATCCGCCCAAAGTCCCTCGGCCGTGATCTTGCAGAATTTCTGGTAAGGAATCGGGACATAGATATTGAGCCCGCTACAGAGGGGCCCGTCAGGTGCTGCGGAATGAATGAGCTGGGAGCGATTGAAGGGCGCATGCTGGCCGTCGAAATACCCCGTAAAGGGCAGATCGACGGCGGGGGTGTCGGGGTCGTCCAGATACATCTTGACGGAACCTGGTTTCACTCGCGCGGACCAGATGTGCCAGATAACGCCGGGTCCCTCCATTTCAGCCAGGACCAACCTGTCACCCTCTTTACGAACGAAATCCTCGTCAGGGTTTCCGCCCCAGTCGAGATACTGATCCGTGGCCGCGTCGTAACGACTATCACGTTCGTAACTGGAAAACTGTGCGCACCTTTCACCAGGCCTCGGCAAGACGGCCAGACGTTCCAAATCCGTGAGACGATTTACGAGATCGATATAGGAGAGAGACTCACTAGCTACCAAAGATGAAACGAACATCAGCCACGGCAATACAAACAAAGAACGATTGGCCATGCGTTAAGTCTCCAAATATGTTGCCGGGCTTCCAAACTCATGCGAGATTCGCATCCCGTCAGCGGTGGAGGTGGTATCGATTGCCAATTGCAAGAAAGGCATTATCGGAGTCTCCAGTCTTCACTATTCACTCTTCAGTCCGCCGCTCGAAACGTAGGCGATCAGATCCGCCATGGCTTGCCGGTCAATCTGTTTTTCCAGCCCTGTGGGCATCAACGAAAGACCGGTGCTCTGCAGTTGATCGATGTGCTTGCGCAGAACCGTTTCACTTTCTTTTCCATCTCGTTTCAACGTGATACCCGTTGCCGTCTCGGACGCGATCATTCCTGTCAGAATTCGGCCATCGTTGATGTACACCAGGTAGTTTAGGTATCTCGGATCCACTTCGCGATTCGGGGCCAAAACATGGTACAAGATTGTTGTAGCCGAGCGATTGCGCAACGTCAAGAGACTGGGGCCGATGTCATGCCCGACACCTTCGAGTCGGTGGCAGACAGCGCAGTTCTTCTGGAAAACAAGTTTTCCACGAGCGTGATTCGGTTTCAGTTGCAGCGCGGAACGATAGTCCTCAAGTACCTGACTGCGGTCGCGCTGCGGTAAGTTCTCTTGTAATGAGGCTGCTCGGGCACGCAAAGCCTTGTCGGAATGTCCGCTGAGCTGTTGCCATCGAGCTGGTGACAAGTCGCTCACTGCGATCGTCTGCTCCTCCATCGCATCCAGTACTAAGGAAATCCACTGCGGTTGCGAAAACAGCAACTCGCTGGCTTGGCTGCGGAGCGTGGGGCTAAAAGTCGTCCAACGGTCGAGTAGTATTCGTGCGGCCGTCTCCTCGTGCCACGTTCCCAACGTCTCGATGGCGGCAGCTTGAACGGCGAGGGGTTGTTCTGGAGTAAGCAAGGATGCGAACACGTGCTGAAACTGCTGGCATGCACCGAGTGAGAGTAGCCGGATGCCAGCAACGCGGCGGTCGATTGGCTGGTCGACGTCCTGTGCTGCGGCTATGGCATCGGCGAGCAGCTGTCGTGTGATTTCTTCGACGCGACCGGCAGTTGACGCCGAAAGTTGGTCCGCCAATGTACTGCCCTGCTGGGCCGCCAGCCCGGCAACCATGGCTGTCAAAACTCGTCCTTCGGATTCAGCCAATTCCTTGATAAGCCGAAAAACGGCGGCCAGGTCTTCGCCGCGCTGTTGCGCGCCGATCTGGGCGGCAAGTTTCCGCACAAACTGCAGGCCGGCGTCGGTGCTGGTGTATTCGGCATCTCGCGCTAGCTCGACCAGCACCGCACCGATTCCGTCGTGCAATGAGCTGTGGATTGCCAACTCGATCCAAACATTCCCCGCGTGACGGCGGGCCAAGGTGGTCAATGCTTTCGTTTTGCTGAGGTCAGACAATTCACCCAAACTGAACGCCAATTGGTGGCACACCATCATTTCAGGATCATCGACCATCTCTGCCAACCTGGCTGCCACTAGCGGCGAAGCCCCGGCAAACTGCTCTGCCAGCCGGACCGCGTGCCGCCGGACCTGTGGGTGTGAATCTGCGAGTCGACTCAGTACGACGTCGGCGGTGAGTGCCCCTAGTCCGTCGAGCGTATACATCGCCTGCAAACGCGCTTGAGGTAGTGATGATTGTTCGGCAATTCGTACCAATTGGTGAGTCACCTGCCGTTCCTGGCGTTGATACAGTAGCCGGGCAGCGGCATCACGGTGCCATCCGTTAGGGTGTTCCAGCAAGGCCACGAGGTCTGGAGAGGATTGACTCTCCAGATCGGGTATCCGCCGCCCCGAATAATCGTGGGGAACAATCCGGTAGATGCGTCCTCGGTCTGCGCCATGGCCCGCATCCAGGTGTCGCACGATCTCCGGGGGCAGGAATTGTGCTCCCTCGATCAGCTCGCGGTACATATCGAGGACGAAGAGTGTCCCGTCGGGGGCGTTGGCGAATTGCACCGGACGAAACCAGATGTCGGTCGATGCCAGGAACTCGCTGCCCACGTCGGCACGATGAGCAACCAGTGAAAGCCCAGTCGACGTGGGACGAGCGCGGTACACCAGATTATTGGCCGGCTCACCCACGAAGATGTCACCGCGATATTCGGGCGGCCACGCGTCCCCCCGATAGACAGTGACTCCCGTGGCGGCCGTGAAAAAACCGAACGGCCGGCCCCCTTCGTAGTCCCCCTCGGCCGAAGCCGCCCGCACGCGCGTCCGCGCAACGCGCCACGGCTCCGGCGGACTGATCCGGTAAAGTTGCGTATTCTTTCCGTCCGGTGCGATTCCCACGGTTGGTGACGGAGCGCTGACGAACGGATTGCGTGACAGGTATCGGTCATCGTACATGACCAGCTCCATCGGAACTCCGTTCGAACAGACATATCTCCGCCCCCAGTCATCCAGACACATCCCGTGTTGTCCGCCACCGGTGGTCAGCTCAAAACGACTCAGGTCGCGAGGGTCGAAAACAAAACAGCGGCCCCTGACCGAAACGGCTGCGGGTTTCTCCGCACGTACGACCCTCACGTCACCGCCACCTCCACTGGTGGAGAGATAGAACCGATTGTCCATTCCCCACCGTAATGAATTGATATGCCGTTCTCCAGCCTCGTCAGTACCGAAACCTGAAAATACCAGTTCACGCGTATCGGCTCGCCCATCACCATTGGTGTCCCTGCAGAACAGGATGTCGGGCGCAGCGCCGACAAACACGCCGTTGGCATAGCAGGCGACAGCGGTCGGATAATCCAAGCCCTCCACAAACACCGTGGCCCGATCGAATCGTCCGTCACCGTCTGTGTCCTCGAGTCGTTTGACGGCCCCGCGATGATCAGTCTTATGCTTGGCGCTGTACTGGTTGTATTCCGGCGCTTCGACGACGAACATCCGGCCACGAGCATCGAAATCGAGGGCCACCGGATCGCGGATTAATGGTTCGGCTGCCACCAATTCCACACGGAATCCAGAACGAACACGAAAGCTTTGCCGTGCGGCCGATGTGTCTTGTGGTGTGACACGAAACGACTGAGGTGCTAACGGCTCTGCCGTCTCGGCAGCTACGCAGTGCGTAACCAAGCCTCCGGTGCTGCTGGCCAACGCGATACCTAACAAGCAGCCAACCAAGCATGTCCGACATCGCTTGGCCACATGGGGAAAAATGATGCTCATTGTTAGCCTCGGGGGGACGCCGAATCGTGCGTGGATGCCAGGTGCTGACCGTCAGTATAGACTCCCTGCCTATTAGGGACTATCGCCGAAAATTGTTAGGACGGTACTACGTGAACTGGGGTCCGGGTACCCGGTCACGCGGTAACGGTTCGGCGCTGCCCATGTAGTTTGCAGCAATCGATGCCATCGCGATTCTGGCTGATTCCGGCCAATGTTCAAGCTCGGTTTGTGCCAACCTGGTAATCTGCGCCCGAGAGGCTTCTTGCTGATCAGAAAACATCGGGTGGTACCAGATCGTGATCACCGTGCGCTCGTGATCCGAACTGTTAGCGTGGGCTGCGTGCAAGGTACGTCCATCCCCCAACACCAAGTCACCAGCGCGAGCGGGTATATCTACTTCGCCTTCGGCGGTGGCGTACAGCGGCGAATCGGGAGTATCCATGCGACGAGTTGCCACCGTGTGCGCCGTGGCAATGGCGTGATGCAAACTATGCCGGCGTCGATGAGACCCCGGAATGACACGTAAGCAGCCATTTTCGCGGGTCGTATCCGTCAAGTAAAACATAGCGAATAGCTGGGGTGTGATATCCGCATACGCGCGCGGTTCGCCACTCCACATCGTGCAGTCTTGGTGCCAGAACAAGGGAGGACTGTGGGGCGGTTTGCTGATTAAATAAGCCCGAGAGAATTTAACGTCGTCGAATCCCAATCGCTGCAGGGCGTCCAACGTCTTCGGCCATATGATGAGATCAACCAGCTCCGGCATGTCCCGATTGGGAACCATCGATCCTGTGGATACCTGTTCGCGGCGATGATCGTCACTGAGTTGAGCGATTTTCTGGGACGCGATGCTCCGCACCTTGTCGATCATTGGCGGATCTAAGATATCTTCAATGATGCACACGCCGTCACGAAGAAGTGCATCCCGTTTTATACTCCAATACTCGAGGTCACTCACGTTGCTTGCACCTTGTTCGTCGCTTCATGCGGACTGAGCTTGTTGAAACTGTTCCAGTTGCGCGCGGGTCGGCAACCCATTGATGACTCCCAGGTGCTGGACCGCAAAGGCACCCGCGTATGTCGCTTGGACGACTGCAGCCCGCAGCGACAGACCGTTTCCTAACGCCACGGCCAGCGCCGCGTTAAAGCTGTCGCCAGCCCCCGTTACATCGACTACCGAGATCCCGCTTACCGCAGGGACCAATTCGATACCGTCGTTAGTCGCTATGATAGCACCTTGTTGACCCAGTGTAGCGATAACGGAACCGGCCCCCATCTCCAGTAGCCGCCGGGCCAACTCCTCGTTGGACGTCGGATCATCCGGGGGCAAATCCAACAAAATGCGGAGCTCCGTTTGATTGGGTGTCAACACATCCACAAACTGCAGTAACTCCTGCGTTACCGCCTGTGCCGGCGCCGGATTCCACACGGTGGTACGACCGTGCTTGCGTCCTAATTCCAAAGCTCGGCGGACCACGGCAGGCGGCACTTCGTATTGTGTGAGCAAGATGTCACTGGAAGCGATCTGTTCTTCCGCGGCATCGACATGCTCGGGTTGCATTTGCAGATTCGCTCCCAAGTGTCCAACGATCCAATTTTCACCGGAAGGGATCAAGTGCACAAAACCGACCGCCGTATTGATGCCCGCGATTCTGTGAATGTGTCGGCAGTCGATTCCTTCCGCAGCGAACAGGTCGTCCGCTACAGTCGAGAAAATATCCTCACCAATGCAGGCCAACAGCCCCACGTGCGCTCCCAGCCTTGCCGCAGCGACAGATTGATTCGTTCCTTTGCCACCCGGTCCCATGTCGAACTCGTCGCCCACCAAGGCTTCACCCAACACCGGCATCCGTGGAACGCGGATGGTGAGTCCGACCACAAAGCTTCCTACGACAAATATCGTTGGCTGGCGGTCGTTCATGGTCTGAAGGGTGACATCTGCAAATGATATGGACGTTCCGAAACGTATTAATTTTAACGCAAAGTCGCAGAGACGCAAAGCCGCAAAGGTTGAATGTAGAGCTCTTACGGAGGGGAACGCCACACAATTAATATGCCCAGACCTTACGCTTCCGCCGGTTCCGGCAAATGGCGATACCAGGTGAAGTAGAGCGCGACCCCAGACACAATGACTGCGCCGATCCACACTATCGCCTGGGTAAACCAGTGCCCTACGAGGTAACAGGGAAAAAGACACAAACCAGCAATCAACAGTATCCCCAGCAGTGCGTTCACCACACCGAGACCGAACGATTCCGATGCCTCAGAAATATTTCGGAGATCTGCGGGGTCGATCTCCCGCCGCACGCGACCCCACGCCCCGAATGGACGTACCGTTCGGTAGAAATGATGTAAGGTCTCTCGGTCCACGGGCGCTGTCAGCAACGAGCCCACGACGCAACCCACAATGGAACCCAAGCACAGCAAAGGAAAAGTGAACTGTGTCGGAATCTCAGGAAATAGAGGTACCAGCAGCGACAAGACAATACCGCCCAGGACCCCCGCTGAATAACCCCATCCATTCAATCGCCACCAATACCATCGCAGTATGTTCGGAAACACCACGCCGGAACCCAAGGCCATCATGATCCAGTTGAAGATCGCCGATATGGATGCAGCATTCCAGCCAATCCCGACGCCAATGACGACAATCAACACGGTCGCCGCATAACTCACCCAGATCAGTCGATGATCATCTTCACGCCACTGCCACAGTGGTTGCCAGATATCTCGCACGATGTAGGAAGCGCCACTATTGACCGTGGAACTGAACGTGGACATAAAGGCTGCCAGCAAACCTGCAATCACCAATCCGCGCAGGCCCGTCGGCAAATGCTCTTGCAGTACTGCCGGCATAACTAATTCTGCATCGGTCACGCCGGCAAATCCAGTCAATGCCAACAGCGTAATCGCCATGACCATCAGCCAACGCACCGATTGAAAGAACGGCCAGAGCAGTGCGATCTTGGCCGCGTCCCGAGGGTCCTTGGCGGCCAAGTACCGCTGCAGGTCGTACAGCTGGGCAGGTCCACCGGCGCTCAGCAACAACCCTTTTAGAACCCAGGCAATCGTCATGGCGCCAAACATATGGAAAAGCGCGGATTCGGTTCCAGCAAAATGTTCGAGTCGCCATACCGGTCGCAGCGAGGCAAACTCGTCCACCGACGCAAATCGATCGGGTAGGCTCGCCGCCAGCATGGTTGGCGTGACGTGGCGGTACGCGATAACGCCAACCAGAATAGCTGCCATGGTAAGGATGACCGTCTGAATCATGTCGGTAAACACCACGCCGTACAGTCCGCCGAAAACGATATAGAGCGTGGTGAATCCGAAAATGAGCAGCGCCAAAGTTTGGGCCTTGTACACCGTCAGGTAATCGGCGGCCAGCGGCAGGTAAATCGCCAAGTTTTCCGCAGGAATATAGACCTGGGCAAATTTCCCAATTCCCTGGAACGCATAGCCGATAAAGGCGACGCAGGTGACGACGGCGAGGACCGCGTACGCACTGCGTGCTACCTGCCCGGCGCGCCCGCTGCCGAATCTGGTGACCATCCATTCGGCGCCCGTCATCACGTTCGATCTGCGCACCCATTTTCCAATGAACGCCAGACAAAATGCTGGCAGGATGAAGCCACACATCTGGAAATGCCACCACGACTTCATGCCGACGAGGTAGACAATCGAGACCATCCACATCGTGCCCGTAATATCGAAGTTCGACACGGCGCCCGACATGGACAGCATCGTCCAATGCAATCGCTTTCCGCCCAAGAAATAAGATTCGAGGTCGCGCGCGGCGCGCTTGCGATACCAAATGCCGAATCCAATCACCAGGACGAAATAGAAAATAACGACGAAGGTATCGACAGAATTCATGTTGTGGCACAATCCGGCTGTAGAATTACTGGCTGTGCCGCCGCTATTTTGCTTGGTCAGGGAGCGGATGCCACGACTCGTGCGCTCGAAACTCCCGTGAATTCCATTCTGGACACTCGGGACCTACGGTGGCATCTTTGGTACAGGCCGGTATTCTACTAGAGTATTTGTAGCACTCTAGCCGTCTGCAGCAACCGTGTTGATCGAGTGAATCATTTTTTGGGGACATGATGATATGAAGAGATCGGCAATGTTATTCCTGTTGGTCGTTGGGAGCATGTTGTCTCAATATGGCCATGCCGTCGAGTTTGAGTATCAAGAGTTGGACTACGACCTCAGCGTTTGGCCGGAAGACGGCGGATACGGCAACCACCGGGTTATCGTAAACCACATCAACAATCAATCCGTGGGCGCCGTCGTCGCGGAGATCCCTTGGCGTCGGCGTGACCTCTCTCCTGAAAAGAAGCTGGTACGAGTTCTTGACTCGCGTGACGGCAAAGAAATCACAAATGTCGTCGTTATCAATTCGACCAACGAAATAGGGATCATTGCCTTCCAACCAACGGTAAATCCCGTCGAGAATCAACGCAACCGAGGCGAGTACGAGATTTACTACCTTCCCTTTGAGTTACCCACCGGTGTGTGGGGCGGCAACTGGGACATCGGCTATCCCCGCGGCGCGCACATGGAAACATCGCCTGAACCGGACACAGAGTGGGTGAAGGCCAACAAACTTACTCCCGCAGACATCGAAAATGGCAGCTGGAAGGAATTGGAACGGGTAGAGATTCTCGGTGTCCAAGCTAACGGTGAAATCCACAGCTTCTATCCCATGGAGATCATTGCCACACAAAGAGAAATGATGGGTTTGCTCGCGGAGCACCTGGGCGAGAATTACTTTCTCTTTCCCGAAGACCGCGAGAACCCGATAAAGATGTTCGAGTACCTCCCGATGAAGTGGATTCAGGATGGACCAGAGCGAGAGTTTTACGGGATAGCTCAACCGGGAGAGTATTATGTCTTCCAGATCGGTGTTTGGGCAGCGAGGAAGGCTCTCAAGAATGTCCAAGTCCACTTTCCCACCATGAGATGCCAGGGAAATCCCGCGATGACTGCCGCCGAGTTTTCCAGTATTAACTTGTCCGGAGTCGACTGGTTCGGTCAGCCGATGAAGATTGATTTCAGCATGGCACGCGGCAAAGTGCGCCCCATCTGGGTCGGCGTGCAGATTCCCGCGAAAACACGCGGTCTCTACACCGGCATCTGCACGGTAACTCCGGAGGGTGAGCAGCCCAAGACCATCAAGGTAACCCTCGACGTCGCAGGCAAGATCCTGTCCGACCACGGCGACGGCGACGTGAAACGTCTGTCGCGTCTGCGCTGGCTCAACTCGAGGCGCGGCCTAGACGACGGCGTGGTCGCACCCTTTACTCCGCTCGAGATCGACGGCGCTACCGTTTCCTGCCTGAACCGTACGGTAAAGCTCAACGATACCGGTCTTCCCAGCAGTATCACCAGCAACGGAAGCGAAATCCTTGCCGCCCCAATCACTATGACGGTGAAGACGGCGGGCGGCGACGTTTCGTTGCAGACCCGGAGTGAGAAGAACATCAAGGAGAGCCAGGGTATCTACAAGCGAAGGACAGTCAGGCAGAGCGACTCTCTCAAGGTCGAGACCACCGCGCACATGGAATTCGACGGCAGCGTGACCTTCAACGTCAAGTACACCGCGCTTGAGGACATCAAGTTGTCGGACATTTCGCTGCAAGTACCTTACCGGCGTTGCGTCGCCACGTACATGATGGGTATGAAGAGGTTGGGCGACTATCGTCCCGCAAAGTGGGATTGGGAGTGGGATTCAGAGTACAACGACAGCATGCTGTGGATCGGTGAAGTGGAGGCTGGCATGCAGCTGGCGCTGTTGCGAACCGCAGACATCTGGAGCGTGAGACCTGAGAAGGACGGTTTTCCCCAGCCCGTTTCCTGGTCTAACCACAAACAGGGCGGCTGCTCCATTCGCGAGCACGGTGACACGGTTTTGGTCACTGCCTTCAGCGGCGCGCGTTCAATGAAAAAAGGCGATGAGGTTCTCTATCGCTTTCGCCTGTTGATTACGCCCTTCAAGCCCATTAATCCAAAGCACTGGGATCAGCGCTTTCACCCTCTCGCGGATGGTGGCACTATTCACCAGTTGCACCAAGGCGTTTCCCGGGAGATCCCCAATATTAACTATCCATTCACCAATCTCTCCGCTTTGCGGAAGTTCATCCAGAAGAATGAATCGCTGGGTGGCAAGGTAATGATCTATTACACCATTGGATCGCTGAGCATCTATGCGGCGGAGCTCTTTCCATTGATGAGTCTCGGAAATGAGCTGGTCGATAATGACGGCATCGATATTTTTCAAGACGAAGTCAGCCTCAAGGTTACCGACAGCGCTAATGACGCCGGAGCGTTATTCCGGGTTAATCCCAACATTCCCGCGAATAAGCTGGAAAAGTTGCGGCGTGGTTATCCGTGGCTGATCGAGCACTTGAAGGCCGGGTATTCTTCCGGTTGGTGGACGCCGCTGCCGCACGACCAGTCGATCTTTTTCAACCCGCAAAACCATGTCCATTACTATTACGCGGCGCCGCGGTCTTCGCCGCGGTACATGCAAGACGCCGCGATCGGCATCAAGGGCCTGTCTCGCTGGCAAAACTACTACGTCGAGAGTTTGGACTGGTTGGGCAGAAACGTCGGGGTCGATGGACTGTACCTGGACGGCATTGGCTTCAGCGGCAAGATCATGCAGCGCCTCGCCAAGACAATGAGCCGCGCCAACGACGGCTACTATTACTTGAACTTCCACGGTGGCAATCTTTTCGACATGTACAAAGTGAGCACGCTCAACTGGCACCTCGAACACCTGCCCTACATCACCCAACTCTATCTCGGGGAGGGCTATCGGGGCATCTATAAAGACGGCTCACCCGCGACGTGGCTGGTTGAATACTCCGGTATTCCCTTTGGCCTCACCAGTGGCATGTACTGGCAAGAGATGAACAGATACCGGGCCATGCTATACGGTTCCACGGGCAACCATGATTCCAACATGTGGCGGTTTTGGGACGACGTCGGGATTCAAAACAGTGAGATGATCGGCTATTGGAAGACGAACAACCCGGTCAAGACGGGCCACAGAAACGTCCTCGCCACCGTCTACAAGATGGACGATAAGGCGATGGTTGCGATGGCGTCGTGGGCGAAGGAAGAAGTTACCGTCACACTGCAGATCGACAAGAGGGCACTTGGTCTAAAGAGCGAACTGCTCAAGGTTGCCAAAGTCAGGATCGATCCCGCTGGTACAAGTGGCGATGATAGCTTCGCACTGAACTTCACGGAGATGGACAAGGTAACCCTTTCCGTCAAGCCTGCTGATGGCGCCATTGTTTTGATCAAGGATTGAGATGGTGCCTGTCGTACAAGAGGCGATCGACCTCAGCCGCACGACAACGCGGGTTGCTAAATTGCGGAGGGAGTGCGCCTCCTACGCGCAAGAGTTACTTCCATCCACCCGGCTGGTGGAGTAGAATTGCTGTTTCAGTCGTCTCATTCGCTTCCTATTTGCACGAGATCTCGGGACTTTGATTCTGAGATGGCAATTTGGGACCGCCATCGACGGCTGTCTTGTAATCGGGGCTTCGAAGTGGAATGTCGTCACTCATGGCAAACAGTCACCTAAGTGTCAAGGACGGGTGCAATTTCACGGTATGCGGGGGCCAACACGCTGGTGGCCCTGTCAACAGTCAGTTCAGTTCAGTTATCAATAGTTCCTATCAGTGAGTCGTGCGCTTTGTGGGCTTCGTCCCGATCGAGGAGAGATGCATGCCGGAATCCCGTTGCACGTTTTTTCGTCTATGGCATCTGACCGGTGCGATGTTCGTCGCTTGGTCGCTCGCGGCCGACTGCTGCGCGGCTGCGGGTGAAACGGTCGAGCTGCGCTGGTCGGGCGCGACCGAGTGTTACGAATTCGACACGGGGGAACTCTTCGGAGCGATCCAGCCGTATAGCTGGTATCACGGCGTGGCGGGGCTCGTGCATCGTCAAAACAGGGTCGACGTCGTGTGGCCGCGCAATGCGTTCCTCAACGCCGAGTACTACCTGCGTCCCGGTTCCGGTCCGCGGATGAAACCGAGGGAGCTCTCGTCGGCAAAGAAAACGACTCATCGGCTTGTCGACGGCACAGTGATTCTCCAATTTCCGCCCGAACCGGACTACGCCTTCCAGATGCAGCTGAAGTACTGGCCTCATGGCGACGCGATCGACATGCAGATGACGGTCGCACCGTCGAAAGACGTGCCGAATTTTGAGATCTTCTTCGCCTCCTACGTGACCGAGGCGTTCAGCCAGACTTGGGTTCCCCTGACCGGCAGCGACGGACCTGCACAGTGGACGAAGCTCGACAATCGGGGCGTGCGGGGCCGCATGTTCGGCATCGCACGCGATCGAGACGAGCTGCGAAGACTCGACGACGGGCGCTGAGGCAAGACTCTCTCGGATCCCGCCCACTGCGAGCTCGAGGACCGTTTCTTCCACAGGCCGATCCTCGTCGCCCGCGACCCCGGCAGCGGTCTGGCGCTGGTGTTTCTGTGCGATCCCCGGCAGACGACGTTTCTTGCTGGCCAGTATCACGGATGGGACACGGCCCACGACTGGTGCTACAGCACCGATCTCGTCGCAAGTCAGCCGTTGGTGGCATCGACCCGCCTGATTTACCGACGGTTCGCAAACCTCAGCGCCATGTTTCGCAAGATCGATCGAGAGTGGCCGTCGTTCGTCGCGGACGCGAAAGGTGACGCCGAGGAGCAACCGAGCACGGGTCACAGGCGTGACCCGTGCGGAGGGAGCAACTGCGCACGCTTGCCTTTGAGGCAAGCGTGCGCAAGGCGGTAGCTTTCTCTTTCAACGTTGCGATACATTCGTCGCCCCCACCTCCGCGCCGAAACGCAATTCGTTATGCGGCGGAGTACAAGCCCGACGGTAGAAATGCAGGTTCGCTAACGTCCGTCGGTGAAATCGACCGACCGCAGTTAGCAGGATGCGTTTCGCGGCTTGCGTCGCCGCGGCTTCGGCAATTTTGGCCCTTCCTCAAAGTTGCGTCGGGCCGACACGCCGATGCGAATTGGATGATGACCGGGGCGCGCACAGGAGGGCGAGTCCTGCGTCAGTTAGCCGGAACGCTGGTGCTCCGAGGACAACAACCCCGACGCAGTTTGGCTCGCCGGCGTTGCGCGCGTCCCGAGTGGGCTCTGGCCGCCGCCTCCGATACATTTCAACGGCAGGAAATCGATTTCAAGTTACAATCGGTTTTCGGGCCTGGTTCAATTTTGGTCGTTTTAGGGTAACAAGCTAGCTTAAGCGGTGGCAACGAATTGGTGACCGTACAAATCAGCAGATTACGCCTAATTTCCGGCCATTTGTTGCGTTTTCATTCGTTACCGCGGATTTCGTGATAAGACATTCTGGTCCAGAAAGTGTTACCCTGATTTGAACCAGGCCAGCTAATCTGGCGCGAATTTTTCCTAAGCTACTCGCCTTACTAGGGTTGCGCCGACTGGTTGTAAAACGAAGGCGGTGACATGCGAATCGAAACGTCTTGCAGTCCACCTCGGCCACGATTTCTAGCCCGCTCGTTTTTTCGAAGGTGAAAATGGAAGTCCGAGCGACCTTATGTAAATCGCAAAAAGTCGGACCGGCGTATAAACATAATGCACCTGCACAACGTACCGACGTTGCTAACCACTCGGCCAATATACCATGCGGTCGGTGTCGAAAGTCCGCTGGGGTCATAGAACTCGACTCGAAAGCGTCGACAAGAGGATGAAAAAAAGCGTCGGCATCTAGTTTGACGGATTGGGCAGCAATTCTCGAACTTCAAACGAATTATTCAGCGTAGAATAACGCACCTCGTCGATCAATCCGTCCCACATGTCGCCAGCTTCCGAGCCACCGATCCGCGCCCCCGGCTGCGGTTCAGGGTTGATCGTCGTTTCCGCAACGACGTTGTGGTTGACGAGCAAGACAGTCTGCCTTTGCCGAAAACTGAAGTCGTGGACGAGTGCGAGGTGAACCCAACGTTCGGGGTCCAGTTTGACGCCGGAACCGATGAAGCCGCCGTACCCGGCCCAGATGCCGTACTCATCACCTTGGGCGGCGATGGCCACACCCATGTCGGCGGTGCCGTTGGTGACTATCCTTACCAATTCGCTTCCGTCCCGCTGCACGCGCTGCACCGTTGCGGCCGCTGGCTTAGCGTAAGCTTCGAGTACATACGAAAAGTGGCGCGGAATGATTGTGGGCCGCGAGAAATACCCCGCAGCGTCGTCACCGAGCCGTAAGGACAGCTTGCTGACCGCAGGCAGCGGCGTGTCCTGACTGACGGATCCAGGCCGACCTTGTACCCGCATGTCGGCCGCCCCGACACAATCCGGGAGTCTGCCTGTTTCCGGGCCGAAGTTCTCCCCCATGCGATAGTGCGCCAACACGTGCAGTGCGCCGGCGTGATTTTCAACCGGTCCAGTTTCGTCCAGCACAATTTCAATCACCGTATCAACCGGATCGGGTTCGACCAGTTGGACGTCGATCGTCAAACGAGAACCATCTTGCAGGAACGGGAGCGAGTGATTCCGCTGCATCCATACCACGGAGGCGACGGGCCGGTACACGGGTCCGCATACCAGTTGTCTGCTGGCTGGCATCCCCTTTTTTCCACGCCCGTTGGCCATGACGTGCAAATAAATTGTATCGCCATGCACGTTCATCGTGTTGTAGCCCCACTCACTCACCGACAGTGGGCCTGGACGGACCCTCGTAAATGACGGATAGAGAGGCGGCAAGCCCGGCGGGCTTGCCCAGTCGGCGATTTTACGATGCGCTTCGATCAGTTCACCGTCCAGATTCACAAGTCGACTTTCCAGCGAAGCTCGCTTGCCCAGCAGAGACGGAGTGGCGTCAGTATTGGCAATGTGCCCTTCGCCGATCAGGGACAACTGTACGCGCAGGGCAACTTCCGTATCGGCCGGACGATCCTTGGTGTTCTCCCATTTCGACTCTGGTATCAGGCGCCAGGACTCGATTGCGGAGCGCTTAGGCCAGATAATCTCGTAGGGCCATTCCTCCCTCATTTTTTTGTCGCTGGCCGTCCAGCCCTCGAATGTGTTAACGTCGAAGTCGCCGTTGCGGAAGCGAAACTTTCCGAAATTCTGGCCATTTATGACGATCAACGTTCGCGGACTGATGGTCTTGATCAAGCTGAACAGTGAATCGGTCGACGGAATGGCGATGCCCCAATCGAACCACAGGACCGCCGGCTGGTACGTTTGCATGGCCTCTTGCATCATCTGCACGGGCGCTTCGGAATCTCCAACGCCGGTCAACGGTCCCATGTACATTCCGAACGGAATGCCTACGGAGGCAAGCGCTTGTTTGAGTGGGCTGAGCACATCGCCGATCTCACGATTACGGTCGAACGGTGACGGCCAACGAAAGACACCATCGCCATTGTTGTACGCGACAGGAATACCAACTTGGTAACCTTGTCGCTTCATTAGTTCAGCAAATTCCCGGTAGGCATCTGCCGGAATGCGCTCAGGCGAATGAATCAGCCCCGTCAAGCCGGCCTCGTCGAACCAGCGATTGGGACGCTCCTGCAATTCGATAGATAAGTCTCGCGTCGCAGATTGCTGCTCACTGTCGGTCACTTCGATCGTAAAACGGTACGAACCCAGCCGGTTCGACTTGGCAGGGATACCTGAAATGTTTCCAATGTCTGAAAGTTGTAGGCCGCGCGGCGGCTGGCCATCCGCCATTCTCCAGCGATAGGGTGGCTTTCCACCTTGAGCCAGGAATTGAAAATTGGACGCCTGAGCAAAGGAACCGGTCTCGTTCCAGTGACTGTACATGCTGAGCGTTTGAGGATCGTTATACATTTTCTGCAAATTGTACTGTTCGGCCACGTCGATTCCGACGTACGTCCATTCACGGTAAGCGACGGGCATTGTGCGCTCGCCGATGTCCTGCATCGCAGACGTGGAGATCTTCAGTAGCCCGTCACCACCGCCGACCGACGAGACTACATCGGGCAGTTGATCCCCGCCGACATCGCAGATTCGGGCGTAGAACCCCAGACGTCCGGGTGAGTGATTCCGCACACGCAACAACAAGCGATTCCAGCCGGCACGCAGGCGAAGGATGGCGCTGGTGCTGTCTTTCTCCCCGCAAAATCCATCTTCCCGAGCCGGCTGCAGAAAGCCAGCGGCCACAGGAATTCCATTGAGCCAGGCGTGAAACTCGGCATGAGCCGACGCGCGAAGTTGGGCAACCTGGCTACGTGCACTATGGATGTACGAGTGCGCGTAGACGACTTTGGCGTCGATCGCCTCACCCCGTTTCAGATGGAAGTAGCTGCGCAAATCCTGATAGTCATCCAAGTTTCGAGAAAACAACCGGTCGTCGAAGTAGCGCCAGGGCATGCCAGCGACGACGGTCCCCCCCTGCGGTGGCCCGCTGGACTCCACTTCAGCGGACGGCGCGTTGAACGGCCCGACAACCAACCAGGAGTTGATAAATGGGGCCGTTCCGGGCGCGTAGTCGGCGTGCGACGAGTCCGTCGTGACGGTTGCTGCGAGCCATAGAACAACCGTCGCTGCACGCCTCACGTTGTGGAGAACATGATGTCTCATGGTGTACCGTAGGTTCGGGTCAGGGCCAAGGAGGACGGGTCCAACTCCATCATACCACCGCCGGAACTCAGCTTACTTCCTGGCAAACGGCCAAGCCCTTAGTATAATTGTACTGTTTTACGTAAAAGATGGCTTCCGTTGCCGCGAATACAAACAGAGAAACTCGTACTGCCCATCTCCTGGCTGCTTCGACGGTGGAGTAGAATCGGTGCAGTCTAGCATCTGGTACGGAACGATTCTCCTTGACGTCGGGCGAACTCAAACAAATCCGGATCGGGCTCCGCACGCCGCATCCGACGCATCAAAAAGATGGGAAACTGAACAAAACATGCGACCAATGCGCGCGTTTGAAATCAACGCAAGTCCTTTGACCGCTTGGCTTTGAACTTTATCACGCGCGCATTTCTCCTGGTTAAACACCCGTTCAACCGTGGGTGTTGGAGCCTCAAATATAGGCGAAATCCTTCGCGCTACAACCGCCCCGCCCTCAAGCCATCCAGGACGTCGCGAAAATGACCAACCATTTTGTGCGTATTTGCACCGAACAAACCGGATCGAACGGGTGGGATTTCGGGTGTGTACCGAATGCCAGCCGTGAATAGCGCGTACGTCTTCGGCTCCCAGTCCTGGCAAGAGCGAGATCCTTACAAAAGGATGGCCGCATGCTTCTGACGCGTTCAGGTTTTTCGGTTCGCAGTGGTCCCAGCCAACCTTTTTCTCCCCGCGCATCCAATCCTCGAATAGATCGGCAAACAGCTCCGACGACGCGTGCCACCACAGTACGACCGCGTTGCCGGCGTCTACGTCCGACTCGATCGGTCGAAAGTCGTCGCTGTCTACTGGAAAAGCACGGTTGGCGTAAGCGATGCGTGGAGGCAGGACAGAGAGAGTGTAGAAGCGCGAAAGCCAGCGGAAAGAAAAAACGACTTCCTGGTTGTCTCCCGACCAGGTGCGGTCGACGTGGTGGCCCCACTCGTGGTACAGAGTGTATTCGCCCGGTGTGAGGATGAAAGGAGGTGGCGGTGGCTCCATCCCCAGCTCTCGCATCTGGCGCATCACCTCGGTGCGATACGGGTTGTCCGGCGCCACGCACCTCCCGCCAGCATGCGTAATGCCACTCTGATTTCCGCTAGTGGTCGTAACGACCACGCAAGTTGGGTCATCGAAGTCTCTCTCCGCAAGGAGCCTGAGACCTCTTTTGAAGCCGGGCGACAAACGTTTTCCGTAGGACTCGACTCGAAACCCGTGGACCGTCACCAGCGAAGCATGACGGCGACTGCTTGTTTCGGAGAATTCCATGTCGATCGTAAGCCTTGTTCGAGTATTCGCTCACCCCCTGAACGGTCCGCCGCGGGAATCCTACACCAGGGGCATGATGCAGGAAAGAGCTCAGCAGCTCAAGTCACTTTGGGAGATAGTGAGTCTTTGCCATCAGTCAGCCACTCGATATTCAATCGCGCTACCAAGACCACGGCATAGTTATCCGTTGCATAGAAACAAAAAAAGATGACAGTTTCACTCGATTTCAAACCGGCCGATACGACGATAATCAGGGTCGCTCGATAACACGCACCACCTGCGCTGCGCACCAAAGATTCGTTAACGTGCCAGGGACCTCACAAAACGGACCCTGGAAATGTGCGTCCGGCGGCGCACCGAAACGAAGGACAATCACATCGGTCGCCTATAAGATTTCGCCCTTATTTCAGGTTTTTAAGATTCTCGTTGAATGGGTGTTTAACCAGGAGAACAATACACGTCATGAACTTTAAAGTCCTTCCATAGCAGGAGTTACGACATACGGTCCCACTTCTTGGCGATGAGTTGCTGGTACCAGCGCAGAATCGTATCCGGCATGAAGAGCGTGCCGACCTCTTCGAGCATCGTGCGACCGAGCACCTTGGCCATTGATCGCCAGGCGCCGGCGCTGGTGGTCATTTAGCAGGATACGCTTCTTGCCCAGCTTCTCCTTAACCATGAGATTCTCGGCACAGAGGTACTCGACCACTTGCTGTTGCTGCTGATTGATCCAGCTGGCCAGAGTGGCCAGTACACGCTGCCGGGACTGCAAGAGGAAGGTCATGATGCCCGCCGCTTCGTTCGCGGCAATTCTGCAGGATTGGGCGGAAAGGAAGGCCTGTCAATCGGCCGAAATGGGTCTAACGCCCAAGTTCGTAACTGCAGACAGCTGGCCAACTTACGAGCTGGCTAAATATTTTGACCAGACGGGTCAGGTACAGAACCGCGGAGACGAGCCTCTCTGGTCGTTTTTTGTTGCCACGAGCCCATCTGGACCATGCCGTGAGCTACGTTTCTACAGACGTGAGTCAGTCTGGCTACGTCCTGCGCTAAGCGAAAATCATCACACTACAAAATGAGGCCATCATTAAAATGAATCGAGTATTTGGGTTTGTGGTGGGCGCTTGGAGGGCGTTTTCTGACACCGTTATTAGTTTCGATATGCGCGATTAGATACTGATCGCGGTGGTGATGGTTGTGATCGGTGTGCTGTGCATGAAGGGAAACGGGAAACGTCTGTGGGGTGCATTCACACGTCCGGTGTGGACGTGCTGAGTTGAGCCGCTGGCACCAACATGGGGACGAATGGCAGTTCGTTCGGCCGAGAGGAATCAAAGCGAACAATCGAATTCAGGGGAACGAATTATGGTCCAACTAGATGTGCAGTCGCCGGGCGACGAAGTTTGTAGTCCAATGTCAGAAACGGAAGCGTCCAAGAGCCTTGAAACTTCCGCGATTGAGGGACTTGTTAAGTCTCTGGACGGCACGCGTCGTGAAATTCAAGATCACCGTGAAATTCTTAAGGACACCTTGGGAGCCCTTATTGCGGCATGCAACTCTCAAGCAGGCAGCTCTCAACAAAGCGGCATCGACCAGGCATTGAATGAACAGCTGATCGAGGCGACTCAACGGTTGAGCTGGCATCTAGAGAAGAATGCCGAAGACCTGCAATCGATGATGAAAAACGTGAATTCCGGGTGGTCTCTGAAGACCGATAGCGAAACCGGTTTGTCCAACCGGCGAGGATTCGAGGATACCCTTACGCTCATGCTGGGGCTGAAGGAACGATACGGGGTGGACTGCTCCGTCGTGGTACTGGGCTTTGGCCATGGCAAAGATCAAGATTCCCGGGACGCGCTCAATAGTGAACAAGTTTGTCAGATCGCCGAACGCATCCAAACGTCGATTCGGGATACCGACATTGTTGCCAGGTATGGCCGAAATGAGTTTATAACTTTGTTACCCGTCACGGATCGAACTGGTGCGATGGTTCTCGCCGCGCGTCTGTGTGAAGAACTCGGTCAGGAAATTGATACTTCATTCTATGCGGGCGTCACCAACGCTCGAGCCGCTGATGGAACGCGGGGCGCCACCAAACGGGCCGACTCGGCACTCTATGCCGCCGTCACAAACGGTCCTGGTTCCGTGTGTGTTCACAACGGGCGGCAAATCGAGCTTGTTGACCCGGCAATTCTAGCAACGATCTGAGCGATTATTCCTACGCTCCACAATTGGCGTCCAATAGCGTAAACTAGCGGTTTGATTTCAACCGCTGATGGACGCTATGTCCAATCAAACCTACCGATAAGGAGCGAATCATGTCTGAAAGTCGAGATCTTGTGGACAAGCTTATCACTGGACTCAAACAACAACGTGATGAGTTGAAATTGCAGATGCACTTGGGCAAGGAAGAGCTGAAAGAGGAATGGGACAAGGTTGAAGGAAAGCTGTCCAAGCTGAGCGACGATTTCGAGCCGGTGAAAGCTGCCATTGAAGAGTCAGCTGAAAGCGTTTTCGCGTCGCTCAAGCTTGTCGCGGGAGAGATTAAGCAGAGCTTTGATCGGATTCGTGATGTGGCGATGACGGACAAGCAAGATACTTGAACAAGTAAATCGGCTCTTTAACGGTGTTAACAGTTGTGCGGGCCGTGCGATCCTGAAAAATTTCCTGCCCAATCCTGCTGGGACCCACTGGACTACATGTATCGACGTATGCTTTTTTGGCGGGATTCGGTCAAGTAACCGCCGGAATCTCCCCGTCTTGAGAGGGCTAACGTTGTGATCCGGGTATTTGGTGCACTTCTGACGATGCTTGTGCTGGCGTCCGTATGTGGTTGCGGAACGGAGGAAGCTGAATCTCTGCAATCCAGGGCTGGCGCCGACGAAGCTGTCGTTGCTGAACCAGAGGGGGCCGCGGACGATCGCGCGTCCGTGGTGACCGTCGGCCCCTTTCGGCCCCTTTCGGCCACCGTCGCCGCATCGAACCAATCCCTTTCGATTGGGCTCTCAAGGGAGTGAAGAAGTCGACGGTTTGCCGGTATTGCGAGGGTTTGTCGCGGTCGACGGTAAGGCTGTGGTGCTTTCGGCCGGTGGCCAAGTCCGCTTCTTGAGCCAGGTGCAACGTTCAACGGCACGACTGTGGTCGCAATCAAGCCACCCGAGGCCGAATTGGAGACGGACGGCCAACGTTGGACCGCTTCGATCTTGAACATGCACCAAGAGAAGCAAGCCCCCCGCCGTGTGACTTGGCAAGAGGAAGCTCCCAACACGGAAGTTGAGACAGATTTACCTTCATTCTTGGAAGAGTTGCTCTAGATCGCCCTCCCGATTGAACTCATTCGGGTGACGGCGCTAGTGGGTATTGCTCAGCGTCGTTGTGACCAGAGTCGCATGCGGGGAGAATCTCAAACCTGCTCATGATCTCGTGGTCCGCTGTGACCTGTTGCGAACTTGACGCTGCGGATGGCGCTTCCACCCGTTTCGAGCTGGACGGCATGTTGGTTTCGCTTGGGGAACGGTCGAACTGGAATTTGTCGTAGATGCGACTGCCGGTGGCGCCCAAGTCCTGAGAGCCGCCATTGATGCGCGGCCTCGGACAAGTGGTAGGGGCAATTCTTGTCCTGGCAATATGGTATGAACTGGACATCCTCAGCATGCGGGATGCGATCCAAGTTCGTTTCACAGTTTTCCCGGGCCATGTCCTCTCGGGGATGACAGATTTCGCAGTCGTAGACCAATTCTGGTCGGATAAAGACAATTAACTCGCTTTCACGGATCTCGGTTTCATGGTCCCGGAAAAGACGGCCGAGATGTGGGATATTCATGAGGCCCGGTATTCCGCGGACGATTTCAACTTCTGATTTCTGGCGCAATCCGCCGATGACCAGCGTCTGGCCGTTGGCTACGCGTACCTTGATGCAGAATTACCCAAAGCTTGATTCGTTTCGACCGAGCAATGCTGCCGCCTGTGCCACCTGGCTACGCGTCAGTTCAATTCGGTTCTCGGCTTGAGTCAGGATAATGCATCCATCAGCGGCCTTCGTGAAGTAGACGGTGTTTTCAGTTGGGAGAACTCACACAGGCCGTTGATGTTCTTCCGGCAGGGTCGAGAAAAAATGTCCCTTGCTTGACTGTTAGTTGCATTTGCAGTCAGGCGCCTCATTCAGATGCGATTTCGGCCCAGAAGGTGTCTACCTCGCGGAGGGATTCGACGTAGGCGGTTCGGATTTCGGCGGAAGTTAATGTGCCACAGGGCACGCGATCCCAATCGGCACGTTCGAGTGCGATAGCATAGCGTACGGTCGCGCCCAGCGGTCCGTCGTGATCCAGCAGCGCCGCTTTTATTTCCTCGTCGAGTGGAACAGGCTTCAAGAGTTCCCGCAGCGGCATGTCGGCGAGTGCGTCGAGCAGTGACAGTAGTCCTGCGACAAAATAGCTTTGCACTTCGTTCGCATGCGTCAAGCGACCGATCCGTTCGCAGAACATTGCCCGCTGCAGCGCGGTCTTCAGCAATTCACATGGTTTACTGGTGAATCCCGACAACGACACGAGCGTTGCCAACGTACGAATTCGAGATGGGCCGAGGAGCATGATCGCTTGCCGCAAAGAGGAGATTTTATGGTGCATGCCGAACTGTGAGGAATTAATGTAATGGAGCATTTTATAGGTCAAAGTTACATCGCTCTGGATCGTCCGTTCCACCTTGTCGATTTTGAAATTCGGCCCAGCGAGATTCTTGATTAACTGCAATATGGCAAGTTGACTGTTGCGGGGTCGACGCGAATTCAACATCACAGGCCGTGAGAGAAAATAGCCCTGGAACAAATTGAATCCGAGGGCCTTGCAAAACTCGAATTCTTCGGACGTCTCGACTTTCTCTGCCAGCAGCGTCACCGGATACTGGCGGAACTGTTTGACATGGTTTGCCAGTTCATGGTTCGGGATCGCTGGCAATTCGACCTTAACGATCTGGGCAAGTTGTAACAGTGGGCGCAAATCTTCGCGAAAGACCACATCGTCTAACGCGATCGTGTGCCCTCGCTCAACGAGCTGCCCAACGCCTTCCAGGAGTTCATCGTCAATCACGACGTCTTCCAGAATTTCCAACACCAGCCGATCGGCTTCCAGCGGGAGTGGATAATTGCCGGTCAGGAATTCACGAGGCAAGTTAACAAATGCGCGATGTTCACCAACTACGGCTTTCAACCCGATCTCGATAAATGCGTTGACCAGTAACTCGGATGTTGCCTGGTTTTGGTCCTCGATCGTTACCCGATTTTCGACACTGTTGCGGAACAGCACTTCGTAGGCAACGACGTTCAAATTCGCGTCGAAGATAGGTTGCCGTGCGAGATACACGTCTCGCAACCGATCCGTATTGTGTGGCTGAACAACTTGACTCATCACGCGCGACATCCGATTGCAACTGGATAGAGGGTACTTCTGCACAAAGGTAGGTAAACCGTAATCGAGCTTATCGTAACTCGTTGGCAGAAAAACGATTTCTTCGATTTTCCGACCTCCGATTTCAGGCCTTGTTTTGACTGCCCAATCTGGTGGGCGACATTTTGGTCTAAGGCGTAGCCAGACAATACATACTGGCGATTGCCATTACCCTTTACATGCCTTTGTGTAGAGACACCCAAGGTTGGAGACCTGACTACGTCGCCATGGCTTGCCGCGCCTCTTCGAACTTCTCACTCTCTTGCTCTTGAATAATGGCGAGGATTTCACCGTCAATCGGCAGAGGTTGTTCGGCCGTGTTGACCGTCTCGGCGCATACGTTCCAGTTTGACCCGATGCCCCAGCATTTGGCGAGCTGGTTTGCAATGTGAATGAGCGCAACTAACTCAATGTGAGCCACGGCATCATAGGGTCGGTGATGATATCCGACGGCGGTTTGGATCCCTTCGGGTAAACACCACGATTCAGCGGATTGAAGACCAATTTCGGCATGACTAACATCCAACAAGAATAATTCTTGTTGGATCAACTCATTGCCGTGATAGGACAACACCATCTTCTGATATTCTTCTGGCACGACGTCATACAGCAGCAACTTACCGATGTCATGCAGAATGCCAGCTAAAAATGCATCATCCGCGGTGACATTAGGTACGTAATCGGTCAGCAATCTCGCCACGGTCGCACGTCCCAACGAGTGGGTCCAGAGTTCTTCTCGCTGCCTAGCTGCCGTGTCCCCTTGTGCAAACATGCCCGCGCCGGCGATCGCCTCGGCGACGTTTCTGAGTTGCCGTAATCCCAACACGGAGACGGCATGTTGGACGGTCTTGGCTTCCGAGCTTAGCCCGTACAAAGGGCTGTTAGCCATTCGCAAAACCCGCACCGCCAACGCAGGATCGCACTTGACGATTCTTTCAAGATCGCCCGCTGTGCTGTCCGGATCTTGGCAAGCTGCGACCAGTTGAGCCACGGCAGTTGGAAAAGGGCGCACCTCAGGGCTTTCTTCCATCCGCGTTTGAACGATCGTCGATAGACTTTACAGCTGGCCCATCGCTTCCATTTCTCATCTCCCGTTGTCAAATGTGGCTGCCGTCGAATTCTGCATGTCCGAGTGCAAGGTGGCGTGACCCTTAGGTCCGACTGGGGCGCGGGCAGAAGTTTCAAAGGTTATCGATGCGAGATTGCCGGGTTTTCCGAATTGATGGCAAAAAATCGCCAAATCGTCAAGTTGCGAGGCTCACGGCCGATAGAATCGCTTTGAGCGATAACGCGTGTGCCGAATAGGTCGGTTGTGTATGTTGCTCTGGCTGACTCGGATTATTCATAAGCCCGCCCTAACGGACGACACGTGCGGATCCGGAGCCGTACATGACGTTCTCGACATCTTGCCGCGTCGAGTAGTCGAAGTCGCCCTGGTTGGAATGGGCCAGACAGGAAGCGGACGTAGCGAAACTGACAACGGTCTGTGGTTCGTCAATTCGGGGTGTACCTGTATGCAGAAATACCCAATATCGTCCGGCGAGACCATGGTGAGAGTCATTTGCTGGTCGCCGATTTCTATGGGAACGATTTGTGATTGGCGCAAGAAATCCTCAGGCAGCAGTCTCACGATCTGCGAGTCAACGGCTTGGGGTTCAACATCAATGAAGGGAACCTCAAATTGTTCCGCCAGCGCAGAACCTAATTGGGCGGACGAGACGACCCCCATGGCTAGCAAGCGGTCCCCGAGCATTTGACCTGGATGCTTGGTTTTAAGCGCCGTGTTCAGTTGCGCTTCGGTCAACTGACCACGGTCGATCAGAATGTCACCCAACATGCCGGCCATGACGAACTCCCTTTCGGTTAGGAGACCCCGGCTGTCGCGAGCGAAGTCGTTTGACTGAGAAGGTGATCAATCTTGCGTTCCAGTGTGCCGGGATCGTAGGGGGTGATCAGGTAGTCGTCCGCTCCCGTGACAAACGCTTGACGCACGGAATCCAGACTGGCTTCTGTCGATATCGCCATGATCGCGGTCTCCTCGCTGGTGACACACGTGCGCATCAGTGAGATCAATTCCACGAAGTCAATATCGCGCATGTCGGACGCGTACGATGGCCAACTGTGGAATCCGTTCATCCAAGCTCTCCATCGCGCTGGCTCCGTCCACCACGCAGATCACGTCGTAACCGAGCAGTCTCAGTCGGAACTGGGTGACATCCGCCAAGAGGCGCTCATGGATGGCCAAGAGAATATGTTCGCTGCTTTCACTCATTCCCCGTTCTCCCCGCTGGACGTGTTGATTCAATACATCTCATTGGTTATCGAGTAAAACTTTGACGACTTGCAAAAGTTTTCGGGTTTCGGTGGGCTTGACGGCGAAGCGATGGTGAACGTGTCACGATCGATTCGATGTGACCTCCCGCTGTCCCGCTGTTCCATGTGACCGGAATAATCGGTAGTTGCGCACAGCTGGAGGATGCGGACGAATTCGACTACACTTAGGATCGTGAAGAAGGGATTACAGATTGAACTCATTGCCACCTGCGCTTTCGGCTTGGAGGCCGTCGTACGTAAAGAGCTGGAGCAATTGGGTTACCAGCCCGCTGTGATTCAGCCCGGTCGGCTGCTGTTCTCAGCCGATCCGTTGGCCGTATGTCGCGCCAATATCCATTTACGATCCGCCGAGCGAATTCTGCTCTGTCTGGGACGTTTTCACGCAGAGGATTTCGGGGAGTTATTTGATCGTGTCCGCGCGCTGCCCTGGCACGAGTGGATTCCACCGGACGGCGCCTCGCTGGTCAATGGAAAATCGATCAAGTCTGGACTCTCCAGCGTGCCGGCGTGCCAGCGCATCGTCAAGAAGGCCATCGTCGAAGAACTGCTCAGTGCCCACAAGGTCAATGAACTTCCAGAATCGGGTGTCAGCTACCGTGTCGAAGTCGCCTTGTTGAATGACGAAGCCACGTTGACGCTGGACACCACCGGAGCGGGGTTGCACAAGCGAGGTTATCGGCCGTTGACGGGCCAGGCGCCGCTGCGCGAGACGATGGCGGCCGCCTTGATCCAGCTGAGTCACTGGGATTCAGAGAGACCCTTCATCGACCCCTTTTGTGGCACCGGGACGATTGTGATCGAGGCTGCGCTGATCGGCAGGAACATCGCGCCGGGACTTTATCGACCGTTTGCCGCGGAGGCCTGGCCGCAGATTGAAAGTGGGCAGTGGGCGAGGGTCCGTGAGGAAGCTCGCGAGGCAATTCTCCCCGGGTTAGGTGAACGGATTCTGGGTACGGACGCCAGCGAGCGCGACTTGCAAATGGCCCGGCGTCATGCCGCCGAGGCGGGAGTTGCCGAGGATATCCATTTTCAGCAGCGAGATTTCGCTGAATTGACCAGCAAGCGCGAATATGGCTGTGTCATCTGCAATCCTCCTTATGGAATTCGCATGGGTGACGAGCGTGAGGTGACCGAACTCTATAGGAGTTTTCCCATTGTGTTACGACGGCTGCCAACGTGGTCCCACTTCATCTTCACGGCGCATCCGCAGTTCGAACAGATTGTTGGCCAAAAGGCCAATCGCCGTCGCAAGCTTTATAACGGCCGGATTGAGTGCCAGTATTTTCAGTATCACGGGCCGAAGCCATCCAGCCTCGCGCCGAAACCCGTTTTTCAGATCGACCAGCCCAGGGCGGAATCGGATTGCGAAACAACCTCTGCCCCACCTAAGCCCGCTAAGGTGGCGACGCCAGTGTTCGGCGGCTTGGATGTCACGGCGGACCGTCAGGCCAATGAGTTTCGCAATCGACTCAGCAAACGAGCACGGCATCTCCGCCGCTGGCCCGCGCGGGGCATTACTTGCTATCGACTGTACGAGCGAGACATTCCCGAAGTGCCGCTGGTGGTGGATCGTTATGAGGATCGATTGCACATCGCCGAGTTTTCGCGACCGCACGATCGCAATCCAGCGCAGCACGCCGATTGGCTGGACCTGATGCGGAAGACCGCCGCCGAGGTTATGAGCATCCATCCGTCCAACGTATTTGTGAAGTTCCGAGACCGGCAACGTGGCATGTCCCAGTACGAACGCCGCGGATCGGCTGGTCATGAGTTGGTGGTTAACGAGGGTGGCCTCAAGTTCAGGGTCAATCTATCCGACTACCTCGACACGGGACTGTTCTTGGACCATCGTATTACGCGCGCCATGGTGCGCGACGAGTCGGCAGGCAAGCGAGTGCTGAATCTGTTCGGTTATACCGGTAGTTTTACGGTCTACGCGGCAGATGGCGGTGCCCAATCGACGGTGACGGTGGACACGTCTAAAACTTATCTTGAGTGGGCTGAGGAGAACTTGTCGCTCAACGGATTGGCGGCTTCCCGGCATCGCCAGGTTCGCGCCGATGGGATGACTTACCTAGGAGATCTGCATCCCGACAACCATTTCGATCTGGCGGTGGTGGATCCACCGACGTTCTCCAACAAAAAGGATCTCGAACACGATTGGGACATCCAGAAAGACCACGCGGAGTTGCTCACGCGATTGCATCGGCACATGTCGCCTGGGGGTGTGGTTTTCTTTTCCACCAATTTTCGCCGGTTCAAGCTGGCCGACAATGAATTATCGGCTTACGAGATCCACGAGATCAGCCGACAAACGGTCCCGGAGGATTTTCGAAATCGTCGGATACATCGTTGTTGGCGAATGATGGCGTAGCCGCAGTCGGTTACCAAACTCCGGAGGCTGGATCGTAGCCAAACTTGTCCGCGAGCGCGAGGTTTTTTTTGGCCAGTTCGGTTTGGCCGAGTTTTTGGTAGACCAGTCCGAGGTGGTGGTACAGGACCGCCATGCCTTCCATCGACGTTTGACGTCGGTGGTCAACGGGACGTGGATCGATCGTCTGTTGTCGGCGTTTTTTAAGTGACCGTTGCTGTCGTGCGAATTCCCTTTCCGCATTGTGTACTGATTTGAGCATGGCTTTGAGACTCGCCGCGTAGTCGCCGCGCAGGTATTCGATGTAACCCAACGTGTCCAACACGGCCGCATCGACTAACTCAGGTGCGATGTCTCCTAGAATCGAGATCGCCTCGTTTGCTTCCGCCAACGCGCTGTCCAGTCCTTCGCTGGCCAATGCCCGGGTATAGGCAATTTGATTAAGGGTGGTTGCCAGTTTAAAGTGGGTCTGTGGCGACGGCTGTTGAGCGTGAGCAACGCGTGCCATGTGAACCGCGCGATGGCAATCCGGGAGCACGTCGTCGACGGTGCCCCGCTGTGTCTTCCAGTTGGCCCGCGTGGTAATCAGTTCCAAGCTATGAGGGTCCCACTCGATGGCGTTGTCGATCAAACCGATCGCTTTTTCAAGGTCGCCGTTGAGCAGCTGTTCGTAGCCGGCGGCATGGTGCCAACGGGCGATCTCGGCACGCCCGGAGAAATAGCCAATCGGTCCAGCAACCAATAAGATAGCGCCGGCGATTACCGAATGCCGAAACGGATCCCGAATAGCCGGATCCCGATCAGCATCGCTGCCGGTAGGATCAGCCAACTCACGAGCTGGTGCCCGTTCCGGCGGTGACGAGGATCCTGAGTCGGTGGATGGAGGCAGGGAAGTCACCAAAAGTCCTTTGAGAATAAGTCCTTTGAGAATAATCGGCAGCGATACCGCCCCGGCGACGGCTGACCTAACCATAATACCAGAGGCGTCACAATTGGAACCAGAGAACCTGTTGCTGGTTCCGGATGGGCAAAATCAACTGGTTTCGTCAGAGATCCGGGAATCAGGCAGAAATTTGCTTCTCAATCATGTCGGCGCGGATTGACCTGCCGTCGAACTACTCGTAGGATTCGGGTCCAGCTGCGGGGAGTGCCTATGGCGATCGACCGGCCGTTCATGGCGTTGCCCCATCGCTTTTCAGAGCCCGTTTAAGTCTATTTTAAAAGGAGGTGGAGTATGCCTCTCTTCGAGATCGAGACGGACGCACATATTATCATCACTTGGGCAGATAGTGATGAAAATGCCGCGACCGTCGTCAGTGATGCTTATCCAGCTGACACCATGATACGACTCACCAAACGGCCACGTGATACCTGGGTCATTTCCAAAGCCGCCCTGGGCCTCAGAGACGAGAGCGATGATCCGTGCTCTATGGCGCGGGATTGCTTGTCCAAAGCAGCGGGAGATAAGGTGCATGCGATACGCCTGTATATGCAAGAGACAGGCACGGACTTAAATCACGCTCGCAAGGCCATCGAGTCCAACATGGTGATGGGCTGGTAGAGCGCCTTTTCGACAACTCAGCTGGGCTGGCCACGAAATTCTGGCCAGCCTTTTTGTTTGCGCCGGCGCCAACCTGATTCAGCGGATGCCCAACCTGCTTCAGCGGATGATCGTAAAGTCCGAAGTGCTACCTGGACGCCATGGAGTCGTCGCCGTCGTGACCGGCGCCGGCAGACTTGCGGTCGAAGCCGCCGGCCCAGAATCAGCTGGTGGAACTGGCTCGGCCTCTGGTGCTGACGCTACCTCAGTGTTTTCCGCCTGAGGATGATTCGTTTCGGGGATTGCCACTTCATGGATGGTTGTATCTGGGCTCGTCGTATCTGGGCTCGTCGTATCTGGGCTTGTCGTATCTGGGCTCGTCGTATCGGCATATTGCGCCGGTGGTAGATTTTCGGTAGCTGCAGATCTCTCGATCCACTCGCCGTTTCGACTGTAGACCGAGTCGTTCATCGGCGCGGGTTGGTTGGTGGGCGTCGCCGCGGCCAATGTATTTTGGCTGCTGGCGTTTTGGGTACTGGCGTTATGCACTGGGTAAGCAGCAGGCTCGAATTGCGGTGCCGTCGTGTTGAGATTATATGCAGCCGGATCCGGGATGTCGCTGGACGGTATCGGGTTGCTGGCAATCACATGTGGGGGCGCGGCACTGGGCCCACTCCCAGGCGCTGGAGAAGCGGTGTAGGGTCCTCTCTGATACGCAGGGGGCGTTTGTGTCGGAGTGGCTTGAAATTCAGGTGTGTTCGTGGCCGGATAGGTGGCGGGCAGGGAAGTCGTTTCAGTGGTATTGGGTCCCGGGTTTTGCGCCGTTTGGGTGGCTGGACCGGTCAACGGTCGCGGGTTTGCACTGGCAGACGGAGGTGGGTATTTCTGCTGGTCTGTTTCCGGGTTCTGTGCGATGAGGCTTGCCTGCGACGTGTCTTGATTGGCCGCCCAGCTCATTCCAGGCAGGCCAGACACAGATTTGCAGCCGCCTGTCGCGCTCACGACGATCCACGCTGACAGCGAAAACGCGATGTACCTCGTAAGCAATTTTAAATTCAGTTCTTGTGCAAAGAAATCCATGGCGGTTAATCGGTTATCCAGAGTCGGCGAGATAAGAAGCGTTGAGACGAGCAGTTCGCTAACATTGGCCCGCGGTATCGCGGACTTCAGTTCTCGGTGGTATTCAGCTTTCGGCGGCGGGAGGATAGAAATCACGCCCAAGAGGGTCAAGATCAGATCGGCAATGTAACCGACCAATCTTTTAGCCCCTCTTCTTTTAGCCCACTGTCTGCGCTGGTAATGGATTCAGCCAGAACTGCTAGCCCTTCGCCTCGGCGTAACGTCGAGCAACCTCATCCCAATTGATGACGTTGAAAAACGCGGCAACGTAGTCGGGGCGCCTGTTCTGATAATTCAGGTAGTACGCATGCTCCCAGACGTCGATGCCGAGGATCGGCGTACGACCCTCCGTTAATGGGTTGTCTTGATTTGGGGTGCTTTCCACCAACAGTTTTCCGTTGTCCACGGACAGCCACCCCCAGCCACTTCCAAAACGGGTAGCAGCGGCAGCGGAGAAAGCATCTTTGAACTTGTCAAAGCCGCCCAGTTCAGCATCGATAGCACCGGCTAATTCGCCTGAAGGCGACCCGCCACCGTTGGGGCTGAGCACCGTCCAAAACAAGGAATGGTTGGCGTGTCCGCCACCATTGTTGCGGATAACTCCTCGTATGTTTTCTGGAACAGCCGATAAATCCGCTACGATGGCCTCCACCGATTTGCTTTCCAGGTCGGATCCGGCAATGGCATCGTTGGTCTTGTTGATGTACGCCTGATGATGCTTTGTATGATGAATTTCCATCGTACGGGCATCGATATGCGGTTCCAAAGCGTCGTAGGCGTAGGATAGTTCGGGTAGGGTAAAAGCCATGGGGTTTCCTTAGAAAAAAGCAAAATTTAGTCAAAATTTCTAGTTTCATCTACCGTTGTTGCACGAGCCCGTTGTTGCACGAGCCCGCTGTTGCACGAGCCCGCTGTTGCACGAGCCCGCTGTTGCACGAGCCTGAGATTCAAGGGACCCGTATTTCAACGGGTAGCCCTGAGGATACCGGGAGCGAAAGTTGGCTACTAGCCCCCTTTGCATGGGGCCCTCTTCGCATGCGGGCTAGTCTTTCGCCGTGACTTCGTGGGCCATGAGGTAGGCCTTGAGACTGCTGACCAGCCCACGAGCTGTATCGGTCGGCTTATGACGCCGATCACGGCTACGGATCGGTTTGACGATAGCACGCACGTGCGTGCCCCGCGATTCCTTCCGCTCAGCGTTTGGATGGCTGAATTCCAAATGCAGGACAAAGCGCACGGGTCGGTCGCACTGACGGCCATGGCGTCCGGAGGGCCAGCCATCGATTCTCATGATCAGCTGGTGTTCGTCGACCTGAACGATTTCCGCGTCATGGTCGGAAACGAATCCCCGCAGTTTATCGGCAACCAGGTTGAGTGGCACGTTGGTTTCCATCGCGCACTCCAAAATGCTTTGGTCCGCACTCGGCGTGAGCCAGGCAGCCCACCAGGGATCTTTCGTCACGGTTTGGGTATGATCGATTCCCGACCCTAGTTGAACGACTCGATTGCGTCCCGCGTTTTTGGCCCGGAGTAAACCGCGATCAGCTCGGCGCAACATGGTCTCGGCGGTATCACCGGGTTGCAACTCGGTCACACCAAAGCTGGCAGTAACACTTTTGTTGTTCAGCTCGGACAGACGCAGCGATTCAAGTTGGCTGCGGATGTCCTCCGCCAACGTCGTGGCTTCGGCCGCGCCGCAATGCGGGCAAATGATCACGAATTCTTCGCCGCCATACCGACCAACTAAATCGCCCTGTCTGGAGGTTCGTTGTAGCAGGGCGGCAAATGAGATCAACGCCTGATCGCCCGCCTGGTGGCCATGGACGTCATTGACTTTTTTGAAGTTGTCAATGTCACAAATAATCAAGCTGCACGGGTGCAGCTCTTTCAGGTGCTTGCGGACGGATCGGCTTAGTCCGCGATCGAATTCGGCACGATTGGCGACGCCCGTGAGCGGGTCCAATATAGTTTTTTCGTGAAGCGTTTGGACACGTTCTTCGAGCAACGCTTCCGACGACGCATCACGGATCAATACCGTAGCGCCGCAACGACAGCCGTCGACGCCGATCACCGGGACGACTTGCAGGTCGACCATCGTATCACCGCTGTCTGAAGATTGGATTAGTACGCGACACAGGTACTGGGTCCCGGATTGGAGCGAATACTTGATCGGGCATTGGTCGTCGTGAATGCGATTGCCGTCCAGATCACGCAGCCGGACGATGTCTGTCGACCAAACTCGCTGCCGGACACTGTTCCGCTTGAGCCCGGTCAGGCGTTCGGCGCCATGGTTCCAGTTCAATATGCACGCGTCGGAATCGACGAAGAACAATCCATCGTGCATGCTGTTCCACAACCGTTCGAAGAACAGGTTTCCACCTTCTTGTTCAGCCGGCAACTCGCCGACTCGTTCGTTCAGCTTCCAGAGTTCATCGGCGGTGGCGGGCACCAGATCGGTTAGCCAGCGGTGCGAAACGTAGTGGCTTAATTTGGCGTGGCTGTGGATTTGAAGTTCGGCGAACTGCGAAACCAGCCGCGGGTCAAACTGGGTTCCAGCAAACTCAAACAATTCTGCAATCGCGCGGTCTCGAGGTGAGGCTTGCCGATAGATCTGGTCCGTCGTCATTGAATCGAAGGCATCGACGATGGCAATCATGCGTGCCAAAAGTGGAATTTCCTCTCCGGACCAACGAAATCCAGGCTTGCTGCCGTCGTACCAGGCACCTGTTTGCCCAACGATATCGGGAATTGTGTCCGTTTTACAAAGCGCCTGGAGGATTTCGCGGCTGCATTGGCCCGTCAATTGCATGACCGTTCGTTGTTCGCCAGTCAGCGCTCCGGTTGATTTGAGAATGCTGTCGGGAACACCGATTTTGCCGATATCATGCAGTAGGGCGGCGATTTCGATGGCGTCATGGTCTTCTTTGGATAGCTCGGCCGCCAAGGCCCAAGCCGAACAGCTCATCGCTACGCGGAGGGAATGTTCCGCCGTGGGGGTATGTCGAATCTTCAAGGCCACAAAAAGGCTGCTAGCCAGTCCTAATCGCACCTGGACGAGGCGATTTTGATGATCGGCATGTTCCGCGACCGGGGCCAGAATCGAGGGTTCGACCTGCGATAAAAGACGATTGATGGCCATCAGATCCTGTTGGGTCTTGGCCTCTTGGTCGTTTTGGCTGGTCGGCTGCTCTGAGGCCGGCGGTTGGTGTTTTTGGATCATCGCGTTGGCGTTGATTGGTATGTAAGTAATGCGTAGGCCCCAGCGCGCAGAACGCCCTGACAGCTGTCATCCATTTAGGAAAACGTAGGACGGGCTTGGCGCAGCGTCAAAAATCCCTGCGATTCGGAGGTTATTTCGTCAGGCTGGGGCAAACCCCGGTGCCGATTGGGGCCTTTGATCGGCTGGCGTCGATTGCGCCAGTTCCGAGGGTCGCGACAAGGGCTCCAGTGGGTTGGATTGCGCAGGGAAGATCGTTGAGAAGAGCGTTGTACGGTAAGTCCGCTAGCACCCCGGCATGGGGGTCACGCGGCACTCGAATCGTTGCGATGTACGGAGTTGGATTGACAGGAGACGTTATCCCAATCGGAATTACTGGATGAGTTGCGAACCGGATTTTAGAAATTGCCTTTAATTGCCGACGTAAAAGACTGCTAATAGGCGGCTTGCACGGGGAAGTTGTGGGCCCGCAAAATGCAGCTATCAGGCAAAGGACAATCGATGGAACGACGTCGCCGGCTGCTTCGTGAGGATCGCTCTTCTCGCGACCCCGACACGACCACGTCGCGACGAACCGAGGCAAAAACCCCGGGGATGGAGGGCCGCGCCTACTCAGAGGTGGCATTGGCAGACGTGGAAACTCGCATTACTGATTTCATTCCGACCCGTCGTTGGGTTTTGTTCGCATATCTACTGGCCGGTCTCGCGTCTGTGGCTGCGGTGATCGGAACCTATTTGGGCCGGAATTATGCCATGAAATGGTTGCCCGAGGAGGCCTTGGCCAGCTTCCGTCTGCAGGGAGTGGGTACCATCGCATGTTGGCTGGGTTCGATGATGCTCATGGCCGCGGCCGTCGTCTGCCTGGCTATCTATCGTATTCGTCGTCATAAGACCGACGATTATCGCGGCCGGTATCGATTGTGGCTGTGGGCATGGGCCCTGTGTGTGCTGGCCAGCCTCGATGCGGTGACCAGTTGGCATCGTCTGCTACAGATCGTGATGATTAAAGTGGCGGATACACACCTCTGGAGAGATGGTTCCGTCTGGTGGATCGGTTTATTTGCGCTGGTAGGTCTGGTCACCAGCATCCGCCTGCTGCTGGAAATGCGGCGCAGTTTAGGTAGTGTGTTCTGCGCGCTGATATCGGTCGGACTCTACGCCTTTGCCGCCGTGCTCCATTTCGGATTAGTCGACCTGGCCGATTTCGACACCAACAAGATTGCGCACGCCGGGTCCCTTCTGCTCGGCCACGGGATGCTGCTTTATTCGCTGTTGGTGTTTGCGCGTTTTGTACACTTGGCAGCAGCTGGTGAGATTGTCGTCAAGAAACGGACGAGCAAATCGACAGCGGACAAGCCTCGCCGCGGTCTGACGCGGCGGAGATCATCGCAAGAGAATGAGAAAGCTGGCGCCCCCTCCCAGCTGGCTCGTAATTCCACCGCAGCCAAGAAGCCGGCCGCCATCGCATCGTTTGATCCGGATGACGACGACGACGTGGATCTGCCGGACGACGTTGACGAAATGGATATCATGACGGATCCCAATCTGTCCAAAGCCGAACGACGACGGCTGAGGAAGCAACTCAAGCGTTCAAACCGCCGCGCGGCGTAGGGTTTCGGTTCTACCAACCCTGCGTTGCAACTCAGTACCCGGCGGCGTAGAACCGAGAGCCTTTTTTTAGACAGGATGAACATGATTTACAGGATGCTCCGCATCCCGTTATCATGTCGATCATGTTCATCTTGTCTTGCTTCTTTTCTTCCCCTTTTACCAGCCGAGAACCGAGAACCCTATGCCGGTCCGCACGCGATTCGCTCCCAGCCCGACCGGTTATCTGCACATGGGCGGGGTCCGCACGGCTTTATTCAATTGGTTGTATGCACGACGCCATGGCGGTCAGTTCATTCTGAGAATCGATGACACGGACCAAAAGCGGAATGTGGATGAGGCCCTGGCGCCGATCCTGCACGGTTTTCGCTGGTTGGGGTTGGATTGGGATGAAGGACCTGAGGTTGGCGGTCCGCACGAGCCGTACTATCAATCGCAACGCGCCGGTCGATATGCCGAAGCGGTCCAGCAGCTGGTGGAACAAGGGGCTGCCTACCACGACTACGCGACGACCGAGGAAATCGCCGCGGAACGCGCAGCGGCTGAAAAGGAAAAACGGCCGTTTGTTTACAGTCGAAAATTCGCCGGGGAAACGTCGGCCGAGCGCGACACGTTTGAAAGTGCAGGACGCCAATCGGTTGTCAGATTAAAAATGCCTCGCGAAGGGTCCTTGGTTCTCCAGGATCACATACGTGGTGACGTCAAATTTGATTGGGGCCAGGAGCAAGACCACGTCATTCAACGAGCTGACGGTACGTGTCTGTATCATCTGGCTACCGTTGTGGACGATCGTGACTTCGAGATCACGCATGTCATTCGCGCTGAAGAACACTTGTCCAACACGCCCCGGCAGGTTTTTATTGCCCAGCAGCTGGGCTTCGCGCTTCCGGAATTCGCGCACATTCCCTTCGTGGCAGAGCCAGGCAGTAAGGTGAAACTCAGCAAACGCAAGCTGGACAAGTATCTCAAAAATCGCGACTTTAGGGCGCTGGCAGATCTCGGCACGCAGATTGCCCAGCGCACCGCGATGGACGTCTCAGGGGAGACCTTCAATCCGGTGATTGTCGACTTCTACGAAAAAATAGGTTTTCTGCCCGACGCCGTCGTGAACTATCTGCTGCTGCTCGGTTGGTCATTGGACGATAAAACGGAGGAATTCTCTCGTGAGGAGATGATTTCTCATTTCAATTTGGAGAGCGTCAATACGAGTCCGGCCAGTTTCGATTCGCAGAAACTGCTGGCATTCCAACAGCGCTATATGCAACGATTGGATATCAAGAAGAAGGGGGCGCTTGTTCTGCCGTACTTGCAGCAGGCTGGGTTAGTCGAGTCGCCGCCCCCTTGCGATACCGGTCCGAGACTAACGAAAATCCTCAACGCGGTCGGTGATCGTCTCACGATTGCAGGTGATATTCTCCAGTTCGACGACTTCTTCCAATCGCCGGACAATCTGCAGTTCGACGAAAAAGCCTTTGAGAAACGGATTATCAAACCAGACGACGCGGTGAACCTGCTGCGTGAATTTCGTGAGGAATTGGCGCGGGTTGAACCTTTCGAAGCGGCCGAGTTGGAGGCAAGCCTGAAAGGCTTTGTTGAGCAAAAGGGGATGAAGATCGGCCAGATCATCCATGCCCTCCGCGTCGCGACGACGGGAAAAGCGGTCGGCTTCGGCATGTTCGAGACGCTGGAGATTCTCGGCCCAGAGGCGTCCTTGGCTCGTATCGATCGGGCGCTGGCGCTCGCGGAGCAGTAATATCTGTTTTGACTGGGTCTGTTTTGACTGGGTCTGTTTTGACTGGGTCTGTTTTGATCTGGTCCCGTCTGTTTTGATCTGGTCCCGTCTGTTTTGGTCGATAGACTTAACGGGCAAGTAACGGCCCTGCCTGGCCCGTTCGGTGCCCGATTATCCAGGCAGTTTTTGGCTCTTATCCATTGACCCAGTATGTTTGCGTTTATTACGAAGCCGACACGACCATGACTGACGACACCACCAACAGCGATCTGACGACCGGCGACGCCGAGCAGCGCTCCCTCCACTTCATCGAACAAATCATCACGGTGGACCGAGAAAATGGCAAGCACGGTGGACGAGTCCACACTCGATTTCCTCCCGAGCCCAATGGCTATTTGCACATCGGCCATGCCAAGAGCATTTGCATTAACTTTGGTCTGGCCGAGCAATACGGTGGACTCTGCAACTTGCGGTTCGACGACACCAACCCTACGAAGGAAGATGTTGAATACGTGCATGCCATCCAGGAGGATATCCGTTGGCTCGGA
>Ga0310121_10000411_pt1 | contig 47067 bp, 51 predicted proteins | sample CB27_Tmax_986_MG_FD_203504 | JGI IMG/M metagenome (GOLD analysis project Ga0310121, IMG submission 203504) | Marine microbial communities from Western Arctic Ocean, Canada - CB27_Tmax_986 | ecosystem: Environmental > Aquatic > Marine > Oceanic | place: Canada: Western Arctic Ocean | collected... | reverse complement strand
GCGTGGGGGGAGGCGGGCGGTGGGCCCGAGCGCAGCGAGCTCTACTCCGTCCGAACGCCCGGGTCGCCAGCTCGTTCTCCATATCGTAGGATAGGGGGGGTACCCTATAAAAGGGGGAGGCACAAGTGCTCGCAGAGACGCAACGACAGGCCGCGCGCCGGCTCAAGATCATCGCGGGGCAGGTGGACGCGCTCCAGAAGCACATCGAGGAGGACCGCTACTGCATGGACCTGCTCGACTTGTCCCTCTCCATCCAGAAGGCGCTGCGCAGCCTCGACGGACTCGTGCTCGAAGGCCATCTTCGAACGCATGTGATCGAGCAGTTCGCGAGCGGCGAATCGGAGCGGGCGGTACAGGAGCTTCTGCGGGTGTACAAAGTGCAGGGGCCGGTCGAGAGCGGCTCATCCATACAAGCCACACAAGCCACACAAGCCGGCGAGGCTACGGAACGAAAGCGGGGAAGTTGATGGCAGAGACGATCGAGCTGAGGGTCACAGGGATGACCTGCGACCACTGCGTTCACGCAGTGACCGAGGCGATCACCGGCGTCACCGGGGTGAGCGGCGCGCAGGTCGACCTCGAAGCGGGTGCGGCGACTATCGAGGGCGAGCAAATCGACCTCGACGCGGTGGTGGCGGCGGTGGTCGAGGAGGGGTACGAAGCGGCGCTCGTGAGCTGAGCCCCAGCGTCTGCGGATGAAGCGATGAGCGCGGAGAACGCGATCACACTGCGTGTCAGCGGGATGACGTGCGCATCCTGCGTGCGCCGCGTCGAGCGCGCCCTCGCCAAAGTCGAGGGCGTGGAGGCGGCGAGCGTGAACTTCGCCTCCGAGACGGCCCGCGTGACGCTGGGCGAGACGGGCGGGGCGGGCGCGCTTGTGGCAGCGGTCGAGCGGGCGGGGTACGGGGCGGCACTCGCCGAGGCGGGGCAGAAGGCGCCACTCCGGAACGAGCGCGCGACGATCGTGCGGCTCGCAGTCGGCGCCGGCCTGGGCGTGCCCGTGATCATCCTCGCGATGGCGATGGATATCGCCGGCCTGCCGCTCTTCGGCAGCGCCCGCGCGACGGGCTGGTTGCTCCTCGCTGCGGCAGGCGTGGTGCAGCTAGTGCTCGGGTGGCGCTTCTACCGCGCTTCGCTCCCCGCCCTCCGCGCGCTGACGCCGAACATGGACGTGCTCGTCGCGCTGGGGACCACGGTCGCCTACGCGTTCAGCGCCTGGGTCGTGCTCTTCGACCGGGCCGAGGCGATGTTCTTCGACGTCAGTGCCGCCGTGCTCCTCTTCGTGAGCATGGGCAGGTTCTTCGAGGACCGCGCGAGGGTCGGCTCGGCGAGCGCCATCCGCTCGCTGCTGGGGCTCGCAGCCAAGTCGGCGAACCTCCTTCGCAGTGGTGAAGAGCTGGCGGTGCCGGTGGAGGAGCTGGCGGTGGGGGACATCTTCCGGGTGCGGCCGGGGGAGCGGATCGCGGTCGACGGCGTGGTGCGCTCGGGCCTCAGCGCCGTCGACGAGTCTCTGATGACGGGCGAATCGATCCCAGTCGAGCGCGGTCCTGGCGACGTGGTTGTCGGGGGCACGCTCAATCAGCACGGCGTCGTCGAGGTTGAGGCGCGGGCGGTCGGGGAGGAGACGGTCCTGAGACGCATGGCTGCGCTCGTCGAGGAAGCACAGGGGTCGAGCGCCTCGTCGACGCGGTCGCGGCCGTCTTCGTACCGGTCGTGCTCGGCATCGCGCTCGCCACCTTCCTCGGCTGGGGACTCCTCGGAAGCTCGTGGGTCGACGCGATGGTCCACGCCGTCGCAGTCCTCGTGATCGCGTGTCCGTGCGCCCTCGGCTTGGCCACGCCCACGGCGATCGTGGTCGGGACGGGTATGGGCGCGGAGCGGGGCATCCTCATCCGCAACGCCGAGGTCTTGGAGGCCGCAGGCAGCCTCGATGTCGTGGTCGTAGACAAGACCGGAACGCTGACCGAAGGCCGGCCCGAGCTGGTCGAGCTGGTTGCGGCGCCGGGGTTCAGCGAACGGGAGCTGCTCGCCCACGCGGCCGCGGTCGAGGCGCTGAGCGAGCATCCCCTGAGCCGCGCCGTGGTCGACGGGGCGGAGGAGCGGGGCATCGCCATCGGGACCGTGGAGGGCTTCGCCGCGACCCCGGGCGCCGGCCTCGAGGGCACCGTCGAGGGCCGTCACGTCGCGATCGGAACGCCCGCGCTCTTTGCCGCATCCGGAACGCTGCTGGGGCCAGACATTGCCGGCATCCGCGCCCGCCTCGAGGGCGAAGGGAGAACGACGGCGCTCGTCGCCGTCGACGGCCAGGTGGCGGGCGTCCTCGCCTTCGCCGATCCGCTCAAGGGGAATGCGCGGAGAGCGGTAGCGGCGCTGGGCTCGCTGGGCGTCCGCGTCGTGATGGTCACAGGAGACAACGAGCGCGCCGCGCAGGCAGCGGCAGAGCAGGCCGGGATCGGCGAGGTGCACGCGGCCGCGCTCCCGGAGGAGAAGCTGGCCATCGTTCGCGCGCTCCAGGACGAGGGCCTTCGGGTGGGGGTCGCGGGCGACGGCGTCAACGACGCGGCCGCGCTCGCGCAGGCAACCGTCGGCTTGGCGATGAGCACGGGCGCCGACGCGGCCATTGAGGCGAGCGACGTGACCCTCCTGCACGGCGATGTCGCCAAGATCGCGGAGACGATCATGCTCAGCCGCGCCACGCTCTCGACTATTCGGCAGAACCTCGGCTGGGCCTTCGGCTACAACGTCCTCGCGCTTCCGCTCGCCGTCGCCGGGCTCCTCAATCCGATCGTGGCGGGCGGGGCAATGGCGCTCAGTTCCGTGAGCGTGATGGCGAACAGCCTCCGTCTGCGCAGCAAGCGACGGCGCATCGTCGAAGGCAGCGGCAACGCCTATTTGGGCGGAAGCGCGGGCTTCCTCGCCGCGAACCGCGGGCCGCTGCTCGCGCTCGCCTCGACCGCCGCCGTCCTGCTCGTGCCGTTCGTCGTCTTCACCGGCATCGACCGTTCCTGGTTCGCGTAGGCGCGGACCCGCTCACGCTCGCTAGCGGCCCTCGCTGCTAGACTGCGCGCATGGAGCGAGCAGCGAGCCGGGCCGTACGCGTCGGCTCCATCACCATCGGGGGCGGAGCGCCTGTCGTCGTCCAGTCGATGGCGGCGACGAAGACCCAGGACATCGAGGCGACGACCGCCCAGGTGCGCATGATCCACGATGCGGGCGCGGGGCTCGTGCGCGTCGCTGTCGACAGCAAGAAGGATGTCGAGTGCCTCGCGCGCGTCCGCGAGGCGGTTCCCGAGGCGAACTTCGTCGTCGACCTCCAGGAGAGCTATCGGCTCGTGACGCAGGTCGCTCCCTACGTCGACAAGGTTCGCTACAACCCCGGCCACCTCTACCACCACGAGAAGTCGAAGCCGATCGCGGAGAAGGTCGCGTTTATCGCGGAGACCGCCGCCGCGCACGACTGCGCCATCCGCGTGGGTGTGAACTGCGGGTCGGTCGACCCGGCAATGGACGAGAAGTTCGCAGGTGCGGACGAGCCCGGTCTCGAAGGCGTCTCCGCGATGGTGGAGAGCGCGCTCGAGCACTGCGGCATGCTCGACGACGTTGGCTTCGATCGCTACGTCGTCTCGTTGAAGGACAGCGACCCGCGCAAGGTGATCGCCGGCAACCGCAGTTTCGCGGAGGCGCGGCCCGATGTCCCCCTCCACCTCGGGGTGACCGAGGCGGGGATGCCCCCGGAGGGCGTGATCAAGACGCGCATCGCCTTCGAGCAGCTCCTCAGCAGGGGCGTGGGCGACACCGTCCGTGTCTCGCTCACGCTGCCCTTCGCCGAGAAGTGGCGCGAGGTCGAAGCGGGGCAGGGGATCGTCGAGGATATCGAGGCTGGGCGGTTCCGTTCCGTGCCGGAGTTCCTCGACGGCGGACTGAACATCATCAGCTGTCCGAGCTGCAGCCGGGTGGAAAACGAAGCCTTCATCGAGCTCGCTCAGGACGTAAAAGCGACGACCGCCTACGCGAAGGATCACGACATCACGATCGCGGTTATGGGCTGCCGCGTGAACGGCCCGGGCGAGACCGACGACGCTGATCTCGGACTCTGGTGCGCGCCGACCTTCGTGAACCTCAAACGGGGCGCGGAGGAGCTTGGCGCCTTCCCCTACGACGAGGTCCTGGGGCGGCTCAAGACTGAGCTCGATGCGCTAATCGCCGAGCGCGCCCGGGGCATAGGCCCCTGACGGGTCAACCTACTTAGACGGTCGGCGGATCGGCGAAGCGCCTGGGACGCCACTCTGTCAAACCACTGAGCGGCACCGGACGATGACCACAAAACTTCCGCCGACGGTGTACGAGTCGGCTGGCGGGATGTCCGACCTCGGGAGGCTCACGCCGCTGCGTATGACCGCATCGAGGACGCGCCGCTCCTCGCCAGCGCCGATCCGCAGCCCCGCACGCACGTCGCTCGCTAGATCGCGGAGGTGTGCGGTGGGCCGAAGACCTCCGGCGAAGAGCACGGCGGCCATCCCGCGATGATCGAGCACCATGTGGGCAAGGGAATCTCTGAGGCGCAGCGGCGCCGCTGGGTTCAGCTCATGGACGCATGTGCCGACGCCGCTGGGCTCCCGGACAATCCCGAGTTCTGCTCCGCATTCGTCGGCTCCATCGAATGCGGAGCGCGCTTGGCCGGGCTAAACGGAGCCCCAGATGTCGAGGTCGAGCCGGATGCGCCAACGCCCCCCTGGGGTTGGGGCGAGACGGGCGGGCCCTAGACGCCCTAGACGCCCTAGCCAGGGGTCAGCCAGCCCAAAGGATCGGCCGAAGCCGCTCGAGCTGAGTCAGGCGAGGCGGGCGGACCACTACCGGAGCGCCGACCTGGCGCCCCGGACCTAGAAGGCCAAGCCCTGCTGGCCCTGGACGCCCTTCAGCGCCGCGATCTCGCCCCAGTGGCCCGCCACGTGCGTGATCCCGATGGTCGCGAGAAAGCCGATGACCGTGGACTTGCCGAAGGCCCCGTCGATCTCCTTGCTCAGCACCTCTTCTGAGGCGCTGCTGAGGAAGTCGTTCGTCTCGGCAGCGACGGCCTGTGCGAACGCCTGCGCCGTTTCGAGATCAACGGCAAAATCGACGGGCACGTCCACCTGGCGGGGCGACATCTCGGTGATGCCGAGCTTCTCCCCCCAGCCACCACGGGCGAGCAGAGGCTCGCGGCCGAGCGCCATGCGGTTCACCATCGCGTCCTCGGCGATGGCGACGTGCGAATAGATGGTCCCGATGGGGTTGATCTTCCAGGCGGCATCGCGGTGGTTCAGAATCGCGGCCTCCACATCGCCGATCGTGCCTTCGAGGAGTTGGTGCGCTTGCTCGAACTGACCTCGAAGAAGTTCCTGGGCGTTCATGGGCAGTCTCCTTGGGCCCGGACCTGCCGGGCGCGATCGATCGGTCCTGACCCACGTGGCGGACCGTCGGCCAGAGCTTACGCTTGTCCGCGCCCCCGCGGAGGGCGGGCGATGGGGCAGTCTGAACTCGCCCTTTAGAACGCCATCCCCTTGAGGCCCTGGAACCCTTTGATGGCGGCGATCTCGCCCCAGTGGCTCGCGACGTGGATGACCCCTACATTCGCGATCATCTGCAGCGTCGTCATCTCGCCCATGGGTGTCTCGCGGGTGGTGAGGAGCAGATCGTCACCCGCGCTCGCGAGGAACTCGTCGGTCGCCTTGCGAACCGCGCTCGCGTACTCGCGTACGACGGCCACGTCGAGGTGCTTCTCCGCCCACTCTGGGGTCTGCGTGGGATTCGCGTCCTCGATGCCGAGCTTCTCGCCCCAGCCCTCCTGCGTGAGCAGGGACGGCTTCCCCTGCACGAGCCCGTTGATGATGCCGTCCTCGGTCATGGCGATATGGGCGTAAATCGCAGCGATGGGGTTGATGGTCCAGCCCTCGCCTTGAAAGGCGAGCGTCTCCGGTGAACAGTCCGCCAGGGTCGCCTCGAGGAACTGATGGGCCGCTCCGAGCTGGCCGCGGATGACATCTTGGGCGTTCATGGCTCACCTCCGGCGTCTCTTGGCTGGCCCGAGCATACCCGCCGGGATTGTCCTCGCGAAATGCGAGGTGGTGGCGAAGGCGGGCGATCGGTCGCCGCCCTCCATCGCCGATCGCTCCGAGCAAGCCCTCGGGCTGGGGCGCAGTGCTGGTCGCTTAGAGGGGCGAGCGCGGAGACGAAGCCGCCGCCAGGCCGCCCAGACGCAGCAGACGAGCGCGGGCGGGGCGTGGCGCGGGGCCCGCGCGCAGCGAGCTCCAAGCGAGCGCGGAGGCGAAGCGGCCGCCAGGCCGCGAAGGCGGCGCAGACGAGCGCGGGTGGGGCGGTTGCGGGGGGTCTGAGCGCAGCGAGCTTCAAGCGAGCGCGAAGACGAAGCGGTCGTGTGGCCGCGAAGGCGGAGCAGACGAGCGCGGGTGGGGCGGTTGCGGGGGGTCCGAGCGAAGCGAGCTTCAAGCGAGCGCGAAGACGAAGCGGCCGTGTGGCCGCGAAGGCGGCGCAGACGAGCGCGGGTGGGGCGGTTGCGGGGGGTCCGAGCGAAGCGAGCTTTAAGTGGTGGAGACGCGGGAGAATCGAACTCCCGGTCCAGCAAGGTTCAGCTCCGAGTTGTCCTACAGGCTTTCCCACCAGTTAGGGTCTCGTCCCGCCGCTCCGGAGGTGGGGCCCGAGGACGGCGGGACCAGCCGATGAATCTTAGGTGAGCAGTATCGGCGTCAGCTCACAGCACCCCGACTTTTGTGACGCCCTGCCGCGCTCCGTCGGGGAGGGGGCAGTCGACAGAACGACTCACAGACTAAGCTGCGAGAGCGAGTTCGCGATTATTATTGGCGCTTACTCATGTGGTCGCCTGATTAACGAGGGTGACAACCAACCTCGGCCTGCTACCCGGCTACCTAGCCTCCTGTCGAATCCTTTCGTCCCCAAGCATCGAGTATAGCAGGCCCTTGCCTCGGCATAACATCGGTGCGGCTCCGAGGAAGCGCGTCCGAAGCGCGAGTGCGAGACAGAAAGCTGCTCGAGACTGCACGGCGCTCGCGCTCTCGCTGGCCGGCTCCGATGGTTTAACAAACGACCACGACTACACAGTTCGCTCGGCGGACTCCAGCCCGTCAGCCGTGGCTTACACCTCTGGTCAGCAAAGCTAGTGCGGCCTTGGGGCCCCGGTGCGCGGCTTGGTATCCTTCCACGAGCCGCGCGCTTTGGATGAGGACGGTGGCCTATGGCAGTGTTTCGGCCCGCTGGCCGGAGGCTTTGGCGCGCAATACGTCACAGGCGCGCGTGGGTTCGGTCCAAGATCGTCTACCACCGGGGACCGAAGACGTTGGTCGGCGCTCGCGAGCCGATCTTTATCTGCGGCACGGGTGGCTCTGGAACGCGGGCCGTCGCGGCGCTCCTCCGTGAGCTGGATTGCTTCATTGGAGGGAACCTCAACCTTGCCATGGACTCGAGGGACATGGGCGCGTTCCAGCGAGCCTGGCTGGGCTTGTATCTCGATCCGTCCAGACGCTCGATGCTGGAACGAACGCCGGAGCCCATGGCGAACGCGCTCGAGCAGGCCCTCATCCGGCATCGCTCGGCGATCGCCCACCCGGGAGCGCTTTGGGCGGTGAAGAACCCGAGGTCGATCCTCCTGCTCCCCTACTTGCGTGCTCGTTTCCCCGGGATGTGCGTCATCCATGTGGTGCGCGATGGACGCGACATGGCGTTCGCGTCGAACAAGAAGCAATTCGAAAACTTCGGTCATCTGTTGATCCCCGATCAGGACAACTGCGGGCCGCTGCCGGTGCGCCTGGCGAGATTCTGGTCCGTCACGAACATTCAAGCCGCATCTCTCGGCGCAGGACTCATGGCGGGCCACTACCTGAGGGTCCGACTCGAGGACCTTTGCCGGGACCCCGCGGGGAGTGCTGCCGCGCTGGCCTCTTGGATCGGCAATGACGAGCCCGACCTTGCAGCGGCCGCAAGTGTGATTCGCCGGCCACCGTCGCTCGGACGTTGGCGTGCCGAAGACGCCGAGGTCATCGCGGAGATTGAGAGCGCCGGCGGCCTCGGGCTCGAGGCCTTCGGCTACTTCGACGACAGCCACCGAGAATCGGCGGCGATCACCCCAGAGCGCCCCGGTTGAATCACGAACGCTTTCTTAGTTCGTAGCGGTTGGGCGAAGCTCCCGAGATGGGACCCGAGGGCGACTCTTTCGCACGGGCGACGGTGGAAGCCGTTCCACGGCGCCGGGGATCGGGCCCAGGGTAGACGCACGGGCAACGGAATCAAGAACGTATGTCCTCTTCTGTGAAGCGCTGACCGGAAACTGAGCGTTATCCCGCCCGCTCGATGAGGTAGCGCGCTACGGTCCCCAGCAAGCGGGTCTCGTCCTCGCCGAGCCCAAGCCCGGCGAGCAGCCCCTCCGCTTCGGTCACGTAGCGGCGCGCATGCGCCTGCGAGCGTTCGCGTACGCCGGCTGCTTCGAGCTGCGCCGACAGGGCCACGATCGCGTCCGCCGGTGGCTCCGGGTGCGCGTAGAGGGCGTCGACGGCGCGGCGCGTGACTGGGTCCGTGAGCGCCTCGATCACCGGCAGCGTCTTCTTGTGGCGAGCGAGGTCGTTCTGGTTAGATTTGCCGGTGAGGTTAGGGTCCCCCCAGATTCCCAGGATGTCGTCTTGCGCCTGAAACGCCAGACCCAGCCGCCGCCCCCAGTCGCGGATCCGATCACTTTGCAGCGGCGCGGCGCCGGCGAGGATCGCGCCGATCTGAAGGGGCGCACCGATGAGTGCCCCGGTCTTCCCCTCGACCATCGCCAGGTAGTCCGCGACGGTGACATCGCCGCGCTCTTCGAAGGTGAGGTCCGCCCACTGGCCGCCGATCATGTCGTCCGTGGCGGTGAGCAGCGCTTCGAGCGCTGCTACGCGTCGCTCGCTGGGCAGGCCGGCCTCGGCCAGCGAGCGAAGCGCGCGCGTGAAGAGGAAGTCGCCAACGTTGATCGCCTGCGCCTCGCCCACGATTCGCCAGATCGTGGGGCGGTGGTGGCGCTCGGCATCGCGGTCCTGGATTTCGTCGTGAACGAGCGAGAAGTTATGGACGAGCTCGACCGCGACTGCCCCGGCCATCGCCGCAGTGGCCGCGGCGCCGAACGCCTCGGCGGCGAGCAAGCAGAGTCCGGGGCGGATGCGCTTGCCTCCGGCCCGAAGCGGACGCCCCTCTTCGTCCTCCCAGCCCATGACGTAGCGGGCGGCGCTGACCAGCGCGGAGTCGCCCGGACCGACGGCCGCACGCAGCGCGTCTTCCAGCGCTTCGAGGTGGGTGGTCAGGGCCGGCGGAGGTGGGGTAGGGGCGCTTGCCATGGGCTCGCTGCCTAGGCGGGCGCCAGGCTGCCTCCCGCTGCCTTCGCGGGCGCCCCGCGGGTGGCCAGCGCCTCGGCCGCGCGCCGGGCGATGCCTGCGCCGTCCAGGTCGTAGACCTGGCGGTACACCTTCTGGGGGCCGTGATCGACGATCGTGTCGGGCATGGTGAGGTTGAGAATCAGCGTATCCGCGAGGCCGTGGTCGGAGAGCAGCTCGAGGACGGCGTCCCCAAAGCCGCCGGCGCGTACGTTCTCCTCGGCAGTCACTATCGCCCCCGTCTCACGGGCGGCGGCGAGAATCAGCGCTTCGTCGAGGGGCTTGGCGAAGCGAGGGTTGATCACGCGCGCGGCGATCCCCTCGTCCGCGAGCTCCCCGGCTGCCTTTACGCACTCGACCACCGAGGCCCCGTAGCCGATAAGGGTGATATCGCCACCCTCACGCAGGATCTCGCCCCGCCCGATCGGGATCTGCTTCATCGGCAGGTCGGTCGGCGCCCCCGGACCCGCGCCCCGCGGGTAGCGCAGGGCGAAGGGGCCGTTCTGGTTCACCGCGGTGTAGAGCAGGTCACGCAGCTCCGTCTCGTCCTTGGGCGCGCTCACCACCATGTTGGGCAGACAGCGCAGGTAGGAGGTGTCGACGAAGCCCTGATGGGTCTTGCCGTCGTCGCCCACGAAGCCGGCGCGATCGAGCGCGAAGATCACGGGCAGGTTCTGCACGACCACGTCGTGCACGATCGAGTCGTAGCCACGCTGAAGGAAGGTCGAGTAGATGGCCGCGATCGGCCGCATGCCCTGCGTTGCGAGGCCGGCGGAGAAGGTCACCGCGTGTTGCTCGGCGATACCGACATCGAAGACCCGGTCCGGGTACTCCTTCTGGGTGGCGGCCAAGCCCGTGCCCTCGAGCATCGCCGCCGTGACCGCCACGACCCGGGGATCGCTAGCGATCAGCTCACCGGTGGCTTGGGCGAACACCTGGCTGTAGGTGGGGGGTGGCTTGGGCGCATCCGGGGCGGGCTTCTTCTTCAGCCAGAAGGTGCCGCTGTGGCTCTTCACCGGGTCGGCGGCAGCCTCGGGGATGCCGTGTCCCTTTTCCGTGAGGACGTGCAGCAGGACGGGTCTGCCTTGAACGCGCTTGATCGCGGACAAGGTCGCCTCGATCTCCCCGAGGTCGTGACCGTCGATCGGCCCGTAGTACTCGAAGCCGAACTGCTCCCAGAAGCTGGCGGGCACGAGGAGGTCACGCATGCTCGTCTTGACGCGTTTCGCCCCCTCCCACACCTGGCGGCCGAGCGGCAGGTGTTCGACGAACTCGCCGATCTCCTGCTTTGCACGACGGTAGTGGGGGTCGACCCGCAGCTTGTTCAGGTTTCGACTCATCCCGCCCACATTCGGCGAGATCGACATGGCGTTGTCGTTGAGGATCACGATCAGCTTTGTGCCTAGGTGGCCGGCATGGTTCAGGCCTTCGAGGGCCATTCCGGCGGTCATCGCGCCATCACCGATCACGGCAATCACGTGGTGGTCCTCGCCCTGCAGATCACGCGCGACCGCCATGCCGGTGGCGGCTGAGATCGAGGTTCCGGCGTGGCCCGCGCCAAAGAGATCGTGGGGGCTCTCGTTGCGGTCCGCGAAGCCCGAGAGGCCTTCGTACTGGCGGATGGTGCGCATCTGCTCACGCCGGCCAGTGACCATCTTGTGAACGTAGACCTGGTGACTGACGTCCCAGAGGATCCGGTCGGTGGGCGAATCGAACTGTCGGTGGAGGGCGAGCGTGAGCTCGACGACGCCGAGATTCGAGGCGAGGTGGCCACCGCCGCCAATACATTCGATGCAATCGACGAGGTCTTCGCGGATCTCCTGGGCGAGCTGCTCCAACTCCTCGGCAGTGAGCGATCGAAGGTCGGCGGGAGCATCGATCCGGTCGAGCAGCGGTCGGCTCATGGTCTGCCTCCCTTCGCCGCGAGGACCAGTGAACCGGAAGCGCGGTCGTCACGCCGTGCGGGCGCTTACGAAGGTCGCCGCCGAGGCCTCGGGACTACCCGCGGACCCTACGTGACCCGTTCTCCGGAGGTCAAGAAACCGAGACCCGCCTGGGAGCCGCGGCGGCACCGTTGGCGCTGGCGGCAGGGGGCAGGTGGAGCGTGAACGTGGAGCCTTCGCCCACCGTCGAATCGGCTTTGACCGAGCCACCCATGGCCTCCATGAGCTCGCTCACGATGGCCAGCCCGAGGCCCGAGCCGCCGTACCTTCGCGCGCGGCCTTTGTCCACCCGATAGAAACGCTCAAAGACGTGCCCGAGCGCGTCCGCAGGGATGCCGGGACCGCTGTCCGTGACCCGCACGGTGGGAGCGCTGGTCGCACAGGAGATATCGACGAGCACGCTCGCGCCCTCCTCGGAGTGCTTCACCGCGTTATCCACCAAGTTGAAGATGCAGCGATAGAGCAGGTCGGGGCTTGCGATCGCCTCGCAACGGAGGTCTCCCGTCGCCGCCAGGTCGACGCCGGCACGATCGGCCAGCGGCCCCAGCTCCTCGTTCACGGTGGCGACGAGGCTCCCGATGTCGATCGGCTCCAGGATCAAGGGCTCCGCTTGATGGGTGCTCAGCAGGAGCAGGTCTTCGCTCAAGCGGGTGAGCCGTTCGGTCTGCCCCTTCACGGTCTCCATCAGGACCTTGTAGTCGTCGGTGCTCGCGTCGTCGTCGAGTTCGGTGACCTCTATGTTTGTGCGGATCGCGGCCAGTGGCGTCCGCAGTTCATGCGAAGCGTCCTGAACGAAGCGGCGTTGCGATTCGAACCCGCCTTCGATCCGGTCGATCATCGAATCGAAGGTGTCGGCGAGCGCCTTCAGCTCGTCGTCGGGACCTTCGTGGTTGATGCGCCGCGTGAGGTTCGTCGCGCTGATCTCCGAGGCCACGCCCGTGATGTCCCTCACGGGCCGGAGCATCATGCCCGAAAGGGCGTAGCCACCCAGTCCCGCCGTCACGACCAGACCGATGACGGCGATGATCGACCAACTGCGGAGGCGGTCGAGATTCTGCGACTGGAACTCATCGCCCGCTTCTTCCACGAGCAGGGATGGGGTCACGACTGGGGTGAAACCCGCCAGCGCTCCGCCCGGCGACGTGCGGATGGGCTGCCATTCGATGTCCCCGACGCGGAGCCCGCGGAGGATCAGCAGGTCATCCGGCTGGTCGACGCGCGCGGCGATGTTCAGGGAGCTCACGAAGGCCAGCCCGAATACAAGCAGGAGGCTCGAGTACCAGACCGTGAGCCGGAAGCGAACGGTCCGTACGAACGATGGGAGGTGCGGCCTAGAGGACGTAGCCCTTCCCTCGAATCGTTTTGATCAGCTGCTCCCCGAATCCCTCATTCAGCTTGCGGCGGAGGTTGTTCATGTGGACCTTCACGGTCTGCGTGAACGGGTTGGTGTTCTCGTCCCAGATATGCTCGAGGAGCTCTTCCTGAGGGACGGCACGGCCTTCGTTCTTGACGAGATAGTAGAGGAGGGCGAACTCCTTGGGCGTGAGGTGGATTTCGACCTCGTCGCGCCACGCCCGATTCGTGTTCGGGTCGAGCTCGAGCCCGCGGGTGGCGAGCACGGGCTCGCGCATGCCGCCCTCGCGCCGGCTGATGGCGCGGATGCGCGCCGCCAGCTCGCTAAAGGCGAACGGCTTCACGAGGTAGTCGTCAGCGCCTTCATCCAGGCCCTCGACGCGGTCCCGGATACCACTGCGCGCGGTCAACATAATGATCCCGCCGCGGAAGTGGTCGGCGCGCAGCTTGCGGCACACTTCGACCCCGTCCACACGTGGGAGGTTGAGGTCCAGGCAGACGACGTCGTAGGCGTTGACGCCGGCTTTCTCCAGCGCCTCCGCGCCGTCGTAAGCGACATCGACCGCGTATCCGATCTTGGTCAATCCCCGCTCAATCGCGGAGGCGATGGGCTCTTCGTCTTCGACTACTAGGACGCGCATGGCGGCCTCCTTGGGTCTCTCGCTCTACCGTAGGCGGGAAGCACCGAAGCGAAGGTAAAGAACCAAAGTTAAGAGCTGGCCGTACCCGGCTAGCTACGCCGCCTTCGCGCTGCGCGCCGCGTCGTCGCGTTCGCGACGCTCGAGAAGGTAGCCGAAGCCGCGCACATTGATGATGTAGGACGGGCTCGAGGGGTCTTCCTCGATCTTGCGGCGGATCCGGCGGATGTAGACCTTCACGATCTCTTGTGCTTCGCGCTCAGAGTAGGTGTAGTCCTGGACCGCCCTCAGGATCTCGACCGGGCTCACGACCTTGCCCGCGTGGCGCGCCATGTGCGCGAGGATCTTGAACTCCGTCGGCGTCAGCGGGATCTTGGTGTCGTCGCGCACCACCTGACAGCGGTCGAAGTCCAGCACCAGGTCCCGCACTTCGATCGTCGATTCGCTGTCCTCTGCCGGGGGCGCGATGATGCGCCGGCGCGCGAGCGCGCCAATCTGGGCGCCGAGTACCTCCACGCCTTCGCTCTCCCGTACGCAGACATCCGCACCGGCCTCGAGCGCGCCGGCGACGCCTTGGGAGTGGGGACCGGGGACGACGACAAGGATCATCGACTGGCAACTGCGGGTGACCGCGCGGATCAGCGCGACATCCGCTTCGCGCCGCGGATCGATTGCGAGGACCGTCAGCTCGGGCTGGAACTGGGACAGCAGCCGCTCCGTTTCCCGGTCGTGGGGGCGCTCGGTGGTCGTGAACCCATGCCGCGAAAGGGCCGGGAGCAGCTCCCCGGAGCGGTAGTCCCGCGTATGCGTAACGAACGCGACCGCCGTCCGCAAGGTTTGGTCCGCTCGCTCCGTCATGTCTGCCTCCCCAAGGCGGCCAGTGCGCGCCCAGCGCGGGCGGCTGGCGCTCCCACCGGCCAACCACGAGCCCGCGATGCGGCTCGCGTTCACTTGCTGTCAATCACAATGTTCGGCACGTTTCGCAGCAGAGATGAGCCCCTAGGGGCGCGCAGTCGTGAAGAGACCGAACCTAAGCCGCTTCTTGGAGCAGGGTTCCGCGCAACCGCCTCACGGCCTGAGCGTGAAGTTGGCTCACGCGTGTCTCCGAAACCGTGAGCACGGCCGCGATCTCGCGCATGGTCATGTCCTCGACATAATAGAGGGACACGACGAGCCGCTCGCGCTCCGGCAGCGCGCCTACGGCGCGGTCCAGCGCCTCGCGCAGCTCGCGCTCCTCGAAGCGGGTCGTGAAGTCGATGTCCTCGTCCGCGGTGGGCATCTCCGCGCCCGGGAACGACTCGTTCTGGTCGTCGGGCTCGAGGATTCGATCGAGTGAAACGGTCACCCAGCGGCCGCTCGCGACCGCCTGGCGGCACTCCTTGATGCTGACGCCCAGGTGACCGGCGATCTCACGCTCGCTCGGTGTGCGTTCCAGCGTCCCTTCGAGCTCGGCTTGCGCCTTCTGAACCGCGCGCGCTTTCTGGCGCATCGTGCGTGATAGACGGTCCATCCGGCGAAAGGCGTCGATCATCGAACCGCGGATGCGCCGGACCGCGTAGGCGTGGAAGTTCTTGCCCTTCTCTGGGTCGAAGCGGCGGACCGCCTCGATCAAGCCACAGGTCCCGAAGCCGACCGCGTCCTCGTACTCGAGCACCCCGGGGATCTCGAGCGCGAGAGAGCGCGCGACGCGGCGTACCAACGGGGTGTAGCGGACAACCACTTCCTGCTGTTGCTGCAGCGTGAGGGGGACATCGGGGAACGGCTCGGCGGGGTGAGCCGTTCCGCTTTCACGCACGCCGCTCTCCGGCGTGGCCGCACCCTCTCCGTCATCGTTCGGCCGCTCGTCCATGCCATCTCTCCTGCGAAGCGAGAGCCCCAGCGCGCTCATGCGACCGGTCTCGCGTGTACCAGCACCACTCTGCGGAGAGCCCCAGTGGCCAAACAAGACGGCCGCTGTGGAAGCTACGTTGCCGCCCGGTGACAAGCCTCCGGTGCTCAGCGCGCCGAGCCGAGCGGGCCGAGCGCCGCGGCGCCGCAGGACGAGGCAATGGGAACCAAGCTCGCGGTTTCCGGCCTTTTCAGGCCTAGTCGGGAACATAACTAGAATAGTGCGAACCTCAGCTCCCGTTCCGACTGCTCTCTCCCCGGAGCCGAAACCGGCCCCATCGGACCCTTCCTCTCGCAAGCCTTGAGCCCTCCACACCGCTCCCGCCTAGAATCGGGAGAGGAACACCTCCACCTTGTCTTTCCCGATCGTCGTTTCCGAGCCCGACCGGCCCGTCACGCACCTCCGCCTCGCGGACGGCGGCTGGCAGAGCGCTGAGCTCGCACCGTCTGGAAGCTGGCCCGCCTGGCGGCCGGGCCACGAGGCCATCTCCGTCTCCATCGTGAGCGGCCTCGGCGACGACCGCCGCAGCGCGGTCGAGCTGCTGGACCTCGAGGGCAACCATTTGCGCAGCCTCTTCGAGAGCCCGAGCGGCGTGGACGCGCTCATCGCCCCGAACGTCCCCCACTACGCCCTCTGGTCGCCCACGGGCGAGGTGCTCGCGCTTGTCGCCCAAGGGCGGGCGGGGCTGACGCTCTTCCTGAGCGAAGCAGACGGGCCGATCATCGCGGATCCGATCCAGACCGGAGGCCCGCTCTTTCTGGCCTGGTCGCCCGATGGCCGGCGGCTCGCCGTTCACGCGGGCGTCAATCTCTCCATCCTCGAGTTAGCCGAAGCGCGCGCATCCCGACCAATCTCTGCCGACGCCCGGGGTTTCCGCACGCCCGCCTTCAGCGATGACGGGGAATTCCTCGCCTTCGCCACCCCTGACGCCTCGGGCGATGGCGTGGCCTTGCATGTCGCGGGCGCGTCGGGTGAGTCGAGCCGAGTTCTCCACGAGCTTCCCGGAGGGGTCAGTCTCGCGTTCCGTCCCGGGAGCCGCACGCTCACGGTCGCGGTCACGCGGCGGCCCGCGTCCGGCGCCTTCGACGAGCTCTGGGCCTTCGACCTCGCCGCCAGCGGTGAGGCCGAGCTGCTCCTCCGCCGGCCCTTTGCCGGGTTCTTCTGGGATCCCACCGGGGAGAAGCTTGCGCTCGTCGTCGCCTCTTCCACCGGGGACGGCACCGTCTCGCTGCACGCGCGCTCCGGCGAGGGCGAGTTCCTCGGGGCGAGCCCGCCGTTTCTCCCTTCGGCGGACTATCAGACCGCGGTGGGTTTCTTCGATCAGTACGGCCGCTCGCACCCGCTCTGGGCGCCGGACGGCTCCGTATTCCTCGCCGGCGGCCGCCTCCTGACCGACTCGCCTGCGGCCATGTTCGGCGATCGCTCCTGCGACGCGGTCATGGTGTGGGCACCGGGGCGTGGTGTTCCTTTCGACCGGGTTGGCGAGGGTGGTATCGGCGTCTTCCCGCCCCCGCTATCGCGCCCGCTCACGTAAAGCGCCGGTCTTTGCCCGCATTGCTGCCCGAAGAGACCGCCCCGTAGACTCGGTGGAACAGCCGCCGGCAGCCGCCGGGGGCACCCGGAGCGGCTGATGGAAGTCTCAGGCGAAACTGCACCCCAAGGATCCGGCTCCGCCCGGCTCGCCCGCGGAGCAACAGTCGTTCTCTTGGGAGTGGCGGCCCTTCTTCTCGTGTTCGGCCTCGGCTACGGCGTGAGCGACCTGACCAAGGACGAGGTGCGCAGCACCGCCCAACCCACAACCAGCCTGCCCGCGGGCGGCGACTCGGAAGTCTCCGAGATCTCCGTTGGGGCGGCCATCCTCGACGAGATCTTCGACATCCTCCAGCGCGATTTCGTCGACCGCGAGATCATCGACGAAACCGAACTCAGGGACGCCGCCATTCGCGGGGCGATCGCGTCTCTCAACGATCCCCACACGGAGTACCTCACACCGGGAGATCTGTCGACCGGCGCGCTCAATCTCGGATCGACCTACGAAGGCATCGGTGCGAGCGTCAGCGACCGCACCGGGGTGGTCCAGATCGTGGCCCCCTTCCGCGGCTCCCCGGCCGAGCTCGCGGGCATCCGCCCCGGTGACATCATCCTGGCCGTCAACGGCGAGCCGACGGATGGCTGGTCGGACCAGCAGGCCGTGCAGCAAATTCGCGGCCCGCGTGGCACCGAGGTGATCCTGACGGTACGCCACACGGATATCGGTGGCGGTGCGGCGGGCCCCGAGGTCGAGGACGTCACCATCGTCCGGGGCGAGATCCTCATCCAGAGCGTCTTCACGGAGCCGATCCTCGAGGTCATCCCTGCCGAAAGCGGCGCTGAGTTGGTAGACCGCGACGGCGAGCTCGTCGAGGACATCTTCTATATCCACATCGCCCAGTTCCACGATGAGACGCCGAACGAACTGCGCGAGGCGCTCGCGGATGTGGAGAACGGCCAATACATCGGTCTTATCATCGACGTTCGCGCCAATCCCGGCGGATTGCTGCGCACGACCGTCGAAGTCGCCGACGAGTTCATGGACGGTGGCGCAGTTCTGACCGAGCGTGATGCGGACGGCCAGACCCGCACCTTCGCCGCCTTCCCCGGCGGCGTGGCTACGAACATCCCACTGATCATCATCCAGGACGGCGCCAGCGCGAGCGGCTCGGAGGTCCTCGCTGCGGCTCTCGCCGACAACGGTCGCGCAATGATCGTCGGCACGCGCTCCTTCGGGAAGGGCACCGTGAACCAACTCCGCGAACTGACGGGCTGCGGCGATCCCGAGGGCTGCGGCGCGCTGTATGTCTCTGTCGGGCGCTGGCAGCGCCCCGCCGGTGGGGAGATCGAGGGGATCGGCATCCGCCCTGATTTCGAAATCGCGATGACCGGCGACGACTACATCGACTTCGGCGACCTCCAGATCTTCGCCGCCATCGACCTGCTTCGTGGCAACGAATTGCCCCCGCCGCCCGTGCGCCCGGATGCCGAGACAGAGGATTCCGGTGCAACGGCCGAGGGCGCGGACGGGGAGCCAACCGAGCCCGCTGAGTAGCCCTCCGCTGCGAGCGAAGAACCCCGAGTCAGCTCTAGTCGTGCCGCTGAAGCGGGCTCGCGTTGGGCCCATCTGTCGCACCGTGCGAGACTGGTTTCATGCCCGCCGGAGAGTTGATCGTCACCGAGAACCGCCGCGCCCGTCGTGACTACGAGATCACCGACCGCTTCGAGGCGGGCCTCGCGCTCACCGGCTCCGAGATCAAATCGATCCGCCAGGGCAAGGTCGACATCCAAGGGTGCTACGGCCGTATTCGGAGGGGCGAGATCTGGCTTCTCGATTCTTACATCGCGCCCTACGAGAACGCCGGCTACGTCTCTCACGAGGCCCGGCGGGACCGCAAGCTCCTCCTCCGCAAGAAGGAGATCAGCCGCATTCGCGAAGCCCTGGACGAACGTGGCCTGACGCTCATCGCCCTCAACCTCCACCTCCGCCGCGGGATGGCCAAGGTGGAACTTGGGGTCGCTCGTGGGATCAAGCGTTATGACAAGCGACGCAAGATCCGTGAGCGCGAGGAGGGCCGTCAGGTGGCGAGAGCGCTTCGCCGCTCCGCCTAGCGGGGCCCGGCCGACCTGACCCCCAACAGGTTGGGCGCAGGACGCCTGCTAGACTCTCGCCCGTGAAGGCCGAGATCATCGCCATCGGCACCGAGATCCTGCTCGGCGAGATCGTCGACACGAACAGCGCCTACCTCGCCCAGCAGCTGCCGGGGCTCGGGATCGACCTGAACCACAAGAGCGTCGTCGGCGACAACCTGGGCCGCGTGCGGGGCGTGCTCGAACGTGCCTGGGAGCGTTCCGACCTCGTGCTCACGACCGGTGGCTTGGGACCCACCGAGGACGATCTCACCCGGGAAGGCATCTGCGCGCTGCTGGGCGAAGAGCCCGAGGTCGCTCCCGATCTGGAAGCGCGGCTGCGCGGCTTCTTCGAGCGGCGCGGGTATCCGATGCCGGAGTCGAACCTGAAGCAGGCTTGGCTCATCCCGAGCGCACACGCGATCGACAACCCCCGCGGGACCGCGCCGGGCTGGTGGACCGAGCGGGACGGCCACGTGATCGTCTCGATGCCCGGGGTGCCCCCGGAGATGGAGCGAATGTGGGAGCACGAAATTGCGCCCCAGCTCGAGGGGCGGTCGGGCGAGGTGCTCGTCACACGCACGATCAAGACCGTCGGTATCGGTGAGGGCACGGTCGACGAGATGGCGAGGCCCGTCTACGAGACCCCCGGCATCGGCGTCGGCACCTACGCGCGAGCCGACGGCGTGCACCTCCGCATCGGCGCGAAAGCAGCGACGCGGGAGGCGGCTTGGCATCTGATTCGCCCCGTAGAGCAGGAACTCGACACGATCTTCGGGACCGCGATCTGGGGGCGGGATGAGGATACGCTCGAAGGCGTCATCCGCGACGCCCTGCATGAGCGCCACCAGACCCTCGCGACGATGGAATCGGCGACTGGCGGGCTGCTCGCAAGCACCCTCACGGACGCTGCCGGCGCGAGCGACTCCTTCGCCGGCGGGCTGGTTCCCTACGGCACCCAGCAAATGATCGCCGCGGGCGTATCCGCCGACGTCATCGAGGAGTTCGGCGCGGTCTCCGCGCAGACCGCCGAAGCGATGGCGGCCGCCGTACGCAAGCGCATGGAGAGTGACTATGGCGTGGGCCTGACCGGTGCCCTCGGCCCCGATCCCGAGGACGGTGAGCCACCGGGGACCGTGTTCGTGGCCGTGGCGGGCCCGAGCGGGGTCCCTCAATCGATGAAGACACAAATGAGCCAAGGGCGCGTCGCGACAAAACGGCGCGCGATCACCACGGCGCTGCTCCTGCTGCGCCGTAGCATTCTGGGCGAGGAGTAAGCCACATGGACAACGCCGAGATCGTCAGGAACTTCTGTGCGGAGTGGGACGCACCCGCGCCGGACGGTGAGAAGCTGGCCTCCTACTTCAGCGAGGACGCCTTCTACCACAACATCCCGATGCAGCCGATCGAGGGCCGTGAGAACATCAAGAACGCCCTCGGCGGGATGGCCGGGACGATGGTGAGCCAGGGCTGGGACGTTATCTCACTCGTCGCTCAGGGCGACACCGTCATGACCGAGCGAATCGACAAGTTCGACGCTCAGGGCAACGCCGTCGCGCTCCCGGTGATGGGCGTGTTCGAACTGCGCGACGGGAAGATCGCGTCCTGGCGCGACTACTTCGACCTCGCCACGTTTCAGAAGCAGATGTCCGGGGGCTGAGCGCACGCCGCTCGAGTTGCCGGCCCAGTTCAGCTCCGCGCCCCGAGCGCCTCGATGAGGATGGGCAGCGCCTCTGAGATACGCCGGATGCGATGGATGTTGGCCGCATCCACGCCGCGGTTGCGCGGCCAGTCGACCAGGAACACCAGCGGGATTCGCTCCGCAAGGAGCAGCGCGGTATTCGGGTCGTCTTCGAAGTGCGCGAGCGGCCCTAGCTCCGGGACAACGCGCGCCTTATAGGCCGAAGAGCGCTCGCGCCAGGACGGGCGCAGGTGGAGCGGCGGGAGCGTCCCCAGATTTCGTTCGAGCCAAGCCGCGGTTGTCCCCCGCCCACCTTCGCCGCGAGCAGAGACAATCGCACAGTCGAAGCGCTCGGCGACCGCGCGGAAGCCGTCGCGGGCGCCGGGCATGGGCTTGCGGCCGAGGTAGCGCCAACGCTCCAGAAGCCAGGTGGGGCGGGGGAGTCGGGGCGGGGCAGTAGAGCGGACGCTGACGCCGCCCGGGTTCAGCGAGAACGGTGGACGGCAGAGCACGCCATCGATATCGAAGGTCACCAGCGGCCGTGGCGAGTCCACGGCGGCATGCTACGAGGGGGCGTCGTCTGGCGCTCACGGCGACCCTTGCGGTAGCCTTCACGGATTCTCGGGATCGTGGCAGCTGCTGCGGCTCCGGCGGCTTGAGGGTGGCAAAGATGCTGTTTGCGGTCCGGCTCGTATCGAGGCAACCGGCGGATCTCGCCCCTGACCAGTGGCAAGCGCTCGTCGCGGACCAGCTGAGAGCGACAAAAGCGCTCAAGGACTCCGGCAAGATCACGGCGATCTATCGTGAGACCGGCGTTGGCGTGCTCGCCATCTTCGATGTGGCTGACGCTGCGGAGATGGATCAGACCCTCGCCGGCCTGCCGATGAACCGCTACTTCAGCGAGGTCTCGGCGAACGCGATCTGGGACATGAGCGCAACGCTCGAGAACCTGTAGTCCGCGATGCCCCCCGTCGACCCCGAGGACTTCAAGAAGGCGCTCGCCTCCTGGGCGACCGGGGTCACCGTGTTGACTTCCGCCCACGAGGGGCTCACGTACGGCATCACGGCCACGAGCTTTTCGACGCTCTCGATGGATCCCCTCTTGGTTCTCGTCTGCATCCAGAAGGGCAACCATCTCGAGCAGATGGTGCCCGCTTCGGGCAAATTCGCCGTGAGCATTCTCGCGAGCGATCAAGAAGCGATCTCGAACTACTTCGCCATCTCCGGTCGAGACCCCGAGCCGGAACTGGCCGACTTCGAGACGTTCGTGGAGCACACCGGCTGTCCGATCGTGAAGGGTGCGATGGGACATCTCGATTGCGAGCTTGAGTCGATCCTGCCCGGCGGCGACCACGTGATCGCACTCGGCCGGGTAGTCGGTGCCGGTAACGACCCCGAAAAAGAGCCTTTGCTCTATTTTCGGCGGGGCTACTACGGCTTGAGCTGAGGCTGAGCGGAACCCGGCGACCTCGGGCGATCGGTTCGTGATGCTTTGCACAGCCGCGGGGGGGCGCGTACGATCCGCTCGCGGGGAGGGTGAAACGTGTCGATCATCTTGGCGGTTGTGGGGATGTCCGTCCTCGGGACCTGGGGAATCGCGACCATCGCGCTGATCGCCAGCGGGGTCATCCTCATCGTGACGCCAGGAGACGCGGACACCACTTCGAGTGGTCTCACCGCCGGCATCTTCCTTCTCGTTGCAGGGCTCGTCTCCGGCGGCCTCATGCAGGTGGTCGTCGCGCCCCTCTTGGGTCTCGACCCGCCCCTGCCGATGAAGGCGAAGAACATCACGCCCCACGCGCGCATGAAGGCCTGGGCGAGCGCAGGGCCCGTGCGCAGCTTCCCTGACGGCGTCGCCAAAGAGGTCCGCCTCCGGAGCGTCCGCGTCGCGATCGTGCGCCGCGGTGACGAGGCAGTGGCGCTCACGGCGCTCTGCCCTCACGCGCGCCTGCCGCTGGCAAGCTTCCCCGGCGCCCCAATCAAGCCAGAGCCGGTCCGCGATGATTGCGTGATGTGTCCGTTCCACGGGGCCCGCTTCGAGGTTTCGTCCGGGAAGGTCGTGCGCCAGCCCTTCAGCAGCGAGTTCAACGCGGAGCACCCGTTCCTCGGCCGGCTACAAGAGAAGCTCTTCTTCTGGAACAAGGGCGCCGAGGATATCCAGACCTACCCCGTGCGCATCGAGAACGACCAGATTATGGTTGGCCTGCCCCGCTAGGAGCCTCCCTCTCGTGCGCGAGCAGCAGCGTGCGAATCTGCCGCCGGAGAACGACCGTGGCTGACGTAGAAGAGAGCAAGATCACCGACGACCATCGCGCGATGATCGGCAAGCGCAGCGACCCGATCGAGGTCGTCCCCAAGACCGCGGATGCGCAGCGTATGCGCGACCTCCTCGGCGATACGGACCCACGCTGGGCCGATGGCACCGGAGTCGCACCGCCCTACATCCTTGCGATGATGGAACCGCGGCTCCCGCCAGAGCTCTCCCCACAGGTCCTCTCCCGCGGCATCCTCACCCAGACCGAATGGAAGTTCAGCCAGCCGATCAGGCTCGAGGAGCCGCTTCAGGCCTCCACCCAGCTGATCGACGTGCGTGACCGCCTCGGGGGACGCTACGGCTACAGCGTCCTCGTCATGTTCCAGACCGCCTACGTGAACGGCGCTGGGGACGAGGCCGCCGCCACACTCCGCACGATCACCCAGTTCGACCAGCCGGAGTCGTCATGAGTCAGATCTACTTCGAGGACATCTCCGTCGACGACGAGCTCGATCCTCTCGATCAGTTCCCGACCGAGGACAAGGCGGTCGAATTCTTTGGACGAGACAACCCCACGAACCCCGCCTTCGGCGATGCTGAAGCGGGACGCCGGCTGGGGTTTGGTGGGGCGCTCGTACCGGGACTGCTCAAGCTCTCCTGGATCGCCGGCTACGTCGGCGCCTGGGCTGGCTCGGAGGGCAATCTCCGGAGCGTGCGGGTTGCCTTTCGCCGGCCGGACATCGCGGGCAAGCCCCTCACCCTCTCCGGTCGCGTCGTGGACAAGCGCGAAGAGGATGGCAAGAACGTCGTCGAGCTCGAGGTCGTGACGTTGGCCGAGGGCCAGCCGACCGTGCGGGGCAACGTCCAGGTCGAGGTCCCCTCCCGCTCGTAGCGCGGCCCGGAGCGATGCCCCTCCCCCTCGAAGGCGTCCGCGTGCTTGAGGTCGGCAACTTCGTGTCGGCGCCCTACTGCGGCCGGCTCTTCGCGGGCTACGGCGCGGAGGTAATCAAGGTCGAACCGCCGGGTGGCGATATCGCGCGGGCGCACGGCCCCTTCAAGGAGGCCACGCCGCACCCGGAGACGAGCGCCCTCTTCCTCTACCTGAACACGAGCAAGCAATCGGTCACGCTCGATCTGGCCTCGGCCGCGGGCCGCGACGCCCTTTTGCGGCTCGCGGCCAGCGCGGACGTCCTAATCGAGAACTACCGGCCCGGTGACGCTCGCCGCCTCGGCCTCGGCTACGAGGCGCTGCGGGCAGTGAACCCGCAGCTCGTGCTGGTCTCGATCACGGCGTACGGCCAGGACGGGCCCTACGCCGAGCACCGTTCGAACAACCTCATCGCCTTCGCGATGGGGGGCCAGATGTTTCTCACCGGTACCGCCGACCGCGGGCCGGTGAAGAACGGCGGCTACCAAGCGGATTACCAAGGCGGTCTCAACGCGTTCTCGGCTGCGAACCTCGCCCTGCTCGCGGCCGAGCGTGACGGCGAGGGTGAGCACGTGGATATCAGCGTCCAGCACTGCATGGCGCCGATCCTGGAGGCGGGCATCCCCTTCTATTCGTACAACGGCGTATGGGCGGGGGTGCGGCGGGGGAACCTGATGTCGAGCTTCATGGGCGTCTACCCCTGCCTCGATGGGCAGGTCGGCGTGCATGTGATGGCGCGCAACTGGCCGCCGTTCGCGCAGGCGACGGGCCACCCGGAGTGGCTGGAAGATGAGCGCTTCGCAAGCGCCGAGGCGCGGCGGGCGCACGACGACGAGCTGATGGCCGAGGTCATCGCCTGGGCGGCAGGCGTGCACAAGAAGGATGCCTACGCAAGCGGCGGGGAGCACCGCGCACCGGTGACGTTCATCCACACGATGGAAGACCTCCTGGAGAGCCCACAGCTCGCCGCTCGCGGGTTCCTCCGCCGCATCGACCACCCCGTTGCCGGTGCGGCGAGCTACCCGGGCCCGCCATGGTGGATGGGCCCGGACGCCTGGCGGGACGGCCCGGCACCGCTCCTGGGCGAGCACACGGGCATCGTCCTGAGCGAGGCAGGCCTGTCCGAAGCGGCAATCGCCGCCGCGACGGCGGTGCCCGCATGAGCGCCCTCGCCCGCGCCGTCGCCTTCTTCGAGCGCTGCGAAGACGCGTCTCTGCTGCACGAACTCGCGGCTCAGATCGCCCCCCGCGCAAAGCACATGGTCGGCCGCGCAATCGCGGGCGGCGGCGAAGCCGCGATCCCGGAGCCTGCAGATGTCACCGCTTCGCCCGACCCCGCGAGCGAAGGTGAGGCGCGGGATGTGCTCGAGCGAACCCGGGACTTCGCCGAGCTGCAGGCGCTCGCGCGGGCGATCGGCCGGCGCATCGAAACCCTCGAAATCGCGGCTTCGGCGGACTTTGGCGTGGGAACCCGGATCGAGGTGCGCAAGCGGGCCGAGTTCCCACCCCGCGGCGATTGGGTCGCGGGCACGGTCACCGCCTCGGGAACGACCCTGCGGGTGACGCTAGAGAGCGGGAAGCGGTGGCAGGGGTCTCCAAGCCTCGCGCGATTGCCGCAAACGCGATGACGGCGCCACTGGCCGGCATCCGCGTAATCGACCTGACGATGGTGTGGGCAGGGCCGCTGGGGACCCGCCTCCTTGGCGACTACGGCGCCGAAGTCATCAAGATCGAGGGCCCGCGTCAGTGGGACCTGCTGCGCGGGCTCGGGGGCATCGCCCGCACGGAGCCCCGCTGGTACAACAAAGCCGCGTACTTCAACCACAACAACCGCAACAAATACTCAGCCGTGCTCGATCTTCGCCAGGAAGCCGGTCGCGACCTGCTGCTGCAGCTCTGCGCGAAGAGCGACGTGATCGTCGAGAACTATCGTGCAAACGTGATGGACAACCTCGGACTCGGTTTCGAGGAGGTGCGAGCGGCGAGTCCGCGCATCGTCTATCTCTCGATGCCGGGCCACGGGAAGACCGGTCCCGAGGCCAATTATGTCACCTATGGCACGAACGTTGAGCAGCTGGCTGGCCTCGTCTCCATCTCCGGCTACGAGGGGGGCGAGCCGCTCAAGACCGGCTTCAGCTACGGCGATCCCGCCTCGGGCGTGGCCGTGCCTGGGGCCATCGCTCTCGGCCTTCGTCAGCGCGCGCAGACCGGCGAGGCCGTCTTCATCGACCTCGCCCAGCGCGAGAACCTGACCGGCTTCGTCGGCGAGTACGTTGTGGACTACAGCATGAACGGCGTGCTCCGGGAGCCGGCGGGGAACAGGCACCCGCACTTCGCCCCACATGGCGTCTACCGCTGCGCCGGCGAGGACCGCTGGATCGCGATCGCCTGCGAGAACGACGAGCAGTTCCGGGCGCTGTGTAAGGTCCTTGGGCAGCCCGAACTCGGCGATGACGAGCGCTTCGCGACGATGGCCCGGCGGAAGGCGCATGAACACGAGCTCGACGACGTCATCGAAGCGTGGACCTCAGCGCGGGGGCACTACGAGGCAATGCACGTGCTCCAGCGGGAGGGCGTGCCCGCGGGGGCCGTCCTCACCATCCCCGAAGTGATGAGCGACCCGCAGCTGCGGGCGCGAGGGGGCTGGTCGCAGCAGACGCATCCCGACGCAGGGACCTGGGAAGTCGAGACACCACCCTGGGGTCTGCCCCGCACCCCGGCGCACGCCCGCCTGCCCGCCCCGGGCTTCGCCGAGCACAACGACTACGTCTTCCGCGAGCTCCTGGGCCTCGACGAGGAGGCGATCGTGCGTCTTTACGCCGCTGGGGTAACCAGCCACGAGCCTGACGCCACGACCCACACCTAGCGACGCCTGCGGGCGGCCCCGTCCTAGCGCGGAATCTCGTCGATGATGATCGTCTCGATCACGTCCCCTTGCTCGATCTCGAAGATGACCTCGAGGCCGTCGATCACCTCGCCGAAGGGATAGAAGCTGTCCGCGTTCCCGGCGTCGAAGTCGAGGCCCGTGTTGTCGACGAGGTTGATGAAGAACTGGCTGCCGAAGACCGACTGGCCCCCCACCTTCGCCATCGAGATGCGACCGACCTCGTTTCGGAACTCGTTGGGCTCGTCCTCGGTGCTGTAGCCGGGGCCGTCTGCCTCGTCGGCGGGGACGCCTGTGGGGTCACCGCCCTGGATGACGAAATCCGGAACCACGCGATGGAAGATCACGCCGTCGAAGAAGCCCTCTTGCGCTAGGAACGCGAAGCTGTTGGCCGTATTCGGCGCCACCTCTGCGAAGAGTTGCAGCACGATCGAGCCCCTCGCTGTCACGATCGTCGCGGTGTAGCGATTCGCGGCAGGGTCGAGTACCTGCTCGGCTTGCGCGAATTGGCCCGGCTCGACCGGCGGCGTCTCAGCATCCGGGGTGGCGGTCGGCGTCGGGGCGTTCGGGTCGCGTGTGCGCTCGATCGTGACCGAGTTGATCACGTCGCTTTCGACCAGCGCGAGCACCACATCCATTCCATCGGTCACGCGAGCGAAGGGATAGAAGCGGTCGGGGCTGGCGGCGTCGAAATCGAGCGCGGGATTGTCCTTCAAGTTGATGAAGAACTGGCTGCCGAAGACCGACTGGCCACTGACCTTGGCCATGGAGAGCGTCCCGCTGTCGTTCCGGATCTCGTTGGGCTCGTCGGCGGTTGTGTAACCGGGCCCGTCCCGAGCGTCGCCGGGGACGCCGCTGGGGTCGCCCGCCTGCGCGACGAAGTTCTCGACGACGCGATGGAAGATCAGGCTGTCATAGAAGCCCTCCTGTGCCAGGAAGACGAAGCTGTTCACCGTGTTCGGCGCCACGGCGCCGAAGAGCTCGATCGTGATGTCACCCTTAGCCGTGCTGATGGTGGCCGTGTAGGTCTCGGCCACCGGGTCGGTAACGCCGTCGGCGAAGGCGAAGAGGCGCGTATCCGGAGTGGGTGAAGGTACAGGCGTGCCCTCGGGGGCCGGGGTGAAGTCGGCGTCGCCGGGGCTGCGGCCTGATCCCTGACTCTGAAGGAGGAACGCCAGCCCGACGCCGCCGATCATGACGACTGCACCGATGACGTAGAAGATGCGCGAGTTCGTGAACAAGCTCAGAGGGAAGCCCGGTTTATAGGTCTGCCCCTGCCCGCCGCTGGTGTACCGGCGTCGGCGGGGGGCACGTTGACTCCGGTGCTGCTGATCTCGCTGACGGTTGGGCACAGCTCCCCCTGGTTCGCCGCTTGCTGCGGGTTCCTGGGCGAGTATACGAACGGCCCCCGTAGGCGGAAATCGCGAACGTTAAGCGCCGGTGTGGCCGAGCTTCGCGAGCTCTTCACGAGTCACGTCCCGATCGTCCCAGGGGATCGTCCGGTCACCCATCTCGATCGAGCGCTCGTGCCCCTTGCCGCAGATCACGACCAGGTCGCCGGGAGCGGCACGGGTGAGGGCCGTCGTGATCGCCTCGCGCCGCTCCACGACCTCGACGAAATCGCGACCACGAATGCCGCCCGCGTCCTGCGCGTGTCTCCCGATCTCGGCGACGATCGTCTCCGGATCCTCGCTGCGGGGGTCCTCGCTCGTGAACACGGCGAAGTCGGCACCCTCAGCAGCAGCCCGGCCGACGCCTGCACGGCGGCCGGGGTCGCGCTCGCCGGCGGCGCCCACGACGATGATGAGCCGCCCCCCGGTAACGCCCCGCAGAACCTCGAGGACCTTGCGCACGGCCTCCCCCGTATGTGCGTAGTCGACGACGACGTCGAACGGCTGGGCGGCGTTGATACTCTCCATCCGGCCGGGCACGCCGGGGCAGGCGGCGAGGCCACGCGCGATCGCGTGCGGTTCGATTCCGACGGCCACGGCGACCGCCGCCGCCGCCAGCGCATTCGAGACGTTGAAGAGCGCGGGCAGGTGGATCTCGGCGGCAACCTCAGCCCCGGGGACGACCAGCCGGAAACGGCTGCCGTCCGGCCGGAGCTCGATGTCGCGCGCGCTCACGTCAACGTCGGTGGCCTCGATCCCGTAGCGGATCGCCCGCGCAGAGGTCTGCGCAGGCATGAACCCGGACGAAGGGTCATCGGCGTTCGCGATGGCCGCCTTCGGCGGCCCCCCCTCGCGCGCCGGGGACTGGTCGAGCGCCGCGAAGAGCGCCCCTTTCGCCGCACGGTAAGCCTCGACGCTCTTGTGGAAGTCGAGGTGGTCGCTGGTCACGTTGGTGAAGGCGGCGACATCGAAGGCGATTTCGTCGAGCCGCCCGAGCGCGAGCCCGTGGCTCGTCGCCTCGATGATGGCGTAGGCGCAGCCCGCGTCGACCATCTCTCGCAAGAGGCGCTGTAGCTGTGGCGCCTCCGGCGTGGTCATGCGCGCCGTGTGACCGGTGATGTCGGTACCGGGCACGTAGGCGTCGACCGTCCCGAGGCGCCCGACGCGGGCGCCCGCGGCCTCGAGGACCGCTGTCAGGAGATGTGTCGTCGTGGTCTTGCCGTCGGTACCCGTCACGCCAATAACGGTCAGCTCCCGGCTCGGGTGGCCGTAGAAGGCGGCCGCAGCCTGCGCGAGAGCGGTACGCGCGTCGTCCACCGCCACGATCGGAGCGTCGCCGGGGAGATGGCGCCAGGCGCCACGCCGCCCCCGCTCGACGACGACGGCGGCCGCGCCCGCCTCGAGCGCATCGACGAGGTAGGCGTGCCCGTCCACCGTGAGGCCTGGAACAGCGACGAAAAGCGAGCTCGCGACGACGCTGCGAGAGTCGTGCTCGACCCCGGCGATCACGACCTCAGCCGAGCCGCGCACGAGCTCGGCCCCGTGCAACCCGAGCAGCAGCGACGCGAGCGTCGGGGCGCTCACAACGCACCCTGTTCTGCCCACATCGGCCTAGTCCTCGAGCGTGCGGTAGACATCAAGGAAGTTCGTGAGGATGCGGGCCGTTGCGCCCCAGATCAGGTGCTCACCCCATCTGTATGAGGGCAGCACGATGGTCTTGCCGTCGACCTCGCGATGGTCGTCGATGAGCGTCGCCGGATCGCGAAGGTGGTCGAAGGGGACTTCCAGCAGCTCATCGACCTCACGCTCTTCGTGACGGAAGTCGTACGGCCAGCGATCGAGCCAGCCGACGAAGGGCCGCACACGATAGTTGCTGATCGTCCAGATCTCGTCGAGCTCACCGAGAGGGTCGACGTGCTCCGGGGCGACGCCAACCTCCTCGTGCGTCTCACGGAGGGCGGTCGAAGCGGCGTTGGTGTCGGTGGCGTCGCGGGCTCCGCCGGGAAAGCTGATCTGGCCCTTGTGATGCTCGACCTGCTGCGAACGCTTCTGGAAGAGGAGATGGGTGCCGTCGTCACGGTCGTAGAGCAGCAGGAGAACGGCAGCCGGTTTCGCGCCTTGCCGCTCGATGCGGCCCGGCTCGTATCCGGAAAGGGCGCCCCGCAGCCGCTCTTTGAGCGCGGAGGTTTGGGCGCTCTTCGGAGGGCCAGCCACCATCCCCTACCTCCTACGCCCAGCGGCTACAGTCCTGGCCGCGCCGGCGGTGAGCTTCCAGGATCGCCATCCCAGACTCCGAGGTCAGTGTAGAACCTGAGCAGATAGCCGTCCGGGTCCTGGACCACGAACTGGCGGTTGCCCCCGTGAACATCGCCCGTCCGGTACCACGCTTCCTCGATCGCCAACACTATCGGCGCCCCGCTCTCCGCCACGGTTCGGTAGAGCGAATCGACATCGGTGGTCTCGATCATCAGATTCATCCCCCGGCCGAACGGGTGCTCGAGCGGTCCGGCCAAGAACGACCGGCCCCGTCGGTTGCTCCAACATGAGCTGAGCCGCTTCGCGTGCAAGGTAGAGGAAGCGCTCGTCGAGCCGCTCGAAAGCTACTTCGAAGCCGAGCACATCGACGTAGAACGCGCGTGAGCGAACGATGTCTGCGCAGATCAGCTCCGGAACCAAGGCGTTCCACCAACCGTCCGGTGGCCTCTCCGGGCCCACTCCCCTAGAGGGCGCCCTTCGTCGAGGGGACATCGCCGCCGCGGCGCGGGTCGATGCGGGTGGCAGCGTCGAGCGCTCGCGCGAAAGCCTTGAAGCAAGCCTCTGCTTTGTGGTGGTCGTTCGCACCGGCGAGCGAGCGAACGTGCAGGTTCGCGCCGAGCGTTGCGGCGAACGATTCGAGGAAGTGGCCGAGCAGATCGGTTGGCAGTTCGCCCAGCTCGCGGCCGAGCAGGCCGAGATCGAGTTCGGCGTAGGGACGCCCGCTCAGGTCGACCGCGGCGAAGGCGAGGGCTTCGTCGAGGGGCATATGCGCCGAGCCCGCGCGCACGATTCCGGCCTTGTCGCCGAGCGCCTGGGCGAAGGCCTCGCCGAGGGCGATGCCGACGTCCTCGACGGTGTGGTGGGCGTCCACCTGAAGGTCGCCCTCGGCCTTGATGTCGACATCGAAGACGCCGTGCTTGGCGATGTGGCTGAGCATGTGGTCGAAGAAGCCGATGCCCGTCTCGATGGCGAAGCGGCCGCTGCCGTCGAGATCGACGCTGATCGCGATCGTCGTCTCCGCCGTCGTGCGGGTGACCGTGGCCTTGCGGGCGGTCACGCGGGCCCCACCTCACGCAGTGCCTCGAGGAGCCGATCGGTGTCCTGGGGGCGACCCGCGCTGATTCGCAGCTTGCCCGCGAGATCGGGTTGGTCGTAGTGACGGACGAGCACGCCGCGCGCGCGCAGCTTTTTCGCGACAGTGGCGGCCCAGCCCTCGCCCTGAACGTCGAAGAGCACGAAGTTGGCGTCCGAGGGGTGGGGCGCTAGCCAGCCAAGTGCCGCGACCGCTTCGGCCAGCCGATCGCGTTCGCTCACGAGGGCGTGCACGGTGGCGAAGATCTCCTCACGATGTTCGAGAGCGGCGCGCGCGGCCGCATCCCCCGCCGCGTTGACGTTGTACGGCTGCTTAATCGCCATCATGCGCTCCGTGAGCTCAGCGTGAGCGACGGCGTAGCCGACGCGCAAGCCGGCCAACCCTGCCCACTTGCTGAACGTGCGCAGGATCACCAGATTCGGATGGCTGGCGAGGAGGGGCACTGCGCTCGTCCCCGAGAATTCGGCGTAGGCCTCGTCGACAACGATGAGCGCGTCCAACGCGCAGAGCGCTTCGATCTCCTCGAGGCCGGCGGCGTTCCCGGTGGGGTTGTTGGGAGAGGCGACGAAAACGATCCCGGCGCCCTGGTCCACGGCTGTGCGCAGAGCGGGAAGATCGAGCGCGTAATCGCGTCCGCGGGGCACGTCGATGTGAGAGACGCCCGCGATCGCGCCGAGGAAGGCGTACATGGGGAACGTGGGCGTCGCGGAGGCGGCGAGACTCGGGAGAGCCAGCCGGATCACGATATCGATGAGGTCGTCCGCGCCCGAGCCCGCGATGACCTGTTCCGGGCGAACATTGAGGTAGTCGGCGATAGCCTCACGGAGGGCGGTCTGCGCCGGGTCCGGATAGATGTGGAGGTCGGCCTTTGCCGCGGCTTCACGGACGGCTGGGAGCGTTCCGTAGAGGTTCTCGTTCGCATCCAGCTTCACGAGCTGATCGACGGGCATCCCGATCTCCGCGGCAAGCCGGTGGAGGGGCTGCACCGGCGAGTAGCCGGGCAGGTCGTCGATATCGGGGCGAAGGAAGCGGTGAAGGTCCACCAAACTCCTCGCTAGCGGCCCTGGAGCCGCCGCTCGACCGAGGCGGCGTGCCCACCGAGGCCCTCGGCGCGAGCAATGATGCTGGCTGCCGTGGCCAGCTCCTCGACATCCTCGGGAGGCACGTTTACCAGGCTCAGGGTCTTGAGGAAGTCGCTAACGCCCAGGGGCGAACTCCAGCGGGCGCTGCCGCCCGTGGGCATCGTGTGACTCGGACCGGCGGTGTAGTCGCCAATCGCTTCGGGCGAGCCCTCGCCGAGGAAGAGGCCGCCCGCGTTGCGCACGTTCATCGCGTAGGCCGTCGGGTTCTCGACCACGAGGCAGAGGTGCTCCGGGGCGTAGTCGTTCGCGAGTTCGATGGCGTGGTCAATGTCGTTCACGAGAATGCAGCCGCCACGGGTCTCGAGCGCCTCGCTCGCGATCTTGGCGCGTTCGAGATCGCGCAGCTGACGCGTGATCGCGACGGCCACCTGCTCGGCGAGATGGTGAGAGGGTGTCAGCAGGATCGGGCTGGCGAGGCGGTCGTGCTCGGCCTGCGCCAGCAGGTCGGCGGCTACGGTCTCGGGGTCGGCGCTCTCGTCCGCGATGATCATGGTCTCCGTGGGGCCGTAGACGGCGTCGATGCCGACATCGCCGAACACCTGCTTCTTCGCGATCGTCACGAAGAGGTTGCCGGGCCCGCAGATCTTGTCGACCTTCGGGATCGCTTCGGTGCCGTAAGCCAGGGCGGCGACGGCTTGCGCGCCACCCGCCTTGAAGACGCCGTCGACGCCCGCAAGGTCCGCCGCCACGAGCTTCACCGGGGGCACCGAGCCGTCTGGCAGCACCGGACTCGCGAGGTAGACCTCGGCGACGCCGGCGACGCGGGCCGGAATTGCGCACATGAGGACGCTGCTGGGGAGCGGGGCCGTGCTCCCGGGCACGTAGATCCCGACGCGCTCGATCGGACGGGTGATCTGGCCCAGGCCGTTGAGCTGAAAGTCGACGAAGGCGCCGCGGAGCTGTTGCTCGTGGTAGGAGCGAATCCGCCCGGCAGCGAAGCCCAGCGCTTCGATCACCTCACCGTCGACGGACTCGTGGGCCGCGCGGATCTCCTCGTCGGAGACGCGGAGGTGCTCCACCTGCGAGCCATCGAGGCGGCCGTTGTAGTAACGCACAGCGTTGTCGCCGTCCTCGCGCACGTCGCGGATGATGCGACGCACGACCTCGTCCGGCTCGAGGTCCTTGCCGAAGGTGCGGAAGGTCGTTTCCCGCATCTCCAAGGGGAGCTCCTCGCCCTCCAACGGCTTGCGCGCGAGGAGGGTGCGCCGACCCTCCTCAGCGTTGCGGATTATCCGCACGGGGCTATCCGCATTCCAGGTACCTCGTGACAGCGGCCGCAGCCGCCGCCGTGGCGCGCTCGACGAAGCCGTCCACTTCCGCGCTCGTGACGTGGCCGATTGTCTCATCGAGCAGCTCGGGGAGCGAGTCGAGGAACGCGCTCAGCTCGCCCGCTTCGTCGTTGAGGCCGCTGCGCCTGAGGGGTCTTTCGATCATCGCGCGGGCGCGGTCCCAGTCCATGTTGCGGGCGGCGATATCGCAGGCCACCTGGCGCCAGCGCTCGAGCGTCTCCCCGTCGACGAAGCCGGCGTCGATGGCCTCGATCGTGCACGTGAGCGCGCTGCAGAGGTCGGCGCGGAGCGCGGCGTCGCCATGGCTGCGGTCGAGGTCGAATTGCAGAAGGCGATCCATCACGTTCGCGCGGACGCTCCCACCGATCGTGTCGTGATGGGCGAAGAAGCGGCGGTAGACGCCCGTGATGTACTGCTCGTCGAGGACGAGGTGGGTCACATAGCCGGCCACGAACGCGCGTGTTTCAGGATTGAGGCGGGCCGGATCGGCGAGGTGCGACTGCGCCTCGAAGAATCCCGCAACCGAGTCCTGATGGTCGAACACGGAGAGGTCGAAGAAGTGGGTGTTGCGACGGTCTTCGCGGGTGATCACGCGGATGTCCGGTGCGGTGGCGCCGAGCAGGTAAGGGCCGGGCAGCTCCTCGAAGAGCGTTTCAGCCAGGCCCGCAGCGAGCCTTCTCGCGAGGATCATGTGGAGCGTGACGGGCGGCACTAGGCGGCGCCTCCCGGCGAGCTCGCCGCGGCTTCCTGCGCTTCCGCGATCCTCGCCGTCTGAACGCCCGCACGTAGGCGCGCCAGCAGGTCGGCAAGCAGCTCTGGGCGGGCCGTTGGTGGACGCGTGCCCACGATCACGCAGTTGGTGGAGTGCAGGAACGGGTCGAGCATGCGCAGGTTGTTGGCCCGGAGGCTGTTTCCCGTTTCAGTGCCCTCCACGAGGATGTCCGCGTCCTCGGGCACGAAGCCCTCGCTCGCGCCGGCGATTGGGATGATCGCAGTGTGCGGCAGGCGATGGTCGCGCGCCCACTCCTCGGCCAGCCCGGGATACTCGCTCGCGATACGCACCGGGCGGCCGATCTGGGACCAGAGGGCCAGGGCCTCTTGCGTGGTCTCGGCAGGGAAGTCGTTGTGCACGATTGGGCCGATTCGATACTTGCTCCGACCCAGGTCAAGAGCCATCTCGACCGGTGACAGGGGGAAGAGTGCGAGGTGCTCACGAAGCCGGTCCACGCCGCTGATGGCTATGTCGAAGGCCCCTGTGGCCACGAGCTGGGGCATGTCCTGGGGGCGCACGACCTTTACTTCCAGGCCCGGAATCGCTGAGGTTGGACGCCGCACATACTCGCGCTCGCTATAGCCCTCGAACGTGATCCCCGCATCGCTCAGCGCCGCGAAAGTGTGGCGCTGGGCGTGGCCGTCCGGAAGGGCGAGGCGCAGCGCTTCGGACGAGCGCGCCGTGCGCTTGAGAGCGGCTGTGCTCGCGCGGTCCGGGAGCGTCACCTCCGGGGTGGTCGGCGAGAAGGCCGTCGCGAGCCGATCGAGTACCGCCGCGCAATCGCGCGAAGCCAACGAAGCCGTGTTGGCCACCACGGCCACGCCTCCACGGAAGAGGCGGTGCAGCGGGACCAAGCCGAGCGCTTCCACGGCGGTCGCATCCGAAGCGGGGAGCACCACGAGGTCGGCGTCCTCCGGGGGGTAGGCCTCCACCGAGCCGTAGAGGTTGAGCAGCGAGTAACGCGGCAGGCGCAGGCGCGCGGCGAGCAGATCAGTGAGATTCGGGAGCTCCGTCCCGATGCGCACACCGGCGAGCGAATCCGGGGCCGGCACCTGACCCTCCGCGAGGCCACTTGCCGGGGCGGCGCACAGCCAGACCTCGGTGATCGGGCCGGGGAGCGAGCCGAGCCGGATGACGCGCTGGTAGGGGAAGCGCGCCTGCAGCTCTGTGACCCAGAGATCGCTACAGATCCCGAGATCGTAGTTCCCGAGCGCGACCTGGATAGGGATATCGCGCTCGCGGAAGATGCGGAACCGGAAGCCTCGCTCGTCTGCCTCGGAGCGCAGTAGGCGTGAGCCCGGCTCGTAGCCGTTCGTCGAAATGCCCACGTCCAAGAGCAGTTCACCGAGCGCTGCACGTAGATCACCCGTCGGGAGCGCGAGGCCGAGGGGTCGCGGCGACTCGATCACTTGTGCTGCAGGACGAGCTGCACCACCTCGTCGAGGGTGGCGCGTTCGCGGGAGATATCGGGCCCGCTGGCTGTGATTCCGTTTGCCCCCACCGATAGCGTGATGGGTGAAGCGCCGGCATCGCCAAGAGCCGCGGGAATGCCGTGGCGGTGCAGAGAGCGGGCGAGGTCGAGAGCCGCCGCGAGGTCGGACTCCCGCTCGGCGATGATCGGCACCACGGCCCGCCTCGGCGAAGTCCCCCGCAGGTGGGCGGCGAGCCCGTCGAGGTCGAGCGCGAGGCCGCATGCAGTTGTCGGGGTGCCGGGCCCGACGGGCTCGTAACGACCACCCCGCCCCCAGGACAGGTCGCCTCCACGCAGCTCCCAGGTCACCCCGGAGTAGTACTCGAAGTCGAGCGGCAGGGTGAGATCGATCGCGATCGTCCGGCCACCCTCAGACAAGGCTGCCGCCACTTCGCGCAGCTCACCGAGAGGTGCGACGGCAGCGGGTAGTCCCGTGCGGGCGAGGGCGATGAGGTTATCGACGAGCGCCAACTCGCCCGACCCCGCGAGCGCCGTGTCCACGAAGGCGAGCGCCTGGGGCTGCTCGGCGAAGGCGCCCCGCACCGCGGCAAGTCCGTTGCCCGCGACCTCGTCGAGCAGCGCTCGCCGCGCGAGCAGGTCGGTCAGCCCTGCGGCTTCGATCGCCGCGCGGGCGACGCCTGCGTGTGAGAGGTGCAGCTCAACCGGGACAGCAAGACTATCGAGCGTGTTGGCGGCAACGGCGGCGACCTCCAGATCGCCGACGACTGCCGGTGCGCCGAGGTACTCGAGACCGCACTGCCACTCCTCCCCCTCGGCGCCGCGGAAGACGCTCTGGACGTAAAGGAGCCGCGCGGGCAGCTCGATCCCGCCGTCGAGCGCAGCGCGGACCACCGGGATCGTCGAGTCGTAGCGCAGCATGACCCGCTCGCCGCTCCAGCCGTCCCAATCGAGGAAGGTGTACGCGCCGGCAAGCATCTCCGGGGAGAGCGCGCCCGCAGCCGTGAAGAGGCTATAGCTCTCGACGGTGGGTGTGCGGATCTCCTCGTAGCCCCAGTTCTGGGCGGCCTCGCGAAAGGCGTCCTCCACGCGCCGGAAGGCGCGCATCTGGTCCGGAACGAGGTCACGCATTCCCCGTGCGCGGGGCACCGGGGCGGCCGCAGCGGGGGCGTTTATGGTCTCGGTCATGGCTCGAAGCCAGTGTAGCGTTTTCGCCTGTAGCCGCCGCTCCGGAGCGGCCCTCGAGGGTGCGTTCGCTGTCTCGCGGCGGGCCTCTGACCACCAGCAACACTGCCCGATCGCGAAGGCGAAGATCGACCTGGCCACGGCCCGCCGATCATCGTGCACCAAGCCGCGAAAACTGCGGGCCGGGCTTCAGGGGCCCGAGGCTCGCCCCGGCCGGACGAACACCGCGATGCTCAGAACGAGCGAAAACAGGACCGCTGCGAGCGCCCCGAACACGGCAGAGAAGCTGGCGACCCACGATCGCGGGAAGGGCTCATCACCCGTGGGTTCGTAGAAGACCCAGCCGAGGCCGAACGAAACGAGGACACTCCCCGCGAGCACCAGCCCATAAGACGCCGATGCCCACCGCCGCTGCCGCCTCAGCGGGCCAACGACAAGCAAGCAGGCGCCCGCATACAACACGCCCAGGGCGGCGAGGATGGCAAGGGCGCCGGGGTTTATCCGCGCAGCGCCTTCCACCAGTCCTGGATGTCGGGCTGGAACTGGGCGTGGTACTGCTTCTGGAGATCGTTGGCGCCTTCGAAGAGGGGCTCCGTGTCGGTGGTCGCGAGGTCCGAAGCCGCGGGGACCGGGTCGATCCACTCCAGCTGGATACCCTCGAGCGCCTCGCCGAGGCCGGAGTCCTCATGGTGGGGACTGGACTGGTGCTTGATGAAGCCGTTGAAGCTGTCGAACGAGAGCAGGCCGTAGTACGAGCCCTTCTCCGCGCCCCGCCAGAACTCATAGCGGCGGACGTTCGACTCGTTCTCGTGCGTGTCGCGCCAAAGGGCGCCTTCGAGTTCTTCGAAGCGGGCTTCCATGCCCTCCTTGATCTTGATGTGCGCGAGGATCGTCGCCATGGTTTCGCCTCCAACTGTTTAGATGCGCCGGACGATACCACCGCCGTGCGGCCCAAGCAGGATCGCCTCTGGGCCAGCGCCTAGACGTCGAACTCGATCTCGAGGTGCAGCAGACCGCGGACCCCACCCTTGCCGGGCGGAGGGAAGACGATGCCGTCGTTGGGCACGTCCTTCAAGCGCGGGTTCTTCAGCACCTTGAGCAACATCTTGCCCGCCATCACCGCCTCTTGGCGGGCCATCGCGTAGCCCAGGCAGAAGTGCCGTTCCTGCCCGAAGCCGAGGTGGCTGGCGACGCCCTCCTCCCAGTACCCGACCCGCAGCTCCTTCCCGAAGTAGAGGTCGTCACGGAAGATGTTGAACGTATCCGGGTCCTTGAAGACGCGCTCGTCGCGGTTCCCGGAGCCCAAGCAGAGGGCGACGCTCGCACCCATGGGAATGACGCGGCCACCGAGCTCGGTCTCGCGGATCGCACGTCGCCCCTGGTAGTGGTTCGAGCCGTCGAACCGGAGCATCTCGGTGAAGACCCGATCCATCAGCTCCGGATCGTCGCGCACCGCTTCGTACTGTTCGTAGTTGTGCAGGAGGTTCCACCACATCGCGTCGATGGCCTTGTGGGTCGTGTCACCGCCGCCGACGAGCAGGAGCGTGATGAACGCCTTGATCTGATCGTCCGACATCATCTCGCCCGACATTTCGGCCGTGACGAACTTGGAGATGAGATCGCTGGTTGGGTTGGCCCGCCGCTCCGCGATGATGGGCGTCAGATAGTCGTGGATCTCGAACTTCGCCTTCTCGCCGGCGCGGAAGTAGGCGCGGCCGTAGCCCATGCCTGCGAAGAGCGTGTTGTAGATGCTCTCGAAGTAGTCGTAGTCCCCGCGGGGGAGGCCGAGCATGCCCGCGATCACGCGGATCGGGAAGCGCCGGCTGAATTGCGCGACAAGGTCGATCTCGCCGCTCTTGGCGAAGCCCGCGGCGAGGCTCTCCGCTGCCTCCTCGGAGAAGCGCTCGATCATCTCGGCGGCCGTCTCTTCGATGACGGGCAGCCAGCTCTCGAGCTTCTTCCCCACGAACTCGCCCGCGACGATGCCGCGGCTCCAGCGATGCTCCTCGCCCTCGCCCATGTCCAGAATGGTTGGGCCTAGGGGGGAGTCAGAGCCGAATTCGTAGTGGCCCTTCGGGTCGTAGACGCCACGCGTGAAGTCCCCCCCGGGCCGGCTGCGCTTATAGGCGTCCCAGATATCGGCGTAGCGCGTGGCCACGAAACGGTTCTGGAAGGTGTCGCGGTAGACGGGCTCCCAGTCTCGGATCTTCTGGTAGAGCGGGAAGGGGTTGATGCGGTGCTCATCCGTGAGGAACTCGCCAGGCTCGATGATGGGGGCTTCTGCGGGCGCTGCCATGTCGCTGCCTCGTTTCGCTGGGCCGGGTGGTTTCGTCCGAGTCCGTCCGAGTCTATGACAGCCCGCACGCATGTCAATCGCGGACGAGGCGCGAACGAGCGCCTGATTCCTGACGACTGGCAATGCATCGCCGGAGACCCGCGGTCCTTGCTCCGGCATCGAATTCCACCGGCAGCAGCGGCCACTCGTCGGCGTTCGCCAACCCCTAAGAGAACGCATCGAGTCTGCTACGGTTATTGCCAGGTCCAGGCGTTTGGGAGGCAGGACCTTGCACCCAAGGAGCGCGGCGCCCACCAGGCTCGCCGGCAGCATTCACGCCCGGGCGTCAACCTTGCGGCCGCTCCGGCTCAGCATAGTTCTGGTCCTCGTCGCCAACGCTGGCGCGCTAGCGGGTGGAGCGTTCTGGCACTTCGGACTTGGTGTCCGGTCGGTATTCGCGGAGGGCGGTTTCATCGATCTGTGGGGGGCCGCCCAGCTCCTCGTGGCGGGGGGGCTTCGCCTCGTTGGCCGCGAGCCGTGTCTGGCGTCGCGGTCTCCATCGCCGAGATTCCGCTGCCTGGGGCCTGCTCGCCGTCGGCCTCCTCGTACTCGGGCTGGATGACCTCCTCGGACTCCATGAGCGTAGCGGGACGCTCATCCTCGCCGCACTCCCGCTTGTGGCGGAGGCGACGAACAACCCAGACGACCTCGTGACGCTGGGCTACGCCCTGGCAGGCCTGACGCTCGCGACCGCGTTTCGCACACAACTCCGAGCGATCCGGGCTTCGTCTTGCCTGCTCGTCGGGGGCGTTTTCGCGAGTGGCGCGATGGTGCTCAGTGACGCTTTCCCGCGCGGCGACCTTGGCGCCCTGGAGTTTCCGCTGGAACTGGGCGCGGGCGGACTCCTCCTCCTCGCCGCAGCGGCGCGCTGGCTGGAGCTGGCCAAGGCGGGGCGATGGGTCTTGCCCGTCGGGGCCTCGCGGGTGCATCCTCCCGCTCTCAGCGACTGACCGAGGGAGGGCAGCCTGAGGAGGGAGAGTCTCAAGAAATGTCGGACGAGCTAGCGGAACTGCGCGCGCGCGTAGCGCGGCTGGAGGCGGAGCGGGCCACTATCAGCACCTTCAACGAGTACCTCTACAACATGGATGTTGGCTACACGGACGCGATCCTCGACGTGTTCACGGAGGACGCGCTCCTGGAGGTCATCAACTTCCCGCCAGGGACGATGAAGGACCTCGAGTTCCGTGGCCGCGAAGCGATGCGCGAGCTCTACGGCCCCCACTCCAGCGCCGAGCCAACGCTGAGCGGCGGGCACCACGCGGCCAACATTGCCGTGAACGTGGCCGAGGACAGTTCGAGCGCAGAGCTGAGTGCCTACTTCATGACCTCTGGCGGGGGCGCGGGCATCGGGGGAGGCATGTATCAGGCCACGCTCGTGCCGGATGGGGACAAGTGGCGCATCTCCCACTACCGCATCATCAGCAACTGGGGCTGGGCGCCGAAGGAAGCGGAGAAGCGGACAGAGGCGTTGCCCGCGAGCAAGGCGAAGCGGGGCGGCAAGCCTGCGGTCTACGAGCCCGCGAGGACACCCGTCGGCTAAGGGGACCGGCGACGATCCCATCTCTGGCGCGGGCCGCCACGCGGCGGTCTTCTCACCGCCGACGCGCTCTTTAGCCGCGGTGAGCAGCGGTGGCGTGGCCGGGCGCTGCGCCGCAGAGATCGACAACCGCTGACTGGGGGCGCGCCGTGACGGAGCAAAGCGGAACCGAATCCGACCTATCTCGGTCGGCCGACCTCGTGACGCCGATGGCGATTCGCGTGGCGGCTAGCCTCCGCCTCGCAGACCACATCGCCGGCGGGTCAGCAACGGCGCAGGCTCTCGCCGGCGCGTCCGGCGCCGACGCCGGTGCCCTTGACCAGCTGCTCCGCCATCTCGTCTCGCTCGAACTCCTCCGCAGCGACGGGTCCGGGCGGTACTCGCTCACGTCTCGAGGGGAGCGTCTGCGAGATAGCCACCCGTCGGGTCTGCGCGCGCGCCTCGACATCAACGACGCCCTCGGCCGCGCCGAGCTCTCATTCGGTGGCCTGCTGGAGGCGGTGTGTACCGGCAACGCTTCGTTCGACGCGCTCTACGGACGCCCGTTCTGGGACGACCTCGGCTCGGACCCCACGCGCACTGCTTCTTATGACGAGCAGATGGGCCGGGATGTGGCTGCCTGGGCCGCTAGCGTCGTCCCCGCCTACGACTGGGGCTCGCTCGGGCACGTCGTCGATGTCGGAGGCGGCAACGGAACGCTCATGGTCGCGCTCCTCGACGCGTACCCGGGGCTGCGGGGCACCGTCTTCGAGCAGCCGCGAACCGCAGACGCCGCTCGTTCGACGCTGCAGGAGGCCGGAGTCGTGGAACGGAGTGATGTCGCCGCCGGAAGCTTTTTCGATCCTCTCCCCGCCGGCGCCGGCGGCTACGTCCTGTCGGCGGTCCTGCACGATTGGCCCGATGAACGCGTCGTCGCGATCCTGCGCCGCTGCGCCGACGCGGCCGGTGCCAACGGCCGCGTCCTCGTCGTCGAGAAGACCGGGTTAGGGGGCGAAGCACCGAGCACCGCGATGGATCTGCGGATGCTCGTCTACTTCGGCGCGCGCGAGCGCGGCGTCACGGCGATCTCGGCACTCGCTGCGGACGCGGGGCTACGCACGGTCGCGGTCCATCCGGCGGGGGAGATCTCCGTGATCGAATTCGGGGCGAGCTGAGCGGCTCCGCGGGCGCGTTATCCCCGTTCGAGCTTACGCCGGCGGCTTCAAGAACAGGTACGCCGCTCCAGACATGGTCACCCCTGACTTGACGGACTGCCGATGTCGGCACCGCCCAGCCGGAAAATCGCTAGCGGCACCGTCCACACCATGGGATGGCTGACCGCATGACCCCAATAGCCGTCTTCGCCGAAGCATTCGCCGTGGTCCGCCGTGAGCACGACGACCGTGTCGCCGGGCAGGGAGCTGAAGAGCCGAGAGAGTTGCGCGTCGAGGTAGGCAGCGGCCCGTACCTGGTGCTCGACCGCGGGATTGTCACGCCCGACGGGCCCATCGCCCTGAACCGGAGGCCAAACCATGCGCCGCGCCTGAACGTCAACCGGGCACCGGTCCGGCTTGCCGGCGAAGGTGTACGGAGCGTGCGTCTCGCCGAAGTTAATGAAGCCAAAGAAGGGTTCGCTGGGGTCAAGCTTGGATAGAACGAAGTCGATCTGCGCGCCGGCGTCGGTGCGGGTGAACCGGAAATCCTGGAACCCCTCTCTCAGACCGGACTGGCGAAACCAGTTCATCGCCCCCGCCCCGACCGTTTGGTAGCCGAGATCGCGTAGCCCCGTCACGATATTTCGCTCCGACCGAACCTGGAACAGAGACTCCTTAGCCACACCCTTTTCTCCGACATCGATTAAGCCAATGAGTTGTTTGGTATGGCGATTGTAGTACTCGATATCATCGTCGCAGTTGGGGAGAATGCATACGAAGAAGGCTGAATGAGACGCATAGGTGAACGTCGCTGGTGCCTGTGCTGATCGTATCTTCGCGTGCGCGTCGAGGTTGGGCGTCTCGGCCGCTCGCAGCACGTCGTAGCGGCAGCTGTCGTAGGTGAGCAGGAGGATATGGGCGAGCGGCGGGTCGCGCCGGCCGCGGAGCCTGGGCGGGTCGCGGCGGTCGCGGCGGTCGCGGCGGTCGCGGAGCCCGGACAGCATCCTGGTGAGGCGACTCATGCTCGCCTAGATCTTACAGGCGACCAGCGGAGCAGCTGCGTCTACGCCGGCGGCTTCATGGAGAGATACGCCGCCCGCCCGAGCTCGTCGCGCCCCCAGCGGAGTTGTGGCGCGCATGCTCCGGGTCTGCCGCTCGAGAATCGCACCGGAATCAGGATCGCCGGCGTGGTCGGCGGCGTGGCGCTCCGCTGCCTACAAACGTATCCCTTCGTAGGCGTCCCAGTCGTCTTCGCTGCCGGCGATCGTGTGCAGCTGTCGAAGCCCGATCGGCTCCCCAGCCTCGGCGAGACGTGTACCGAGACGATGGCTCGCGGCGCCAGAACGGCTCTCCGACGAGAACCTTGCCGCCGGGCTTGCCCAGCGGGAGATCGCGGCCAAGGTCTCGGCGTGCCTTTCCAGATCCAGCTCGCACCAGGCAGATCGCGGCGTCGGACGACTCAGCCGGCGCTTCGTCGGCCGCCCCTCCGGGTTCAACGATCTCGATCCTCCCGGTGCAGTCCGGAAGCGCTGACCGCCCGCCGCGAGTGGGCCACCGCGAAGGGCGACAGGTCCACGCCCATAGCGGAAACGCCCCAGCGTTGCGCAGTCCGGACGAGGATCTCGCCCCGGCCGCGGGCGATGTCGAGGATCCGGCCGGCAGCAGGCAGCCGCAGAAGGTCGATCAGCGCCCGCACCTTCCGTTCGGATATCGGATTCCCGGGCACCTGCTCGCGCGAAACGACGTCGAGGAACTTCCAGCGGTCCATCGCGCGGGAGTCTGCGGCGCTGTTTCGGGGGCGGCAAGCCCGGTGCTGATGATGCCGGGCGCGGCCGGCTTGGAAGCGGCCGGGTGCGCACCTAGACTGGCCCCGCCCAGATCGGGCCCAGGAGCCGCTCCCATGCCGATGTCCGCAGCCGAAATCGACGCCTTCCTCGCCGAGCCCCGGAACGGCATTGTCGCGACGCTGAACCCGGACGGTTTCCCCCAACTCACCCCCATCTGGTTCCATTGGGAAGCGGGCACGGTCTACTTCAGCACGACCGCTCCGCGGCTGAAGACACGCAACCTCGAGCGCGATGGGCGCGTCTCGCTCTGTGTCGACGAGCCCGGCGATCCCGACCAGCGGACGGTGGTGCTGCGCGGCGATTCGGTCACGATCGAGCCGGGCCTGGGGACCGTGACCGAAGCGATCGCTCGTAAGTACGGCGGCGAGAACTGGCAGACCAGCTACGAGCACATCGCGAACACGCCCGACCGCGTGGTCGTCTCCTACAAACCGACGCGCATCCTCACCTGGAGCTCGTCCACCGACCGGCGCGAGCACGTGCAGAAGAACCGTTAGGGCGGGCGGGTTCGGTTCCCCTTGCGCATGCAAAGCGCCGCCGCGTGCCCTAGGCTGAGCGCCTCATCTCAGAGGGTGATGCGGCCCACCGGAACCATAAGGTGACCAGGCAGCCAGGAGGTAAGCATGGGGTTCCTCGAGGGGAAGACGGCCCTCGTTACGGGGGCGGCCGAGGGGCTGGGCGTTGCCTTTGCGAACGCCCTCGCCGGCGAAGGCGCGAAGGTCGCGATCTGCGATGTCCGTGACAACGTGGACGAGCGGGCGGACGAGATCGGCGCGACGCACAACGTCGAGACAGTCGCCTTCAAGGCCGATGTCGGCATTCCCGAGGACTGCTGGCGCGTCGTTGACGGCACCATGGACGCGTTCGGTCGCATCGACGTGCTCATCAACAACGCGGGCACGGTGACGATGGTCTCGGCCGCGGATCCGTGGGAGAAGTCGCTCGAGGATTACGACACGGTGATGAACGTCAACAACCGTGCGTACTACCTGTTCGGTCGTGCGATTCTTCCGATCATGCGCGACCAGGGCGGCGGCGACATCGTCAATATCGCGACCGATCACGTCTTCACCGAGAACATGCGCCCGAGCGGCGGGGGTGCCGTCATGGACACCTACGACGCCTCGAAGTGGGGACTGAACGGCTTCCTGCTCAGCTGGTCGAAGGCGGCGGAGCCACACAACATCCGCGTGAACGGCATCTGCTTGGGCGCGACCGACTCGCTCATGATTCGCCGCTTCGGTCGCGCGAACCCCATCACACCCGAGCTCGTCGCTGGCTGGATGAAGCCGACCGACGTCGCCCAGGTCGTTATCGACCTGATCGAGGATGGGCGCAGCGGCTACAACATCCCGCTCTGGCGGGCCGAGCCGGTGGTTCTGACCCCGCAGACGGACGACTTCTCGCTGAAGGTTGGCGTGATGAAGTCGGCCTTCGAAGCGTAGGAGGGCGAAAAATGGGATTCCTCGACGGCAAGGTCGGCGTCGTCACCGGCGCCGCGCAGGGCCTCGGCACCGGCTATGCCCAGGCCCTCGCAGGCGAAGGCGCGGACGTGGCGATCTGCGACGTCCAGCCGGAAGTCACGGCGGTGGCTGATGAGATCGCGGCCACGAGCGGGCAGACGGTGAAGGCGTACCTCTGCGATGTCTCGCAGCCCGACGCCGTGAAGGGGTTCGCCGAATCCGTGCTGCGGGACTTCGGTGGCCTCGACGTCCTCGTCCTCAACGCCGGCATCTACGGATCGCCGCCGCTCGATCTCCCGCGCGAAGAGGCGTTGAGCGAGTACCAGCGGTTTTTCGACACGAACGTGAAGGGCGTCTACATGTGCGAGCGGGCGTTCGCCGGCTCCCTCATCGAGCGCGGTGGCGGCGACATCGTGGTGATCTCGGCCGACCACATCGTGCCACCCCTGGAGCCGGGGGGTACCCGCGGATCGGCCGGAACGGAAGTCTACGATGCCTCGAAGTGGGCCCTGAACGGCTACATCCAAGCCTGGGCGCTGGGCCTCGCCGACAAGAACGTGCGCGTGAACGGCATCGCGATGGGCGCCACCGACACGCCCATGCTGCGCGGCGTCTTCCCCGCGCCCGGCCCCTCCGACGAGATGGTCGCGGGCTGGATGACGCCAGCCCAGCAGGGGAAGCTGCTGCTCGACCTGCTCCGGGACGGCCGCACCGGCGATCTCATCGCCTCGGAGCCCGGCGCGCCGATCGAGCTGCCACCGCGCTCGGGCCGCGGCCTACCGATCTCGAATCTGCCGGCAACCCAGTTCGACCACGCCATGATGGATCTGCCCAACTGAGGTCATCATGCGGTGGTCGAACAGGCTGACGGCCAAACGGTCGCCAGCGGACACCCGCAGCGAATGGCCGTAGGACGGGGGATCTCTTTCCACCTAGCCGGTGACGGTGCGCATGAGAAGGGGGGAGTTCGCGAACTCCCCCCCTTCTCGCAGACATTCCGCTGCCAATCAGGCTCTCAGTCAGACTGTTAACACACTCCCAGAATCATCTGGCTCCTGGCCCCGTCTGTCAATTGCTATCCGCTTCGAACTGCTCCCTCTCGCCCACGTCATCGAGAAGGTCCGAATAGAGTCGCACCGCCTCCCTTGCGAGCGAGACTACATCCCTGTACTGCGCAGGGAACTGGTCGATTTGCCGCAACCGTTCTTGGATTGCATCAATTTGACGCTGATCGTCGGGCCCCAAGTAGTCAGAAAGGTCGTCCAAGTCATCTGCGAGGTGCTGAGCCGTTTGCATCGTTTGCCCGTGCATGCGCCTCATCGCCTTGTGCTGGCCCGTGTCCAGCGATAGGCGGACCGCGCCTATCCGGAACTCGCGACGGCCATAGGCCCCTTCGAACATATAGGTCTCGAACTCATCAGTGGTCCGCTTCAGAAAAATGACACTCCGTCGTTCCGCGTACCAGGTTGACCGGAATTCCTCGCGCTGAGCCCGAGCAGTCTCGTTCCGCTGCCTCCGAGCCTCTAGGAAGGCACCTCCGGCGGCCACTACCTGCAGCAAGCCCAA
>Ga0310121_10000410_pt1 | contig 47083 bp, 42 predicted proteins | sample CB27_Tmax_986_MG_FD_203504 | JGI IMG/M metagenome (GOLD analysis project Ga0310121, IMG submission 203504) | Marine microbial communities from Western Arctic Ocean, Canada - CB27_Tmax_986 | ecosystem: Environmental > Aquatic > Marine > Oceanic | place: Canada: Western Arctic Ocean | collected... | reverse complement strand
AGGACTCTCCAGTTCGCGAATCAGCTCGAGAATGGTACTATCAGTCGTTGTGGCACGAGCCGATCCGACAGCGGCAAAAAGGCCAAGTAGGCTGGTCCAGGCAATCAAGTAACAGCAACGGAGATACACGGTGTGAACTTCCGAGAATTCGCGAGAATACGGGGATTGTCAACGCATAACCTGATTATAAAAACAGCCCCTGACTTCTGTCCACGATTTGGCGAGGGTCCCGCCGTTTTCGATCCCTCATTGGAGCACTCACACCGATAACCCTTGACTTTAGCGATAAAGGCTGGCCAAATAGACCATTTTGACCCGTATGGGACGGTGAGGTTGGAAAAACAGCCACACCGACTTGCCATGATTGGCCATTCAAAGTACAATGCGACTCGAAGCTAGGGATTTGCGGCCGCTTGCAGCCTCCGTCTGCTAAAGAGCCATCACCAGTTTTTGAAAACAAACTTTCGCTGGTGGTCAAGCTAAGAAACAGATAACAAGCCGCGGCGGTCGAGCCCTCGACTGCCGCGGTTTTTTTTTGCTGGGATCTGACCGTTCCCACAACCGTGTAACTCATTCCAGGCACTTGTAAGAGGACCTATACGATGCCCACCACGGAGCAAGTTATGAACACTTCGGATTCTCAAAGGTCGGACAAACAGTCCGCTGGCGATGCATCCTCGGGCTCCCCCGCCGCCACCTCCCTTCAGCCTGAGGGCGAAGTCCTCAAGAACCGCGGTGCATCCACGAATTCGGTGCACGCGGGAGAATTAAGACAAAAGCCAGGCAACTCGATCACCGATCCCATCTTCTGCGCGTCGACCTTTACTTTCGCCGACACCCAGTCGGTGATCGACTTTATCGAGGGGCGCCAAGACCGCGAAGAGTATGGACGTTACGGTAATCCAAGCCAACGGGTCGTGGAACGAAAACTGGCTGTGTTGGAAGGGGCCGAGGAATCGCTGCTCTTTTCCAGCGGCATGTCGGCGATCGTCGGACTGTTGATGGCCAAGCTGAACGCGGGCGACGAGGTCGTATTTTTTGACGAGTGTTATCATCGTAGCCGGGAGTTTTGCGTCAAGCACCTATCGCGCTTCGGAGTCGAGACCCGCCAAGTCAAAACGGGTGACTTTGCCGCCATGGTGGGCGCCATCACGCCCCAGACGCGGATGTTGGTCAGTGAATCCCCTACCAACCCTCATCTCAGCGTGATTGACCTCGACAAATTCGTGGACATCGGTCACGAGTACGAGGTCGAAACGATGATCGACGCCACGTTGGCGACACCGTTTAACCTTCGTCCACTTCAGTATGGTGTCGACTACGTCGTGCAGTCGGCGACCAAGTATCTTGGAGGCCACAACGACCTACTGGCCGGGGTCGTGATCGCCACACCCGAGAAACTCGCGGACGTGCGGAATCTCCGTGGCATCATGGGTGGTGTCATTTCGCCGCACAACGTCTACCTGTTAGAGCGGGGGCTCAAAACGTTCGAGCTGCGGATGAAACAACACAATACCAACGGACAGCGGGTAGCCGAATTCCTGGAGGATCATCCTCGCGTGGAAAAGGTTTATTACCCCGGTCTAGCGTCTCATCGGGACCACGAACTTGCCAAACGGACCATGAGCGGATATGGCGGGCTCGTAACGTTTCTGGTCAAGGACGCCGATTGGCGAGAAACGGCCGATGTAGTGGACCGGATCCAGTTGGCGCGGATCGCGCCCAGTTTAGGTGGAGTCGAATCACTGATCGAGCAACCGTTGGTGATGAGCTATTATGAGGCCAAGCCAGAAGACCGCGCCGAATGGGGCATCTATGACAACATGATCCGTATTTCGTGCGGCATCGAAAACACGGTAGACCTCATTGAGGACCTCAAACAGGCGTTGGAAGCCGGCGGCAATTAGCATGAAGTTCAGTACCCGAGCCATTCATGTTGGCAACCGATGCGACGCCGAAACCGGCGCCGTCGTGCCGCCGGTCCATTTCGCCTCGACGTTTGTGCAGCCTGGGGCAGGGGAGTGGGGCCGTTTTGACTATTCACGCAGTGGCAATCCAACGCGCGACAACGTGGAACAGACCATCGCGTCGCTCGAGCGGGGAACCCATGCACTTGCGTTTTCCACTGGATTATCCGCGATTCACTGCGCCACGATGCTGCTGCAACAGGGCGATCAGATTGTCGCGGGGACCGACATCTACGGCGGCACTTACCGACTATTGCATCACATCGTGAATCGGACGGGTGTCGACGTATCGTTGGCACCGGCCAACGATCTCGACGCCCTCGCCGAGTGCATCACTCCTCGAACGAAGTTGATGTGGATCGAGAGTCCGGGCAACCCATTGATGAGCATCGCGGACATCGCGGCCTGCGCGCAGCTGGCAGAAGAGCACGACCTGTTACTTGGAGTCGACAGCACTTTTGCCACACCAGTCCTTACACAACCGTTGGAGCTTGGCGCCGACATCGTGATGCACTCGGCCACAAAATTCCTGGGTGGCCATAGCGACCTGGTCGGCGGTGTGTTGGTAGTGAAGGATGAGGAGCTGCGGGACCGGCTCTACTTTATTCAAAACGCAACCGGCGCCGTGCTTTCGCCGATGGACTGCTTTCTCTTGGGACGCGGGCTTAAGACGTTGGAAATACGTGTGCGACGCCAGTGTGAGACGGCGGCGGCCTTGGCTGAATTCTTGCGGGACGATCACCGCGTTCGCCGAGTCTTGTATCCAGGTGTTGAAGATCATCCAGGCCATGCGATCGCCGCGCGTCAAATGCACGATGGGTTTGGCGCCATGCTCAGCCTGGAGCTGGATGCCGACTTTGCCGCGGCCAAACGAATGGTTGATTCAACCCGGCTGTTCCAACTCGCCGTCAGCCTGGGTGCGGTCGAATCGCTGATCGAACAGCCCGCCTCCATGTCGCACGCAAGTTACGACGCGGAGGATCGGGCCAAACACGGCATTTCGGACAGCCTGGTTAGACTGTCCGTTGGCCTGGAAGATGTTGAGGACCTGCGCGAAGACCTCAACCAGGCGCTGGGATCAATGGCCTAAATCGACCGAAGGTTTAACGTAACTCTCTCGGCCGGCGATTCGCGTTGGCTTGGTAGCCTCCGGTACGCGCGCCGCCCCGGGGTTGTCGATCGGACGTCCTTCGCGGCTCAGAATAGGTCATCGGACGGTCATCGCTTTTCGATGCGACGTATGTCCCTTCCGGCGTACTGACGTACTCAGGCCGCGAGTCATTCTCATACGCCGCGTCGGTCGGTACTCGTGGCTGGCCACTAAATGTTTCACAATAGCCGTCGTGGCAAGTCATGGATGGCTCGCAATATGCGTCGTCGCGACAGCCGCTGCAACGGCCAAACAGCAAGTTGGACATGCCCCCGACTATTCCACTACACTCCTGGCCACCGGAATAACAGCCTCCACCGCTCGAGAAACAACCCGTGCCACATTTCTCTTCGCAATAACCGCCCCAATAATCATTGTCGCAGCAACCGCCGGTGGCACAGCCCGAGCAGCCAGTCAGTCCACAGCCTCGCAAGCGACGCTGGCCGCAACAACCATCGCCGCAACAACCATCGCCGCAACAACCATCGCCGCAACAACCATCGCCGCAACAACCATCGCCGCAACAACCATCGCCGCAACAACCATCACCGCAGCAGCCATCGCCGCAACAACCATCACCGCAGCAACCATCACCGCAGCAGCCATCGCCGCAGCAGCCATCGCCGCAGCAGCCATCGCCGCAACAATCATCACAACCGCAACCGCCCCGGCTTTTCAGGATCTCCCGTCCGCAACGGCCGTCGGAACGACCGCCGCGACCGCCACCCGACTTGCATCTGTGAAAACAGTTGGAGATATCGCAAGCCATCTCGGCGAAGATCGATTGGCAACAAGGACCTCCGGCAACAGGATTGACACAACACTTCTGGTACGCGAACGGCATCGGGTAAGGGACATATTCACATTGTTTTGGCGGTACGGCGTACCCGAAACCTCCGCCGCAGCTTCCGCCACAGCTTCCAGCGCAACACGAATCACAGTTGCCAGCGCAACACGAATCACAGCCGCATTGGGGTTCGCAGGAACAAGCGCCTCCAATAGAACGGCCGACCTGAGCATCACAACCGCACTCCGGTTCACAGCCGCCATCACAAACGAACGGATTATCACATCCGCATTGGGGCTCACAACTTCCACAGGACTGGCAGAAGGAGGACTGGACCGTTTGATAGCCCGCGGAAGAATCGGACGCCCCACTTCCATGGTTGACCTGGATGTTTCGCGGGGACTCGGTGAAGCGAGCTGTCGGCCGCGTATCCCGTCGGGTACTAGATTTTGGCTGACCTGCTTGATGGGACACCGTGGCACAATCGTCCGCTGGTTGGGCCGTCGCCGGCGGTTGGCCACTAGCCCGCCGGCTGATCCGATTCGTCTCGGCATGCCACTGCTGGTACTTCGCGTTTGGTTGGTTAAGCGCGGCGCGATTCGTAGGCTGTGGCGAAGATGGGCGTGTGTAAGCCGGGCGGCTCGGATATGGGTTGACCCGTGATATCGAGTGAGCCTCCGACTGCCGTGTCGTCTCTTGGTTTAGATAGGAACGTTGGGACGCGCCCGTTGGCTGAGACGTGCTAGATTGTCGGAGAGGTGGGTACACGGACCGTGACGGTTGGTGCGCCTTACTCCTCTTCGTCGCACGATTCACTGGTTGTCCGTTTGGAAGTACCTGTGCGTTGGCGGTTGAAACCACCGTCAGCACCGCGAAGGCCGCGGTCCATTTGCAACACCGTTTCATCATATCCCCCTCGATATTCGACAGTTGACTGGCCGCCCGACGGGTCCGGCCGGGACCAGCGCCTGCCGCTGGTTCATGGTTCATGGTTCTTGTCCATCGCACCCTTTCCACTGAGCGTTGCCATCTTGAGCATCGCCCTCCCCAGCCGCTTCGACTTGGGCGCTAGGAGCGTTAGGATTCATCGAACGGCTACGACCCATACGAGTAGAACTTTCCCGAGGTCCGCTAAGACCGTCACAAGCCGCAGAAATTTCTTAGCTCGGAGTTTCCCCGCATCTCTCCTAACTCTACGCCTAGCCATACAAACCGACGTCAATTTGGCAAAGGCAGGTAAAGCTGAGGGTTTGTGTCAGCAATTCCGATTTTGACGAAAGTTCGGATTGCGTAGTCTCCGATAAACAAGTCAGGTTTTCGGCCGGTCTCACGGAGGCTGGCCGCGTTTCGACGCGTGCGTCAAGACACTGGGGAGAGGTGATCTCGATGAGTAGGGTTCAGACCAACCATCCATGGCTACGCATATACGCGAGTGGAGCCCTCATGGCGTCGTTGGCGATGGCGGCCAGCGCGCAAGAAATCCGTGATCCAAGCGGGACGAGCAGCCATCAGTCGGGGCGACGCAACTCCAACGTCGCAACCGGCGCACGGAATCATGACGCGCCATACCGTGCGTCAACGACATCGACTCGACCGACTTTGGGCTACCGTCCTAAGCACGAGAAACTGAGTTTCGGGCAACGCGCCGCAGCGGAACAGGCGGCGCGTCACCGAGCGACGATGGATCGTCAGATTCGTCGCGTAGCCTACGAAACATCCCCGGACACATCTGACGGTTTCAATCGTGTCCATGAGGCGGCGGACCAAAACGAACTGGACCGCAACCCCGACACCGTCTTGGTCGGCGGCTACAATCATGGAGATAATGGCGATGGCGAGGCCGTGTACCATGACGAGGCCTACCCTGACGAATTCATGTCGGAGGGCGAGTACAGCGACGGTGGATGTGGCGGTGGATGTAGCGGAGGTTACGATGGTGAGGTTATCTACGACGACTGCTGCGGTGCGGATGCGTGCTGCGGAGGAGGTTGCGGCGGGAACTATTGCGGCGGCGGTGGTTGTGGTGGTGGCTCGATGGTTTCATATCTACTCCAAAACACCACACTTTTCGCCGGGGTCCATGGTTTCACTGGCCCAGGGAACCTTTCGTCCAGTGGCAGTTTTGGTTTCCACGAAGGCATCAATATGGGGGCACCAGCTCCCTTCCTTGCACCATACGGTGTCGGCATGCAGTTCGGTGTACGCACCTTACAGAGTAATCTGTCGGGATCGGGTGTAACGTCGTCGCAGCGGAACCAGTCATTCTTTACGGCTGGATTGTTTCGCCGCACCGATTGGGGACTTCAAGGAGGCGTGGTATTCGACCTACTCCGCGACCGCTGGTACGACGCGGTGGACCTCAGCCAGGTCCGCGGTGAAATTAGTTGGAAGCACCCGTGCTACAACGAATTCGGATACTGGTTTGCCGTGGGGGATCGAACCGACCAATCAACGCTGCCCGACAACCCAAACGCAACGGCCACCTGGGAAACAACCGAACTACATGCCTTCTTCTACCGTCGCCGTCTCCGGTGTCTGCGCGGCGGCTTGGGTCGCTTCTATGCCGGGTTTACCGGCGATCGTGATGGGCTGGTGGGGGCCGATACTCGCATCCCATTCAACAGCCGATGGTCGTTGGATTCGCACTTCACGTACTTAGTTCCCGAGCAGGCGACCAATAATGGCGGCACGTCGAACGAGTCGTGGAACGTCGGGATTACGTTGGTCATGCATTTGGGCAACAAATCGTGCTGTGATTGCGGCAACTACTTTGAACCCTTGCTGAACGTCGCCGACAACGGAAACTTCATGGTCGACCAGATCTTCGCGGTCGCACCAGCTGGCAACGGGGCCGCCAATTAGGCGAGAAATCGGCCGTGGAGCCGTCCAGTGGCTTTGGTCCATTGGTTTGGCTTTTCAATTCTCCGTACCTGCGATATACTGGTTCGATTGCCCAGACCAGGGTACGTCCGTCAGGTGGCTGAGTGAGTCTTGGCGACCGCCCGTTGCGGGCAGGACGGGCGAAGCACGGCAGGTGCAGCCGCCCCGCCGCCACTAATACCTCGTGACACGCGCGAGGAATCGAGGCGGGCAGAGCCGACGGCGATTCCGGCAACTCGCAATCCAATAGACTCGCGAATATCCAATTCGCGGAGAGAGAGACGATGACGGACTCAAATTCACCAGAACACTGGAACGCGTTGGCCTCACAATTGGGATTAGACGAGTCGGCGGAGCCATCCGAGCCGACCGTTGAGAACTCGCCATCTGTTGAGGCGGCAACTCCGCCAGCAGCGGCTTCGACTAAAAAAACATCGCCCAAGCCCAAGAAACAGAAAGCGGCTAAATCGTCATCCCCAAATAATTGGAAAAAGCTGGCTGGGCTTTTTGGGCTCGGCGATGGATTGAGCTCGGACGAAGCGGAGGCGCCTCCCGGAACTTCGGCGGAGGAACCGGCGCCCGAGCCAGAGGTCGAGGCAGAGATAGAAGATCAAGTCGAGGAGGCCACGACCGGCGCGGTTGGTACCGACTTTGCAAGCGATCAACCGTCAATTCCAACCGCTTCGTTGTTCAGAGATTCGACACCTCCCGCCGTGAAGACGGAGCCCGTCCCAGCCGAGGAAGCCCCAGCCGAGGAAGCCCCAGCCGAGGAAGCCCCAGCCGAGGAAGCCCCAGCCGAGGAAGCCACGGCGGCGGATGGCACGGACATGGATCCGTTGGATTCATGGCCATCATTTAAGAGCGAAGACCCGTCGTTGGAAGGGCTCGGCCTCACGCCGGGGGCCGGATTTGGCCCGCAAGCCGAATCGATACGCTTCGAAGCGAGTCCATTCGATGAAGGAATTCCTTTGGAAGCCGGGCCATTGGACATCGTCATAGACGAAACGGTCGTCCCAGAACCGGTCGGTGACGGCGCGTCTTCGGACATCAAGGGCGACTCGTCCTCAGACGACGAGCAGCCGCGCCGCAAACGTCGTCGTGGGCGGCGTGGCGGGCGACGACGCAAGGAACGTGGCGACTCGGACACCACGCGGGACAAAGAGGCCACGACGACGGGACAAGACGAAAAGAAAACAGTCGACGAAACAGTCGACGAAACAGTCGACGAGCTTTCGTCGAGCGATTTGGACTTCGACGAAATCGACGAGTCGATCGACGACATCGGAATCGAGGAGGCCGACGAACTCGACGATGACGAGGCGAAACGGACCAGCGGGGCGGAGCGGGGTCGTCGACCGTCGAGCACGGACGGCGACGACAGTCCCAAGGGGCTCACAGAGCGTGATCGTAAACTACACCCAAAAATCCCCTCTTGGGAACAGGCCATCAATGTGTTGGTTGAAGCCAACATCGCCAATCACGCAACTTCGCGGAATAGTCCACGTCGCGACAGCAACGATGGCGAACGTGGTCGTCGCCGGAGACGAAGCTCCAGCGGCGGACGGCGCGGGCCCGAAAAACGGGGTGGCGGCGACCAGAAAACACCAGACAAAGACTCTAGCTAGTGACTCTAGCTAATGAGCCTGGTTATTTATTTCGTCAGAATCGTCTGCTGTAATGGGCAGAGTACGTGTTCGGTGACGAAGTTGTCCACCGCATCGCAACAGATTTCGTTAAGCTGCTGCATCACGTCCACGTAGTTTTCACCCGTGTCAAGGCTTCCGTATCGGCGCGCAGTCAGGTACACGCTGAGTTGCTCCTCGGGAAACTCGCCCGTCTTCACGTGATAGGCGCTGGTACGAGTTTCAATACTCAAGCGGCACTGGACCCGGCAGTCTTCGTCCAGGGCAATCTGAATCGATGGTTCGTAGGAGACCGCCGTGGCACCCGGCGTGTCTAACAGACGATCAAACGCCGGTACGATTCCCAACGCGTCAGCAATCAGCTGATTGTGATTCCCACGGTACGTGAAGTCGAACCCGAACATAAGATTCAGTGATTCGCAATCGATGGGACTGATCGCCAACGCGTATGGCACCAAGTCGAGAACCATCGAATGCTGCTGGATCGCTTCCTCCAACGAGGCTGGATTAACCTGTCCGGAGCAGATCCGCTTACCTTCGACCGATGCCCATCGATAGTTGCCGAGATCCTTGTCCTCCTCCAAGACGTATTCGCCCGGATCGCGGCAATAGAAATTACGCATGGTTGGATACCGTTTGCGCAACTGCTCGAAGTAATGGAGAACCGTTTCGCGGCCGCTAGTGAGTTCCATCTCCGTGTTGAGGTTTAGGTTAACGTAGAAATCATCACTAACGGATGCATAGCTGTGCATGCAAAAAACTCCTCGATGCCTCGTCTCGTCCAAGACGAACCTTTTTTCTTTAGCGGACGCATTCCCCGCAGGTTGGTTTCAGTATAAGTTGGCGTTGAATAAGCGTCAAAAGTGCGAATGCAGCTGAATCGTCAGACCCCGTGATAAGAGGCGACTTAACCGATATGACCATTACAGCCACCGTATTTGATACCAATTTGGGATGGATTGGAACCACCTGGCGAGCAAACCGGCTAGACAGACTCACATTCGGCCATCCTAGCCGAAATAAAGCGCGGGATGAGCTGGGCTACACACCCTCCCACAGGGGGAGTTGGAGCCGTCAACAAGCATCGTTTGCGGACCAAATCCAGGCGTACTCCCAGGGTATCGAGACCGACTTCAGCAACGTCTTAATAGCACGGGACACATGGTCGGATTTTCAACGTGACGTAAGACTCGCCTGCCGCGAAATCGGTTGGGGGGAAACATGCAGCTATGCCCAATTGGCCCAGATCGTTGGTCGACCTGGGGCGGCCCGCGCCGTAGGTACAGTCATGGCGCGGAATCCAGTACCGCTGATCATTCCCTGCCATCGCGTCATTCCCAGCGGCCAGCAACGACTGGGACATTTTTCCGCACCCGGAGGCGTCCGCATGAAACAGCGGCTATTGGCATTGGAAGGTGCTTCCATCGCAACGGTAGCGAATCACGCCGCGTTGCTGAGCTGAATTCGTCAACGAGGGAGCGTTATTCACGTCCCGTGAGCATCCCCTAACACCCTGAAAATGAATAGTCGTCAACTCATCAAACTGGGCATCCCTGCCGACTGCGTCGCCGCGGCCATTACCGCGATTCAACGCATCCGATCCGAGCAGGACTGTCGGCAGCCTCAAATTAAACGGAAGCTCACTGAGGTTGCCGAGGATCCAGCGGCGTATGTTACGGATGCTGTCTTGGGGGAATTGGCCTTGGCGATCGTGGAGGATCGTAGTTTTGTGCGCAGTCAACCGATCGCATATCAAACCTGGGGTGACGAGGGCATAGAGCCAGCGTCCCACGCTCAGATGCGACAAGCCTGCGAGGTTCCGGTCGCCCGGCGTGGTGCGCTCATGGCCGACGCGCATGTCGGATACGGATTGCCCATCGGAGGGGTGTTGGCTTGCGAAAATGCCGTGATTCCCTATGCCGTTGGCGTCGATATCGCCTGCCGCATGAAGCTCTCCATTCTTGATCTTCCCATCAACACGCTGGAGAACAATTCGGCAAGCTACGAAGACTCGCTCCAACGCGGAACCCGATTCGGCATCGGATGCCGCCACGAAAAACGACAGTCGCACTCCGTGATGGATCAAGACTGGACCGTGTCTCGAATCACGCGGGAGAGCAAAGACAAAGCGTGGAACCAATTGGGCACCTCCGGATCTGGGAATCACTTCGTGGAGTTTGGCATATTCGAGTTGGCGGACCATGACGCGGATTTGGGGATCGAACCGGGCCAATATGTGGCACTCTTGAGCCACAGCGGCAGCCGAGGCACGGGCGCTGCCGTCTGTTCGACCTACAGCGCCATTGCGCGAAGTCGTCTGCCGTCCAAATACGCGGATCTACAACGCTTGGGTTGGCTTGATTTGGATACGCGGGAAGGACAAGAGTATTGGGCGGCCATGAATCTCATGGGCGACTACGCCGCCGCCAATCACGACGTCATCCATCGGATGGTCACCGACATGGCCGGCGCGCAAGTGATCGCGGGTGTCGAGAATCATCATAATTTCGCTTGGAAAGAGGTCCACGACGGTCAAGAAGTGATCGTGCACCGCAAAGGGGCAACGCCAGCGGGAGACGGGGTGCTCGGCGTGATCCCCGGCTCCATGGCGGATCCAGCGTTCATCGTGCGGGGCAAGGGCCACCCCGCTTCCCTGAACTCGGCCTCACACGGGGCTGGCCGGCGCATGTCGCGTCGCGCTGCCAAGGACATTTACAATTGGACCTCCGTCCGAAACGATCTGAGAAAGAAAGGCGTGCGCGTCCTGTCGGCCGGCGCTGACGAAGTCCCAGGCGTCTACAAAGATATTCGTGAAGTGATGCAGCGCCAGTCGGACCTGGTGACCGTCGTGGCTCGATTCGACCCGAAAATCGTCAAAATGTGTGGTGACGGCAGCCGGTTCGAAGACTAGTTCCGCTGGTGACAAAGCGCCACACCATTCATGATGCGCCGTCGAAGAAACGTACGCAACCAGTTATTACTCGTCCGCCCGCTCCAGAAACTGGGTCGTGAACAGCTCGGCGGCCACGAGTTGGCTGGCATCCACCAACTCGATTTCGGCCAGCTGGTTGACTAGAGTTTGCCACCGTTGCTCGCTCATTGTTCCAAATTCCTCGACGGACATGGCCTCTGGCAAGCACAACGGTGCCATTTTCTCGACCCCATAAGCCAGCACGCCTGGCTCCATGTCCGGATTGATCTCATCCAAGAACCGGTTCGTCCGTACCGGGTCGGCGAGATACGTTCGCCAACCGTGGAGGCTCGCCCGAACAAATTGGCCAACGACGTCGGTGTTCTTCTGAATCATTTCTCCGCGTGTCACAAGGACACTCGAGTACGGATCGTAGCCGAGTTCCGACACCATCAATGTAACTGGATGCGCACCTTTTTGTGCGGCCAGGTAGGGCTCGCTGAATACGTAAGCCTGCTGGGAAAACCGAGGATTCGCCAAAAACGGTCCGATGCTCCCCGGGTAGGCCACGGTTTGGACATTCTCCAACGGCAGCTTCTTTGCCATATACTTGTAGAAGGCCGGACCGCTCCCCACGGCCAACGTCACATCTCGTAGTTCTTTGAGCGACCTGATGCCTGACTCTTCGTGAACCAGAATACAACGTGGACTGTGCTGCATGGCGGCCATCAATGCAACCACGTCCGCGCCCGCGTCGCGACCGAAAATCACTCGATCCGCGCCCGAGACAGCGAAGTCGACTCGTCCAGCATCGACCTGTTGAATCACCGGCAGATTGGGGCCGCCGGGCTTGATCTCGACGTCCAGTCCCTCGTCCTCATAGAAGCCGTGCAGCAGGGCGGCATAGAATCCACCATGCTCAACTTCCGGAAACCAATTTAGCTGAAGCGTCACATGAGTCAGTTCCGCGGCACCATTCGTCACCGAATCGGTGTCGGATTGTCCGCGACATCCCCACATGCCGATGCTGAGTGCGAATACAACCGCGTAGAGACATGGCGCAGCGCTGCTTCGACATACCGTCTCACCTGTTGAGTGGTTCGAGGCCGGGAATCTTGAACGCCAGCCAATTGAGCCGAGGAGGCGAGATACCGCGGACGGGGTCTCGGCCGCCGACCAAATCCTCGTCTCGCTCCGGACCGCACGTGGCGCTAGGAGCCCCTGGGCCACGTTGCCCTTCTTAGGATTGCGCATCACACCATCTTTCCAACACAGTTGCCTTTAACCACCCAACGGCGGAGAACATGGCCACGCCCAAGGCGGTGGCCGCGGCGACGGCCGCGAACGCTTCGTCTGTTTTTAACCAATGTATCCGCTGGGGAACCAGGAACCCAAGCCCGTGCTGGTCGGTGGCGTTGCCCGCAAAAAACTCGCCGACAATCGCGCCGATGACCGCCAATCCCGCGGAGGTGCGAGCTCCCGTGACCAAATCGGCGACGGCATGCGGCACTCGCAATTTAAACGCCTCCTGCCAGCGGCTGGCTCCACACATGCGAAACAGTTCAACCAACCGCGGGTCCACGGAGGTCAAACCCGCCGTCACGTTGGCAATGATTGGAAACACACTGACGACGAATGAGATGACGATGACGCTTCCCAATCCGGCGCCATTCCAATTGATAACCAACGGCGCGATAGCCACAATCGGGACAGTCTGTAGCAGTACGGCATATGGAAAACATCCCAAGCGAACAACGCGGAATTGAGCGAATAACAGGGAGACCAGACAGCCGAAGATAACACTCAGCGTGAATCCGCCAATCGCCGCGCGGCTCGTCAGCCATACGGCGCCAGCCAACTCGTTGCGAATTCGCCAGCCGGCACTGGCGACTTCAATCGGAGACGGAAGAAAATAGCTCTTGATCTCAAACACGCGAACGATGGCTTGCCATATTAAGAGAAAGATCATAAACGCAACGAGCGCCGGCAGCACCGTGCCGACCCATCGCATCCATCGATAGCGGGCTTCTTGAGTTGCCAAAGTCGTGACCTGTTCGGTTGAGGTTGCTGAGTGGTCGGTACTCAAATGGGTCACAGTGCAGCGTGGATTCGGCCAGTCAACTGGGAAAACTCGGCTGTCGATCGCAGCTCCGGAGTCCGTGGCCTGGGAAGCGGGATGGGGACCGTCGCAACGATGCGGCCGGGTCGGCTGCTCATGATGTGCACCTGCTCACTCAGGAACACCGCCTCGTCCACGTTGTGGGTTACGAACACAGCCGTCCACCGTTGGTCTTGCCACAATTGCAGTAGTTCTTGGTTCAGCCTCCGTCTCAACAAATCGTCGAGCGCCGCAAAGGGTTCGTCCAGTAGCAGGACCTGCGGGCGCTGAACCATGGCGCGAGCCAGTGATACGCGCATGCGCATGCCACCTGACAGTTGCCGAGGAAACTTGTCAGCGTCCTGAAGCTGGAGCCCCACCATTTCCAGAACTTCGTCGATCACAGCCGGCTCAACGACGCGGCGTCCTTGGAGTAATTCCAGCGGCAGACGGATGTTGTCACGGACCGTACGCCACGGCAGCAAACGCGGCTCCTGAAAAACGTAAGCCACCCGCGGGGACTCATCCGACGTCCCCGAGAAACGAAGTTCACCGGCGGTCGGCTCTTGCAGGCCCGCGATCAACCTCAGCATGGAGGTTTTTCCGCATCCAGACGGGCCGACCAAAGAGACGAAAGCGCCTGCCTCGATTCGGAAGGATAGGTCAACCAGCACCGTTTCGCTGCCGAAGCTCAGTTGAATCGCTTCGGCTTGGATCCCGTGTAGGCTGGTCATGATCAGTTGAAAACCATCGCCAACGGATGTTCAACCTGCCACCGATTCGCCAACCGCGTCGACCGCGGCAGAACGCTCCGACACCACGTCGGCCCGTGCCTCCGCGAACGCGTCTTCGGTTTCCCAGATGACGACTCGAGTGGCATGAACTTCCGTGTCGTTCAACAGTTCTGGGCAGACAACGTCCACGAGATAACGAGCCATATTCTCGGCCGTTGGGTTGTAGGGAAGCTCATAGTACTTACACGGCTCGACCATTTTGATGGCGTTGATCCCGTTATCATCCTCTTCGTTGAGAAGAAATCCATGGTCCCAATTCTCATCCAGCCAACCCTTGAATCGCGCTTTGAGGTTGGCAAAATCGATCACACGTCCGACTGAATCGACTTGGGTGCTGGTGACGTAAAAGTCGGCCACGTAATTGTGACCGTGGAAGAACTCACACTTGCCACCATGTCGATGCAGGCGGTGGCCAGCGCAAAACTTGATTCTTCGCATAATCTCTAGGCTCATTGAATTGATCCTCTCAGGTCGTGGCGGGCTCCGCCGTCGAGACTTCCTCGACCCGAATGGGCCGAATGTGAAACTTGGGGGTCTGGCCAAGGAAGCGACAAGGGTTGTTGTGAAAAATCTCGATCGCTTCCTGCAGCGTATGTCCGCGACGCCGGAAATCCATCACGCACTCCTGCAAGGTGAACGGATCGCTGGGCCCCCAGTCCGCGGAAGAATTGACGAGGATGCGCTCTCGTCCATACATCTCTAACAAATCGACCGCACGCTTGGGCGAGCACTTGGTGATCGGATACAGTGTTAATCCGACCCAGTAACCTTCTTCCAAAGGTCCGCGGACCGTGTGCTCTTCGACGTGATCGATCCAGACGCGTTCCGGATTGACATTCATGTTGCGAAGCACGTCCAAAGTTCGCCGCGTTCCGCGCACCTTGTCCTGAAGATGCGGCGTGTGGATTAGGATCAGCTGGTCATGCTCGATCGCCAACTCGACCTGCGCCTGAAATATCTCCTCCTCGTTTTTCGTCGTCTTGTGAAACCCAATCTCACCGACTCCTAGCACCGTGGGTTTCTGGAAAAACTCGGGCATGTGCTGGAGAACCTCGCGACTGAGCGAGGGATTCTCGGCTTCTTTGGGATTCACCGCCACCCAACAAAAGTGGTGAATGCCGTACTGCGCGGCCCGCGTCGGTTCGAATTCACTGATTTGTCGAAAGTAGTCCACAAATGTTTCTGGATAGGCACGGTCAAACCCGGCCCAAAAAGCCGGCTCGGCAACCGCCACGACTCCCGACATCGCCATGCGCTCGTAGTCTTGGGCAGTACGGGCAATCGCGTGATAATGAGGCTGGATGATTTGCATGGTTCTGCTCGTCTGATCAACGGGACCTATTACTCTTTACTCTGGGTCGGAAAAAAGATTCAGCAATCGTTCGCTGCGATCGGGGCTACCGCCTCGATCTGATAGTAAGGCCAACGACTCGTAAATGAGGTCCAGTCGGTCGTCGGTCGAAGCGTCGGTCGAATCGTCCGCGAAATCGTCGTGAGAACGGTCGTAACGGTCCAGGGTCGCGGCAATCTCCAACAGTTGGCACCTGGCTTCTAGATAGTAATGATCCAGCACTTCTTGGGGTTTGAACATGGTAAGGGCTCCCTTGATACACAAGCCGTCATTTAGCAGCGTTACTGGGAGCAGCGTACTGGATCGATCCAATCGCTGCAAACTCAGCCGGCCGCGATTTGACTCGGCTCGGATTCGCGTCTTGCTCCTCTCCATAATAATAAAACACCTGCACCGATTGGCAACAAGGCCGCCAACAGCCACGCCGCTGGCAAATGCTGGCTATTGTCGATGTCAAATCCCCTATTCTTCAGCTCCATCTCGTAGTGAGCAATCGTGACAAGCACGCCATTGTGGACCAAATGCAGCAACATTCCAGGAAACAGACTCCGTGAGCGAACGCACACCCAACCTAGCAGCAGCCCCATGATCGTGCTGGGCAACAGTCGCTCAATCAGCAGTTTTTCGCGAACCACGACGTGAAAGAGTCCAAACAGAATCGCCGAAGCCACCACGGCGGCGATGACATTCGAGTTGCGTCGAAAAGCACTTAACAGGTATCCACGGAAGAACCATTCCTCGCAGACGGCAGGTGCAACTGCCAGGCAAGCCAACTTCCAGCCCAGGGGTATTTCATTTAGTCCCGCGCCGATCGTCTCAAACAGCTCCCGTAACCTCTCGATACGCTGGGAGGTCAATGTGAACATCTCCACTTCATACACAAAAGCCCACATGGAGCTTCCAATCAAGATCGCGCCGACTAGCGACGCCCAGCGCGGCTTGGCCAACGAAAATGTGGTTCGCAAGCTAGAGTGACCTCGATGAGCGAAGATGAGAGGGATGGCGAGGAATAAGAATATCGTCAGCGCTGCGTTCGCCGCCAATAATCGCTGCATCGAAGTATCAAATTTCGCCGGCAATCCGCCCAGCACGATAAACATGGGGAACAAGACGGCCAGGCAACTCAGTGCGTTGTGAATGGTCGGAGCCGGTTGCATTTCTTTCGGACGACGCAACAAATCCTTCCAAGTCCCGGCACTTCCATACAAAACTGGATCGGTGCCAAATACGTGCGCCGCGACCGCCAATGCCATCAAGCCGTAGAACGTCGTCGACAAGATCGCCATGGCAAAAACACCGAACTGGACATTGCCTACCAATAGGTCGCGGGCCACCAAGACAATGTTGACCAACGGTACGACCGCCAATCCGGGGGTCGCCTTCAGGTCGGGCATCAGGCTGACCAGTCCCGGTGCCAACGAAAACAACATCAACGGGATCAGATAGGCTTGAGCCTCCTTGAAACTGCGCGCGAAGCTGGTCACGCCCAGCAACACAGCGGAAAAGAACGCGGCAAACACGAATAACAAGGCGAAAATCTGCGGCACGACGATCCAAGAGAATCCGACCTGTCCCAGGAACGCGGGTCCCAAACCCAGCGAAACGCCGGTAAGAAACATCGCCAATATATTGAAAGCCGCCGTCAACATCGCGACACATACGACCGCCACAAATTTTCCGAACAAGAGGGAGATTCGTGGAATCGGCGCGGCGATGAGGATCTCCATCGTGCCTCGTTCTCGTTCGCCAGCGGTCAGGTCAATGGCCGGATAGACCGCTCCGGTGATCGTCATCAAGACCAACACCAACGGCACGAAGGATAACAACGACGTTTCCCGGCCGGGTGCGCTGACCCGCGTCTCGATCATCTCTACCCGAGGATCCTCCGTGATCCCGTTTTGCTCGAAGGATCGAGTGAGAAGCGAGTCGTTGACCGCGCGGAACCGCTCGGAAACATGATCGAATGCGTACCGACTTGACGGCGATTCGCGCTCATAAATGAACTCAAACTGGGGTCTATAGGACGCGTCGATATTGTCTGGATCAAACTCCTCGTCGCCTTTTCCAACCCATTTCCATCGCACGCCAAGATGGGCTTGTTGTTCGCGGACGACTCCCTCGAGAGCATCGTCATTGGAAACCACAAAAAGCTGGATGGATTCGTCGCTCGCCGATTCGCCGCGCAACAAGTCCATCGGCGGTAGTCCGGTGAAACGGTCGTTGGGAGTGGCGGTCTGAACCGCCTCCTTTCGATCGGCAACGAGTTTTTCCCCCCTAAGGAACAGTGGGCTAAACCACTTCGCGCCAATTTCAGAGTCGAAAGCGATCGAGATGACCGGCCCTTCTACTTGCCGCAAGTTCTGCACCAGGAACATTTGGACCGTGGCGCCGAGCAATGGGTACACCAACAAAGGCATCAAAACCAACGTGGCCAATGTCCGTCGGTCGCGCAGCGTCTCGCGCAACTCCTTGACAGCTAACCGCCATGTCCGGCCCCGTGCAAAGCCGACGTCCCGTGACTCGTCCAAATCGCGACCGTTCATGCCAGCTCCTTCGCTGGACGCTCGTGCAGAAATTCCAAGAACATGTCGGTGAGTGTTTCGTGTCCGGTCGCCGACTGCAACTCGTCCAACCGCCCCTCGTGGCGCAAAACACCATTATGGAGCAATCCAAAGCGATCACATAACCGCTCCGCTTCCGCCAAACGGTGCGTCGACACAATCACCGCCTTGTCCCTATCTCGCAAGTGGTCGATGTAGTCGAAGACAACCTGGCTGCCCACCACATCCAGCCCCCGAGTCGGTTCGTCCATCAAGATGACCGGTGGGTCGTGAACCAGCGCCCGGGCTAAATTGACTCGTTGCTTTTGTCCCGTGCTCAAGGTGCCACAACGACGATTCAGAATGTCCCGAAAATCGAGTAGCTCGGCCAATTTGCGAGTCCTATCCTCGGCGACTCGCGGTGAGACGCCGTAAAGATCCGCGATAAAGAGCAGGACCTCTTTTGGGGTCAGCCATGGATAGACGCCCACCCCCGCCGATACAAACCCCACGCGCCGTTTGACCTCGTCCGGAGCGGTCGAGACCCGAAAACCATCAATCGACGCCTCGCCGCTGGTCGGAACCAACAGTCCCAGGATCATCCTCAATGTAGTGGTCTTCCCGGCGCCGTTGGGACCCAAAAGACCGTAAATCTCCCCTGACCTGACCGAAAAGGAGAGGCAGTCAACCGCCGTCACCTGCCCGATCTCACTGGGAAAGCACTTGCGTAGCTCGACGACCGAAATCGTCTCACCGGGCTCGTCGTCAGATTCAGAGTGGAAATTCATCTGTTCCTTTCATTGGCTCACCGTATGCCAATTCACACCAGTTTATCTCAAGGAACCCGTTTCACCGAGGTGCGGCGGTCGCGTCTCGGATGATTTTCCCAATTTTTCGCGTCTGACTCGGGAAATCTACCGTCACCCACCGGTCATTTCTCATAAATAGATACCCGTTCGCGTCAAAAACGCCTTTCTTGCTCAAATCCCCTTTTGGCAAAACCAAGGAGACTCTTGGAATCCGAAATTGCCAGCGGTTCGTTTGTTCTCCCGCTCATTTTCTGCAAATAGTGAATGCGACCGCTTGTTATGGAACCGCACCTGTTATGGAACCGCACGTTGTTATGGAACCGCACGTTGTTATGGAACCACACGTTGTTATGGAACCACACGTTGTTATGGAACCGCACGGCGCCGCTGCTAGCGAGAGCCATCCGCAACCAGACCATCGGCTCACCCCTCCACAGCGGTGGCTTCCCGCCGACGAAGAGATCCCGCGGAGGCCGAAAGCCAGTTGTGTTGCGCTCAGAATATCCGAATCACTCCGCAGCTAGCGTGACCGTCTCGTCGAGTCGATCCAAGGGAAGGTAGCAAAGCCGCTCCTTGCCCTCGACAAAATCCGTTTACACGCGGCGAACGTCCACCCTATAATCCGCCTGATGGGTTGCATTCGCGCCGCCGCTCGCTGTGTTGCATCGCCGATCGAAGGTTCGGAAGCATTTGCTTCTCGAAGAGGGGCGCCACCTTCGGGAGGCGTCATCGACGAAGTAAAGTCCTTCGTGGGCCCGCCGTTACAGCGGATGACGCGGACAATGTCTCAATTCCTTGAAGGACACATCCTTCAAACGTCAAGGGCAATGAGGTTCGTTGAAAATGCTGACACGTTCCAGTCACTACAAATACAGCGGTTCGCTGCTAGTCGCCATCGGTTTGATCACGGCGTCCAGTGCGTTTGGCGGCGATTTCGATCACCAACCACTGGCGCAGCTCGCCCCGGGTACGAACTTGGATCGGGTGCTGGCGAATCCGAACCAGCGGCTATTGCTGCTGGCCGAACCTCGTTTGGCTAGCGGGGACGTCGACAAGGCGCCTCCGGGTAGTAAAACCTACACCAGCATGTTCAAGCTGATGATTGTCGCCGACGTCGTCAACGAGGGTGAATCGACGCAACCCGCCTATCAAATTCAACGCGTGGCGGCTGGTATGGCCGTCGAGCGAAACGGAAAGGTGGTCGTTGTCTCCAGCAAGCAGCAGACTCCCGACGCCAAATTGGGCATGATCGCCCAAACAATTTTGGCGTCGAATGAAAAGTTCATGGAGGACGTGATCACCGTTGCTCAATCGAAGACCATCACGGTGTTTGACGCTAAAGCGGTCATGCTCCGGGACGGCGCTCATAAATCGATGACGATTCGCCACGTCGTCTGGATTTCACCTCGCAGCGGACGCATCAATATGGCGCTGTGGCTCATGGACGAAGCGAACCCTGGCCAATTCCAGGTTGCTGACCAGGAAATGCAGGTGTTCGGTGAAGGGCTCCGCGAAGATCGCCAAATTCATGTCGACGCAACCCGCTTTTCGTTAGGCCTCCCCACGGAGGAGTCGTTTGCATTGGTGCGGATTCCCCCGGGCAAAGCGGTGCCGTTCAGCGACGAATTCCGTCAGCAGGCGGGGATTCGCCAATTTGACGGTTCGACACTCAACGCGTTCGTGGGATCGCTCGTGGAGAACCTGCGCGAGTCGGCGTTGGCCAGTCGGAAGTAAAGCTCGCACCCTCATTTGTGCAACAGATTCACCACCGTATCGAAATGTTCGGGCGGGTCAGTCAAGCAGTCCAACGCTCGTCGCATGAGCATGAGCGTCGGCGAATCGAACTGGGCTTTCGCGGATAACATCGGCATCAACGTCTCACAGCACTTTGACCAATCCTGCTGTTCGAACAACCGTAACCCCTGTTCATAGGCCGATTTCAGGGAACGCCAATCGTCAGGCGGAGTGAATGATTGCAGCTCGAAGAGTTCGACGGGCGTCTCGATCCCTACCACCCTGGCTTCGCAGATCCGCCTTGTCATAAACCGCTCATCCAATTGTCGCTGGGTCGCTCCCGTAATGAGCACCGGCACGCCGAAATGTTTCGTGGCCCCCTCCACGCGACTGGCCAGGTTCACCGAATGTCCCAACGGGCCATACTTCAGCTTATATTTCGTACCGGTGTTCCCCACCAGCGCTTGGCCGGTGTTCACTCCGACACCGATGCGAATAGGACCCTCAATCCGTTTTTCCCAGCGCTCATCGACATCCTCGATGGCAAATTGCATCTGAGTCGCCGCCGCGCATGCTTTATTCGCGTGCTCGGGTTGGTCATGGGGAGCATTCCAGATCGCCAACAGACCATCGCCGACATAATCGACCAACACGCCTTCATGTTCGCGAATGACATCGGTCAGACACTCCATCACGTCGCCGACCAAATTGCATGTCTCCCGCGGTGTCAGTTTGGAGGAGACGGTGGAAAATCGCCGCACGTCGGCAAACATCACCGACAGTTCTCTCTCGCGACCATCCATCAGTTGCGGATCTCGGTCCATTTCCTGCGCGATCCGTTCCGTGAAGTGCTGCGTCAGCAGGGCCCGACGGCGGATGGCCGTTTCCTGGTGCTCCGCCCGTGCGGTACCGACACAGACGACTCCGGCCAGGCATTGTAGGAACTGTGCCTCCAACGGCGTGACCGCCTTGCCCGACGCCCCGGTCCCATATTTGGCCCCGTAAACGGCACCTTTCACGTCGTTGGACGAGCCGTCATAGATGGGCGAAGCGGCGGCCATGGAGAACTTGATGAGACTCGCCTTGGAATCGCTTTGCTCTTGGCCGTCATACAGAGTACGACGTTCTTCCAACATTTTGTCACACAAAAAGAAATTGATCTCGCTTTGGTCCTCCGGGACGCTGGATTTGATGATCCAACGCCCATCTTCCCTCATCAGTACCGAACCTTGGTCGAATCCGATGCGCCGGACCATGGCCTCGGCGGCTTTCTTATAGAAATCATCGGTTCCCGCCGCCGCGCGGAGCAGTTCAGTGAGTTGTTCGAACCATTTGGCCACCTGCTCCCCGTCCGTGTCATCGTTCATCTGGTCCGGCAGGACCCCCATCGTCTTGGCCACCGATGGCGGGGCAATGGTGTGGAATTGGTCAGGCCCTTGGCGGACCTCGATGTCGATGCGGGTCTTGCCAACGCTGAAGCTGACGACTCGATCCAGGGGAAGAGTCATCCGCCCGCCCGGCTCGACGGCACGGCCATCATTCAGCACCACGGGTTGGCCGCTGCTGAGATTATCCAGCACCAGCTTATTATCCGCTTTAGGATCCACGCGAAGGTGGTGGCGTGAGGTGAAGGCATCATCGAGTTGAATGCGCCGGGCGGAGGGCAGGTTATCGCTAGGATTGGCGCTGCGTCCGAACTCCAAAGGACCCTCGTCGTGGACGGTCGTGAAGCGTTGACCCTGGTTTTCCACGGATATCTGCAACATATCGATTATTCGTTTTGCAACGGCCCTGATGATGATGGAAGAAAATTGGCGCGCGATTATCGGAGGGCAGCTATATTATGCTATAGGTTGAGCTGGATCCGGGGAATCCCCAACTAGATCACTCCTTTTCGTCCCCACGACGACCCTCACCCTGGGGCACGCGAAGGCGGCTTGGGAGCGCTATCGGTTTGCCGGATTTCGGCTGCCCTGGCATCCGTATTTTCCGTGGTGGGCTTCCCGGTGAGACTCCGTTTCCGTTCATGGCCAGACAAAGATCGCCCTGGATGACCTGGCAACGTCCAGGCCGCCCGCCCAAAGCCGTCTAATCGCACTAAAGATTCGAGTTCCTTAATGACGAACGACCAAAACGAACCCGCGAAAAACGACGAAACCGGCGCGTCTCGTGACCATGAGGTCACCCAGGTACACGGGCCGTTGGGAGTCCCCGCGCAAGTTACTGATTCGCATTTTCACAGTAAATACTCTCGGAAACTAGATCCCAAGCAAGGTGGCATGGCCATTGTTTGGAAGGCGTACGATGGGCGCCTCCAACGTGAGGTGGCCTACAAGGAGATCCGACCAGAACACTCGGGCGACAGCGGCATCCGGGCCATGTTTCTGCACGAGGCCCAAGTGACGGGCCAGTTGGAACATCCGAACATTATTCCAGTCTACGAACTGGGAGATGTGACCGATGTCGAGCGGCCGTTCTACACGATGCAATATGTGGATGGCATGACTCTCACGGAGGTCATTCGCGGGCATCACGATTCGGCCAACGATCGTTTGACTCGCGAGGGTCTCAGCAGCTTGCTCAATATCTTCCTCAAGGTAAGCAACGCCGTTGCCTACGCCCATTCGCGTGGAGTGGTTCATCGCGATCTCAAGCCTGACAACGTCATGGTCGGGAACTTCGGTGAAGTCTTGGTGTTGGATTGGGGATTGGCCAAGGTCATCAGCGCGAACGAAACCGATCTACCCGCGGTTCGTTCGGCCTCCACGCGTCCCTTTCAAACCGAGGTCGGAGTTCGCAAAGGGACGCCCGCGTATTGGGCTCCTGAACAGCAACAAGGCCAGGTCGAACTGATTGACCAGCGAACCGATGTGTATGGATTGGGATCGGTGCTTTACGAAATACTCACCGACCGAGCACCCCACGCAAGAATTGGTGATTCCAAGGATTCGACCGTGTCGGCCGGCACCGTCGTAACTCCGCGAACCGTGGAAAGGTACGTCCCGCCGGCGTTGGATGGCATCTGCAACAAAGCGATGGCCAAGAAACGTTCCGAACGCTACTCCACCGCCAATGAAATGGCGCACGATATTGAACGTTATCTGATGGATGCGCCCGTGACCGCTTATCGAGATAAACTCTCCGACCAGGCGCTTCGGATCATCCGGCAAAATCAATGGGTGTCGTTGGTCGCCGGTGTGTCGGTGGCCGTCATCGTTCTACTGGCCTTCGTATTCGCTGAACAGTATAAGAACGCCAGGCAATCATCACTCGATCGCGAAAAACGGGCTCTGTCGGCCTTTGCCAGCGAAGAACGCAGTGAACTCAGTTCAAACGTGGAGAGCATGCGGCAAGACGTCACCTTCTTGGGCAGCCTGGCCGAGGTCGCGGACCTCTTGCGGCTCAGCAACACGCTGTCGGAGGAATCAGCCGGGCCGGAAGAAAATCAGGCCACGCCCAATGAGGTGGATTCGTCCGACCAAAACAGGTATACGGAAAAAGCCACACACCTCGAATCCGTGTTCAGCGCCTTTCTGACGGAAAAACTGGATTACGTCCAGGTCCGACTACTGGACCGTCGTGGCCAAGAGTTGGTGCGGGTGGATCGTCGAAAGCCCGGGGATCCACCCTTTATAGTCGATGGCGACAGCTTGCAGAACAAGAAAGATCGGCCCTATTTCATCGACGCGATTGGAACCAAAAGAGGGGATTGGTATCTCTCGAACATTGAGCTGAACCAGGAAGCTGGTCGTAAGCAGAAAGACTTGCCGGTGATCCGCGGCGCCGTACCGATTTTCATCGAGGAGGATGACGCCCAACCTTTTGGGATCCTCATAGTCAATCTGCACTTTCAAGAACTCGTCAAGAGCATGGGGCGTTTCAGCTCGAATGAAACCAATGGAATGGTCTATTTGACAGACGAAGAAGGGCGATTCCTCTACCATCCTCAGCCAGACCTGGCGTTTTGCTTTGAACGCGGCTTGAACTATCAGATCCAACATCTCTACCCAAGTTTACAGGAAGCGTATCAGTCCAGCCAAGCGGAGCGCCCGTTCGACAACGAGCGGCCTCAAACCGCCCTCTGGGTGCGTCCCGTGATACGCTCCAATCGACCACGGGACATTCAAGAAATTCATGCCAGCACGAAGCTGAACTTGGAGCAGCGATTGTTGGAATTGGCGGCTAAATATCCCAACCTTAAATCACAGGTAGGACTGGAAGGAGAGGCTGCGATTTACGGGGTCACTGAAAAAGAGCTCAACGTCATCGAATCGAACCTGAGGGCCAGCGTGGGCAAACCCCTGGAAATGATCGTGCTGCCACGGGTCGAACGTGACGAGCTGCAAACGGTCCACTTTAATCGGCTGCCACTCGACCACGGCGATGACAACCGTTTCCTGGCTTTGACGTTAGTCATTTCCAACGACAGCGTCGCGCCGGACGCCAGAGAATTTGTCTTCATCCTCGCAGTCGTGTCGCTCCTCTGCCTGGTGGCCACGGTCGCCACGTACTTTTTCACCAGGCAGGGCCGCCGGCACGTGTTTGCGATTTAAGGCGTCGGCCACACTCTCTACAATTCCGCTACTACGGCGCCCGCGCCATGACGCTGGACACCATCTCCGTCCCAGCGATAATACGATATAATGCTTGGCGTCGTTTTATTTCAAAGAGCAGATGGTTTCAATTAGCGAGAATTCGGAGTGGTTTATGGTCCAAATTGAGACGGGAGTCACCCCAACGATCTGCATTTCCACGGGCGATCCCGCTGGGATCGGGCCTGAAGTCACCCTCAAAGCACTGTTGGACAAAGAGCTGCGGGAGGAGGCGAGTTGGGTTTTGATCGGTGAGGATTGGTTGCTGGCCGAGCTAGGTGATTCACTCGGATTTCAGCCCGATGAAATCATCGACGAACTGGACGGTACCCATGAAGGCGCGCCGGGAGAGGTTCTCGTGCTGGATGCCCAACAGCTCCAGCCACCCGAGCACACGACGGGACAGGTCAGCGCGGCCTGCGGACGGGCCGGATTGGCCTACGTGCGGATGGCCACGCAACTGTGCCTGGACGGTCACGCCCAGGCGATCGTCACGGGCCCGCTCAGTAAGGAGGCCGTGGCACTCAACGGCGGGGAATTCCGCGGGCATACGGAATACATCGCCAAGCTTTGTGGCGTGCCAGAACCCCGTATGCTGTTGTACAACCACCGGCTCTGTGTCGTTCACGTGTCGGCGCATTGCAGCCTCCTCGATGCCACGCATCTGTCCGTGGATCGTATCCGACAGACTATCGAAATTGGCCATGAAGCGATGGTGAGGCTGAGCGGTGGGCCGCCGCGGATCGCGGTCTGCGGCCTAAACCCTCACGCTGGCGAAAACGGTATGTTCGGCGCTGAGGAAGCTCGCTTCATCTCACCGGCGATTGAACAGGCTGTCGCCAGCGGAATCCAATGCGCGGGACCGTATCCAGCGGACACATTGTTCATGCAGGCGGTGCGGGGCAAGTATGATTTGGTCGTGGCGATGTACCACGACCAGGGTCATGTGCCGATGAAGCTGCTGGACTTCGAACACACGGTGAATGTGACACTGGGACTCCCCATCGTTCGCGCGTCGGTCGACCACGGCACCGCGTTCGATATCGCTGGCAAGAACTTAGCAACCTGCGATGACATGAAAACCACCATGCGTCTGGCCATCAAGATGGTGCATGACCGGGCTAAGGTGGGCTGATGAAAAGGCCGGAGTATGGACTATTTGGAGCAAATGGTGTGCTTCGTGTTTGTTGCGATGCAGGGGAATTGGAAAATGCAAAATGAGAATTGCAAAATGCAAATTGACAAGGAATGATTTTTTATTTTTCAATGCTAACGCGCTACATTAAGACTCTACGAGGTATGAGGTTTTCATCAGCCCAGCTAAGGAGTCAGCGATTTGAGTAGGCGTCGTCGGAAGAACGACCAGCCAAGCCGCAACTGAAATCCCGATTCAGGTAGTGGACTGGTCAGGTAATGGACTGGTCTGATTTAAAATGGCGGCGACAGGGAAGGTTTGGCGGAATTGGACCATGTGGTCGTCTCGACTTTTTTGGAAGCTATTCTTGGTTTGCGTCGGATTGAATCTGGCGCTGGCCGCTGGATTCCTTTTCGTCGTCATGCGTTCACAACGCGCTGAGATCAATCGGCAGGTTGAACGTCGACCACAGCCCGAATTGATCGACGCCGCCTTGGGCGGAGACGTCATCGTGCTCGAGCGGACGATCGACGTTCACATCCGATCGCTTAAAAAAAAATTCGGCGAACTTCATGAGCTGATCGAAACGGTCCGCGGCATCGGGTACAAGTTTCGCGATCCGTCGGACGGCGAGCTGTAATAGCGGTATGGCGGTTTGCAAAAACGGTTCTAATATCTAGCAATACTTTTCTATTGGCTGTTTCCTTGATCCCCTGCGTGAATCCCCAAGCATATGGACAGCAGGACCGATAAACGCCTTTTTCCCAGTCGTGAATGTTCCGTTTTGACTTTAGGCAGATCCTAACATAGGCTTTACTTGGTGGGTGCTTTTCCTTTCCCATCAGGTGGTACTCCTCCACGAGGGGCGCCGCGACAAGGGCAAATCAGTCGTGAGGCTGAGACGCAAAGCCATGGGTCTCACTCGAGATCGCCAGGCTACCGAACGGTTTCTGTTCTGAAAGAGGAGATTCGCATGCGAAAACGCCGCACTCTTCCCACGCTTCACCAATCGAATTGGTCTCGAAGTCCATTTGGATCCAGCAACTAACGGTCCATCTCTCAGCGTCGATGATCCTGTGCGCCGAGGGCTGCCAAATCGATGTTTGGCCCAAGGCGTGGAAGATCGAAGAACGCCGATTTCTTGTCGACTGAGTTTGCTCGTCCGCGCTCGTAGTTCCAATGGGAGGCGAAACATGTGGAAATCCTACGTCGGTTGGTGTCGATTTGTTTGGTCCTGTGATCGAATGCTGACCGCTGGTTACTGTGGGGATTGCAAGGAAGTATTACCGCGTGCGAGGATCGTTGACCCCGTGTCCGCATGGTGCCCTAAGTGCGGAAATGTCGTGACCTCGTCCTGTTTTTCGGTACCCGGTTGGACCGTGGGAGTCATCGTCGTGCTGTCCGCTGGCACCTTCTTCGGGCTATGGCTGTAACACGGGCCTTACGAAAACCTTCGCGCAAGGGATGCCCAAAACAACGAAACCGCCCGATCCCAGGAGACTGTATGATGTTAGGTGATTTAGCGAAATTCGCCCAACGGGTCCTGCCCTCAATCCTGACAGACGCCGACCACCGCGGCCGTGGCGTCGAACAAGCAGCCTGTCCTCGTAGAAAGCTCGACGCGTGTGTCCTGGAGAACCGTGTGCTTTTTAGCGCGGCTCCTCTGGACCTGGGTGTCGATCCTGGGAATGAACTGATCGCCGACGCCAACGATCCGTCCGAGAGTTGGCTCTTCGAGGAGGATTACTCGGACCCTGAAGTGGATTCTCATGACGCTGAAGCCGGCGTGTGGGAGGTCGTCGACGGGCAATATCAAGCGACACCCGCCGGTGACGCGGTTAGCACGCTGTCTTTCGAGCGTCGGTTGCCCCCAAACTTTGAGATGGAAGTCACCTTCAACGCGGAAGATGCAAGTCAGCAGTATTTCAGCAATGCGTTCATCGTGTACGACTATATTGGACCAACCGACTTCAAATACGCCGGAGGCTTTCTGTTCCTGGACCAATGGGTCGTCGGGCAACGCACGTCGGAAGGCTGGATCGACGAAGTGGTCGTCGACGGAGAACTGGACGCCTTCACCGACTACAACGTTCGAATGCTCATCACGGATGGATCGGACATTTCTCTCTATAACGATGAGACGCTGTTGATTTCCCATACTTTCGCCGATGACGTGACGGACGGCGCGATTGGAATCGGTTCGTATAATTCAATTACGCGGTTTGACAATCTAAGTGTCGTCGATCTGACACCGACGTCGAATATCACCGCGGTCTTGGAGGGCGACGATTTGATTGTCAGCGGTCAGGCCAATGGGGATTTGCGGATTCTGGCGATTCAGGATGATCTGTTCCAGATTTTGGATGGCGGACGCGTCGTGTCGACCGTCGAAGGGGTCACCGGTGATCTGCGGATAGGGCTGGGGGACGCCGACGACCAGGTGACGCTCGATCTCGGCGGAAATCGGTTCGGCGGTAGTGTCATGGTCAACTTAGGAGATGGCACAAACAACTTCCAAGTCGTCGACGGCGTGATTCGCGGTCATTTGAAGATTCACGGGGGTGACGGCCAGGACGATTTAGCTGTTTCGGAAGATGTCACGATTCGTAAACACGCGAAGCTGAAGACAGGTTCGGGAGATGACTCATTCGAATTGGCTGGACAGTTTAAGCGTCGTTTAGTCCTTCATAGTGGAGATGGCGACGACTCCTTGTCGTTCTCTGGAAGCATCCAAGTCGGCTTGTGGGCCAATATGGGCGACGGAGACGATGTCTTTAAGGTCCTACCATCAGGCTCATTAGGCCATCACGCGACGATCATGATGGGAACCGGTGAAGACAGGTTTACAAGCGACAATCTGCCCGAGCACTTAGTGCTAGTGGACTGCGACGCGGACAAACCGCGGCACAAAGGTGGCTGGAAGCACCACCATCAAGGCAGCGCTGACCGAGCGGGACACGAAGTGTGGGACCATCCTCGCATCAAGAAACACGGCCATAATCGTCTACATCACGCTTTGGCTCATATCCACGATTTAGCCCGACACAAAGGTGCTGGCCGATGATTCATGCCGAAGCCTGGGTGACCGAAGTGGCGAGTTCGGCCATAGTGGGTGGATACCCATATTGTGCGGCTATGACGTTTGTCTCCTCAACGATCGCCGACTCTTTGTCTTCGGTGAAGCTGGGTTCGTAGTAGGTCGGCAGACTTAATCGTTGGCCTCAATCCTGAATGAATTGGCCGTGAGGCCGTAGATTCGCATGGTCCAGCAACCTGGACAGCGATTCCTCGGGTTGGCCACAAAGATCTTCATACCGGATGACGACGGCGGTCCGATTGAGACGTGGATTGTTGCTCACAATCTCCATGAATCGGCCATAAGCTTGCGCCCAAAGTCTGGCCCAACCTCGAACTTCCTGACCCTCACTCCATAGCTGGAGAATCGAACGGACCGATTCGTCGTCGCCCATGTTGAGCGGCCGTCGATTGGCACCGAATTCAAAGTGGCCAACGTGATTCAAATAGTCCGTGCTGCGTGGGTGCTGGTTCGCCGCCTCCGTAAGCAATCGGTGCTGTTTGCGAAGAGAAGCGATTTGGTCACGAGGGTTTCGTATGGGGTCGATGAACCTGGCGTCGGAAAACAGCTTCTGCAAATACTCCAGCCTCAGGAAGTTGTAGTTCCCTTTGGCGGCGTATCTCGACCGACGCCGAACGAACAGCAGTTTTTTTAGGTGATCCCGATAGAACTGCTCAAAATCGGGCTGATCTGTATCCCCATCCAATACGTTACTCTGTTGCCAATCGTGCAGATGGTCAAAGAAGGACATCCAGATCACTTCCTCAATCGCCTCGGGGCTATCGGGTGTAACCATAATTCCATCGCCATGTGACCGTTCGACTTTCTCCATCCGCGCCGATGCCCGGAACTGGCGGCTCCAATACGGCGTATAGATCGACCACACATCACGGTAACGATGGGTCGCGACGTCACCGTGCGCCGCCATGATCTCCAACAGGATGGTGCTTCCCGAACGCGGCAGCCCAGCAATGTATAGCGGCTGGCGTATTTCAATTCCATCCAGCTGCTCGCGCAATGAGGCAGACTCCAATCGTCCCAAGGCGCGCCAAAACGGCTGTGTCCGCTGGCGAAGCTTGAAAAACAGATGGGATGCAAATGGGACGTGGAAGGCGGCGTATTTGTCGATATCGCTGCTCATGCTGCTCACTTGATACGAAAGCCAATTTTCATCGCCAATGCCGCGATGCCAAGGGGCGCCCAAAACGCCGTGGCCCACGTATTCCACCAGTCCAGTTCACGGTTCCACAAGGGTCGATGCGGAAAATCGTAACTGTAATCGACGCTGATGGCGATTGAGATAATTGGCACCATTGCCAATGCCGTTGGCAGCAACACCAACCTGATCTGCGTCAGCGAGCAAGCCAATGCTCGAAGCGTTAGTCGACCATAAACGTGAATCTCCTCACCGTCGAAAGATTGGAGTTCCTGTCTCGCGACCATCGCCTGTCGAGTCACTTCGGCCAGGCGCTGCTGGGGTGACAGACGCCAATAGACCAACATGGAGAGAATTCCGGTCAGTGTGCCCCATGTAACGATCCAAGCGAGTGCGGGAAGCATCCCCAATAAAAAATCGACACACTGCATGACAGGAATGACCATCGCTACGCTGGCTGATTCTGGTTAGGAAGCTCGATTTTGCCGCCTGCGACGCAGGAGCCTGCGAACGGGCCAGGCCATGAGTGCGAACAGCGCCGCGCCCAACGTGGCCATCAACCCCAACAGGGCCCAAGTCATGCTGAGCGCCGGTCCTGGTCCGACATAGCCGTACAGGTCGCCGCCGTGGATAAGCGCGAGTGACGCCATCGAATAAATCATGGTTCGAACCTTTCTTGCACCATTACATCTGGTTGGCTCATCGGAAAATCCAAATCGGCGATGGCGAATCGCCGAGCGCCACAGACGACTCCGATAGAATCTTGTTTGTTTCCACACAGCGCGGGGTTGCGAAACTCCCACACGACCTGGCCGGCCCGAGTCACTTCCAGGATTCGTCCACCATCGGACTCGGTGATCAAACAGTTGTCGTTGGGGAGACACTGTTGTGTTCCACGCGTGCGGCTGTAGAGCCATTCCGACTCGTTCCCGGCGAACGTCCAATCAATCTCAAGCGTCTCTGGGTCCATCTCGATGATACGCGTCGGCCCGCCCGGCCCTACATGGCCTCGATTATCAAAAAGCAGAAGGTGGCCGTTGTCGAGTGCGACGGCATCATGTTGTCGATGAAACGGACCGTACGATGCCCAGGTGACCATCTCCGTCTCCATGTCCACGATGACTACGGCATCGCGGGACCGGAGCGAAACAAGGACTTGACCCGCTGCCGCGAAAGAGTGCCGCCGCGCAAAATCGGCGCCAATCACGTCGACGGAGTTGGCGTGCAAGGGGTCCCACTCAAAATCCTCGATCACTCGCAGCATATCGTGGTGAGGCGACTTCGCGAGCGCGTCGAGTATTGACACCTTCTTGACGACGGCTCCGTCCGGTGGTAATTGCACCAGGTAATCATCCAATACGTAACTGGTGTTCCGCTCAGCGTAGATGTAGGGGACCTCAGCCGTCGAGCGGAACGTATGCGTGAGGGTGACGATTGACCCATCACGTTCAACATCCATATCGTGATGCACGTTGTCCACAAACTTCCAGAGAACATTGGAATCCTTATCGAACTTGACACCCCAGGGCGAATCTCCGACGCCGACGTAGATCGCCATTGGCAAACAGATGGACTCGCCGCAAATGAATGAATCCGTCCGGGACCGGATGAGGAAGGTGAGCTGAGGCGTCCCAAACTTCATCCAGCCGCCGCTGCCAACGATGGACAACCTTGCCGTTCATGTCGATCAGCTCGGCACCCGGCGCATGTGCGGACGTGTAAATCGTATAGCCGTCGTACGTTTGGCCGTCATCATGTCGCACGACGCCCCGTTGAAGATGATCCGTCTCTTACCACAAATCGGATTCTAAGATTGACGACGTCGAATCGATCCGATGCATCCAAGCCCGCAGGCTAGCAAAGGGTGGCGCTAGTAGATTCTTGTATAGATTCCAGCGAAATTCATGCGCGGCAGCTCCCGCGGAAAAAAAGAGCACGGCCAGTCCGATGACGAATCCGGCGAACGCCAGCCGGTCCGCCCTTACCGTGGCGGAACCGCGAATAACCTTATCGCGGGGTGTACACGCAACTTTCTCTTGGGCGGAGCAAGACATGGTGGGAATAGCTGTTAGGGAGGTGATATCAAGTCTTACGAAACGTAGCTTATCGCCATGCATCGCACGATTCGAATCCATCGAGTGACAAAGTGTGTCATGCTGCAATTGACACTTCTAAGGAATGTGCCGATCGCACCGCCCTCGCTCACCTGGCTCACCACTCACGCGGAAATCGTTCTCCCAACTCCTCGCCGACGTAGCCGGTCAGCTCCATGTAGCCAAGTCCGCGCAGGTCGTGTTGCCGCGCCTCGCCACGAACCACGATCCCCCCTTCCCAATAGCTGATCCCAGTGCTGGCCGTCGTGATCATCTCCTGCTCGGCAAAAGTCGCGTTTACCTCCAGGCTCACACCCAACGATGGAATCTCCACCAGCCATTTCAAGGGGTACTCTCCGCCGGTTTCAGCGGATATCCATTTGGCACTGCCATGCAGTTTAAAATCATCCGCCGCCAAACGGTGAACGGACCCGTCCGACGCCACCCAGGTCCCGGACGAGAATAAGTCCGTGGATCCGTCGGTCGAACGGATTCGATACAACATCAACTCCGACTCGTCCTCGAACTGGATCGAAAACCAATCCCATCCGCTCTGGCCAGGCTCCAGGAAGCTAGAGCTAAACTCATGGTCCATCCAACTGGTACCAGTCACCTCCATTGTTTGTCCATCCCACGCGATTCGGCCTTCGGTCACGAGTCGCGTCAGGGAGTAGTAGTAGGAAGCGTTCCCTGGCGCGGCCCCTTTGCGGCTGAGGCCATTGTCTCCGTGGAGCACCGGCGCCTTCGTGGCAACCAACCTAAGATCGATCTGGTGATTGCCATCGGTAGCGGTCAGCTGGAAATGATCGCCGTCGAGTGCAAACTTCCAATCGCCATTCCATACACAACTGGGATCCGCGGACGCGCCGGCCATTCCGATTCCACGTCGATTGACGCGTTGAGCATGCCAATGACGTTCGTGCTGAAAGTCCGAGATGGCGAAGTGTGCGGTATACAGATCACGGACGGCCCAGGCCGAAGGGTTGTTCGGTACCCTATGGAGCCCCGTGCGAAAGAATGTCAGCTGATAGCCAAATCGTCGTCCATTTTCGGCGGCCAGATTGCCCGTGAAATACCACCATTCAATGCGATAATCCTCGTGCGCCGCATGGTCCGCGGGGAACCTAAACGCCCGTGGTTCCAATACGCGGGACCAATCCCCGCGAGTCTCGGCATCACGCGACGCTGGCGACTCGCTGCGAATCAAATCCGCCAACTTCTCGTCCGACTGGACGGTACCACTTGAACACCCAGCGAGCATTCCAGATAGAACAAGAGCCAATCCCAATCCATTTACTTGCATCGTGCTCATTCCTGGCGGACCGCTTTCAACGCGTTGGCACTGGCCGCACTCACGGCTGGATAGAGCCCGAATACAACCGATGTCGCCATTACCAACAACGTGGACTGGATCAAAAAGACCCCAGGCATCCGCATTTGGATCGTCCAACCGAATGATTGCACGTTGATCACAAAGATCAACACGGCGGCCAAGACGAATCCAAGACCGATGCCGATCAGCTGACTAACCAGTCCCAACATCACCGCCTCGATCAAGATCATTCGGCGGATTTGCTGAAACGACGCCCCGACCAGGCTAAGCAAACCGATTTCGCGTCGTCGGTGGTAGATGAGCGTGATTAGCGTCGACGCAACGCCCATCCCGGCCACCCCGATGGCAATGACCTGTAGCGCGTAGGTGATCATAAAGGTGCTGTCAAAAATCCGCATCGCCTCCTCTCGAATCTCCGAATTGGTTACGCAGTAGACCTGTTCCGTTGGTCCCAATTCTGACACGATCTGCTGCCTGACGGCCTCCCGATCACTTCCCGAACGAAGAAAGATCGACAACGCCTGCGGTAAGATACCGGCGTCGATGGTCGCGAAATGTCGTCGGTACTCATCCACATCCATCATGACCGTCCCCTGGTTGCTGGCGTAATCATAGTACACACCGGCGATTTGCAGTTGGCATTTCCCCGTGGGCGTAGGCAACGTGATCTCATCACCCACCTGCTTGTCGAAGATCAACGAATAGCTTTCCGAAACCAAAACCGCGGTGGGCTCGTCAAGGCTCTCCCGCGACGGTCCGTCGGGCGGCGACTTAAACGCCAATCGAGCCCAAGCCAACGATTTGGTCAATTCAGTCGCTGAGATGCGGATATGTCGGTCTTCGTAAGGAATCTGTTGGCACGAGAACCAAACTGAATCGGCAACCCGCGGATGCGACTCGACGATGCTCCGCGTCCGCTCGGAAATGCGAGCATCAGAAACGGCCGACGTGTGCATGATCGGCTTGACCTGCAAATCGGAGCAGAGGACGGCATCGAGCCAGTAAACGACGGTGTCACGGAAACTTCCCACCATGACCCCAATCGCCACCATCATCGACAAGCTGATCGACAAGGCGGCCACGGAGACGGATACGCGCGGCAAAGCCCCCAGTAAATTAGCGGCCGCCAACTTCATCTCGATGCAGCCGAAGGGCGAAACATGATTTGCCAAACCTTGGACGAATCTACAAGCGATGACCAACATCAACGGAGCGCAGAACGCGCCTGCGAACATGAACATCAACTCGCCGACGAATCCCCAAATCGGGACGCCCCCCACGGGGCCACACGCCGTTAGTGCCAGCCCGACGAGGGCGCAGATCGACGCGATCACGACAGACAGCCTCACACGCGCGGGAGTGTAACGGGCGCCTATCCCGCGAGCCGCGTCCACTGGCGGTACCGAGGCCGCTTCCCAGGCGGGAACCAGCGACGCGACCAGCGCCAGTGTCACGGAGACGACAGCCGCCAAACAGATATCCGACGGTGTCAATCGTAAAGCTGCCGCCGAGGCCTCCGCCACGCCTTGGATGTAAAACGTCTCCACCGTTTGGGCGGTCGCCGTCACGGCACCAGTCGCCAAGAGTCGACCAGCGGGAATTCCCAAGACCACGCCGACACTAGCCAGCAATATCGCTTCACCGAGAAAGAGCCAAAGCACAACCATCCGAGAAGCGCCCGCCGCCTGAAGCATACCGATTTCGTCACGACGCGCGGCCACCGACATCGACACCGTGTTGTAGATCAGGAACAACCCCACAACTAGCGCCACCGCGCTGAGCGCCGCCAGGTTGAACTGGAACGCCGACAGCATCGTTTCCGAACGACCCGACGCCGCGTCCGGAAGTTCAACGACCAACTGGCTCGGTAGTCGCTCCCGTATGCCGGTCGTCGCTTCGTCGAGATCGGCGTCGTCTTCCAACAAGACGTCGATGTAGTCCAACGTCCCGAGTCGGTTCGCCGCCAGTTGGGCGGCTGCGATATCCAGCAACGCGAAGTTGCCGTCCAACATACGAGCCGGGCCACGATCGAGCAGTAGGCCGCGGATCGTAAACTCCCTCGGCTGAGTATCAAACACCAACGAAATCGTATCACCCACGCGCAGTCCACGGCGTCTTAAGTATTTCTCTGTTAGAATGATGCTTTGGGGATCGCCTAAAATCCCCAGAACGTCACGGGATGAAAGATCGTCGTGGACCGACGTTTTTAGAATCTTGTAGTCGCGCAACGGGAAGTCCAGAAGAATATCGACGCCCAAAACGTGTAGCAGATTACCGCGAGGAAAGCTCCCAAGCGTCGTTGACGGCTCGACCGTCCCAGCGTCCATGGCCTGGGCCTCGATCACGGGACTGAGCCGACCAAACTCCTTCACCCAGTCCAACTCTTTCAGCAACTGTTCGTCAAAGCGTCCTGCCGTTCCTCGAATTCGTAGAGACGAGTTTCCTCCAACTGAATCGACGGCGGCCGCGAATGTGTCGACCACACTCAAGTTGGCCAAGCGGATCGCGACCATGACCGCAACGCCCAGCGCAATGCCGGCGACCGCCACGAGGCAGCGGACTTTTTCACGCCACAATGCGCGAAGTATGAATCGCTTAAACAGTCTCAGAAACGGCATCCGCTACATCCAGGTTATCCAACCGACCGTCTCGCATCCGTAGCGTTCGAGTCGCATAGGCAGCCGCATCTTCCGAGTGTGTCGCCATAATGACCGTGAGTCCACGAGTCTCATTCAGCCGCCTCAAGAGTTCCAAAACCTGCCGTCCGTTTGCCGAATCGAGATTCCCCGTCGGTTCGTCGGCGACCAGTAACTCCGGCTCCAACGTCACCGCCCGCGCGATCGCGACCCGCTGCAACTCACCGCCAGACAACTGGGCCGGCAAATATTCAGCTCGATGACCCATACCGACTTCCTCCAAGGCTGCCAGCCCTCGTTCCCTCGCCTCAATCTCAGGTCGGGCATCCAGCGACAACGGTAGGTAGGCGTTTTCCAAGGCGGTCAGAGTCGGCAGCAGATTGAATGTCTGGAAAACAAACCCGATCTTCCGACGTCTCACTTGGGCCAATTCGTCCCGGGACAGATTGGCCAAACAACGACCGTTGACCACGATCTCTCCCTCCGTCACTCGGTCCATCCCTCCCAAGAGATGCAGCAAGGTTGATTTGCCGCAACCCGAGGGTCCTTGTAACACGGCAAACTCGCCGCGCGACAACTCGAAGCTGACGTCGCACACGGCTGTATGAGAGAGCGTCCCCTCGTCGTAACGCTTGGTGATTCTTTTCGCGATGATAAATGACATGGGTGGCTCGTGGTGCCTTTGGCCAGCGTAGGAAACCGAGATCCAGCCACAATCTCTTTTATACATCAGGTACGAAAATGACAATGCGCATTCTCACCGGCATCGCACCGTTGCCAACCGCTGCGTCGTGGGAGTTTTTAGCTCGGTCGCCGCAGCCCCAATTGGGACATTTTCTGTTAGAGCCTCTGACGGTGGATGCCCAACTGCCTGGCGGCGGCGCTGACGTTGCCGTCATGTCGCACCAATGCCCGCTGGATCGCCCGGCGCTCGAATTGCTCGATCAACTGGTTCTTGGATTCCGTGAGTGGCAACTCGTACAGCGGTTCAAAGTCATCGTGCTCGAGTGACGGATCCTTACGCGCCATTTGCATGTCGAGCGGCTCGATCCACTCTCCATCACACATTGCCACCGCCGCCATCACGGCGTGCTCCAACTCTCGCACGTTGCCCGGCCAAGCATGCGCAAGCATCGCTTCCATGGCCGATGGACTAAAGTCCAAGCTGCGGTCTCCTTGACTAGCCACCTCTCGCTGCAGGAAATAATTGGCCAGTACGGCAACGTCTTCGCGACGATGTCGCAGCGGCGTGGCCATTATCTGCAATGCATGAACGCGAAAGAATAGGTCTTGGCGAAAATGACCGTCGTTGACGGCTTGCTCCAAGTCTTGATGGGTGGCGCTGACAATTCGCACGTCGACTGGAATCGACTTGGACGACCCGACGGGCTGCACGACCCTTTCCTGGAGTGTCCGTAGCATCTTCGTCTGGACCGCTAAAGGCATGTCGCCGATTTCATCGAGAAACAGGGTGCCACCGTCGGCCTGCTCGAAACAGCCGGAGCGGTCGCTTTCGGCGCCAGTGAACGCTCCTTTGACGTGACCAAAGAGCTCGCTTTCGGTAAGTGATTCGGCGATTGCCGCGGCGTTGATCGCCAGAAATGGGCCGTTCGAACGGTCGCTGAGGTTGTGGATCTCTCGAGCGATCAACTCTTTTCCTGTCCCGGTCTCGCCCTGAATCAAAACATCTAACTTCGTGTTGGCGACCCGTTCGATGCGCGCAAACAGGTCCCGCATCGAGCGGCTCACTCCGACCAATGCCCCAAACGCCTGCCGATTCTCCAGCTCATCCTGCAGGTGCTGGACACGGCGTTGCAATGCGACGCGTTGGGCAACACGCGAGGCAATCGCTCGGAGCTGCTCGATTTCGTACGGTTTGCTGATGAAATCGGAGGCCCCAAGTCGGATGCATTCCACGGCCGTGGGAACCTCGTGGTCTGCCGTGACGACAATGATCTCGATGATCGCGTCCAGACGTTCGGCGGCTATCTCACGCAATACGGACTGGCCGTCCATGATCGGCATGGACAGATCGAGAAACACAAGGTCATAACCGCCGGTACGAATCGCTTCAACCGCCTCGCGTCCGTCACTCGCTTCGTCGATCTCGTAATCCGGATTGGCCAAAGCCTTGGCCATCGCGTAGCGGGCAGGTTGTTCGTCATCGACCAGTAGAATATGGAGCGGCATGAGGTGTCGTGGCGGCCTGTCTTCTTTAGGCTAATGGGCGGGCCGGGCCCGGTGCGAAAGGGTGCGAGAGGGCAGGTGCGAAAGGGTAGGTCCTAGGTTCATGAAACCACGGTGTCGGCGCAACGGCGCGATCCAAGTCAAGAGCTCACGTCGCTGGTTCGGCTCGCCGCGACCAACAGATCGATCCACTTACCGACGTAGTGGCCGTGGTCATGGTAGGTCCGTCCGCTCACCAGATTTCCGTCCACCACGCACGGTTCGTCGACGAACGTGCCACCACAAACCTCCAAATCAAACTGGCACTTAGGTACCGTCGCCATGCGGCGTCCCGCGACGCAACCAGCATAAGCTGGTATCTCCACACCATGGCACACCGAGGCGATCGGCTTGTCCTCTTCAAAAAAGTGACGCGTGATCCGAACCAAGTCCTCGTCGTAGCGGATGTACTCCGGCGCGCGACCGCCGCTGAAAAATATCCCCAAATACTCGCTGGGATCAACGTCGCAAAAAGCGATGTCCGCATCGATCGTATAGCCTTCCCACTCCTTAGTGATCGTCCAACCCGGTTTCACCTCGTGCAACACCATCTGGTAGGTCCGCTTCTCCGGCGCGGCAACCACCGGCTCAAACCCAGCTTCGATGAGCCGATAATATGGATAGAGAGTGTCCATGGTTTCGGTGGCGTCGCCAACGATGACTAAGATCTTTTGTTTGGAATGCATGGATGGAGCCTTTCAGCGCTTGAAGTGTCGAGCCGTGTGGCATCAGACCGCTCTGTTGTCATCTGGGCAAACGGCGAATAAAGCGACAGCGGCGCTGATCTCCAACGCCGCTTCACGCAATTCCGCGAAGGATTTCCGCGGCGGATTTCGTCAGAGTTTCGACCCAACTTGGTTGCGTCGAAAGTTTCACGACTTCCGCTGCGTTGGAACACTCGCTCTTTTCAGCGTGGAAAACCGTTCACGACGTTGCGTTTCGTTCGTAGCGGACGAACAGGCAATCCGCTCAGCCCAGTCTACACAAATCCGTTGATCCAACCACCATAGCCAATGCGAATAGAAGCGGAAAGGATAGGCAGAATTCATGCGGACCCGAGGAAAAGCGGACCCCATCGTCGAAGCCTCTTCGGCCCCTGCTGTGGTGAAGTCCGTCACGTCGTGTCCACTGGTAATGCGTAACAGACGGCTTCAGAACCATTGCGAATCACCAACCGATTCCGCACAACAACTGGGTGATTCCAGGTTTTTCCACCGATCGCCTCCAGACTCGCCAACTCACTGTAGCTATCGGGATCAGCTTCCAACAGAACAAGCTCTCCCTGCTCGCTGGCCACCAAAAGTAACCCTTGTTCGGCGAACAGAATCACCTGGCCAAATCCGTAGCGACCACGCTTCCAACATCGCTCACCCGTCTCGGCGTCCAAGCAGCAAAACAGGTTCTGGTCGAAACCATAGAGGTACCCTTCGTGATGCACAAAGTCATTAAACGACGGCTTCATGTCACGAGACGTCCAAACTTCGTCGATTTCCCATGCGCCGTCCATCAACTCGACGCTGAGGCGTGCCAATCCTCCGCTGTCGCCGAATGGCACGATCACACTGGTCTCGTCAATCTGTTGTGGCTGGACGATCGCCATACTTCGTTCGCCCTCATGGCTATACTCCCATTGCACGGTTCCATCGACTGGATCAATCGCGTTCAATTGTCGGGAACCGGCCAACAGCACCAACGTTCGGCCGCCGAACATGCAAGGTTGCGCGGAGCTGTAGTTCGTGCCGCGGGTTGCTACATGCCAGTTGCGTGCACCCGTTGCCGCGTCGTAGGCCACGACTCCATGGTCGTCCGCACCGTTGGCGTAAAGGATCACACGATCGTCTACAACCAGTGGCGACGAGGAAAAGCCCCACGTGGGCAGTTTCGCATCGATTTCCGACATCAGGTCACGCTGCCAAATGGGCTGGCCCGTTGCCGCATCAAGGCAATTCAGGAGCGCCCGCCCACCGAGCGTGTAAATCCGCCCGTTCGCGTAGGTTGGCGTCGACCGAGGCCCAGCCCCCGAGACGATTTCACTAAATCGCGAAGCATCGACGTGCCGCCAAATCAGTCCGCCGTTCTCCAAGTCGTAACAGACCACTACCTCGCTCTCGCCCCGCTGTTCCTGAGTCACCAATCGATTGCCCACGGCCGCAAACGAAGACCATCCTGGACCGACCGGAATTCGCCATAACTCGGTAAGAGAAGACGCCGTCCAATCCGTGGCAATGCGCGTCTCCAAAACGCGTCCGTCGCGATTGGCCCCACGAAACCCAGGCCAATCGGTGGCGATCACCTCGATGACGGTCGCTTCGGAGTCGACAACAGCCGTTTAACTCGAGGTTTCGGCCGCCGTGTAGGCCCGCTCCGTGGGATTCCAACGCCAACGGTATTCGGGCCAGTAGCTACCATCGATGCCCTCCATCCTCGCCAACGAAAACACGCTCCAACCGAGGAAGACCGTGGCAATCACCATCCAGGTCCGCGGCGTCGCCGTCCAATCGCGACCCAGCCAAAGTCCGGCCGTGACCAATAGCATGGCGAGAGGAACGCCGTAAATCCACAGCGAGATCCGAATGGTCGAATCGACCAATTCCCCCATGAGCAAACCACAGAGTATGGCCAATACAAAGATGGCAAATCGATCTCGCCAGCGCAGGCGACTGGCCAGCAACAACCAGACCGCGAAAAGCAACACACAGGTCGCCGGGCCCAACATCATGAACCCGAACCGCGGGCCGTTGCCGATCGACGGTGTAACCGTCACGCCCAGCGAGATGAATTGGACCAATAGAATTATGGCCGCGGGCCAGAGACGTGGTCGGTCGGCGGTCGTCACCACATCGTGAGAGAGGTTCATTTCGTCGGAATTCATCGTCGACAGGCCCTTTCAATTGCGACAGTCTAGCTTGTTTGTAGCCGAAGTCGCCAGACCGAGGCTTTGGGCAAGACGGAGTCTTTGAACGTACAATCAAGCGGCAGCCCATCGCAACTGGAGCGACTGACCGGTTCTTTCTCGATGACTATTGGACTAACCAGATCGTCCGCCAGGCGAGGCAGCCGGCATCGACGGACGACCCGACGGGCAGCAGTCAATCGGACAGACATCATGATTCGGTCCGAGTTCACCCAGCGAAAGTTTTTCGGCGCCGCTCGTACGCTCCTGGATCAATTCACGCACCATGCGGATAAACTTCGGATGGGTTCCCACCGTTTCCGCACGGATCATGTTCAGCCCCAACTCGGCACAAACTTCCCTTGCTTCGATGTCCAAATCGAACAGTACCTCCATGTGATCGGAGATGAATCCGATCGGAACCAGAACCACGTCCGTCGTCTCCCCTTTAGCAACCAACTCTTTCAGATAGTCGCAAACGTCGGGTTCGAGCCAGGGTTGTGACGGAGCGCCACTGCGGCTCTGGTAAACCAACTGCCAGGACGCGTCCGCAAAAGGCTCGGCCACCAATCGGCTCGCCTCTCGAAACTGGTTTGCGTACGCACAGCCATTGGCCATCGCAAGCGGAATACTGTGCGCGGAGAAAACAATCCGCGTCGTGGATCGTCGGTCGAGCGGGATTTGGTCCAGCGCCGATTGGACATGCTCGCGCATCGGCTCCACAAAACCAGGATGGTTGTAGAACACACGCAGCTTGTCGATCCGCGGAGCCTCGCCGCCAACTTCCGACTGAACTTCCAACTGGGCACAAATGACATTCTCGCGATACTGCCGGCAGCCGGAGTAAGAACTGAAGACCGATGTCATAAATGCCAAAGCTCGCTGGACGCCGTCATCGCGCATTTGACGTAAAGTATCGGCCAACATGGGATGCCAATTGCGATTTCCCCAGTAGACGGGGAGATGGGGGCCCTTTTCGGCCAACTCAGCTTCCAACGCATCAATGAGATCGCGGCACTGTCGGTTGATCGGACTCACACCGCCGAATTGATAATAGTGCTCAGCAACCTCAAGCATCCGCTCGCGGGGCACCGGTTTGCCACGCAACACGTTCTCTAAAAACGGGATCACATCATCGCGCCCCTCCGGTCCACCAAAGGAGATAATCAGAATGGCGTCGTAGGTTGGGTGCGCGTTGTTCATGATTCGTGGGAATTTTTTGAATTTCGGCCGACAGGGGTGAAACGATCTTTTCGAAGTTCGCGGTTCACGGTTCTCGGTTCTCGGTTCTCAGTTCGCCATTCCCGGCCACGCCCCAAGATCCTCTGGTTCGCGGCCGAATAACGGCGCACATTGATCAATGGCGTGCAATTTTGAACTAGTGCCCCATCAAATGCCTCAACGCCGCGTCCAGCGTCGGCTGGCGGAATTCATAGCCTGATTCCGCCAGCTTGCTCGGTCGGGCTCGCGTACTGGCCAACAACAACTCGTTGGCCATTTCGCCAAGTGCCAACCGCGCGGCAAAGGCCGGCAAAGGCACCACCGTGGGACGTCGCAAGACCCGTCCAAGAGTCTTCGTAAACTCTGCGTTAGTGACTGGATTGGGTGACACTGCGTTCACTGGACCGTGCAGAGACTCCGTCATGACGGCGTGGTGAATCGCACCCGCCGCATCATCGACGGAAATCCAACTCCAATATTGTTGGCCGCTCCCGACATGTCCTCCATCTCCCATTTTAAACGGCGTTAGCATCTTGGCCAGCGCTCCGTCTCGAGGACTAAGGACAACGCCGAAGCGCAGGTTGGCGACACGAATACCCGCCTCCACTGCCGGTTGTGTCGCGGATTCCCACTCTTGGACAACGTTGGCTAAGAACCCAGCGCCCGCGACCGATTCTTCGTCAAGGATTTCATCGCCTCGCTCACCATAAAAGCCGATCGCGGAAGCTGAGACCAATACCTTGGGTGGTCGAGGCATGCGAGCCAACCCCTCGCTTAAGACCCGCGTTCCTTGCACACGGCTCTGGCGGATTCTGTCCTTGACCGCGGAGGACCAGCGTGTCGAGGCGATATTCTCCCCCGCTAAATGCACCACCGCCTCGACGCCGTCCAGTGCAGTAGCATCAAAGGACGAGGCCGTCGGATCCCAACTAACCTCTCCTTCACGTGAGTCTCGTCGCACCATCCGAGTGACGGTATGCCCGCCAGTAGTCAGTAGTGGAACGATCGTCGAACCAACCAATCCGCCGGTACCCGTTATGGCAATGTCCATCGAGCCTTGCCCTTGATGTTTCGTGTGGACTGATAAATCATCCGCGGTGGTCTTGTGACGGTACGCGAACATGCTTTCGATTTTCTCGCGAATCACGCGACCCCCCAGCCACCTTCCAACGACCCCGCCAGCGATCCGATACTCGATGTAATCGGTCAGCAGACTACCGGACTCACCATCGTCGCGAAACTCATGGAGGTGCTGCCAGCTGGCGAACGGACCCGAGACCTGGGTGTCGCGAAATGATTCACCGGGCTTGTAGTCATGGTGCTTGGAAATCCAACGCATCTTGACCGGCCCGATGGATTGCACCAATTCCACGGTACTCCCATCTTGAATGCCGTTGCCACGCTTGTCGATGCGCACCGTTTCCCAAGGTGGAATTAAGCGGTCAAGTGCCCCCGGGCGCTCATGCCATGCAAAGGCCTTAGCCGCCGAAACGGGGAGGGTCAAGGTCCGCTCAAAACAGGTTTCGCCGTGGCACTTTGGCCGCTGCCGCATTTTGGACATTGTCGATTTCAATCCCATCCGCCCTGGTAGGTCGCCTTGCGAAAGACTGTTCGGCCCTTCCCGAGGTCATGCATGGTCAACGTCCTGGTAACATGAACGTCCAAAACGTTTAGCCCGTTTGGATCCGAAATTCTAACCAGGGAATCTTTGAAAGACACGAGTGGAACCGGTGGCACTCGCGTTTATTAACTTGAAATGCTGGACAACATGAAACAGGTGTTAGGATTCTCCAAAACGGCGACCGGAGCAATCCAGGACAAACCTGGGGGTTAGAATCTAGCCCGCGAAATGATTGAAGCTGACCGGGGTCCACTCATTCCAACCGCCTTGCGCGAACCGGGGGCGGCCACCGTGGGAAAATCGTTGGCCATGGCCATCCCAATCAGTCCCTCTTGCGCCGCCAACCAGGCATAGTAGCCAGCCGCCCCCAAAATGGTTTCCGTTGTGCAAAGTCACATACGCGATTCCGCATTCCCGCGCCTTTTCAATCGCCGTCCGCATGGCAAAGGCACCACTGACCCACCTGGCCGTGAACGGGGATTTCTCATCGCAATCATCTTAATCCGTCACCGCGCGAAGGCGAAAACTGGTAGATCGTTGATTTCGCTTCGATTCGGTATGCAAGGCGGGAATTCATGATGCATCGCGGAGGGAAAGGTTCTATCATGGAAGGGCCGACCAACATAGCAGTCTTGCCGGCCACTCTCCAACCCATCGAGAACCCATCCATGCCGTCTCCTCTCCTGTATGAATCCCATATGCACACAACACTTTGCAAACATGCGGTGGGGGAGCCAGAGGAATATGCGGCCAGGGCCGAAGAACGCGGCCTCCGTGGGATCATTGTGACTTGCCACAACCCCATGCCGGATGGTTTTTCGCCAGCTGTCCGGATGAGCCAAGATGAATTTGACGAGTATCTGGATTTGGTCGATCGAGCCCGTGATACCTGGTCGGACCGGATCGATGTGCGGTTGGGATTGGAAGCCGATTATTTCCCTGGCCACGAAGCGTGGTTGGAAAACCAACTCAACTCGGCCGATTTCCATTACGTGTTGGGCTCCGTCCACCCTCAAATCGCCGAGTTTCGCCGGGAATTCTGGGACGAAGTGCCCCTCCAGGTTCAACGCAACTACTTCCGTTTACTGGCCGAAGCGGCTGAAACCGGTCTCTTTGATTCGTTGGCACATCCCGATCTTATCAAGAACGAAATGGCGGACGATTGGTTCTCCGAGGAGATCATGGACTACATCAAGACATGTCTGGACCGTATCGCAGTGACCGGCATCGCCATGGAACTGAACACGTCGGGCGTCAACAAGGTCATTCGCCAGATGAATCCATTTCCAGAAATGCTTAGCGCGATGTGTGAAAGAGAGATACCGGTTGTGATTGGCGCGGACGCCCACCGACCGGAACGGGTCGCCGACGGATACGAGGAAGCCCTCGATCTGCTCGCTCAATGCGGCTATTCACAAGTCAGTTATTTTCAGAATCGCTCTCGCCGCGAAGTTGGCATTGATGTGGCCCGAGCGAGCCTCAAAACGCTCCAGGACCTACCGGCCCGCTAGCATATCTACCAGCCCGCTGGCACTGCCCGATGAATTGGCGGGCCACTACGTTAGGTAAGATGGCCGTAACTTCAGGGCTCCTGATCTCACCGGAAAATGTAGTGACACCTAAACGACGCCCCCTGCCAGCTTGTCTCAATGGTACTAAGCTTACGAATAGGCTCGTTGTAGCCGAGCAACACTAGCCTGACGCGCAAGCGAGGAGTGGGGCCGTTGACCCGCGAATACGCTAAACGCTGCCATACGAGTCCGAAACCGACGCCGCGCCGGCACTTCCATCGGTGCTCTACTCGCTTGCGCGTCAGGCTCGTATTTTTTTGATCGTATAGCAACCATGAGCTACAAAATTTGCATACTAAAATCCACAAAAATCTCGCTAAACAAGGATTGCATTGAGAGGCATGACAAATGAGTTCGTTCGGTAATGCGAAGACTCGGCCGAACGAGCCATCCATGCCGGACCCGCTAGCATATTTCCTCACTTGGACGACGTATGGTACGTGGTTACCGGGCGACGAGCGTGGTTGGGTCTTAAAGGGAAAAGGATTTCAATTGCCCAATCTCGAAACGAAACAACTTGCCGCCGATCGAATGACCGAACCTCCATGCACTCTAAACGATCCGCAACGCGAAATCGTTGAGGAAACGGTACGCGATCATTGTACGATCCGTAATTGGAAGTTACATGCCGTGAATGCTCGTACAAACCATGTGCACGTAGTTGTTACCGCCAATTCAGCGCCAAAAACGGTGCGCGATCAGTTTAAGGACTGGCGCATCAATAACTGTCGTATGTCCTCTCTCCCCTCTGGGGCATTGGTATCTACACAACTTTCTTTACCCTCCCTCCGGGCAACGCCGTAGCGGATATTTTATGCGGCAAGAGCATGTGATAGTGATTTGTACATCTGCTTTTGGGCAAGGGT
>Ga0310121_10000409_pt1 | contig 47128 bp, 46 predicted proteins | sample CB27_Tmax_986_MG_FD_203504 | JGI IMG/M metagenome (GOLD analysis project Ga0310121, IMG submission 203504) | Marine microbial communities from Western Arctic Ocean, Canada - CB27_Tmax_986 | ecosystem: Environmental > Aquatic > Marine > Oceanic | place: Canada: Western Arctic Ocean | collected... | reverse complement strand
TCGCGGCTCTGTCGGACTTGACTTCGTAACGCTGGTAGTTCACCCGTTGGCGACACCTTCGGAGGACAGGAGACGTGCGACGTGCCACGTTCAGACGTGCGACGAATCCTTGAAGTTCCAGCTCAGGGTCGGTTGCGATCTTCTTGTCCCCAGCGACGCGTCGCTAGAGGTTCGAAGACCTCGTCACCTGGTCCGTATCCTGCGCTCTCGGTTCCGATCACGTACTGATAGTAGAGGATGAACTTGAGCAGGTCCGCCATTTCCTGGTGACTGACATTTTCCTCGAGGCCTTCGGGCATCAACGACTTACCAGTTGCCCTGATTTCCAGAACATCTTTTCTCAAGATCGTGTTCTGAAGGTCTTCCCCTTCCAGCAGGGTGACACTCATCGCAGTCTGATCGGTCAGGATTCCGGTGAAGAGCCGTCGCTTCTTGTCGGTTACGACATACTGAAGGTATTGAGGTTCAACGAAACGGTTGGGATCTAGAATATTGGTAAGCAACGGTTCGGGATCTTTGTAAGATCCCATGATTAGATTCGGACCGATGAGGTGCTCGGTGGAAGAAAGGCGGTGACACTTGATGCACTCTCGGCGATAAACGGTCTCTCCTCGAGTTCTGTCCCCCGTCAGCGTAAGTGCTGCTTGATAGTCGGCAAGGACCTCCTGCCGTGGACCAGGAGCCTGAGAGTCAAACAGCGTCGCGGCCCGAGCACGGATCGCCTCATCGCTGTGGCTCATCAAGAGCTCACGGCGTTTGGGGTCGATCTGGTTGGAGGGGATCTGCTCAGCCTCGATTGCGTCCAACAAAGAGCGTGTCCAGTGTTCTCGCGACAAGAGACCTGTCAGGACCTTGTTTCGGGCCTCCGGAGTCTGGCTGCTCCAAGACTCCAGCAACAAGGATGGGATCTCGGGATGGTCGTAGCCGGTGAGAGCCGCGATGCCGGCGAGTTGTACTGCCTGGGGCTGCTGGAAGTCGATCAGGGCAGTCAGCGCTTTCCTCACCCGATCAAAGCCACCGTGGGCGAGAAGCCGAATCGCGCCTACCCGCTCCTCTTCAGTCAAATCAAGATTCGCGGCGATCGTCTCGGATCGATCCACCAGGTTCTGGATCATTCGCCTCGCCGCCGCCGAAAGGCGACGTAGTCCGGAGAGACTTCTGCCAGAGATGGCCAACCCTTCTGCAAGGCCGGTGACAATGACCTGTTGGGCCTCTCTGTTCTCCTTGAGGGTCTCATGGGTCGCCGCAGTCTGTGTGAGTCGATTGAGCTCGGAGCGCTTGTTTCGAGCTCCTATAACCCGGGCCAAAGGAGAGAGCCATTCGGCCGCTTCTTCCTTCTCCAAGAACCCTTCCGTGTCGAGGAGTTCAACCAGCAAACGGTCGGAGAATTCAGAGCTCGAGCTGAGAATGGCATTCCGGGTCCAGCGGTCAGCAGAGTCCCGTTCTGCAATGCGCACGAGGCCTGAAAAAGCCTCTCGATTCTTCGCCTCTCCCAGTGTCAATGCCACTCTAAAACGGACCTTCGGGTCATCATCTTCGGCCAGCGCCAATACCTGATTGAAGAGGGACCGGGTGCGGTTCAATCTGGATTCGGCCAGCTGGACAGCGTGTGCCCGCACACCCGGGGAAGAATCTTTCAAGGCCTTTGATAAGTCCTCATCTCGGAGAGCATTGAGTCCTTTGAGCGACCAGAGAGCATGCATCCGCGCCAGAGGCTTGGAGCTCTCTTCCAGGAGCCCTCTGAGTAAGGGGACTGCCGCTGCGTCCTTGCGTTCGTAGATCAGCCGATGGGCCGTCTCTCGCCACCAACCGCCGGGGTGCTCCAGATGGCCGATCAATTCTTGAATACTGGCATCGCCCAGGCGGGGTGCCGGAGGCACTTCGAAGCCCGGAGGGGCGACACGGTAAATACGTCCTCGGTTCTGGCCTCTCGTAAAGTCCAGGTGTTTCATGACTCTGGCGGGCACATGTGCGGCCTCGATCAACTCTCGGTACATATCCAGGATGTACATAGTGCCATCCGGAGCGTTGATGGAGTTGACCGGGCGGAACCAGTTGTCGGTAGAGCGGACGAACTCCGTCTCCGCGGGTTCCCCACGCACTGATTTGAAGGTGACCCCATCCTCTTCGAGAACCCGTCGGTGATATAGATTGGCGGTGTTGGCTCCGATGAAGATGCTTCCCCGATACTTTTTGGGGTAGGCATGTCCCCGATAAACCTGCACTCCGGCCCCGGCCGTCTGGTAGCTGTGGCCGACGCCTGCACTCCTGTTGCTGCGGCCAGCAAAGACTCGGCGAGCTTCACGGATTGTACGCCAGCGTTCTATCGGGCTGATCTTGTAGACCCGTGTGCTGCCCGGCACCAGCGGGTTGACTTCGAGTGAGCCATGTCCTTCCCAATGGAAACCGTGCAGATCGAAGAAAAGGTAGGGGTTACGTTCCAGGTAGCCTCCGGGCATCACCACGTGGCGCCCCGACGACCCAGCAGTGCAGACGAAGCGGTTGTACCAATCGTCGAAGCTGTGTCCGAACTGAAAAGTCTGGGTGGTAAGCTCGAACTCTTTGCTGACCGGATCGAAACGGAAGTCGCGATCGTAGACCGAGATGGGCTCCGCGTTGGGTTGGTCTCCGGGTCGGATATAGCCGCCGTCTCCCCCGGTAGAGGCGTAGATCTTGTGGTCGACTCCCCAGATAAGATTGTTCACCATCTGCTGTTCGTTGGTGACCCCGAATCCGGTATAGATGACCTTTCGGATGTCGGCTTGTCCATCGCCGTCGGTGTCTTTCAGATAGAAGATACTGGGCGGGGCGGAAACATAGACGCCCCCTTTGAAGACGGCCACGCCGGTGGGCCAGATGAGCCCATCTGCAAAGACGTGGCTGACGTCAAAGACTCCATCCCCGTCCTTGTCTTCCAGTAGTCGGACACGTCCAGTAGGTTCTTCGCCCTCTCCTGGTTGATAGGGATAGCTCTTCAGCTCTGCCACGTACATGCGGCCGTTCTCATCAAAGGTAGCGGCCACCGGTTCGTTTACCATGGGCTCATGGGCCACCAACTGCATCTGGAATCCGTCGGCCGTCTCGAATTTCTTGAGCACGTCGGCCGGCTCGGTTGGCAGCACTGGCTTCAGGTACTCCTTCAGAGCGGCATCGTCTCGGGAGATGTCCACCAATTTCTTGAAGCGGTCCTCAGGTCCGTCGGAGGGTTCCTCACCGCAGGAAGCGAGAAGAGCCACGCAGATAACGGGCAGGATCCAACGGAAGCAGGACTCGTATGTTCTCATGATGCCGCCTATCATGAGCGATGGAAAGCAGTATTTTCAAGCCGATTCTCCGCCACCTGAAGTATCCGCCGACTGGGGCCTCGATCGACCCTCGAGAGGCTCTATTGTCGTAAAGTCGCCCTAAGGGTCTGTCAGGAAGTAACCGATACCCTTTAGCTGGGGTCTCCAGCCCGAAGGGGCGCGGCGGCGTGAGGGCATCTGCTTTGTTGCCGCTCCTGGAAGATGCGCAGCGGCATCGTCTGCGTCGCGGCGCCTCCCATTTGCCCTCACGGCGCTCGCGCCAAAGTGCATCGGGTACTTCCTGACAGACCCTAAGCAACTGGGGCCGGTTGACACCAGGGGGCTTATACGCCGAAACTGGAGACTTCACCCAACGGATCATGGTTGTTTCGACGCTGGCCGCATAGGCGTCAAAGGAGAAGGTAAGAGATGTCACTGATAATCAATGATGAAGCCCCCAACTTTACCGCCGAGACGACTCAAGGTTCCATCAATTTCCATGACTGGATAGGTGATGGCTGGGCCATTCTGTTTTCCCATCCAAAAGACTTCACACCAGTTTGCACTACCGAGCTGGGATATATGGCCGGCTTGGCGCCTGAATTCTCCAAGCGGAACTGCAAGGTCATCGGACTCAGCGTCGACCCTGTAGACAGCCACCGTGGCTGGTCGAAAGACATCGAGCAAACCCAGGGCCACGCCGTCAACTTTCCCATGATCGGCGACACGGATCTAGCGGTGTCGAAGCTCTACAACATGCTGCCGGCGGAGGAAGCTGGCACCTCGGAAGGCCGCACGGCTATGACCAACGCGACCGTGCGCTCCGTCTTCATCATCGGTCCGGACAAGAAGATCAAGCTCATGCTCACCTACCCGATGACGACGGGCCGTAACTTCGATGAGATTCTGCGAGTGCTGGACTCCATGCAATTGACCGTCAAGCACAAGGTGGCAACCCCGGCTAACTGGAACAGTGGCGATGATGTCATCATCGTACCTTCCGTCTCGGACGACGCTGCAAAAGAGATGTTCCCTGAAGGCTGGAACGCAGTGAACTCGTATATTCGTGTCGTGAAGCAACCCGACTGACTCAGAAGTGGCAGATAGCGTTGGAGGCAGGACAGAAGATGGCAAGGTGATGCCGGGGGTTCTCACAAGGGGGGGAGTTTCAGCGCCTGGCGAGATAGGTTGACCATATATTTCGTGGCGCTGACAGAAGGCCGCTTAGGCGTATAGACGAGTTCGATGGCGTCCCCGACTTCATGGCCTTGCCAGACGTCTTCATCCACCGCGATCTTGTTCTCGTAGCGCTCTCCCATTGGGGTCGTGTGCTCGTAGCGGAGATAAGGGGCGGTCGTGCCTGATCCGGGCTGACGGAATTTCTTGATGATGGTGCCCTCAATGGCCACGCCCTCTTGGGCCAAGGCCTTCATCTGGAACCCCCGCCGAACAATAAAGACTACGATCAGTCCGACGATTACAATGGAATGATTATGTTTAGCCAGCCCATGCTGTCCTTCAGCTAAGGGTCTGCGCAAGAATAACTTGGCATTTTGGCATCTCATCTTCCCACCATCTTCGGCCGCTCCTCAATCGCGAAATCCTCAACGTAGACCCGGCTACGCCTGCGGTTTCGCTCAATCGTTCGCGGCCAAATCTGGCGCAAATCCTACCAAGTTATTCTTGCGCAGACCCTAAGTACAGTCATTGATCACTGCTCACTTATTGAAGCTTCAGGTCAATCGTCCCCCCAGCCGTGCTGGATCAGTTGAGAGTATGGAGGAGATTGTGCTGTTGCCCAGCTCTCTCCTCGGAACTTGGCCTCATGCTGCTAACTGCTCAAGTCGTTCGCGGCTCTGTTGGACTTGGTTTTGTTGCCTGCAGAGACCTCGATCACACGCCCCTGGGGACCGACCAATGGCTCTCCCGGTAAGTGCGCGTGAGTAACCGGCTGGCCTCGTTGTCACCGATGATCTGCTCCCGTTCCGGATCGAATTGGAATGACCTCCCTACGCGCACGGCGATGTTGGCCAGGTGGCAGAGTGATGCGGATCGGTGGGCCGTTTCGGCATTGGCGGTGGCCGCGGCGGCGCCGCGTATGGCCGCTAGCCAGGCCCTGAAATTGTCCGGAACGAACATCTTCGGTGCCTGACTCGGTTGGGTTTCAAGCTTTTTGTTTTCTCCGTCCCAGAGCTGGAATGTACCACGGCGGCCGAGGAGCATCTTGCCCTTGGTTCCAAGAAATTCGACGCCACTGTCCAAGCCGTAGGGCTGATTTCCGGTCCAGAGCCGCATCTCGAAGATCAGTTGTCGGCGACTGCCGAGTTTTCCGTTTCCCGGGTAATCGAAGGTGGCGGTAACCGTGTCGGGGAACTCCTGGTCATCGTCGAAGTAGAACTTGCCGCCGGCCACGGCCACGTTGGTGGGATGCGTGTCCTGACCCAAGCCCCAACGGGCCAGATCGAATTCGTGGACGCCGTCGTTGCCTAGATCGCCGGTGCCGAAGTTGTACCACCAGTGCCAGGAATAGTGGTGTCGATTTTTCTGAAATGCGACCATGGGTGCTGGGCCCACCCAGAGGTCGTAGTCGAAACCATCCGGTGGACTGCTGGTCTGCTCATGACCGATGTTCTTGCGCTGCTGGATGTTCCAGGCCTTGGCGATGAGCACCTCTCCGATGGTTCCATCGCGAAGCATCTGAATGGCTTCCTTGAATCCCTGGTTGCTCCGCGCCTGGGTGCCGTGCTGGACGACCTTCCCGCTGCGGCGAGCTGCCTCGACCAGCAGCTGGCCCTCCCGTAGATTATGCGAGCAGGGCTTTTCCACATAGACGTGCTTTCCCGCCTCCATCGCCAGAATAGCCGCCGGAGTGTGCCAGTGGTCGGGGGCGGCGACGGTCACAGCGTCGATCGACGAGTCGTCAAGGATCCTCCGAAGATCGTCGACCGGTTTGGCACCACCGCCAAGACTGCTGCCTTGGGCCCGCCGAGCCTCGTCCGGATCGCATACGGAAACAATCTCGACATTGGTGTCCTTCGGGAAACGCTCGATGTGCCAGCGCCGGCCTTGGTTTCCGCAGCCAATCACACCTATGCGTATACGTTCATTGGCGCCGGCCGGCCGTGTAAGTGCCGATCTGGCAGAGAGGCCGCCAACCGCTGTGGCAGCCGCGGCGCCCGACCCCTTCAAGAAATCTCGTCGGCTAACTTCAACCTTTTTCATAGAGTCCTCCCTGGGCCAAAGCCACTTTGAGACACCCAGGAGCCTTGGCCGGATGCGGAAAGTTAAAGCCTCAGGTCATCTGCTGTCAGGAAAGTGGCGGTCCATTCAGCGCTTCAAGCCAAAGGCTCGAAAGAAGAAGGATACTTCGAACTGGAGGCCAAAGCTACGTCGATTGTCACCGATAGGGGCGTTCTGGTGGTAGCGGCATTGCCCGGTCGCCAGGCACCCCTTAGAATCGGACTAGACCGAAAGAAGGAGATCGGTCCTATGCCCAAGAGACTGATTGTCACGGCCCCGAGGCAGGTGGAATTCGAAGAAGTCCCTATTCCCGATTGTCCCGGTGACGGATTGCTGGTTCGTGCCAAGGTCACCGCCGTGAGTACCGGAACCGAGGTCCGGGTCTATCGTGGGATCCCGGTGGATAAGGATGGTGGATTCCTTCATACCTTTGTCCCTACCTTTGTCCCTTTTCGGTACCCCTACATAAACAGCGAGTCGATGGTAGGCGAAGTACTCGAGGTGGGTATCGAGACTTCGGGTTTCGACGTCGGAGATCGGGTTTTCGTGACGGCATCCCACAGGCATTACGCAGCCGTCTCCGCTCAAGAGGCTATCAAGCTGCCCGATACCATCCCCGACGAAGTTGCTGCTGTCCTGAACATTCTGGAGGTAGGTCATATCGGCCTGAGAAAAGGAAGCCCGCAGCCTGGCGAAAATGTCGCCATCATTGGGGCGAGTGTTATTGGCTTGTCAGCGCTGGCATACTGTCGAACCTTTGGCTTTCGTACGGCTGTGGTCGAGCTCGCCCGAAAGCGCCTTGATCTGGCTGGGGCAATGGGAGCCGATCTGCTCGCTTCCCCCGAGGACTAGGATTTTTCGGACCGAATACTCGAGTTCTTCGGTGGCGAAGGTGCAGAACTGGTTTTGGAGGCCGCCTCGGTGTGGCCCGCTATCGAGACGGGGATGCAGATCGCCCGCGAGAGTGCCCGCGCGGTTGTCATTGCTCGCCACACCGATTCGCCTACTTTCAGCGCGGTTGGGCATTCCTACCTGGGAAAGGATCTGGCCCTGCTGACTTCGTACGGCTACCAACCTGAGGGTCATCGCTGGGACCGACGCCGATCCAACAGCTTGACGGTTGACTTGTTGTCGAAGGGAAAGCTCCTGGTGGCTCCCATGATTACGGACAAGTTCGATTGGCAGGAACTGCCCGATGTCTACAGACGTCTGGATCAGGGGGGCAAAGGGCTCGTAGGCGTCGTAATCCAGTGGTCCTGAGAGTGCGCTCTTGCCTTCCATCAGAGTCGGCTCAAGGCGATTTTCGGGTAGACTTGATCTCGTAGATCCGCGTGCTCGCACGTTTGGTTAGATGACGCCGCTCGCGGCCCAATACCCAATCAGAATCGCCTTTTCTGCGAATGTGAAGATGACACCTCTGAGACAGCAGCTCAAAGACTCCTTTGGTTTCGACGAGTTTCTGCCCGGTCAGGAGAGGGTTCTCGAAAACCTGATGGCGGGGCACTCCGCTGCGGCGGTCTTTCCCACAGGCGGAGGAAAATCCCTTTGCTATCAACTGCCCGCTCTTCTGCTTCCGGGGCTGACGCTGGTCGTGTCTCCGCTTATCGCTTTGATGAAGGATCAGATCGACCAGCTCAAACGACTGGGCATCGCCGCCGAGCGGCTCGACTCAACCCTGACGGCCGCCGAGTACCGAGCCATCATGGACGCCATCCGTGGCGGGAGGCTGCGCTTACTCTACGTGGCTCCGGAGAGATTCAACAACGAGCGCTTCCGGGAGACCCTGGATCGTATCGATTTACCGCTTCTCGCCGTCGATGAGGCTCACTGCATTTCGGAATGGGGTCATAACTTTCGCCCCGACTACCTGAAGCTGTCCGACTACGCCCTGCGTTATCGTGCAGGACGGGTGCTGGCCCTTACCGCCACCGCCACTCCTCGGGTGCTCGAGGACATCTGCCGCGCCTTCCAGGTCGATCCTGAACGTGCCGTCCGCACTGGATTCCACCGTCCCAACCTTGAGTTGCTCTCCACGCCAGTAGCTTTCGAGGACCGCGACTCCATGCTGGTGCGGCGTCTCAAGGAACGCCCTCTGGGCTCGACGATCGTTTATGTCACTTTGCAGCGCACGTCCGAAGAGGTTGCCGAACGACTAGTGGCAGCGGGCTTCTCAGCCCGCCCTTACCACGCCGGGATGAAAGACGAGGAACGGGCCGAGGTCCAGGATTGGTTCCTAGCATCCAAAAGCTCTACGGTAGTAGCGACAATCGCCTTCGGCATGGGGATAGACAAACCTAACATTCGCTACGTGTACCACTACAACCTGCCCAAGAGCCTCGAGAATCTTTCCCAGGAGATCGGTCGCGCGGGCCGGGACGGCAACCCTTCAATCTGCGAGAGCTTCGTCTGCCCCGATGATCTGACCGTGCTCGAGAACTTTGCCTTCGGGGACACGCCGGCACTCGAAGGGATACGGGGATTGGTCCAGGAATTAGCTGCGGCGCCCGACCAATTTGATCTGAGTCTTTACGAACTTTCCCGACACCACGACATCCGACTTCTGGTGGTGCGCACGCTTCTCACCTACCTGGAGCTCAAGGGTCTTCTAGAAGGGCGCACGCCGACGTTTTCCGTCTACCGTTTCCGCCCTCTCGCACCTTCTCAGGAGATTCTGGGCCGGTTCAGCGGCGAGCGGAGATCCTTTCTGGCCGCTCTATTTCAGCAGGCGAAGAAGGCCAAGGTCTGGTTCGACATCGATCTAGTCAAGGTGAGTCGGACTCTGGGGGCTCCCCGGGATCGTCTAGTGCGAGCACTCGACTACCTGGCTGAGCAAGAGTTGATTGAGCTGTGGGTCGGAGGGATTCGCCAGCGCTACCACTGGCGGCAGCGAGCAGCTGAACTGGATCAACTCGCGCTTGAGCTCCATGCCAAGACCTTGGAGCACGAAGGCCGTGAGATCGAGCGCCTGGGTCGGGTCCTGGACCTGGCCGCCCTCGATGGTTGCCAGACCCGAGCTCTGTGCTCCTATTTCGGGGAGATTCTGACTGAGGATTGCGGGCACTGCGGCTGGTGTCTGGGCGGCCAGCGCCCGGCGGAGTTGCTGCCAAGGTCGGAGGCAGCTATCGTTGAGGATCTCTGGAATCAGGCGATCCAGGCGCGGGAGGCACATGCCGAGGTGCTGGCCGAGCCGCGCGCGTTCAGCCGCTTTCTGACTGGACTCAGATCCCCCAGCATCACCAGCGCTCGACTCGCTGCCCATCCCCTGTTCGGGACCCTTGAGCAGGTGCCGTTCGCCTCGGTCCTGGAGCGGGTTCTTGGGGAAGCAGTGAGCAGTAAAGAAGTGAGCAGTAAAGAAGTGGGCAGTGAAGCAGTGAGGTAGTTAACCCTCATTTCTCATCGCTTGTCGTAGCGAGGCGCCGCAAGGGCCGTCCTGGCAAGGCTTGCGACCGAGGCCTCCGCAGTCGTACTCGTGCAGTACGTCGAGGAGGCCGACAGAGCGTAACGCAGCCAGGACGGATGTTTGCGGCGACGCAGTAGACCAGCGATGAGTAGCCCTGTTCCAGCCGCGCGAGCAGCTTCGCCGGCATTGGATCGAAGTTGTGGTCGAGAGCCGATCAGGCCATAATGGCGGCTATGTCTGGACAGATTCGTGACGTGAGCCTTAAAGCAGGAAGGATACGGTCGAGTGGTAGATGCACGGCGCCATCGAGTTGTGAAGGGAAGGGAATGACGTATGTGTAGTTTTGCTGATGTCGTGGCTCGAGTCGTGCGGGTCACAGCCGTGTTGATTGTGCTCTTGTGGAACCTGAGCAGCGTTGTTGGAGCTAGCGATCTCGACGCACAGATCGAAGCGCTCGGCCTACATCGATTGAGTGGGGAGACTATCAGTGCCCCCGATTTTACCGTTACTGGACTAGACAAAAGAAAATTGACCCTGAGCAGCTTCAAGGGACGCCTGGTACTGCTGAACTTCTGGGCCACCTGGTGACACCATTGTAATACAGAGAGGTCGTCTCTGATGAAAGTCCATGAGAAGTTCAAAGATAAAGGGTTCGTCGTCTTTGCCGTCTCTCTGGATCAGGGCGGGTTGGAAACCGTCAAGCAGTTTGCAAAGAAGCATGATATCCAGTTCCCGGTCGGGGTTGATCTGGAGAAAGAAGCCAGATGGAGATACAGGGTGAGAGGAACTCCGAACTCGTTTCTTATCGGGGCAGACGGCACTGTAATCTGTGCGGGCTCGGGTCCACGTCGGTGGGACAGCGAGCCGGGTCGCAGACTGATAGAGACATTGTTATCTTCTACCCCCTCGCCCTAGCGAGATCTTTAGGAGGCGTTGCGTAGGTTCTTGGCCACCGCCAAAACAGTATGAACTGACTGCTCACTGCTCACCATTTGCACCCTTCCCGTCAGGAGAAATCAGATGAAACGAAGAGACTTTCTGAGGTCTTCCGCCGGTCTACCCCTGATGGCATCGGTAGGGGCTTCTCCGGCGGAACTGCTGCAGCACGCACCGACGCCAGCACCCGGGATTCTGGAGCTGGGAGGCCAGAAGCAGCTTTTCCTCGATGACTGGCTGATCGAAGAAACGAGCCGTATTTCCCGCTTCATGTACCGTCCCCAAAAACACGCGGAGAATCCCATCATCGAAGCAGATCGACCCTGGGAGATGGGGATCCAGTCCGGATATTTCACGGGAGTTCAGATCTTCGGATAGGCCGTTGTATACGACGAAGAGGAGAACATCTTCAAGACCTGGTACCTTCCCAGGTTCCTTGAGGATGGAATGCAACCCTGGTGCTACGCAGTTTCCTTGGATGGGCACCACTGGGAGAAACCGAACCTGGGAATCTACGAGTTTCGGGGCTCCAAAGAGAACAACATCCTGGCGGACTATAGGGATCCGCACTATTTCAACGTGTTCAAGGATCCTCAGGACCCCGATCCGCAGCGTCGCTACAAGGCCCTGGGGGAACAGGAGGGGCCCATCCCCAACCTTACGGGCGGTGCGGCTGTGGCCTTTTCACCCGATGGGATCCACTGGAATCCCTGGTCCGGAAATCTGGTCGTTCATCACGGTCCCAATCTGGGAGATGCCCCAACTATCCTGGGCTGGGATCACCTGCCAAGAAGTACGTTCTCTATCCGCGGCCCGGACACCCACTAGCCTACGAGATAAGCGGAAACGGCGTCCATCGCCACATCCGAATCGTCGGGTATTCGGAGAGCGACGACTTCGTCAACTGGACTCCTACCCGCCTGATGTTGGCTCCCGATCGGGAGGACTGGGTGGACTACCAGTACATGTGCTTCACGGCAGTGATCACCGCGGGCATCTACGTAGGGTTGATGTGGATGCACGAGACCCACGAACAGGTGTGGGATATTTTCCTGATGACCAGCCGGGATGGCTTCAACTGGAGTTGGGTAGACCGGAAGCTCCCCTTTCTGGGTCGGGGAGAGGTCGGTACCTACGATGCTGGCTACATGTCCCCTTCGAGCCCCATTTTCCATGACGGAAAGATATGGATCTACTACGGCGCGTATAGCGGGGCTCACAGTTATCGAACCAGCAGGTTGGGGGACAAGAACACGCTTTCGATTGCTCTTGCCACGCTTCCCGAAGATCGTTGGGTCGGGCTCTTGGCAGGTCCCTTCCAAGGGACCATCCTGACCCGGCCTTTCACATTTACCGGCTCGAGACTGATGTTGGACATCGACGCCTCCTTGCCCGTGGAACCACCCAAGAGCTACCGCAACTACGACGAGTGCGAGGTTCGAGCGGCTCTGGTGGATCAGTCAGGAGGCGCTATCGAGGGATTCACCCTGGAGAAATCCCGGCCGCTGCTGGAGAGTGGGCGGCAGGAGATGCGCTGGGAGGGAAAAGAGGTGGCTGAGCTCGAAGGAGAGGGCATGATTACCCTCAGAACTTCCGTCGACAAAACACAGTGCGTGTCGAGATCTCAGACTCAGGCAAGGGCATCCCTGTGGAACGACTCGAGACTCTGTTTGATTTCAACCTGACAACTAGAGGCGCCAGGGTGGGGATGGACATTGACATGGTCAATGCCTACAAAATAGTAGTTCAAAACCATCGTGGAGAACTGACGGCGGAATCGAAAGTGGGCAGGGGTAGTATCTTCACGATTACATTGCCCACGGATTTCCAGGAAAACTCTTCACCGGCTCATTATCGAGTAGCACCTCCTTTGGAGTCTTGAGTTCGGTGTCCGGTCGTGCGCCGTGGCTCAGGAGACTCTGGGGCATCACCGGCGAGCTCGGCTGGGTTTTTCTTTTGTGCCAGGAGGGCGCCGAACATCACCAGGGCTCCTCCGACCCAGAGCAGGCAGGTCGGTTCTTCACCCAGAATGATCCAGGCCAGAATGATCCCGAGGACCGGCTGGGTCAGCCCGATGGCGGTGATACGGGAGGGGTAATAGTACTTGAACATGAGCAGACTCGCGAGGAATCCGAACCCCGCGATCAGGAGTCCCTGGTAGGCGAGGGAGCCCAGCAAGCCCCAGGCCCAGATCCAGGGTTCCGGTTCCAACATCTGACTGCCGATCGCGAAAATGACGCTGCCAAAGGCCGCCTGAAACACCAGCATCTTTGCTGGGTGGATTGTCGAAACCAATTTCGCGTTATAGACCTGCCTCGCCCCCAGAAGCACAGCTGAGATGACCGTCAACACGTCTCCCAGTATCAGATTTTCGCCGCCTGAATCTCGTAGGCCGTCGGCTGAAATGACAGCGATGCCCAGATAGGAGACCAGGATTCCCAGAAAGCGCGTTGGAGCGAAACGATCTCCGGGTATGAAGAAGTGGGAAAGGACGACGATCCAGATCGATGCCGTCATGAGAAGGACGGTTGCATGGCCCGCCGTGGTGTATTTGATTCCCAGATTCATGGTTATGATCTGGACCGAGAATAGGATCGAAAGAGAGATCAGAGGCGACCACTCCCTTTTGCGAATTCTCAGGTCCGCTCTGGTATAAATGGCCCAGCCCAGAATCACCAGGGAGCCCAGGATGAACCGCATCCAGCCCTGACGAAGAGCGGGAGCGTATTGAAGGCCAAACTTGATGGCGATGGCATTTCCACTCCAGAGGGTGGCGAGAAAAAAAAGAAAAAGCCCGGCCTTGAGATCGAGCGGTCGACGACTATCCACGGGATGGCTAGCAGGACCCGATTCACTTCTGGGCACCTGTTGGGAGGTGGGGCTTCTCAAAGTACCACTTGTCACGCAGTCAGCCTGGTTACGATGTGGACGGGTAGGAAGCCGGGGTTGGCCTACTCGGCCTGAGTCAGCTTTTGGCGATAGATCTCTTCTGCCTCCTCGAACTCCTGCAGTATCTGGCGCTCCTGATTCGGATGCTCGAAGAGCCCCTGTGTCAGCAAGCGATGGCGTAGGTCGTGAATCCACTTCAGCAGGTAACGGAGAGATTCCGGGTCCGCGAACGGTTTTCCCTCGATATCACAATAGACAGGGCCGGAGTGAGCGAAAAGGGTTGGGTTGTTCACCACTAGCTTGTGAGCACCCCCGGTAATCCGGGCCGCCACCCAGGCGCTGCGCTCTAGAAGGACCTTTCCCTTATAGCGGAGCTCGGTTTGGTTCTCTTCCAACTGTTTCGAGTAGGCGGACTTGCCATTGACGATGATCTCTAATCTTGACATCGGTACCTGGGAGTAGGCTTCCACTCTCACCTCAACGGTTTTGGGTGCGGAGAAACTCAACTCGCTCCCGGGCAGCTGGTCGTTGACTCGAAAAAACAGGAGCGGACCGTTGGTCACGAAGCTCCGTCCCGCCTTCAGTCCCGCCACCCAGGCTTCATAATCAAGGGGGCCGGGAGCGTGAACGTAGACACGATCACCCCCAACCACCATGTGTCGACGGATGTTGTTGAAGGTGTCGGTGCCGGCGGCAGGGGCCAACCTGAAACCTGAGTTCAGAAGATGATAGTAGAGGTTGGTCGATCCCTCCGTATTGGCGTAGCCGAGGATCTCCATTCCGTCGGTGGCACCCAGAGCTGCATCGATTGGAAGCGCCTTGGCACTTCCCATTTTCAGCCCGTCCTCCTTGAAGGTCTTGTAGGGGTGTACGTAGAACAAAGACGAGCCCTTCTGTCTGGCCTTCCTCGCCTGAATTGCGTTGGACGGGAAATCGAAGGGGTGAAGCGAATTGTCGAAGCCGTTGAACTGGGGTTCGATGAAATGCGTCAGATTGAGGGCGGCCATGTGGCCGTAGAGGCGAGTTCGCACCTCCTCGTTCCAGTAAAGGATGTGCCGAGACGTCGACAGGGGGTGAGGCGCACCGGTGAAATGTTTTCGGTCGTAGACAATATCTCCCTGGGAGTTGCAGACCAGTAGATTGGCCACGTTCAGGTCCTCTGCGTGGACCTGGAGTCTGATGTCCTCGGGATTGACCAGTTGATCGAGGGTCTTGTGGATGAGGTTGGGATGAATGTGGATGTCCCCGGAGTACCATCCCCGAGCCGAGGCATCGAATAGTCGCTGCAGCTGGAACTCCGCCAGGTTTTCGCTTTCAGCGGTCAGCTGGATACTTCGTTCCTCAGCCTTGTGCTCGAATCCGTGAACCACCAGGACTTTCGTCAACCCTGCAGGTAAAATCAGCGAACTGATGCCCTGGGTGTGAAAGTAATGGTGACCGCCGACCCAGCTGCTTCGAAGAAAGGCGCCGGAGGGCCCTCGTCCCAGATGGTCCGAGCCAGTGACATAGACTCGAGCTGGGACAAAGTCTCCTTCCGAATTCTTGACTCGAATCCGAAGCCATGCCGCCGGCTGCCAGCTTATGGGCAAGGTCAAAGTCGTTTGTCGCTCTCCTACCTGAAGTCGCACCAAGAGCTCGTCGCGATTGTCTCCCCAGACCGTCAGGTGTAGAGGGAGAACTTCGCCTGGCTCGAGAACGGCTTCTCTGACTACGAAGCTCGGACTCTGCGCCGCCGGCGTCAGCGAGACCTTCAGGGGCCGGCGCAAGCGATTCCGCAGCATCATCATCACCCGGTTTGCGAGCCCATTTGTGAAGAGAAGACTGGATGGCTGGGCGATGACAGATGGCTCTGGATCTAGCTCGACCCTGATAAGTTCAGGGGACTGGAGTTGCCAAAGGGCATCTGCCACCTGAGCGAGCAGCTCCGAGTCGGGTAGCGGCGCATGTCGTTGTTTGTAGGTCAGAGTGCGAATGGGTTGATAGGCCGCGAAGCAGGTTTTCCGATCCGTCTGGTCATTCAGGAGCAGGGCAGAGAAGAACTCGGCGAAATCCCGCAGAGGTACGCTCCGCGCCAAAAGGGGATCGATTTCGTCCTCGCTGAGGCCGTAGGGGTTTCTGATCCTTGCCTGTCCTGCCAATTCCGTCATCGCCAGAAGCAGGCTGAGGCAGAGTAGGAGTAGATTCGTCATCGGCCTGCACAATGTACTGCGCCCTTTCAGGGGTTGCAAACGGCTTGGTGAAGGGCAGGGGTTGGAGCAGGCTGGAACATCAGCAAGCCTGTGGCAGAGAAACGTGGCTTCGGCCTGGAGACCGCCGCCACGTCCCTCGACTGGAGCTGGCTTCTCGAATGATCCGGCGCTTCGTAGCTGGAGGTAGCGCTGAGGACTCTGCATCGCTTGGATCGGGCGTAGGGGTGGGTCTGTACGGCGTGCCTGATGTAGAATGTCTGCAAATCGAATCCATGAAACGAAGGGCTAGAGTGACTCTATGAGCTACACATTCCTTTTGCTGGTCAGTCTGGCGGCGAGCCTGATACCAGTGTGGGCGGGCTCGTCGCTCCCACCGGTTGATTTCAACCGACAGATCCGGCCCATTTTTTCGGATCACTGCTTCGCCTGCCATGGCCCTGACGAGAGGGTCCGAGAGGCGGGTCTTCGTCTTGACCTGAAAGAGGGATTGTTCGAAGAGCGGGGAAACTACCAGTTGGTGGTGCCAGGCGATTCTTCCCAGAGCCGCCTCTTCCAACGGATCAGCGCCGAACACGAAGCGGCCCTGATGCCTCCTGCTCGGTTTGATCGGAAGCTCTCTCAGGAGCAGGTCGACCTGATTCAACGCTGGATTGAAGAAGGCGCTCAGTGGCAGAATCATTGGGCCTTCGTTGCTCCCAAGAAATCGGCGATTCCCAGGGTCAGGAACCGCTCCTGGGTCAGGAACCCCATTGACAGTTTCATTCTAGCCAGATTGGAGAGAGAAGGACTGGAGCCCTCACCCGAAGCCGACCGTGTCACTTTGCTGCGAAGGATGACGCTGGATCTGACAGGCCTTCCGCCGGGCCTGGATGATATCCGAGTCTTCCTGAGCGATGATTCGCCCGATGCCTACGAAAGGGTGGTGGACAGACTGCTGGAATCTCCTCATTACGGAGAGCGCATGGCATTGGAATGGCTCGATGTTGGCCGCTATGCGGATACTCATGGCTACCACATCGACAGTCATCGCGACATGTGGTTGTGGCGGGACTGGGTCATCGACGCCTTTCAGCAGAATATGCCCTTCGATCGCTTCACCATCGAGCAGCTTGCTGGAGACCTCCTGCCCGCGGCGACTCACAAGCAGAAGATTGCCACCGGTTTCAACCGGAATCACATGATCAACTTCGAAGGTGGCGCCATCCCCGAGGAGTATCAGGTGGAGTACATGGTAGATCGTGTCAACACCACCTCTACGGTGTGGATGGGGCTTACCATGGGCTGCGCTCGATGCCACGACCACAAGTACGATCCCATCAGGCAGCGTGAGTTCTACCAGTTCTCGGCCTTTTTCAATACCATTCCGGAAAAGGGCCTGGATGGCAGGAAGGGGAACGCCGCGCCTTTTCTTCAAGTACCCTCACCGACCCAAACTAAGCTCCAGGAAAATCTGCAGCAGGCAATCCGCTCGATCGAGTCGACTATGCCAGAGGAGAAGGTAGCCGAATTGTTGGTGGAGTGGGAGAAGTCGGGGCTGTCCCGGATTCCTCCGGGTCCGACTCGGGAGTTACTAGCGCACTACGAGCTTGACCACCACACCGCCGACACCACCGGGTTTTATCGGCACGGCCGGGCCAGAGGAGAGGAACTGGAGTATCGCGAGGGCAAGGTAGGGTTGGCCGCCAAGTTCAACCAACGCAACTATGTGGATCTTGGTGATCTAGGAGACTTTGAGTCGACAGACGCTTTCTCGATCGCTCTCTGGGTGAATGTCAGCAGCGAGGACGACGGAGCTGTTGTCGCCCGGATGGATGATTCAAACGATGGCCTGCGCGGATACGAGCTTTTCCTGGGGGACTTCAAGTCCTTCGATGGGCCCAAGGGAAGCGGGCCATTGTTGATGGCTCATCTGGTTCACCAATGGCCTGGGAATGCCCTCAAGGTGCGCACTCTGCAGCCTGTTTCACTGAACTCCTGGCATCACCTTGCGATTGTCTACGACGGATCCGGTAAGGCGGCTGGCGTCAAACTCTACAAGGATGGCGTGCTGCAGGAAGTTGAGGCGGTTCACGACGGCCTCGAGGGTTCAATCAAGACTTCCGCACCGCTGCACCTGGGTCAGCGGCTGAACAAGAGCGGTTTCAACGGTCAGATGGACGAAGTACGAATCTACGGACGCGAGCTGGAGGCCGAGGAAATCCAGCGACTTGCGATCCATCAACCTGTCCGGGCTAATTTGAAGGTGCCATCGGAAGACCGGACCGAGAGTCAGCAGAAGGATCTGAGGAGTTTCTACCTTCTGAAAGAGGCTCCGCTTCAATACCGTGAGCTGTATACCAGGCTCCTCGCCCTGCGTGAGCAGGGAGCAGAGCTGGAGAAGGCCATCCCCACAACCATGGTCATGGAGGAAATGGCAGAACCCCGTGACACTGTGATTCTGGACCGGGGCGACTACCGGAATCGTGGTGAGAAGGTTCTGCCCGGCGTCCCGTCGGCGCTTCCGTCGCTTCCTCAGGATGTTCCCGCCAATCGCTTGGGTCTGGCGAAGTGGCTGGTTCACCCTGACCATCCTCTGACCGCGCGAGTAACCGTCAACCGCTACTGGCAGATGTACTTTGGAATCGGTTTCGTCAAGTCAGCAGAGAACTTTGGCTCTCAGGGGGATGCTCCAAGTCATCCACAGCTGTTGGACTGGCTTGCCACAGAGTTCCGCAACGGCTGGGATCTCAAGAGTCTGCAGAGGTTGATCGTGACGTCGGCCACTTACCGTCAATCCTCGCGTGTGACACCTCAGCTTCTGGACAGGGATCCCGAGAACCGCCTGCTCGCGCGGGCCTCCCGTTTTCGTTTGACCGCCGAGGCAGTCCGAGATAACGCCTTGGCAGCGAGTGGACTGCTGGACAGACAGATTGGGGGTCCTAGCGTCTTTCCCTATCAGCCCGGTGGTTTGTGGAAGGAGATGGCCTACGGACAAAAGTACACGGCTCAGTACTATCAGCAGAGCCAGGGACAGGATCTCTACCGTCGAACCATGTACACCTTCTGGAAGCGCACCATTCCGCCTCCCACACTGGTTGCCTTCGACGCGCCTGACCGCGAGACCTGTACCGTTCGTCGGGCCCGTACCAATACGCCGCTTCAAGCCTTGATCTTGATGAACGATCCTACCTATGTTGAGGCTGCCCGTGTCTTGGCGGAGCGCATTATCAAGGCAGCCGGACACACGGTGGATGAGCGGATAAGCCTGGCCTTTCGTCTGGCGACTGCGCGCCAGCCCACGCCGGCCGAAGTGGCGATTCTTCGTCGTATCCTGAAAGCTCAGCAGGCCGAAAACCAAAGCGATCCCGAATCGGCCGCGCTGCTGCTCCAGGTTGGAGAGTCCTCTTTTGACGAGAGCCTGGACCGGCGAGAGCTGGCCGCCTGGACCGCCGTGACCAGCAGCATTCTAAATCTGGATGAAACCATCACCCGAGAGTGAGGAATCATGGATGTAAGGAGCGCACTACAGTTGGGAATGACGAGGCGTCAGTTCTTTGCCAGAACCAGCACCGGAATCGGGGCCACCGCACTGGCCTCGCTTCTGAATCCCACCTTGTTCTCGGCATCCAGCGATGTCGGCAGCCCAGCAGGCGGACTGGCGGGCGTGCCCCACTTTGCACCCAAGGCAAAGCGCGTCATCTTCCTGTTCCAATCCGGGGCCCCGTCCCAGATCGACCTCCTCGACTATAAACCCAAGCTAGAAGCGCTTCGCGGGACCGAACTGCCCGACTCGATACGCCAGGGGCAGCGCATCACCGGAATGACCTCGGGTCAGAAGAGCCTGCCCGTGGTCTCCTCTCTTTTCAAGTTCGCCCAGCATGGACGCGCGGGAGCCTGGGTGAGCGAGTTGTTGCCGCACACGGCGAAAATCGTCGACGAGATCGCGATCGTGAAGACCCTGCACACCGAAGCCATCAATCACGATCCTGCGATCACCTTCTTCCAGACCGGCAGTCAGCAGCCTGGACGTCCCAGCATAGGCTCCTGGTCCAGCTATGGTCTGGGCAGCGAGAACCGCGACCTGCCCGCCTTCGTGGTTCTGGTTTCCAAAGGCGGACACAAGATCAACGCCCAGCCAATCTTTTCTCGTCTCTGGGGAAGTGGATTCCTGCCTTCAAACCATCAAGGAGTGAAGTTTCGGGGGGTGGGCGATCCTGTCCTGTATCTTTCCAATCCTCCTGGGGTCAGCGCGGGGAGCCGCCGTCGGATGTTGGACGGGATTACGGAGTTGAATCAGCTGCGGGCGGACGCCCTCGGAGACCCAGAGATCGAGACGCGCATAGCCCAGTATGAGATGGCTTACCGGATGCAGCTATCGGTTCCGGACCTGACCGACGTCTCGGACGAGCCCGAATCCATCTTCGAGCTGTATGGTAGCGATTCCAGAAAGCCGGGCACCTATGCCGCCAACTGCCTCCTGGCCCGGCGGTTGAGCGAGAAGGGTGTGCGCTTCGTGCAGCTCTTCCACCGCGGATGGGATCAGCACGATAAGCTTCCGGCTCACCTCAGGGGGCAGTGCGAGGATACCGACCAGTCCTCCGCGGCCCTGGTGATGGACCTGAAGCAGCGGGGACTGCTAGACGAAACGCTGGTGATCTGGGGAGGCGAGTTTGGGAGGACCGTCTACTGTCAAGGGCAGCTCAGTGAGGACAACTACGGTCGCGACCACCACCCACGCTGCTTCACCATGTGGATGGCGGGCGGCGGCATAAAGCCGGGGACGGTCTACGGAGAGACCGACGACTTCAGCTACAACATCGTGAAGGACCCGGTCCACGTCCACGACTTTCAGGCCACCCTCCTACACTGTATGGGAATCGACCATACCAAGCTGACCTTCAAGTTCCAGGGCCGACACTATCGCTTGACCGACATTCATGGGAAAGTGGTCGAGGCCCTGCTAGCGTAGCCTTGGCCTCCAGGCCAAAATATTTCGGCCGAGCCCAGCTCGACGGACGGCGGCCCGGAGACCGCAGCAACGTCCGAGTTTCAGCTCAGTCCCGCCCCCAGGAAGCCCTGGCCCCATTCAAGAAGGAAACTTGGAGTCCCGGCCGTGGCGGCGGTCTCCAGGCCGCCGTGTATCGAGCCAAAGGCTCGAAAGGAAGAATACTTCGGCCTGGAGACCGAACCCACGTCGACCCGCCGGAGCTAATTGAAGTTTCAGCTTAGTCCCGCCCCCGCTGCGCTGCCCCATTCGAGAACGAAACTTCCGGTTACTGGGAGATTGTGCGTCACTGCGTGGGGAAGAGTTGTCCGGCTCTCTCCTCGGAACCTGGGCCCATCTTGCTAACGGCTCAAGTCGTTCGCGGCTCTGACGGACTTGGCTTTGTCATACTGGTAGTTCACCCTCAGGTCGTGACAAGAGTCTGGGGAGTCTAGTCTTGGTGAAGTAGGTTGATGCTGTCGGCAAACAGGTTCCGTTCGACGCGCTGTCTGGGGACTAGAGACGTGCGACGTTCAGACGTGTGACGAATTCTTGAAGTTTCAGTTTAGGTATCCTCAAACAGAGCGAAGCCCATTGCCTGGGCCATCTCGATCTGTCGAATTTCGTAGCTGGCCAGTCGGACCTGTTGGCCCATTTTTCTCAGAAAATCCATCGAGGCCAAGTGGAGAGCATCGAGCGTCCGGACCCTACCGGGAAAGGGACCAAGAGCTCTTTCCAGAACGGGGGGTGATAGTTCCAGAAAGGCAAGTCTTGCCAGCAGAATTCTGGTTTGTTCCGAGTGCGAGCTGCTCAGACCGTGCCCATGTATCCGTGTCCACAACTCATTCTGCAGTAGACGACTCGAGACCAACGTCTGTTGCCAGATGGAGTCATGGGGGAGGCGATCTTCTGCCAGGAGGTGAGCCAGAGCCACCGAGGTGTCGAGATAGATTATTTCTCGCTTCGATCCTGAGCCAGTTCCTTGAGTAGACGTTCGATGGGCATGACCGGAAACCTAGGTGGAGGCTCTTCCTGGGTCGTCAGCGGAGGCGTTATCCACCCCTTCCTCACCGCTTCGGCGAGGCGTGAATCCGTCAGGACGGGACTTCGGCTAGGGCGTGGAGGAATCAGCTCGGCAACGACTCTGTCTCCCTCGGTCACCAGAATAGTCTCACCTGAGGCCGCTAGCCGAACGTACTCACTGATGTTTGTTCTTGAGTATCTTGAGACCTACAGCTCGCATGAAGAAAAGGTAGCTTCCAGGAGCTACCTTTGTCAAACTCCTAGCTCGATTTTTGGGCGGACAGAGACGTGCTGACAAAGTTAAGGGGCACGACATAACGCCGTCGAGAGCCCCAGATGCTCACTTGGTTGCCAGGGATTCGGAGTCAGAGAGAAGATTGATAGGTAAGACGAGCTTCTGCTAGTGTAGTGCTGGTTCAAGTACTAAATTTCATTAGGAGAGATCCCAGGATGGAATGCCTTCGATTGAGAGAATCAGGGCGTCCGGGCCGAAGCTTGATCCTTGGGGTCCTGGGTTTCTTTCTTTCTCTCTCGACAATCTGGGCCAAGGTCGAAGCACCCGCACAGCCTCAGATCCTTTCCGTTTTCCCCTTGGGTGGTCAGCCAGGCGCAGAGTTGCAGGCAACGCTTCGAGGCCACCTTTCTGGACGGGACCTATGCCCTTTGGTTCGATAACCAATTCCTTGCAGTCCGGATCCTCAATCTGAGAACGGAGCAGATCCCTGTTTCTCCAGCCGCGAAACCCGGCAGCAAAGATTCCTCGAAAAAACCGGTTCAAGTCCTGAAGCTGGCCTTTCAAATCCCAGATCACGCCCTCTTGGGAGCCCATGCTGTCAGAGTCCTCACTCCAGGGGGCATTTCAGACATTTGGAATCTCTGGGTTCACGCCAGGCCCTCTGTCATGGAGGGCGATGAGCCGCACGAAATGCCAAAGGAGGCAGTGGAACTGGGTGCCGATCCGCCGGTTGTTCACGGAACCATCAGCGCGAAAGGAGAGGTTGACTACTACTCTTTCGAAGCCTCCAAGGGCAAGACCCTTGGCTTCGAGGTCTTCTCCAGTCCCTCGATGGATCCCGCTCTCGCCCTTTTTCGGCTTATCGGGAGCTGGTTCAATCCTGATCGCGCCAAGCGACTGGCCTTCAACGACGAACCCATTGCCTATCCAGAGCTGAGCAAAGAAGCGATCCTGACTTATCGGTTCGAGACCAGTGGCAGATACCTTGTCCGGGTGAGCGGCTTTCTCGGCGAAGGAGGACTCGACCACCAGTACCTGCTCAGGACCATTCCAGTCACTTCTGGGGCCACCAGCTGGCGAAGCGGACGCGCCGCAACACAAGGTTCGGATCTGGACATGTGGGAAGAGCGAACCTGGACGCGGCTTCTGCGGAGGGATCGGATGAAGATTCTGCGCTCCCGCAGGGTTGCGCCTGAAGCTGCGCCGGACCCAGTCGATATTCCTGTGATAGATCTGGATGCTGAGCCGGCCGATACTTCCGCACGGCCTCGTCGAGTAGACCTTCCTTCACTGTTGATAGGAACCATCGATCCTCCTGGAGACATCGATCTTGTGAGCTTTTTCGCCGAGATTGGAGACAAGATCGCACTGGAGGTGGAGACTCCGAATCAAACCCTTCCCCTGTTCAATCCCTATCTCAGAATCTACGACGATCAAGGAGTAGAGGTGCTCACGAACGTCCACTCCACTCTCAACGGAAACAATGAGATCTCCAAGCAGATTCAGCCCAAGACGATCCATTCGTTTCCCCGGGCTGGAAGATTCACCTTGGAGATCCGGGACATTACCTCCACTTACGGCGATGCCTACAGAGTCCTGCTCCGCCCCCAGATACCCCATATGGGCCAGATTCATGTCGATGCGGGCCACCTCAACCTGGTAGCCGGCCGCGCCAGTAAGCTGAGTCTCACGACCGACCAGGAAGAAGGCTTCGAGGGCTACGTAATAATGACGGTCGAGGGACTCCCCGAGGGTGTGAAAGCCCACACTGCTACGGAAGTGGAGCCCGACCGTCCGCCTGCCATGAACCGGGGCAGGCAGGAACGGTACGTCTCGAAGAGTCGCAAGGCCACCTTCGTTTTCGTGGTGGAGGAGGATGCTCCTACCACTCGCACACCGGTGACGACGCGAATCCTGGCTCGGCCGGTCGGTGAGGGCCGGCTGGGAGCCGAGATCCCGGTGAAGGACCTGCTCATCATGGTGGTCAATCCCACCGAAGCTGTGCCCGAAAGCGGAATAAAGGTCGCTCGAACTCTTGAGTGAAGGGACGGTAATGAAGAGTCTGCAGTCGAAACTTCGCTTCGCCCTTCACCAACCCGACGCCCTATGCGACGCGGTTGGGAAGCGTCTATTCTGCAACACAGCCCTTCAAGGGTCGGGCTCCTCCTCTGGTTGAGTGTTCCCCTGGGGCAGGTTCGAGACGGCTCTGCTGCCCCTGCTCCAACTACTGGGGAGGCCTCAATGGCCGGTCTGATCTCGATACGGTTGGTGCCTGAATCTCCAACTGTTCGGGGCAAGGGTTCGACCCAGCAGTTCGCGGTGCTCGCCAGCTTCGCCGACGGAGAAGAGCGGGACCTCAGCTCCGATGCCCAATTCTTCTTGTCGAATACCAGGGTAGCGAAACTGTTGGGTAGCGGACGAATCCAGGGCGTCTCTGATGGTGAGACCAAACTCATAGCCAAACTAGGCGACCATCGGACTGAAACCGTCCTACGGGTCCGGGACTCGAGCTCTCCGCCTTCGTTCAGTTTCGAGCGCAGCATCGGCGGTATGCTCACCCGTCGCGGTTGCAATGGAAGGGAATGTCACGGCGGCCTGAAAGGAAAGGGTGGCCTCAAGCTCTCAGTCAACGCTGCACATCCGCGGCAGGACTACCGGTGGATCGTCAAGGGCGGAGTGTTTCAGGTCCTGACGGATGAGCCTGGCGAACCCATTGCTCCTCGCATCGACGCCGAGAATCCGGCCAAAAGCAGGCTGCTGCTGAAACCGACCATGGACCTGCCTCACGGAGGTGGGCTGCGGTTGGAGAAGGAGTCAGACGACTACAGAGCTATCTTGGAATGGATCCGTCGAGGGGCAGCTTTCGGAGACCCAGATGAGGCGACCCGGCACAAGGTGGTGGGACTCGAAGTCCTTCCCGAGGGCGCTCTATTGGAGAGGCGGCAAAGCCGGCAGCTGATCGTGACGGGCGTCTTCTCCGACGAGACTACCGAAGATCTCACACATCAGGTGTACTACGAGTCGAGCAGTCCCGGAGTGGCCACGGTTTCCTCCACCGGCCTGGTAGCTGCCCATGGCCCAGGCGAGACCACGATTCTCATCCGGGGTGTCGGTTATGAGACCCGTGTCGGCATCGGAGTGGTGGGGGCTCCGGTGGCCGACTATCCGAGCGTCGAGAAACGTAATTTCATTGATGAGAGAATCTTCGTTAAACTTCGCAGGTTCAACATCATTCCCTCACCGATCTCTGATGACGGGGAGTTCTTGCGGCGGGTCTGTCTCGACCTGACTGGAAGTCTTCCGCCGTCCAATCGCGTGCGAGCGTTTCTAGCCGATAGCGACCCCCAGAAACGGGAGAAACTCGTTGAAATCCTGCTCGGCTCCCCGGAATACGTGGGCTACTGGACCTTTCGTTTCGCGGATTTGTTTCGGGTCGCCGTATTTCCAGTGGGCATCAATCCCAAGTGGACTCAGGTATATTGGGAATGGATCAGGGACGCCATCGAGCGCAATCGTCCCTATGACACTTGGGTCCGGGAACGCATCGCAGCACAGGGTTACAGCGCTCCCTCCCGTCACTATCTCCCCTATCTGGTCATCCCACCTCCGCAGAATATGATGGGAGAACAGGTTCGGGTGTTCATGGGTCGACGCCTGGACTGTGCCCAGTGTCACGATCACCCCTACGAACCCTGGAGTCAGGACCAGTTCTGGGGATTGACGGCTTTCTTCGGTTCCATGTTCAAGCTGGGCGGAAACCCTGAATCGGTTATTTTTGACCATCCCGGAGGCAAGGAGGTCGCTGCAGACGTGCCCAGTCTGGTCGACATGCGGGTCCTCCACCCGAGGACAAAACAGGAAGTGCGACCTACGCTTCTCGATGGTAACGCGGTGCCGTACACCCCTGGAAGCTTTCCACGCAGGGAACTGGCCCGCTGGATGACCTCTCACGAATACTTTGCCGAAGCCTCTGTCAACCGCATTTGGAGCTACTTCTTCGGTCGTGGCATTGTCGATCCGGTGGATGACTTCGGGAGCAACCACCCGGCCACTCACCCAGCGCTTTTGAAGCAGCTGGCTCTGGACTTTTCTGAGAACGGATATGACCTACGACGGCTGTTTCGCCTGATCGTCAACTCGCGCGCCTATCAACTCTCCAGCGACGTGAATGACACCAACCGGGAGGACCGGCTCAACTTCTCGCATGCCCTGCCCCGAGCTCTCGACGCAGAGGTTTTGTTGGACGCAATCTGCGACCTCACCGGTGTCGCCGAGACCTTCAGTACTTCTCTTCCGGATTCAGATCAGGCTGGAGGGACTTCGCCCAGGGGGACCCGTGCGGTGCAGCTGAAGGAGACGGACATCTACCACTCGGCTTTTCTGGATCTCTACGGACGCCCGAATCGATTCTCGGTGCCGGAACGAGATGCCAAACCCAACCTGAGCCAGGCGCTGCACATGCTGGTGGGATCGACCTACAACGACAAGCTTTGGACCGAAGGCGCCAGGGTGCATGAAATGTACCGTTCTGGAGCTGGCAACCGGAGAATCATCGAAGAACTCTATCTGGCCGGATTGAGCCGCTTTCCCTTGCCGCAGGAGGTTGCTGACTTGGAGGGGTTGATCGAGCAAACTCCCAGCCGGGAGCAAGCGCTCCGCGATCTGCAGTGGGCCCTGGTCAGCTCCAGGGAGTTTGCGGAAAACCACTGAGATAAAACTTCAGACAGCGAGCTGACGGATTCACGGTCATTGCGAAAGGCCATGGAGCCTGAAGCGCAAGCGAGGGGTTGGGCAGCAGCACAAATGTCCCGGCTCGTCTGCTTGCCTTCGGTTCAAGGCTCGTTTGTCGGCGTATGCTGCCGCGGCCCAACCCCTTGCTTGCGCTTCAGGCTTTTATGGCTCGAGTAGTTTCTTTTAGGTACGATCCGCCTCCAGAGGGGCTCGACTGACGGGTGTACAAGGGATAAACTGGTAAGAGGTCCGCAAGACATCGCGTCCTGACCACTTCGAAAGGCTCATCCGTGCAGAAGAAAATCGGCTGTTTAAGTGCCACTGAAAGGGAATGGAACCGGCGTGATTTCGTTCGGGTCGGCTCACTCGGTTTCATGGGCATACATCTGAGCCAGTCCTTGAGATTGGAGGCCGGGCTGGCGGGCACCAACCCGAATAGCCCCAAGGCTACCTCCTGCATTCTGGTCTGGCTCGAAGGAGGTCCCAGTCAGGTCGACACCTGGGACCCCAAGGCCAATAGTTCCTTCCGGCCCATCTCCACCAATGTCGCCGGGATCCAGATCTCGGAGCTTCTGCCCCAGCTAGCCCAAAGAATGGATAAACTAGCCCTGGTGCGGTCCATCACGTCATTCGGAAACGATCATCCTCAGGCAGTCCACTACGCGGCCACCGGACATCGCCACAATCCAGCCATGCAGTTCCCCAGCTTTGGATCCATCGTGGGAAAGGAGCTGTCCCCAGCCAACAACATGCCTGCTTACGCCCTGGTGCCGCGTTGGGAGCGAAACCGGCAATATCAGGACTACTTCAAGTCAGCCTTCCTAGGTCCCGACTATGATCCCATGCTGCTCCCTGACCCTTCTCGAGACGATCTGAAGGTAGCCGACCTCAGCCTCCCCAAGACGTTGGCACCCGCTTCTGTGGAGAATCGCCGCTCGTTTTTGGCAGCGTTGGACAGGCTCTACCGACAGAAGGTGCAGAGTGTCGAACACGCCAAGATGGACGCTTTCGTGCAAAAGGCCTGGGAGATGATCCTGACGCCTGCTGTAAGAGATGCTTTCGACCTGTCAAAGGAGTCGGAGAAAACCAGGGAAGCCTACGGCCGCGACACGGTGGGCCAGAGCCTCCTGCTGGCGCGGCGTCTGGTGGAGTCGGGAACCCGCTTCGTGACCGCCGCAGGCTTTCGAGGCAACTCCTGGGACACCCATTCCAATAACGACGATGGACATCGCGATCGACTCACGCCCCCATTGGACCGGTCCTTATCGGCACTGATTGATGATCTGGTCGAGAGAGGCCTCTACGATTCGACGGTTCTACTGGTCATGGGCGAGTTCGGTCGCACACCCTATCACAACCCTGGCTTGGGTCGGGATCACTGGCCCCAGTGCTGGTCCCTGGCACTCGGGGGTGGCGGACTCCGGACCGGTGTGGTCGTCGGTGAAAGCGATGAGCGAGGTGCTCAGGTGGCCGATCGTCATGTCAGCCTGGGCGATGTGTTCGCCACAATCTACAAGGCCCTTGGGATCGACTGGTCCAAGGAATACATGACGCCCGTTGGTCGCCCCATCAAGATCGCCAACGCCATCGACGACGTCACTGGCGTACCCCTGGCAGAGCTGGTTTAGCAAACCTTCCTGACCGACCTGGAGCTTGACGTGGCCTTCGGTCTCCAGGCCGAAGAATCTTCTTGTGCCGAGCCGTTGGCTCGACCCACGGCGGCCTGGAGACCGAAGCCACACCCAAGAACCGACGTTGCTTTTCTCAAATGTGCTCAAATGTGGCCGGCACTGACGTCACGCTAACGGTGCTCTGGATTAGGGTAGTCGAAGCGGCAGCCCCGTCCCAAGCTGAGCGCTGGTTTCCATGTACCCGAATGCCTCCGGCGGCTTTGACCATGCGAGCCAGGTGTACCAAGTTCCATGTCATGAAAGTGGTGTTGCGGTTGGTGAAGTCGTTCTCGGGGCCTCCGGAGCCAGGGTCCAGATAGGAAGGCCCGGGGCCAGCTTCGCCCAGCCAAGCTGCGTCCGCCTGTGGTGGGATGACATAGCCGAGATGCTGTAACGAATACAGGATGTTCATTGAACAGTGCCTGGCGCCGTCTTCATTTCCGGTGATCAGGCCGCCGCCCACCCTGCCTTAATACGCATACTGCCCTTCGTCATTCAGGATATGTGAGTTGGCGTAGAGCCGCTCGATTACCTGAGTTGAGACCGAGGTCTTCTCTCCCAGCTAGATTGAAGAAGTGATCACCAATATGTGGGCTGCTTCGACCTTCTTAAAGATTTCAGGCCAATCGTCCTGATCCCAGCCGTGTTCGGTCATGTCGGGCCACACACCGGTAGCCAGGTTGTAGTCGACTGGCCGAAGCACCTCCACTGCGCCGCCGCTTTTCTCCGTGATCGCCTTCGAGATCTCAATGAGGCCGTGAGTATGCGAGAGCTCTGCGATTTCTTCAGGGTACAGTTCAAAAAAGAGCCTTGAGGTCTGAAAAGTCCCACTTGGTTTGCTGACACATTTGTTCTTGTTGCTGGTTGAGCGCCATAGAGTTTTCCTATTCGTTAGAGCGAGTGAATAAACTTGCGATCTGAGGGAGCTCGTTTACCATCCCTTGCGGAGTCCTTCGAGGACGATCCTCCGATGAATGGCAGGTTGAGCATCGAAATCGTGCATCACCTTCAGTTTATACAGATCGTTGAGAAGCTGATCGCGCTGGAGGTTCTTGCTGGGTTTGGCCTCGGGAGGGTATCTTCGAGCTGCTTCCCTTCTAGCCCGTTCTTCCGCCTGATGCAAAGCCTTGAAGATCTCTCGTCTGGTCGAGAGTAGCTCAGGAATCTCTGGAGTGTAGGGGATAGGCTTGGCTAGAGACTTATAGATATAACGCCTTCCGCCTGAAAAAAGATGGATTGCGAACCATTTCCCCTCTTCCTTTTCTAGCTGGAACACGTCATCACGCCTCGCCTTCGCCACCCGGCGGGCGCCGGTGGTGGGGGCGCTTCGAATGTTTACCACCTGGCTTGTGATTTGGACGTAACGGGTTGCCCCGTTGGCCATCTGGATGGAAGAGATTGCTATCAGGAAAAGGACGGCTGTCAGACCGAACATGATCACTCTGTCGGCAACTCGAACGCACACTACCCAATCCTCTGTGTGGTATCCGATTCGGCCGATCGATAAGCCGCAAAAATTACCTTCATCACATGAAGCGAGTCCTGAGTGGTGAGGGGGGCAGGAGCAAGTCCCAGCGCCGCATCTACCGACTCCTGGACCAGGACCTTGTAGAGGTTGGGGTCATCCTGGTAGGTGAACGACTGAATTCCGTGCGGGGATTTGGAATGGGTCGAGTACCACTTCAAGGGTTCGCCGGAAGGAAGGTCCAGGTGAAACCACCCTTTTGAGCCCCAGACGCGTATCTGGTTCTGATAGCCTCTGTCCAGGTAGTATCCGGCGTTGAGGGTACCTACCAGGCCTTTTTGACAGCGGAAGCTGACGACCGCTGCATCTTCAACTTCGATGGGCTGCCCCCCGACATTCTCGCAGATGGCAGAGACACGTACGATTTGATCGCCAATCAGATACTGCAGGGCGTCGAGATAGTGGATCCCGTGGAAGAGGAGTTTTCCACCCCCGGCCTTCTTTTTGAAGGAGAGCCAGGATTTCTGATACTCGGGTCGTGTCAGACGGGTTTGGTCCGCAATCCAATCCATGGTAGCTGAGTACGGTTTACCGATGAATCCGGCTTCGACCAGGGCGCGGGCCTTGCGAACCGCGAGACTAACTCGGGTTGCCATGGACAGCATCAGATGGACCCCGTGCGAGTCAGCCAGCCGAGCTAGAGATTCGAAGTCTTCCAGACGAACGCAGCTGGGTTTTTCAGTCAGGACGTGGCAGCCGCTCTGCAGGGTGTCTGAGATCACCGGGGGAGCGTGGTGGCCCTCTAGCGTTACCACTGCAAGCCGTGGCTGCTCTCGGCGAAGCAGTTCCTGGTGGTCCCGATAGGTTGTCACCAGACGTCCCTTCAGCAGCTGAGCTGCTTCCTCGAATGTCTTTCCGGACGGGTCGGATAGAACCACTCTGGCCACACCCTGGCATCGTGCCAGACCTTTTAGGTAGGAAGAGAGATGAGAGCCTGTGGTGGCTTCCGTGAGCACTCCGACGGTGAGAGTGCTCTTGGCCCGGAGCGCCCGTAGGGAGCCCGCGCCTAGAGTGGAGAGGCCTAGGAGTGCCTGCCGCCGGGACATTTGGTGTTTAAACATGGAAATAGGCTTCTTCAACGAGGTCAGCAGCGCCGCTAAGATTTGACATTGGAGCGGACCTCTATACGAAAGGCTTACTCGACCAGTGATCCCGGTATTCCCGAGTCAAGTACTTGTTCGCTTCGGCGTCATCAAGAAAACTCTCTGTTTCAGGATTGAAACGCAGCGTACGCTTGAGTCGTCCCGCAGTATTCCCGAGATGGCAGAGGGCGGTCGAGAGGTGTCCCACCTCGATGTCAGCCTTGGGTGTTTTCCGGGTGCGTATGCGGTCGACGAAGCTAGCGTAGTGAGGATTTATTTCTTTCCCGTCCGCCAGTGCATAGTGCATCAACCGGTCCTGCTCGTCGTAGATCTGATAGCCGTAGCGTCGGCTGTCGTCGAAGTAGCCGCAGACGGCCTTTCCTCCGGTTCCGTAGACCTCGACACCGTTCTGGCCTCCATTCATGCGGTAGGTGTTCCAGAGACGCTGCTCGTACATCAACGTCTTGTCCTTGTAGTTGAAGGTCAAGACCTGTGTGTCGGGGGTCTGCTGGTCGTCGTCGAAGTAGAGCTTGCGTCCCATTCCGGTAATCTCGTTCGGGTAGCCGACGCCCAGGACCCAGCGGGCAACGTCCATCCAGTGGATTCCATCGTTGCCCAGATCTCCGGCGCCATAGTGCCAGTGCCAGTTGACGGTGCCATGAAAGCGATTTCGGTTGAAGGGAAGTTGGGGAACGGGACCCGTCCAGAAGTCGTAGTTGATTCCGGATGGGACAGGCTCATCGGACTTGAACCCGATGTTGCGACGCATCTGACAGTTCCAGACCTTCACCATGTGCACCTCGCCGAGCTTTCCCGAGTGGACATAGTCGACGAATTCCTGAGTGTTGGGCCTGCTGCGTCCCTGGGTGCCGACCTGGACGATTCGGTTATGTTTTCTGGCTGCCTCGACCATCAGCCGACCTTCCCTGAGGTTGTGGGAGATGGGCTTCTCGACGTAGACGTCCTTGCCGGCTTGGCAGGCCAGGATGGTCGCGGGCGCATGCCAATGAAGCGGGGTCGCGACGACGATGCCGTCGATGTCTTTATCGTCCAGGACCCGTCGGATGTCCTCCTCCAGTTTGGGGCGTTTGCCTTGCCCTTCTTCGGCGATCTTCATCGCTGGTTCCACTACGTTCTGGTCGACGTCGCAGAGGTACTTCAGGTCCACATCCGCCATCTGGCCGAAGTATTGGATCAGGGGCTTGCCACGACCCCGGACACCCATAACGGCCAGCGTCACCTTGTTATTGGCCGATACGCTCGTCGAACGGGCACGCGTGGTCGCCGCACCGGCGGCCGCGCCTGCCAGGCTAGTTCTTAGAAAACCTCTTCTGTTCATTAGATGCCTCCCAGACAAAAACCAAAGCTTCAAACTGAAAGAAATTCGGGTAGGCTAAGTATGGATGATGGGAGGCTCTTGTGCAAACCCGGTTCGTAGATAAGAAGCCCTTTGGGAGGAGAGCGATGCAAGGCAGACACCTACTCATGCTGGTGATCGGATTCGGTTTCTGGTGCGGGCTCAGGGCCGACCGGATCCTGTTGGAGAACGGCGATCGCCTGACGGGGACCATCGCCCACTCTAATGTCGAGACAATGAATCTAAAGACCGAATTCCTGGGAGAAGTCCAGATCAAGTGGAAAGCCATCGAAGGGGTTACGGCTGAGCAGGTCCTCTACGTTGTGGACAAGAGCGGACAGGTCCTGTTGGGGACGGTTTCAACCTCGGGAGAGAGCTTCCAGGTAGAGACAGCCGAATCGGGTCTGGTCGCGATTCCCAGGGCGTCGGTTGAATTTCTTCGGTCGGAGGCCGCACAGGCAGCCTACAAGGCGGAGATCGAGCGGCTCCGCGATCCGAGTCTCCTGGATCTATGGAGAGGCAACTTGGATGGGGGGTTGAGCTTTGCCCAGGGAAACGCGGAAGCGACCAATTTTTCGAGCACGCTGAGAACCGAGCGCAAGACAACGAGGGACAAGATCTCGATCTACGCGACTTCTCTATTCGCTCGGGACAGTACCAGCGGCGCATCCGAAACGACCGCTAATGCCGTTCGCGGAGGCACCCAATACAATATCAATCTTACCGATCGCCTCTTTTCCTTCGGTTTCATCGACCTGGAATTCGACGAGTTCCAGGACCTCGATCTTAGAAACGTTCTGGGTGGGGGGCTGGGCTGGCGCCTTCGTGAAACCAAGCAAACCAGTTTTTCTCTTCTTTTTGGCGGATCCTTCAACCAGGAATTTTTTAGCGGCGACGTCACCCGCCGTGCCGGCGAGGTGGTGTTGGGCGAAGAGCTCTCCCACCAGTTGTTCGACGGAACTTTTCTTTCGGAGAAGCTCGTCTTCTACCCAAATATGAGCGAGATCGGCGAGTTTCGAATCCAGTTCGATACCTCGATTTCGACCGAAGTAGGAAAGGGATTCGCCTGGCACGCCACCTTCAGCGATCGCTTTCTGAGCAACCCCCTCCCGGATCTGGAGAAGAATGACATCCTGTTTTCAACGGGAGTCCGTTTCATTTTCGGTAAGGGATCTTAGCATTAGTGAGCAGTAGTGGAGTAAGCAGTAGAAGAATGATACCCCTTCAGCCGAGAGTCCGCTGGGCACTTATAGCTTGATCTTGAGGCCTGGGCGCGGGAGGAGAGTGCGGAAACCCAATGAGCCCGCGGGGGGAGCTAGTGGGCTCATGTGGAGAGGTAAGAGCGAATGATCATTCTCGTAGGATTAGGTCGGGCACCGAAAGAATGATCGGTGCGGTGTTTGAACTCAATCAACAGCTCCGGCCCCTCGCCGTAAGCCTCCCCATTGGAGCCACCCTGCTAAGCTGAAACTTCATTTGCTGATTGGAACGAAAAAAGCGTGTAACTCCTTGATTTTGAGTTGGCTAGGACTTTCTCCAAGCAGTTGTCTGAAAAACCGCGTGGCACGGCCTTCCAGGCCGTGATTGTGGAGCCTTCACGGGCAGGGATGCCCGTGCCACTATGGAGTGTTGAAGTTTCTTTCCTGTACGATCCGGCGGTCTGCAGCCGGTGGCGCTGCTAAGCTGAAACTTCAAGAATTCGTCGCACGTCTCTAGTCCCCGGACAGCGCGTCGAACGAGACCTGTTTGCCGACAGCATCAACCTACTTCACGAAGACTAGACTCCCCAGACTCTTGTCACGACCTGAGGGTGAACTACCAGTATGACAAGCCAAGTCCGTCAGAGCCGCGAACGACTTGAGCCGTTAGCAAGATGAGCCCAGGTTCCGAGGAGAGAGCCGGACAACTCTTCCCCACGCAGTGACGCACAATCTCCTAGTAACCAGAAGTTTCGTTCTCGAATGGGGCAGCACCGCTGGGGGTCACTGACCAGAAACTGGGAACTTCGGAGACTGTGATCGGCCCCAGGAAATTCAGAAGATGGGAGTCCGTCAAAGATAGAGTAGATGGGCGTTGGTGGAGCTAACGGTCCCGAGATCTCCCAATACCAGTTCCACGTCTTGAGGTGGATCCTTTGGCACTAAAAAGGTTGCGGTGAAGGCCTCCTGTTGTCCCGTCCTGATTTCACGGAGAATGAGCTCGGAGCCGCTATGGCGGCGACTCCCGGGCAGCTCCACACTCGATCCCAGCGTCAAGCCGCGGCAGCGGTCAAGGCCTACCGTTGGATCGCAGGTCTTCCGGATGACAACCGCGCCAACGAGGAACTAATCCTCAACATCCACCGGCTTGTCATTACCGGAGCCGACGACGACCACTGCCTACCGGGTCGGCTGAGAGGCTAGGATGAGAACGTAACTTTCGGCTCACCATCACATCACGGGGCGACGGGAGGAGAAGAATGCAGAACAGCCTTCACACGGTTCTGCACGCCCCTTGACGGTGAAATGCGGGGGCACGATCCTCTTGTTCGTGCACTGGCCGCCCACTATCACTTGGCGGCAATACATCCTTTTCTCGATGGAAACGGCCGTACCGCCCGAGCGATGGAGGCCTTCTTCCTTCAGCGCTGCGGCCTGCGGGATACGCTCTTCATCGCGATGTCGAACTACTACGAGGAGAAGAATCCATACCTGCAAGCCTTGGCGGATGTCAGGGCCAACGGCCACGACTTGACTCCTTTCCTCTCCTTTGGCCTGAAAGGGATAGAACTCCAGTGTCGGCGCCTTTTTGACGAGATCCGAGTTAACGTTTCCAGAGCCCTCTACCGCAACCTCATGTTTGATCTATTCAACCGCCTCAAGAGTGCCCGAAAGAGGGTGATTGCGGAACGACAGATCAAGATTCTAACGCTTCTCCTCGATCGGACCATGACGTTCGGCGAGCTCGTTGGCGCTGCAGAGGGGGACTTACCGTGACCTCAAAAACCCTGTCCGGGCTTTGGTTCGTGACATCAACGGTCTTAGTCAACTCCAGGCCATCTTCGTCGAGCGTGTGAGCGAGGACGAGTTCAAGATATCTGTGCGATTGGAATGGCCCACAGAGATCACCGAGACTGAGTTCTTCAGGCCGGGCAAAAAATTCCCAAAGCCAAGATGCATGGCTTTCTTGATCATTGATCTTGGCCGAAGCTTGCCGACGCTCAGCACAGCTGCAGAGCCGAACCAGAGAATGGAGCACGATTTCGTGTTCGCCAAGCCTCCGAGATATACCCTGATGGCGACAACTTAACTTTGGGTAGTCTCTGTTGCCGTTGCCGGGCCCTGGAAGGGCAAGCTCACGGTCTACGGGTTCTACGTTTTACCGTCTCATCGATATGGTTTCCAGTGGTTTCCAGATAAGCCCGCTTCCCGGGAGAAAGCCGCCGTTCGATTGCGATCAAATCGGACGCTGTCTGTAAGACTGGTGCCGACTATCACGCTTGATCACTGCTGGCTGTTCACTTCACCACTATCCACTCCACTACTGCTCACTCCACTACTGCTCACTGACTCAACTACTCCACTATTCAAAGAAGCTCATCCCTACGGAACTGCTGGATCAGATAATCACTGGCTCGCCAGGCTAGTGCCATGATGGTTTCAGTTGGATTCTGGCAGGTAGAGCTGGGCCAACTGCCGCCGTCGACTACGAACAGGTTCTTGACGTCGTGGGCCTGATTGTACTTGTTGAGGACGCTTTGCTTTGGGTCGTTTCCCATCCTCGTCGTTCCCATTTCGTGGATGATCTCGCCTGGGGAGCTGAGCGACTCGTCGGCGCTCAGGATCTCCGCTTTGGCTGTGTGCATCAACTCCATGAGCTGTTGGAAGGAATCCTGCAGCATGTCCCGATCGTTGTCGGTTCGCTGATAGTGGATGCGCAGCGTTGGAATCCCCCACGCGTCCACGACCTTCTTGTCGATCTCGACGAAGCTGTCGAAGGTCTGCAGGGGCTCGCCGCGGGCGTAGACCCTTACGATGGCTGGGTGCAGCTTCTTTATCTGCCGCTTGTAATTCGTCCCGAACCCATCGATCAGGTTGGCGTGGCCGGGGAAGATACTGCTTCCCCCTTTGACCATGATGGCGTAGCCCCGGATGAACTTTGGGTGGCGTTGTCCCAGATTCCGAAACCGTGGGATGTAGGAACCATTCGACTTGCCGTCATCATTGAGGATTTCAGAGTCCACTAGTTCAGGCAGAACTCCGGTCAATTGACCGGCCGTGAAATGATCTGTCAGGTAGTGTCCCAACACGCCGCTGCTGTTGGCCAGACCATTGGGATGGTTTCGGGAGACCGAGTTCAGCATGATGCGGGTCGATTCCAGGGTTCCTGCGGCGATAACGACTACCTTGGCAAATGCCTCTCTCTCCTCCTTGCTGTTTCGGTCCACGTAGGCAACACCCTTGGCTCGTCCTTCCTGGTCGACCAGGACCTCCCGGACAACGGCGTCTGTCTGAAGCGTGAGTTTCCCGGTGGCGGCAGCGTCCGGAATGGTCGCCGCGACGCTCGAAAAGAAAGCCCCGACGGCACATCCGGAAGAGCAACTGCCGCAATAGTGGCAGGCTGGACGCCCTCGATGGGGGCGGCTCAACTGGGCAGTTCGGAGGGCGGTCATGCGCCAGCCTTTCTTGCGAGCTGCTTTGCGCATCACGTGTTCGAAGCAATTGTAGGCGAACGGCGGGAGGAAGCGTCCATCGGGAATCTGGGGTAGACCTTCCTTGAATCCCTGAATGCCGACGTAATCTTCGACCTTGTCGTAGTAGGGGGACAGCTCCGCATAGGTCAGGGGCCAGTCGACTCCATATCCGTCGATCGAAGCTCCTTTGAAATCGAAGTCCGCCAATCGGAAAGACTGCCGTCCCCAATGTAGCGTCCGACCTCCCAGGATCCGGGAGCGGCCCGTCCATTTGTAGGGTTTTCCGGCCGCAGTCGAGTAGGGATGTTGGCTGGACTTCGTATAGTAGCCGTCGAAAGGGGTCTGCTCACGGGCTGCCAGCCAGCCCTCCTTGCGGATCACGCTGGGACTTCCGACCCCCCGAAAGGGAAAGTTGTAGGGCATGTGGTGTGTGAGGAAGTCCGAGCCGGAGATACTGGGCCCCGCCTCCAGAAGCAAGACTTCGAGGCCCTGTTCTGTCAACACCTTGGCTGCTATGCCCCCACTGGCACCACTTCCAATGACCATGACATCGTGTGATTTCATGTTATCTGTCCTTGCCAGGCTAGCCTGAATCCCCATGGTTGCCGGGGTGGGGACAGCCTTCCCATTCCAGCAGCACCTGTTTGCCCTTGTACTCGAGTTCTTCGTGGATCCCGACTCGAGAGGTGTAGTAGGCGAAAACGGTCCGACGTCGTAGGTCGAGAAAGAACCGTCGGCCGCGCTCCTCCTCAGGGCGAACCTGGCGGTCATCGGAAAGGCGAGTGAGGAGGGCGACCTGCTGGTCCTGAGACAGTCCCGAGAAAGGCTTGTCGTACTGGCTTTTACTGATTTGATCGATGGTGTTTAGTCCTTCGACGAAGGTACGCTGTTCTTCCTTCGTCTCCTCACTGAGAACCAGATCGATATGCTGGTTTACCAGGGCAGCCGAAGCGCCCGGTGTTTCGGTTTCCGGGATGATCAGTTCCGACAGTGTCTCAAGCAAACGATTCTGGGCGGAGGTAAAGAATCCGGGCTTCCAGCTCGGCTCAGCAGTTCCTGGAATCTTAGAAACCTGTGCAATCGCTCCCACATTCTGTAAAGAGGCCGCTTGGACCAGTGTCGGCGGGGCAAGGGCAATGGTCTTCAATATCTCACGGCGACGGATCTCTTTCGGCTTCATCGATCCTCCTTCTGCGCTCCCAATCAACTCTATCCTTGCCAACCCCAAGGTACAACGATAGCATCAGTTGTAACCAAAAAACTCGCGGTTTTCACGGGCCGGGGTGAGACCCACGAGATGTATGGCGACTTTTAAGGAGGTACAGCGATGGGGGAGACAACGCGACGGGAATGGATGCGGGGAAGCCTTGCTGCCGCCGGAGTGGCCAGCCTGAGTTCTCAGCTGTTCAGCCTGGCTCTTCCGCCCCTGGGAGAGGACGAGGCATCGGTGGCTTTTCTGGATCCCCAACCGGTGAATCCCGACAGGTCCATGGTGATCTGGGAGCAGTTGAAATCATGGATCACGCCCCAGAAAGATTTTTTCAGCGTGAAGCACTATGGAATTCCGGAAGTTGATTCGGAACAGTGGAGTCTGGGCATCAGCGGTCTGGTGTCCAAGCCGCGCTCCTTCACCCTCGAGGACCTGAAGGCGAGGCCCCGGCAAGAGTACGCCGCAACATTGGAGTGTTCCGGAAACGGTGCGTCCGAGCGCTTCATGGGGGCTATCGGGAACGCTGTCTGGGGAGGGACGCCCTTGGCTCCTCTGCTGCAGGAATGCGGTGTCCCGCCCGGCGGCATCGAGGTAGTCTTTTTCGGCTCGGACCAGGGGACCGAGAAGATACGCGGCAACGAGTACCAGCAGAACTTTGGCCGCAGCCTCTCGATCGAGGAGGCCAGGAAGAACGGGGTGCTGCTGGCATATGAGATGAATGGCAAGCCCCTGCTCCAGGCCCATGGTGCGCCCTTGAGGCTGATTGTGCCCGGCTGGTACGGGGTGGCCTGGGTGAAATGGCTGCAGCGAATCGAGCTTCACGACCGCCGCTTTCTGAGCCGCTTCATGGGGCGCGATTACGTGACCATTCGAGGGGAGCAGCAAGGAGAATCCATCATCTGGTACGAAACCTCGGTGGGCAAGTTGAATCTCAAGTCGATCGTCGCACGGGTGACTCGGAAGAGCGATGGCAGCGTCCGGGTCATGGGTGCAGTCTGGAACGACGGGACACCCCTGAAAGCCGTCCAGCTTCGGATCGACGATGGGTCTTGGCAGGACACTGAGTTGGGCCAGGGTCTGGATTTTCCTCACTGCTGGACCTTCTGGTCCTATGCCTGGAGGAATCCTGCTGCAGGTGAACATACTCTGGTGTCGCGGGCCGTGGACGTCCAGGGGCGAATGCAGCCGGCTATTGAGGATCCTGCCATCGCTCTGAAAAAGACCTACTGGGAGGCCAACCAACAAGTGCCTCGCCGGGTCAAACTCTAGCAGGCATTTTTGGTCGATTGATCTGGGGCCCTGCAAAGGAACACTCTTTGGCGCCACTTAGATGATTGGAATGAGAGCCCGCTTGACCGTCTTTGTGATGGCATTTGGGGGAGGCCTGGTCCACCCAGCTGCACCTGAGACTGAGCCCCCGGTTGTGGTCACAACCTTCAAAGAAACGCATTTTGCACTGTTGGCCGACGGCCGACTGATGGCCTCCTGCGTTGCTAGGACGTCGGAGGCCTACGAAGCCACCGCACGTTTTTCCACGGATGGGGGCCGGACCTGGGCCGAGCTCCGATCGTTCCTTCACCTTTATGAAGACCAGGGTGTTTAGACCGGTGGAGAGATACTCCAGACCCGGGACGGAGATTTTCACGTTTTCCTCCAGAATGACGCCAATACGATTAGCCAAGGGGCACGCCTCCGCCGGGATATCTGGCACGTTCGGTCCAAAGATGGGTATTTTGGGGAGCCCAAGCGGATCTGGGAAGGTAATTCACTTCCACTTTACACGGCGAGCCAGCTGAAGAGCGGCCGCATTCTCCTGCCTTTCTCCCATGCGACAAAACGCAACTGGGCCAACCGCGGAGAGGGCACGGACGCCTTCACTTTCTTGGGTCGTTTCAGCTCAACGGTTCTCTACTCGGATGACGGCGGCAATACATGGCTGCAGTCTTCCGCCGAGTTAAAGGCCCCGGCGCCCGACTGGCATGGGTTGTTTGGAGCCGTGGAGCCCGTTGTTCTGGAGTTGTCAGATGGCCGGGTCTGGATGCTTTTTCGAACGCAGATAGGACGGCTGTACGAGTCCTTTTCAGAAGATGGAATCAACTGGTCTCCTGCCCGGGCTACCCGTCTTCTCTCCTCAGATTCTCCCCTAGGGCTGGTTCGTCTCGACGAAAAGAAAATCGCGCTCTTCTGGAACTCCTGCCGCCAGTTTCCCAATGCTTATGGAGGTCAGCACGTTCTCCACGCTGCCATTTCGGAAGACGAAGGGGGGAGCTGCCGGGGTATGCGGGAGGCCTTCCGAGATCCCCTCGGCGCCCAGGCCGATTCGGTCTCAGGCGCCCGCGGTGCAGGATCTCCCTTCCCCGTAGTTACTCCTGAAGGTAAGGTGTTTATCGCGTTGGGACATGGGGCAAGTGGAGTCTCCGGAGTGCTCCTCGATCCTGCCTGGCTCTACGAAACCCGTTAAGAGGACAGTTTTGGGGACGGACTCGACCAATGGTCCGTCTTCGGGACGAAGGGAGTAGGCCTTGCGGCTCATCCAGAAAAGGAGAACATCAGAGTCCTTCAGATCAGGAAGCCCGATGCCGCCTGGCCAGCAGCAGCAGTAAGGAACTTTCCTTTGGGAGAGGCAGGTCGCCTCAGCCTTAGATTCTCCCTGATGCCCGGAGCTAAGGCGTTCATGGTGGCCCTGACTGACCACTTTTCGGTCCCCTTCGACGAGCAAGATCGATTTCACAGTCTCTACAATCTTTTCATCGGAGCAGACCACAAACTGGCAGGACTCCACCGATTGGAGCCGAAGCGCTGGTACACACTTGTCTTGGATTTAGATTGCAGTCGTCGCGAATGTCGGGTGCTACTCGATGGACGACAGATCACGGTTCTTCTACTCCTGAAAGAAATTCTCGGTGTCAACTACCTTCGACTGCGATTCATAGAGGCGGGATCCGACCCATCGGGCATCCTGGTGGAGTCCGTGAAGCTTGATGTTTCAAAAAGCTGGCCCTTAGGCCCAGCCTTAGCCCGCATTTCTCGTCGCTGGTCTACTGCATCGCCGCAAACATCCGTCCTGGCTGCGTTACGCTCTGTCGGCCTCCTCGACATACTGCACGAGTACGACTGCGGGGCTCACCACGAGTGGTCTCGGTCGCGAGCCTTGCCAGGACGGCCCTTGCGGCTTCTCGCTACGACAAGCGATGAGAAATGCGGGTTAGTCCACCGAGAGTACGAGATAGGCGTCTGCCCTGGGCCAGCTCGAACTCTCGCTCACCGGTCATCTCTCCCTGGTTTGAGAAGACTTCGACCTTCACGGTTGCGCTGGCACTCGTGGGATTGAAAAAAAGCCGCACCGGTGAAAAACTGTCCAGGCAAGACTGCGACCTGACTGTAGACCGCTCGAACAAATAGCTCTGCCTGGAGGCTCAGGGCCGCCGGTTACTCACCTGGCGGGCCCCCAAAAACGACGTCGCCCACGACTCCTGCCCCATTCGCCCTGACCCGCAGGGAGCCAACTCCCTCGAATCGGTCTTCTCCCTGAAGTGTTCCCCCGACCGCTCCGTTTGAACCGGAGGAGGTGGAAGAGAAGATCTCGGCAGCATCGCCCTGAAAGACTCCCCCGGGCCGCATCGTGATTTCGGCCGGGTCAGCCAGATTGTTTCCGTCATCACCGACGGATGTCATAGTCACGGTTCGCAGGGAACTGGACAGGTTGATCAGGTTGATACTGGTATAGAGGTCCGAAGCTTGGCTAGCCAGTTGAGCGGAGAAGAGTTCAATTTTCTCCTCACTTGAACCCTGGAGTTCCAAGCCCTGAGAATCCTGTTGGAATCCGGCATTCAGGCCGAAGATAGTGCTGTCATTGACGAGGCTAACCAGTTCAAAGCCGATCGCTCCTACCCCCTCTATGACATCAACTTCAACATAGCCACTGGACACCTCGACATCACCAAAGATATCGGAAATGGATTCCAGGATCCGACCCTTGCCGGGAACTGTTCGGTTCTGAGTAGACGTGAGGGGACTCGATCTGGCACCTGAAGCCATCATCTGGTCCATCCCTCCGAGTTTGAAAGTCAGATCGATGGACTCTTCATTCGGATTGGCAACGCTAAGAATTGTCGAAGCCGGGCGCCCCCGAAAAGCGGTTGTACCTTCGAAGACGCGCGTAAAAACGAGCCGGCGTCCCTGCTCGGTGAAGGCCACGACTCCATCCAGCTAAGTCGAGGAGACTTCGCCAAACTGGTAGAAACTGGCAATCAGGGGACTGTCGCTATTGAGCTCGATCCAACCCTCCGAGGTATCGGAGGAAGCGATGCCAAAGAGTTCCCTGGCCAGCTTCGCTACTTGACGATGTCGGGTGAGTCGTTCTTGGGAGGGATTGGTGGGCAATAGGCTCAATACCCCATCCGGGTCAAGAGCGCGAAACGTCAAATCCGTGGGAATCGCCGAGTAATTCGAGACTGCGATCCCGGTGAAACCGGTGGAGTCGGTCAGGTAGAACGGAAAATAAAGGGTGGTCGAATCGTCAGACTGTGCTCCGTTGGTGTCGGTCTCGAGGGCTGCAGTTCGCTCCAACGTCTGGGCAATCCCTAAGCTCACCCAGAGCAAAACCATGAAGATTGCCAAGCTCGAAAGCTCACAGACTCCGAGTCTCCTGAGATTCATCGCCGACCCCTTGGGTTGTTTAGAAGACAATCTGAACAAGTTCGGGACTGCTTCACGGTCTTTCCCAACGGTTCCTATGGGGCTGGACACGGCTTATCGATCGTACAATTATCCGCAGTCACACCAGAGATGCTATGCATTTGGTATACCATACACGTATCGACGCTCCAACCAATCGATGCCCGCATTGTAGCCGTCCGCTTGGGCAAACACGGTCACCTCATTTGGTGAGGAAGCTCTAAGCTGAGACTTGAAGAATTCGTCGCACGTCCCTTGTCTGTGAAAACCGTGGCACGGCCTTTCCAGGCCGTGATTGTGGAGCCTCTAGCTCCACGGGCCGGCCATCACGGGCAGGGATGCCCGTGCCACTACGGGATGTTGACGTTTCTTCCTGAATGATCCAGCGCAGCCGGGCGGGAGTAACCTGGCAACTCGACCCTTCAGACTATGGCGAGTGTGCTCGAATCTCCCAGTGAAGAGCGCTCTGGGGTTTCCAGAACGATAATCCGTTGCCAGATTCGATGTCGATCACCGTCATCGTATTGACGCTGCGATAGAACACTGGTAACCCCTATCACGACTGCAGGATCTAATTCGTCGGCTGAGCCGGGAGGTCCCTTATGGAGTGCTGGTGGCAGCGCAGTCTTAGCACGGGGTTGCAATGCTTAGAAGATGAGCTAGGATCAAACTATGGCAAAGAAAATGGTGGTGTATGGAGCGGGTGCCATCGGGGGCCAGGTTGGCGCGCGAATGGCTGCAGCCGGACACGATGTAACCCTCGTTGAGCCCTGGGAATCTCAGTTCGATGCTATCCAAAATCAGGGCCTGACGATCGAAGACGAGGAGGGGCCGCGTAGCCATCGGCCTCCTGTAATCCGACCTTCGGAACTGGAAGACCTCGATCGGTCGATCGATATCCTGTTCCTGGCGGTCAAATCATATGACTCGCAGCGAGTTCTCCAAACGGTAGAGCCCTACCTCAGTCCCGACTCCTGGGGTGTGAGCATGCAAAATAGTATCAACGAGGAATTCCTCGCCGAGATCTTCGGTCCTGAGAGGGTGCTGGGCGGTGTCATCCTCATCAATGCCGTGCTGGAGACTCCAGGGCACATACTGGGCTCCAGTTCGTCGGTGTCCCGATCGGTTGATCCCTCTGCCCCGGGCGTTCTGGTGGGGGAGTATGCGGGTCCCATAACCGAGAAGGCCCCTGAAGTGGCAGGCTATCTGGATAGCGTCTGGCCCTCCCAGCCTACCGGTGACCTGATGAAGATGCGGTGGACGAAGCTTGCCACCAGTGCCATGGTCAACTCAGTTTCGGGAATCACCGGCCTCAGGTCGGCGGCTCTTCTTGCCAATCCTGAGGCGCGAAGCCTCATGATACGGATCGCGGCTGAGGTGGTCCGGGTCGCCAGGGCTCAGGGGCACGGCATTGAGCGAGTGCTGGGAGCCTGTACTCCGGAGCAGGTGTTGGAGTCCGCCGAAGGACGATCCGATTCGATGGACAGACAACTCGCGGAGATGGCAGGGAACGTGAGCCCAACGGCCGTCACCTCGCTGCTTCAGGATCTGTGGCGAGGACGTAGGACCGAGGCCGAGCACTTCAACGGTCTGGTCGTCCGCAAGGGGCGAGAAAAGAAAATAGAAACCCCGGTGAACGAAGCAGTTCTAAACAGGTTGAGTGCGATTGAGGAGGGCTCGGTCAAACCCGGTCTGGAAGTTCTGGGTATCTTGGGTGAACCGCACACCAGCCCGAAGTAGAGCTGCCGGACCGCCTACCTTCGTCGCCCTGAAGCTTTTCGAACGCGCCCGGCGGCTGCCGAATAGCCGGCATTCTGATAGGCCTCGATCGATTCCGCGTATTTCTTCTGTTTCTCGTAGGCGAATCCGAGCTGATGCCAGACAGGCTTGAGAGCCTCCTTGAGTACCTTCTCCGCTTCGCTGTGCTGACCGCTACCGTTGTAGGCGCGACCTAGAGCAACCTTGACGCTGAGGTCGTTGGGATTGAGGTCATAGGTCTTTCCCAAGTGGTGGAGCGCTTCCTCTTTGCGCTTTGCCATTCCCAGAGACAACCCCAGCATATAGTGTCCTCTCCAGCCGTCGGGATTCTGTTTGACGATTGCCTGAAACTGACGCGCCGCTGCTTGAAACTTCTTGGAAGTGAAGGCCGCTACCCCTTCGTCCCACCCAGCCAGGGCGGGGGCAGTATGGCCGATAGCGAGAACCAGAATCACGACCAGTGTGAACGGTTTGGCTGAGCTCATTTCCCCTCCTCGTTTGAAAGCTGCTGAGCCATCAGCGTGCGATTTAGTCGCAGCTGCGGTTCGGGATCCATCCGTTGGCCAAGGATGGATTATTGGGAGTTTAGTCGGCACCGGGCGAGGGGGAAAATCGGCGCGGGTGCACGACAGGAAAGTGACAAGCTGAGTGCTCAAGAGTTTCTCCTGAGCTGAGGAACCGTTAAACTCCAGTCTGGCTAAGGATTTCCAGGCAGTGGTCGTCGGGACAGTGGAACGCCTAGGGTGTTGCATCTTACGGTTGTTATATCTGTAAGGAGGAACATCAGGTCGCAATCCTACCCAGATACAGTGCCCCAGGACATTCTAGAGTCGGCCACCCCCGGCCCCTGCCCCGGAGCTCGGTCTCCGAGCGCTACATCAAGAGCAGCAAACCAAGATGCCCTTGCGGAGAAGACCCACAGGCCACCAGGCTGACACGTGTGTCAGGGTCTCTAGAGCCTGGCCTTTCCAGGAGGGCGCTTTAGCGTCCTGGCCGAAGCGTAACAGACCGGTCCTTCCAGAGCCGGGTCGTCGGGCCAAGGTCTCTGTCGAGCCCGCTTTAGTGGGCTTCTCGAATGAAGGCTTTAGCCATGATCCGGTCCGGTGCTACCAGGACTGATGCGTTCGAGTCGATCCAAGGTCCCAGCACGGCGATGGTGCTCTTTCTGGCGCCGGATATAGTCCACAACAAACGGCCAATCCTTCTTGCCGAAGGAAACGGCGCCGTATCCGCGTTGCCAGGCAAACGGAATTCGGCGCCTCAGATGACGATTCAAGTAGTGAGCACTCGAACCCTTCAACTCTCCGATCCAGTCGCTAAGCTTCAAGCTGGGGCCAATTCTCACGGCTAAGGGGAGGTGGTCGTCAATTCCTCCCACCTCGTAAATGAAGGCTTCCGGTGTCTCAGCTATACGAGCACGCAGGAATCCGTGAACGCGATCTTCAACGGATCCTCGCAGGACTGCACAGTGGGATCTGGTGTGCCAGGTCAGTCGATCCCCCACTGCGCTGCCCCATTCGAGAAAGAAACTTGGATTGCCTCTGCCATGATCATCGCTAGCAGCGCTGACAGAGCCATGACCGTGGGGGAGTGGGATCCTGTGCTTCAACAAAGCGCCTGGGGGTATGGTCCCTGTCGGACCCCGCTCCCTGACAGTCACGGCTCTGTCAACTGCCGAAGGTTGCTTCGCTTCCGCGTGTTTGAAGTTTCAGCTTAGATCCAGGCAGATAGATCTCACAGAAGGCATTCGATGGCATATCGGCTCTAAAAACGGGCTCGTAAGCTGATATAACGACGCCGACCTGAAATCGACGGAGCCGTTTAGAACCTACTTCGCGCTTTCGAGCTGGAGAACAGGGCCGGATCATGGCTAAAGCCTTCACTTGAGAAGCCCGCTAAAGCGGGCTCGACAATGACCTCTACCCGGCCCTGGAAGGACCGGTCTATTACGCTTCGCTCCAGGACGCTAAAGCGCCCTCCTGGAAAGATCAAACTCAAGAACTCTCGGAAGCGAGCTGGGCTAGCGGGGGGTAGGAAGGGCCAGGGGGATGCTAGCGTGAGCTCTCACGGCTACTCTAGCCCCAAAATAAGCACAATTTCGAAAACAGGACCGTTTCCCGGCTCCTAGGAGTCATTTTGGAGGCCCGCATTCGAAGTTTTTGCACCAAGCCACTCAGAACTCGGCTCGGCTGTTGCGGTACTGCCCGCCGATCGCTTATGAGGAGCTATTCTACCCCCTCTGTCGACGTTTTTAGACACACCTCACCCCAGCTCTCGCGGCCCTTGG
>Ga0310121_10000408_pt1 | contig 47189 bp, 35 predicted proteins | sample CB27_Tmax_986_MG_FD_203504 | JGI IMG/M metagenome (GOLD analysis project Ga0310121, IMG submission 203504) | Marine microbial communities from Western Arctic Ocean, Canada - CB27_Tmax_986 | ecosystem: Environmental > Aquatic > Marine > Oceanic | place: Canada: Western Arctic Ocean | collected... | reverse complement strand
TTCCGTTAGAAAAAGTAGACAACCTGCTTAGTTCAAAGATTTATGATATTCGTGTAGACGACTCTTCTGATCCGTTGTCAGACCTAGATAGATTAATGCGTATTCAAAAAGCATACATTTTTGCCAATGAAGGAGACGTGTTGGCTGCTGAAGGAAAATTGCAAGAAGCGCTTGATGCTTACAACAAGGCGTCAGAGCTGTATCCGGAAAATGTTGAACTCTTATTTTGGGGAGCAGTGATTCTTTGTACAGATGATAAGTTTGATATTGCAAAACCTATGTTTGAGAAAATTTTCAAGGTTGATTCAGATTTAAGGGAAATGGTTCCTCGACTTGAAAACCACCCAATGTTTCCATTGAGCGAAGAGATGGTTAAAAAAATCTTAGACATTAAGTTTTTTAATATAAAAACCCAGGATACTACGCAAAAAAAAGTAAACAACAAAAGCTTAAGAGAAATATCGAACAACTTTAAACAGGTTTCAGGTATTGGCTATACAGACATGACCAATGCAGATATTAGGAGCTTAAAAAATCACCACATTTATAAAGACCTAGACTATGACGATGCATGGACATATCCAGAAGAAGAAGGTTATATAGAATATATTAATCGCATAGGTTCTGTGAAAAATCCTTTTAAAAAAGGCGAGCCTATGAATGCAGACATACAAGGATATGCCTTGAATAAAAAAGGCGAAAGATATACTCTTCCGTTTCAAGATTTAGATACAGGAATAACAACAAATGAATATAGAATGGCGTTTCCTGCTGATTATTTAAAAAGTCTAGGAATGACCGATAGCGACTTATCTCGCATGATAGAAAAACCTTATGAGTTTCTTAAATATTTACAAGTGAATAATACATCACACAACAAAGGATATTACAAATGAACAATAAACCACATAACAAGGGTTTAAGGTGGGGTCCGTTTGTAGCAAGAATTCCGTTTATACACATTAGGTTTAGAGCAGCAGAATTTTTTCAAGGAATGGTTATCTCTGGCGCAACAGCTTTTGCCGGCATTCCTATTGTAATGGGGATGGGGTTAACTTTTGAAGAGGGCGTTGCCGTCTCTTTGGTAGCCGGAACGTTGATTGCTGCCGGCCCTATTCTGTTCGGGGTTCCGTTTGCGCCCGGATGGGTTACACCAGCCTACCCAATAGTTATAGGCGTATTTGCAACAATGGGATACTATTCACCGGTTGGAGCAGAATATCAGATTGAAACCTTCCAGTTTATGGCTGCTTTATCTATAGAATTCACCTTGCTGGTTGCTTTCTTAGGAATCACGGGCCTAAGCAGCAAAATTGTTAATAACATTCCCAACACATTAAAATCAGGCATTATTCTAGGAGCTGCAGTAGCAGCATTTTACCAAGTATTTTTTAAAGAATTTGATTCCAAATATATGGAACAACCCGTAGCCATGACCATTGCTTTGGCGATATGTATACTTACTACTTTTTCACAACCATTTAAACGCTTAGCAGCATCAAATAAAATTTTTCAAAAAATAAGCTCACTAGGCCTACTTCCAGGCTTTTTAATAGCAGCAACGGTTGCTTATGTTATAGGTGAGGCCACATTAAATATTACTTGGGGCTTTAAATTTCCAGACGTTGTTACGCTGTTTGAAAGAACTTCTCCTTTCTCAATTGGGTTTCCACCATTAAACATGTATATAGACGCTTTGCCCCTAGTAATCATTGGGTACATCCTTCTTTTTGGGGATATTATTACAGGAAAAGCAATTTTAAAGGATGCCGAAAAAGAAAGACCAGATGAACCGCTAGATGTTGATGTTAATAAAGTTCATTTATCAATAGCGATTAGAAATTTTCTCGGGTTAATTGCTAACCCAAATTTCCCAACTCAAGGAGCCTTGTGGACCGGTGTTCACGTCGTAGTTGCTGAAAGATGGAGGAAGGGCCCCAAAGAGATGCCTTCAATATTTGATGGGCTGGGATCTTATTATTTGATGGCGATCCCGTTCTTGTATGTAACATTGCCTTTTGTAACCCTTATGCAACCCCTGATGAACATAGCCTTAAATCTAACATTGGTACTAACTGGGTTTGCGTGCGCCTATGTAGCACTTGCTATTCCTAAAACAAATGCTGAAATGGCTTCAGCGCTTCTGATAGGTCTTCTTGTGGCTTTTTCAGGAGAATATGTTTGGGTTGCTTTGTTGGTTGGTATATTGCTCAGCGTTTTTGTGGTTGGGCTCAATAAAAAAGAATGAAACCATCAATCACTCGTCGAAATTTTATTAAAACGACCGCAATGGTTGGGCTTGCTGCGTCTATAGCGCCAACGTCTCTGCTTGGTAGCTCTTCTCAAAGATTACAAATAGGGATAATTGGTACAGGGTTTCGTGGTCAATGGGTTTCACAGCTTTTGTTGAATCGTCCCGATGTGGATGTCCCAGTAATATGTGATATTGATGATATCATGATTGAAATGGTTTTAAAAGTGTTTGAAAAGGCGAACCGTCCTGCGCCAAAAATATATAAAGACGGACCAGAAGATTTTCGCAACATGGTTGCAAACGAAGACTTAGATGGGGTATATATTGCCACTCCATGGGAATGGCATCACCCTATGGCTGTTGCTGCAATGAAAAATAACATGCATGTAGGAACAGAGGTTCCAGCGGCTATTACCGTTAAAGAGTGTTGGGACCTGGTTAATATATCTGAGAAAACTGGCAAACTATGCATGATTATGGAAAACGTAAATTATCGAAGAGACGTTATGGCGGTTCTTAACATGGTTCGCCAAGGGTTGTTTGGTGAGCTGCTTCACTGTCAAGGTGGATATCAACATGATTTACGTCATGTTAAATTCAATGATGGCGTTGGAGCTTATGGCGGCGGTGTAGAGTTTGGTGATAAAGGTTTTTCAGAGGCGCGATGGAGAACACAACACTCTGTAAACCGAAATGCTGACCTTTATCCTACCCACGGACTAGGACCTGTGAGTACTATGTTAGATATTAATCGTGGCAATAGAATGCTTTCGCTCACATCTACCGCAACACAATCCCGCGGGCTTCATAAATATATTGTAGACCTTGGGGGAGAAGATCATCCCAATACAAAAGTAGATTTTAAATTAGGTGATATAGTTACAACAGTAATTAAGTGTGCCAAAGGACAAACAATTGTACTAAGTCATGATACAAATTCGCCCAGACCTTATTCTTTGAATTTTCGTGTTCAAGGTACTCAGGGGCTGTGGATGAAAGACAACCGCTCTATTTATATAGAGGGGTTAAGCCCGAGCGAACATCAATGGGAATCAGATGAAGCGTATTTAAAAAAATATGATCACCCTTTGTGGAAAAAGTTTGAAGACCAAGCTGCCGGTTCAGGTCATGGAGGCATGGATTTTTTTATTGTCCATGCATTTATAGAGACATTAAAAGACAACCAACCACCAGTAATTGATGTCTATGATGCTGTGAGCATGAGCGCAATAATTCCTTTATCAGAAAAATCCATTAAACTAAACAGCACATCGGTGAAAATTCCTGATTTTACACGTGGAAAATGGAAAACAAACTCACCTATTTTTGGTTTAGGTGAAAGATATTAAATGATTTTATCTCCGTTGGACTGGTGTATTGTTTCCGCCTATTTTCTATTTTCGCTTCTTGTGGGTATCTGGGCCTCGAAACAAGCTGGCCAAGACACAAAATCATTTTTTTTAGCTGGTAGAAATATGCCTTGGTGGCTTCTAGGCATTAGCATGGTAGCAACCACGTTTTCTACGGACACACCAAACTTGGTAACAGACCTGGTTCGCAGAAACGGTGTAGCAGGAAACTGGACCTGGTGGGCATTTTTGTTGACTGGCATGTTAACGGTCTTTGTATATGCCAAGCTTTGGAGGCGTTCTGGCGTGCTTACTGATATTGAATTTTATGAACTTCGTTATAGCGGAAAAGCTGCAGCCTTTCTACGAGGCTTTCGTGCATTGTATTTAGGATTAGTCTTTAATGTTTTGGTGATGGGTGCCGTAAGTTTAGCAGCTGTAAAGTTTGGTGAAATTGTGTTAGGCCTACCTGGATGGGTAACGCTTTTTATCGCTTGTTCTATTACGTTAATATATTCGACATTAGGAGGGCTTAAAGCTGTTATTATTACAGACTTTGTTCAATTTACCCTGGCCATGATTGGTTCAATCTGGGGGATGCTTTATATTATTAGGTTGCCAGAGATTGGAGGGTTGTCCAAACTAATTTCGCACCCAGACGTAATTGACAAAATTGCATTAATTCCTGATTTATCTGATCCAAACCTATGGGTTCCAATTCTATTGATTCCTTTATCGGTGCAATGGTGGGCCAGCTATTATCCTGGCGCGGAACCTGGTGGCGGGGGATACATTGCCCAGCGTATGTTTTCTGCTAAAGACGAAGCCAACGCTGTTAGAGCTACTTTTTTATTCAATGTAGCTCATTATGCTTTGCGCCCGTGGCCATGGATTCTTATAGCTTTATCTTCTCTTATTATTTTTCCAGAACTAACTGATCTCAAAACTGCATTTCCTGCTCTTTCCAACGACAAACTTGGTCATGATGTGGCTTACCCCGCTATGCTTACTTTGTTGCCGCCAGGACTTTTAGGGTTGGTTGCTGCATCGCTTATTGCTGCTTTCATGAGCACGATGTCTACCCAATTGAATTTGGGCGCTAGCTACTTGGTGAATGATTTTTATCATCGGTTTGTTAATCCTGATGCATCAGAAAAACAATTGGTTCTGGCTGGACGACTATTTACGGTAATTTCTATCTTTTTAGGTGGCGGGCTAGGCCTGTTGCTCACTAGCGCTGGACAAGCCTTTACATTATTACTTATGATTGGTGCTGGTACGGGCCTCATTTATATCTTGCGTTGGTTTTGGTGGCGAATTAATGCCTATACTGAAATCGTTGCAATGATTAGTTCGATTGTTATTGCAGGATATTTTAATTTTGTTAACACAGGACTAGAAGATTGGAAAAAAATTACTATTGGTGCAGCGCTTACTACTGTTGTTTGGGTGCTTGCAACCTATCTTACACCACCAGACAGCGAAGAAACGTTACGAAACTTTGTAAAAAAAGTTAATCCGGGTGGCCCTGGATGGGCAAAATATACTGATGAAACCCCAGAGAAACCTTGGCCGATTCCAAACGGAATCCTTTGTATGGTGTTGGGTTGTATAGCTACCTATAGCTTTCTTTTAGGTGTCGGCCAATTAATTTATGGCCAAATAGAATCGGGAATTCTAATTTGTAGTTTAGGGGCCATTTCATCTTTCGGCTTATTTAAAGTATGGAAATAACTACTCCAGGGCGAATTTGTCTTTTCGGTGAACACTCCGATTATTTGGGGTTACCCATTATTGCAATGGCCATTTCTTTGCGAGCCAAAATTTCAGGACAAAAAAGAACCGACAATCAAGTTATCATTCATCAACCCGATATCAATGAAACAGAAACATTCTCTCTCAAGGATTTACGTTACACTAAATCCCGCGATTATTTCAAAAGTTGCATTAAGACATGTCAAAACGAAGGGCTTATTTTTTCATCTGGTTTTGAATGTGAGGTGAGCAGCAAAATACCTATTTGTGCAGGCGCTAGCAGTTCGTCTGCTATTAATGTGAGTTGGATTCATTTTTTGTCTAAAATGGCTGATAATCCTATTGAATGGACACAAGAAAAAATTGGGGAATTGACTTATCAAGCAGAATCAACCGAATTCAATGAGCCAGGGGGAATGATGGATCAATATACAACTGCTATGGGCCATATTATACATTTGGAGTCAGAACCAAATATTTCCATCCAGTCGTTAAACCCAGAATTGGGCTCATTTGTGTTGGGAGATTCAGAACAGCCAAAAGATACAATGGGAATCTTAAAACGCTTAAACGATTCGCGAGTGGAGATACTAAATACATTACGAGCCAAAAATCCAACAATTAATATCCATACGATGAATAATGACACTAATCTTTCTGATTTAAATAACGAACAAAGAAAAATGTATAAGGGAACAGTTCAAAATCGAAACTTGCTACGCAAAGCATTAGTAGAGCTAGAAAAAAATAAGCCAAATTATCAATTAATTGGTACGCTTCTTACCGAACTTCATGTGGTGCTAAGAGACATCTTTTATATAAGTACTCCTAAAATTGAATCGATGCTTGAAGCAGCAATGAGTGCAGGCGCTTTAGGAGGGAAAATTACTGGATCAGGTGGTGGTGGTTGTATGTTTGCTTACGCGCCAGCCCATCCAGAAAAAGTTGCTGAAGCTATCGAGCAAGCGGGAGGAAAAGCATATATTGTTCATTCAGATGATGGCACACAATCTTTTCTTTAATTAATAAAATAATGCAAAAAATCTGTTGACATCCAAAAAAACTATAACCAATTTATGTTGATTTAGCTTTTGAAGGGATACGGTCCCTTGAAAGGCGTATATATTTTATTATATACATTAATATATATAAGGGTAAGAAAATAATAAAATGAACAACAACAAATTAAAATTTGTTTATACAATTACTCATTTGGAGGTAGAATAATGAGAAAACTACGTGTATTAATTGCGCTACTTGTTCTTCCTACACTCATCTTTGCACAATCAACAACTGGTAAATTAGCAGGGGTTGTGTCCGACGCTGATGGTAATGCATTAGTCGGAGCAAACGTTGTAGTAGAAGGAACAAACCTTGGTGCAGCTACCGATGAATTAGGTAGATATTATATTCTTGACGTTCCAGTAGGTAACTACACTGTACGTGCCGAGTATATCGGTTATAGTACGGTGATAGAATCTGGTGTAAGAACATCAGTTGGGTTTACAACCACAACTGACTTTGCGCTAGAAGTAGCTGCTGTTGCAGGTCAAGAAGTAACAGTAACAAGAGAACGACCATTGATTAATCCAAACGCTACAAACACAACTCGTATTGTTGATAAAGAGTTAATTGATGCGTTTGCTGTTAGAGGGGTATCCAATATTGTGAACCTTCAAACAGGTGTTGTTAATGGGTACTTCCGCGGAAGTAGAAGCGGCGATAGTCGTTACTATGTTGACGGCGTACCGGTTAAGGACGTATATGGTGGAGGAAACTTCATTAATGGTAACTCTCAAACCGCGCTTCAGGAAATTTCAGTACAAACTGGAGGTTTCTCTGCAGAATACGGTGGTGCCAACGGTGGTATTGTTAACATTACTACTAAAACTGGTGGTACCCAGTGGAGATCTAAAGTAGAAGCAATTTCTTCTATGGGATCTGGTGCAGGAACCGATCCTGATGCATTATATTCAGACGGTTATCAAAACGTCAACTTTGACGTGGGTGGACCAATTGGTGAAAATGTAAAATTATACTTATCTGTTGAACAACGCGAGTATGGTGGAAGCGTTTCATACGGCTCTTATCCACAAACAGATGCTACACCAATGACCGCAGTACCAGCTGATTACTATAGCGACGGTACTGATGGACTAAGTTATGGTAACGACGCCAACGGTAACAAGATCTGGCATATTGAAGAAGTTATTAGAGACAACCAAACCGACCCTGCACTATTAGCTGCAGGCGTTGCTGCTTATGATACTACACAGATTGTTTATAGTAATTATAGACGCATGTATGGTCAGCAACCACATGATAACACTGATCGTATTACTATTAATGGTAATATGACTATGGATTTTGGTCCATTGCGTGTTAAAGTTGGTACTCAAGCATACGACTATTCAGGTAGAGGCTACAGTTTTGGTAGAACCCTAGGTGGATACACAGATGCCGGTAGTTATAACGAATCAAATTTTGCAATGGGTTATGTAAATGCTCGTTATACCATTAATCCTCTTTCTTATGTGAAAGTTTCATTATCAAATCAAGAGTATGAAACTCTTTCTGGTAATGAAAACCACCTTAATGATATAGGCATGTATGGAAAGAGAACTAAAGCATTTGGTTCAACAAACTACTATTTTCGTAGAGATGGTTATGGTCCGATTTCTCCAGATGAAATTTTAGGAGCAACTGGATATGGATCACAATATACATACTACGGTAAAAGAAACTCCACAACTAACACTGTAAGCTTTGACTATACTAGCCAACTTGGTTATAATGAGTTCAAGGTGGGTGGTTCTGTAGATAATACAGAAATTACACGATACAGTCTTAGCGCTGCTGGCGTAGCTAGAATGGTAGCTGACGTTGATGCAAACTATGATGGTGTTGCTACCAATGAAGAAATTATTGCTGCAGGAAGTGATCCTGCTGACTGGAGATTTATTAACTATAGAGCTCTATATGTAACAAATCTCGGTTATAATATTTATGGTGAAGATTGGAATGGAACATATAATCAGGACGATCATATGCTTGCTCCAGCGGAACCAGTCCAATCGCGTTTCTATGTTCAAGATAAACTTGAGTTTAAAGATGTGGTTTTACAAATGGGTCTTTCCTTTGAAACTATCGATACTGGTGCAATGGCTCCAGATTCAGATGGGGACGGAGATGGAGATTCAGATGGATTTAACCACCTATACTTTAATAGACAACGTGTAGACAGAAACGGTGACGGCAACGGTAACTACGTTTGGAAAAAAGTAGCAAAAGAAACTGCTGTTCACCCTAGAATTGGATTCTCATTCCCTGTATCTGATCGTACTGTTTTCCGTGCGAATTATGGTACACACTGGCAATCAGTTCCAATGTCTTATTTATACTTATCAGATTCACAGCTATCAGCTGATATTTTAGCTGGTAACGCTACTGCATCTGAGAATCCTGCATTAAAACCTGAACGTTCTACTCAATACGAAATTGGTATTGAACAACGTGTAGGTTCTTTTGCTTCATTAAAGATTGAAGGATTCTATAAAGAAAGTAAAGATTACTTGACGCTACAAAATCGTTTAGACGCATTTACATCAACTTCTGGTGCAGGCGCTGAAACTCAACAAAATTGGGCACAGTACTTGAACGGAGACGTGATGGTTTCTCAAGGACTAACTATGAACTTTGAGATGCGTAGAACAAAAGGTTTGTATGCGCAAGCAAATTACACATACTCAGAATCTAGAGGTACCGGTTCTTATGGAAGTCAAAACTTCTATATTACTTGGATTGGTACTGATGACGGATATCCAAAAGCCATGAATCTTTTGGATTATGACCAAACTCACACAGCAAATGTTATTGTTGATTGGCGTTCACCAGATGTTACTGGTTTCTTAGCCAATACAGGCTTTAACGCTGTAATGAGTTATGGTAGTGGTACACGTTATACCCCTTCTCAAGTTTATAGTACATTGTTTGAGAATCGTTGGGAATTCCCAGAGGGTCCAGTGAATTCAGGTACAAAACCTGCATATGTTAATATGGATCTTCGTGTAGATAGAGGGTTTACCATGGGCGGTGTTGACGCAAACTTATTTGTTGCGATTTACAACGCTATGGATGCAGAACATGCAAATGACGTCTATCATGGTACTGGAAACGTTGCCGAAGATGGCTGGCTAGCTACTGAAAGTGGACAAGCATGGATTTCCAACAGATTAGCTGCTAACCCTGACGTAGACGCAGAGTCACTTTATTATGATCTTCTTGGTTCACCAGGTAGATATGGTGCTCCACGTACTATTAGAGTAGGGTTAAACGTAAGTTTTTAATTTAAATAATAAGGTAAAGAGGTAAATATGAAAGTGTTAAGGAATATTACCGTTTTCGGTTTGATGGCTTTGCTGATGGTGTCTGCTGTGGAAGCAAAAGACAAGGTCGCAAATAGATCAGGAGGTTCATCAAACTATGTTGATTCCAGCGGTACATTCGACGGAAACCAAATATATGCCGACGTTACTAATAATGGTCTTTTCTTGGATTACCATATTTCTGGTGATTCAGCGATGGAATGGCCTAAAGGTACCGGCGTACACTCTATCTTCCAATCAGCATTATGGTTGGGCGCTACAGTGAATGGTGAAACTCGAGTATCCATTGGAGATTATACACAAGATATGGGTCCAGGTCCATGGGGTGGCGATCCGCTAAGTGCGGTGCATAGAATCTATAAGATAGAAAAATCTATGTTAGCTTCTCCAGGAGACTTTGCTGACTTCCAAGAATGGCCAACAGATTTTGGCGCACCTTGGGTGGACGTTGATGGTGATGGAGTTTATACTCCAATGCCAACAGGTACGGACCATCCAAAGTTCGTTGGAGATCAGGTCCTTTGGTTTGTTAGTAATGATGGTGACCCAGCATATAAGTTAAATATGGGAACATCACCACTGGATCTTGAAGTCCAAACTACTATGTTTGGTTTTGATAGACCAGACGTATTTGGTGACATGGTCTTCCTAAACCAACTTGTAATTAACAGAGGTTCTAATACATTAACAGATACTTATATGGGTCTATGGTCAGATCCTGATTTAGGATATGCTGGTGATGACTTTGTTGGTTGTAACGTTCCTTTAGGGGTAGGCTATGTTTGGAATGATGGAGACGACTCTCAGTACACAACACTATCTACAGGCACTCCTGCTGCAGGATATGATTTCTTCCAGGGGCCAATGGTTGATTGTGATACTGGTGAGGATTGTTCAGAGGGTGCTAAAATGTTTGGTACTCGTCATCCAGGAAAGAAAAATCTTTCTATGTCATCTTTCGCATTCTACATCAATGGTGATGCAACATATACTGACCCTTCAGACGAAATTGAAGGATATTATTATATGCAAGGTTTAAGAAAAGACGGAAGTCCTTTTCCAAACGCAATTGCTGGTGATGCTTATAACCAGAAATTCTGTTTCTATGGTGACCCAGCGGTTGCACATAGTACAACAAATCCAGTTGATGGTAATTATACTCCATCAGCGGATAGACGTTTCTTGATGAACGTAGGACCATTTACTATGGCTCCTGGCGATTCACAAGAAGTAGTGTTTGGTATCTTCCACGCTGCCGGTGGCGGTGCATTAGCTTCAGTAGCTTATTTAATGGAAGTTGACGCGTTGGCACAAACAGCATATGATATTGATTTTGCGTTACCTGATTCCCCTCCTGCACCTAGTGTACAGGCAACTGCGTTAGCAGATCAAGTAATACTTGTTTGGGGTGCGGAACCAGAATCATATAACGTTTCAAGTGAAGTGGATGTTGATGCAAATGGTGATCCTACGAACTTCGTGTTTGAAGGATATAATGTATACCAAGCTGAAACAAACTCTGGTGCTGGTAATAGAAAAAGACTAGCCACCTATGATCTTGTTAACGGTATTACTGAAGTTTATGACGATGTCTTTAATGCAGAATTGGGAGAAACTATCAATATTAGAACTCAATTTGGTTCTGATAGCGGTCTAGAACACTACCATTCTATTACTGGAGACGGGTTAAATAACAACTCAAAACTTATTACCAACCGTGAGTATTATTTCACAGTAACTGCATATGGATATAATGCTGACGGGATTCCAAAAACACTAGAAAGTAGTGCTACTTATCTTTCTGTAAGACCTGAAGTACCAAATACGTACTCAGCAGGTGACAACACTGCTTCTGCTGGAGATTCATTCACGGCAGCACACGTTGGTCCTTCTCAAGGTTCAGTGGATGTTGTAGTGATTAATCCAGCTGATCTTACAGGAGATAGCTATACTCTGACATTTGACGATGCAATGCCAGATGGAACAGCTGCTACAAACTGGACAATTACTAATGATAATTCCGGCTCTGTATTGGTTGCCAACAACCCTGTGGTTGGTGGTGTCAATACTGCTACTGGAGTTGAAGTTGGTCCAGGTGGAACCCCAGTTGTAGAAGGATTCCAAGTGTTGGTTAACGGTCCACAAGAAGACTTGCTATCAGTTAGTGAGTGGGATCATGGATGGAAAGAAAATGGCGTATTAAGAGACCCTGCGGTTTCTTATGTACCATGGGCAAGTTTAGGACGTACAGGCTATATTCTTGAAAATAGAGCCGGCGTTCCTTATGCTGCTCCTTATACCCGTGACTTTGACCGATTCAATTATTGGGAATCAGATGATGTTGAGCTAGATTTTAGCACTCCATCGCTTGGTTGGGATTATCTTTACGAGTGGGTTAATAGTTGGGTTCCTTTCTCAACATACAGACATAATTTTGCTACTGGTCAAAAAGAGCAAATTTATTCTGGATATTGGGACTATGATGGTAATCTTGACTATGAAAATGTTGGCGGAGTAATTGGTGGTGGATACTGGGCAGGACCGATTTACGGTGCAAATGCTTGGGAACCTATCTATGCTTTCGTTGGCCATATAGCCTCACCATATGACCCTGCTAAAGAAGCACAATATATCGCCGATGATAATTTAATTACATCAGGCGGTTGTGGATGGGCTTACGTATGTGATAACTACACAACTAGTGGAGCACAAATCACATATCCATATATGACAGCAACTTTATTCTGTGACTATCTAGGATCAGGCGTATTACCAACCGAAGCAGGATTTGCTTCTTGGGGTGGTTTTACAACTGCTAGTTCTGTTGTATGGGAAATGAGTAAACCAAACTCATCTGCAGATACTTTTACATTTACTACGGACGGACTAGGCGTTGTCGCAAACGCATATGATCCAGATCGTATTAAGGTATGGCCAAATCCATACTATGGGTACAATCCAGAAGAACGTGATGCATTAGATCGTAGGGTGATGTTTACTCACTTACCTGAAGAAGGACCTGCGACTATTCGTATTTTTGCTTTAGATGGTACTCTAATTAGAGTATTACACCACAATGATGCCGGTAGTCAACACGCAACATGGGATATGAAGAACGACTTCGAACTTCCTGTTGCAAGTGGCATGTATGTGGCACATGTAGAAACTAACTTCGGAGATAAGATCTTGAAGTTAGCTGTAATTCAACCAGAACAACGTCTCGACGTTTATTAAGGAAAGGGAGTAGATAAAAATGAAAAATACATTTAAAATATTCCTTGGATGCGCAGTGTTAGCTTCATCGCTAACTGCGGGCACAGTAAGATCGCAAGGTACTGCTGGTGCGGCTCAGCTGTTGATTCCGGTCGGGGCTGAAACGATTGCTCTTAGTGGAGCAAACGCAGCGGGTGTAGGTGGTGTAGATGCGCTATGGTCAAACGTAGCAGGTCTTGCACGACACTCCTCTGGTTTTCAAGGAACTGTTTCAACCATGTCCTATATTGCTGACATTAATGTTACGCATGCTGGCATGATTGTAAGTATGGGAGAATCTGGTACATTTGGAATGACTATCAAGGCATTAGACTTTGGTGAGATTCCAAGAACCTCTGCTATTGCACCTGAAGGTGACGGGCAGACTTTTTCTCCTAGCTTCTTCACTGCAACCGCAGGATTTGCGAGAGCATTTTCTGATCGTGTTAATGTTGGTGTTGCTGTAAAGGTTATTTCAGAAACAATTGAAGAAACCTCTGCAACGGGCGCCGCATTTGATGTTGGTGTTCAATATAAATTCCCAACTCAACCATTAACATTCGGTGTTACAATGAAGAACGTTGGTAGTAGAATGCATTATGATGGTATTAATCTAGATCAAACCCTTCAACCTGAAGGAGCTGCTTCTGGAGCATCAAATGAAACATTCAGGGTAGTAGCAGATAATTTTGCACTTCCAACTAGCTTAAATATATCCGCTAGCTATACACTACTTAACAATTTAGACGTGAGTGCTAATTTCACTAACCATTCTTACCAAACTAACACATTGGGCATTGGTGCTAAATACACCATGGGCTCAGCATGGGTTGGCGCAGGAACCGTTATGTCCTTAGGGGATGACGAACAACCTGCAGATGTAACCGATGCAGATTGGGAAGAAATGAGTGGCACCCTTTGGGGAATGTCAGTAGGTGCGGGTATTGCTGTACCTGTTGGTGATTACAATATGCATATTTCATATGCTATGAGATCAGCAAATGATTATTTTGATGATCACAGTGTCATTCAAGTCTCTTTAGATTTTTAAACAGTTCTAGTTTAAGATTCTAAAAAAGGGGCTCGTAAAGAGCCCCTTTTATTTATCAAACAATAAATCAATATTATCTTTTAATATTTCTGGTGGGATGTTTTGTCCTAAAAAATACCTTCCTGTTGTATTTTCAAAATGTATTTCCCAATGAAGATGTGCCCCCTTATCATTTCTTAGTGCTCCACTTGAAGTTCCTGTATTTCCCGCCAATCCAATCACCTGCCCTTTTTCAACCTTGATACCAGGAAGAATTCCTTCGGCAATGCTTGATAAATGAGCATACACACTAATCGTTCTAAAATTAGGAACAATAGTGTATCCATGATCAATAATAATAGACTTTCCAAGTAATATATAATTATAAATATCATCAGGGGTTTTGGATAGTTTCTGTGTTGTTTCTAAAAAAGCCTTATATGTATCAATATCAACATCGCTATGGGTTGGATTGCTACGCACAACAATACCGCTAGAAACAGCCATAATAGGCGTATTTAGGGGTGTTGGGAAGTCAATTCCTTCGTGGATACCTGCTCTATACTCTCGCAACGCATTTGGGAGCAAATTTGAGTATTCAGGGACAGAATAATTTTGAGATGGAAGCTGTATGGTTTGTAGTAACTCGTCCGTGTGTAGATTGACACCTTCATCTATGTAAAACAAGAACCCGTTCTTAGTAGGGGTACTAATTTCTGGTGCAATTGATGCTGTTGGTGCAGCGCACGCACTTAAAACAACCATTATTAATATATATACACTGTTACGCATTGCTGGTTACCACATATTCTAAGCCATTATACATTATACTAATTTTAATGATAGTCTTTTTTTCTTTATTAGTCCAAACTTTTATTATCGAACTATCAAGAAAGACTTTATTTAATATGTCCATATCTTTTGTGGTTGTGGTATTTGATTTTTTTATATCTAATCTATATAAAACCGTATCAATTGTATTAATTGTCTCTTCATTGGCTTCTAAAAATCGTATCTCGCAAGACATATCATCCAATAGTTTCATATCTTTTTCCCATTTTGCATCCTGAATTGCTATTGGGTTTCCTGACAATAGAAAAAGTATAAGATTTTTTTCACCAAAACTATTTTTATCATATTCTAATGTTTCAAAAAGCATTTCTCCTGCACCGATAGGCGTAAATATTATTTTTTCTTCAAGGGTTATGTTGCAGAAATTCATTTTTCCATACAAAGAGACATTGTAATTAGAATTTGTTTGTGTAAGCACAATAGACTGGACAAAAAAAGTAATTAACAGAATAAATAATGTATTTCTATATTTTTTCAAAGCTTAAAGCAGTATTGAAGCTGCAATCACAAAGTATAGAGCTACTCCCAAAATATCAATAGCAGTAGTCACAAATGGGCCGGTGGAAATTGCGGGATCAAAGTCTAGTTTTTTTAACAACAACGGTACGCTTGTTCCAACTGCGGTTGCAATGATCATTGAGCACACAATGCTTAAACCAATCACAAGTCCAAGGTTTTCTACTTCATTTCCTGTAATAAATGCAGAAGCAAAACCAATTAATGTTCCATAAAGAACACCCAAGATTGCTCCCACAATAATTTCCTTTAATACTAAATTGATTGTATTGCCAATATCCACCCTTCCTGTAGCAAGCCCACGCACAACAATGGTGGAAGACTGAGTACCAATATTGCCTCCCATACCAATAATAACTGGAATAAACGCTGCTAACACTATTATTTCCTTTAACAACGCATCAAAATATCCAATAATAGCTGCTGCACAAATTCCACCAATTAAGCTTGCAAAAATCCATGGAGCTCTTGCTTGAGCATTTTCCAAAGGAGATTTTAGTAGAATTTCTCTATCTTTACCAACCCCAGCCATTTGTAAAAAATCTTCAGAAGCTTCTTGTCGAATAATATCTACAATATCATCAATAGTTACAATTCCAAGAAACTTATTTTGTTGATTTACAACCGGTAGAGCAAGATAATTATATTGTGCTACAATTTTTGCTACTTCTTCTTGGTCCGTATCAGAAGTGACTGCATGGATATCTTTAATCATAACTTCACGAAGTTTTTTTGTATTTTTAGAAGTAACTAAATTTCTTAGTGAAAGAACCCCAACCAACTTTTCTTGATCGTCTACCACATATACATAAAATACCTTTTCATTTTCAGGAGAGGATTGTAACTGTGCAATGGCATTTTTAATGGTTGTATTTTGATTGAGCATAAATGTCTCTTTTGTCATCACACTTCCTGCGCTATCATCGGCGTAAGACATAATTTCTTCTACATCTTCTAAATCCTCTCTTTCTAGTCTTTCTAAAATAGCAGCTTGCTGTTTTTCGGGAAGCATACTAATAATCATTGCTTGATCATTAGTGCCTAAATACTGGAATGTTTTAGAGATATTTGCCACACTTTCTTCTGATAATACATTTTCAATGAGAGACTCATCTAATTCTTCTAAAATTTGTGCCTTATATACGAAGGTTGGAGACAGCCTAAAAATAATTTTTTGATTTTCTGTATTCAATCCTCTCATCAGAAACGCAATATCTGCTGGATGTGTTTTGCGGATAATTGTAGTTAGGTTTGCCCCAGCTTTTCTTCGTAAAAGCCTTTCTATCGTTGTTTTTAACAAAGAAATTTCTGTTGAGAATATTGCTTTTTTCATTGTATTGAATTTTCAATAAATTAACTCTACTTTATAACAAATTAAAGATTAAGTAAATGGCTAAAATAACTCCGCAATCAGAAAACTTTTCTAAGTGGTACACCGATACAATATTACATACTGATTTGGCTGATTATGGCCCAGTAAAAGGGACTATGGTTATCAAACCATACGGATTTTCCTTATGGTCCAATGTGAAAAAAGCGTTAAATACAATGATTGAAGAAACAGGACATGAAAATGCTTACTTTCCTCTTTTTATCCCAAAAAGTTTTTTTGAAAAAGAAGCAAAACACGTAGAAGGATTTGCAAAAGAATGTGCTGTTGTTACTCATTCAAAGCTAATTGCTACCGACAACGGTCTTGAAGTAGATCCAGCCTCAAAATTAAAAGAAGAAGTTATTGTTAGGCCAACATCAGAAACAATTATTTGGTCAATGTTTAAAAAATGGATTACGTCATATCGTGATTTACCCGTAATGATTAATCAGTGGGCAAATGTTGTTCGTTGGGAAATGAGAACAAGACTGTTTTTAAGGACATCTGAATTTTTATGGCAAGAAGGACATACTGCACACGCTACCAAAGAAGAAGCCATGAAAGAAACATTACAAATTGTTGAAATCTATAAATCTTTGTTTGAGGACCATCTTGCAATCCCAACCGTAATTGGTAGAAAGTCTGATGCAGAAAAATTTGCTGGAGCTGAAGAAACTTATTCAATTGAAACAATGATGCTTGATAAAAAAGCACTTCAAGGCGGGACATCGCACTATTTAGGAACAAATTTTGGGAATGCTTTTGATGTTAAATTTCAAAACAAAGAAAATAAAGAACAACCTGTCTTTGCAACAAGTTGGGGAGTAAGTACGCGCGTGATTGGAGCACTTATTATGGTTCATGGAGACAATAAAGGCTTGAAAATCCCTCCAAAGGTTGCTCCACATCAAGTAATTATTGTTCCTATTAATCCAAAAAACGAAAACGAAAAAGAATTCAATAATTTTGTTGATACAGTAGCAAATGATTTAAATAAAAATGGTATAAGATGTAAAATAGATACCTCTGAAAATACACCTGGATTCAAATTTAATTTTTGGGAATTAAGAGGCGTTCCTATTAGGCTTGAAATTGGCTTACAAGAATATAAAGATCAAAAACTGACTTTGTGCAGAAGAGACACAGGTGAAAAAACTTCTATTAAACAGAATGATTCCAGTATTATTGCAAAAATGTTAGACGATATTCAATTGAATATGTATAATTCTGCTGATGCTTTTTTAAAAAAGAATACTATAGAATTAAATAACTATAAAGACCTTAAAGAAAAACTATCAAAAGACAACTGTTTTATTAAAGCTTACTGGGACGGTTCTGCAGCATCAGAATTGAAAGTTAAGGAAGATACAAAAGCTACTATTAGATGTATTCTAGAAGATGTGGATAATAAAAAATCAAAATGTATTGTTTCAAACAAACCAGCAAAACATTTAGTAATTTTTGCTAAAGCTTATTAATCAAAATGTTAAAAATTTTACGGTTCATTTTACTATTCCCAGCATTATGCTTGTTTTATCTGCTTGTTTGGCCTGTTGAGATAGACCCTGTTGCTTGGGACTCCCCTATTCCCCCCGCTATGGAGGGAAGTTTTGCAAAAAATAATTTTCTGAAAGATGTAGAAATTTTAGGACTGAACGATGGCATTGGTCCAGAGGATGTTGCTATTGATGATAGTGGAAATATGTATGCTGGTTATGATGATGGAAGAATTATAAAATATGATAAAACAGGAAATCGAATGGGTATTTTTGTTGAGACTAATGGACGTCCTCTTGGTATGCGATTTGATTTGGATGGTAATCTAATTGTAGCTGACGCCATTAGAGGACTAATAAAAGTTGATATGCAAGGAACGCTCACTGTTCTTTCAACAAAGTCTGATGATGGTATTCCATTAGGATTTACCGATGACCTAGATATTGCCAATGATGGAAAAATCTATTTTAGTGATGCATCTACTCGGTATGGAATAGGTGAAGATCGACTTGACTTGATGGAACATAGACCAAATGGAAGACTTGTAGTATATAATCCAGAAACGAAACAAACTACAACGTTGCTTGATAGTTTATACTTTGCAAACGGAGTTGCCATGAGCCCAGATGGAGCTTTTGTTCTTTTCAATGAAACATATATGTATCGTGTTCAAAAATATTGGATTAAAGGTGAAAAAGCAGGTACATCTGAAATCGTTATTGATAATTTACCAGGATTTCCAGATAATATTTCATCGAATGGAAAAGGTATATATTGGATAGCGCTCTTTACAGTAAGAAACCTTGTTGTTGATAGCACTGCAGACAAGCCTTTTTTTCGAAAAATGATTCTAAGAATGCCAGAGTCAATGCAGCCCCAACCCGAACCTTATGGGTTTGCCTTGGGGATTGATGGTGATGGTAATGTAATTTATAATCTTCAGGATTCTTCTCACGATGCTTATTCTCCAATAACAAGCGTAAAAGAAAAAAATAAAGTTTTATATTTTGGGAGCCTTACATATCCAGGGTTTGCAAGGATAAACGCGCCAGAATAATATTAATGAAAATTTCTACCCCTGCCATTGTTATTAAAACTACTCTTTTTAAAGAATCAAGCTTGATTGCGCGACTATTTACTTTGGAAAAAGGTAAAAATTCTTATGTAATTAAGTCTGCAATGAGACAAAAGTCTCCGCTTAAATCTATTTATCAACAGATAAACGAAATACAAGTAAACTATACACACAACAATAGAAGACAATTACAACCCATTTATGATTCTAAATTATTAAATGGTTGGAATAGTATTAATTTTGATTTAAAAAAAACCATGCTTTGTTTATCAATGATTGAAATGATAGACAGAGGTTTTGATGAAGGAGATAGAGATACAGAGACATATTATCTCTTGAAAAATGTTCTTCATTATTTTGATTTAGAACAGAATGATTATAATAATGCATTCTATTTTTTTGTTTTACATTTTCTGAAAAACACTGGATATAATATTATTGAAGCGAAAGAACACCCAATCGTTAAAAGGTATTTATCCAAAGATCAAAAATTGCTTCAACAATTAAAAGAAATCTATATTTCTAATTTTTTAGAGGAAAAAGATAAAAAACATATCTTTAATTATAATAAAAAAATTGTGGCAAGTTTTATGTCTGATTTAATTAGATATCACTTACCCGATATTAAATCTTTTGCTGTTGCCAAAGAAATTTTTCAGTAAAAACTACTCAATTTTAAATACTTTTTCTCCAGGTCTGGCCATCTTTAACTTTTCTCTAGCAATTTTTTCAATATAATCTTCATCGAACTGTAATTTTTCAGATTCTTTTTGTAACTCCACGATTTCTTGACGTAAAGAATTAATTTCTTGTTGAATGCCTAGCTTTTCTTTCTTTATTTTCCACAAATTAATTAGTCCACGATCACTGAAAAATAATAAAATTATACATCCTACAGTTACTAGGACCAATAAAATGTTTGTTAGTCTAGAGGGTCTATTTTTCATTTAATAAAAGAAAATTTTTTACCGAAATGATGAGGAGATAATTTTTCTTCTATTCTCAATAGTTGATTATATTTACTGGTACGATCTGTTCTACAAACAGAGCCAGCTTTTATCTGACCTCCTCCCATAGCAACGGAAAAATCAGCAATAAAAGTATCTTCTGTTTCTCCCGATCTATGAGAAATAATAAAATTATAATTATTATTCTTTGCTATGTTTATTGTTTCTATTGTTTCTGAAACAGTACCTATTTGGTTCAGTTTAATTAGAACGCTGTTCATTGTATTTTCACTAATTGCTTTCTTTAATTTTTTTGGATTTGTTACCGTTAAGTCGTCCCCTACTATTTGAATTCTATCTCCAAGAGAAGCGTTTAGTTTTGTCCACCCTTTCCAATCGTTTTCGTCTAAACCGTCTTCAATAGAAATAATTGGATATTGGTTTATAAGTTTTTCATAAAATTTAATCATTCCTTCATCGTCTACGATTTGATTATCAAGGGTAAGACGGTATTTCTTATCTTGATAAAGACTAGACGCTGCAACATCTAAAGCAAGAAATACATCTTTCCCAGTTTTATAGCTAGTTTTCTCTATTGCATTTAACAACAATTCTATAGCATGTTCATTGGATTGCAACTGTGGTGCAAACCCACCTTCATCACCCACCGTAGTAGCCAAGCCATTAGATTTTAGCTCTTTTTTTAGCTCATGAAAAATTTCAGCACCCATTCGTATTGCTTCGGAAAAAGAGCTTGCTCCAATAGGGAAAAGCATAATTTCTTGTATATCAGAGCCTCCATCTGCATGCATTCCGCCGTTTAATACATTAATCATAGGAACTGGCAATATAGCACTATCTTTATTGAGATAATGATATAATGGACAATTATAAAATTTAGAGGAAGCAACAGCACATGCCATTGATACTCCCAAAATAGCATTAGCCCCACAATTACTTTTGTTTTCTGTGCCATCAGTTTCTAACAAAATTTGATCTATTGTGTTTTGTTGATCAGCTTTTTTACCAATTAATTGTGGTTGAAGCACATCAACAACATTTGTAATTGCTTTTCTAACTTCTTTTCCGTGAAATCTTCTACTATCATTGTCTCTTAGCTCAAGAGCTTCAAATTCCCCTGTAGATGCTCCGGAAGGGACTGCAGCTCTACCAGAACAATGCCCAACATCAACTTCTACTTCAATTGTTGGATTCCCCCTCGAATCTAAAATTTGTCGAGAATATATTTTTTTAATTATTGGATATTTTTCACTCATATTTTAATTTAGTTCTTTTGATTTATTATATAAAAGATTTCGTTCACTTCACACCTAATTGCTACTTTTAGTAAAATTTTTAATTTTAATAAAAAGGTTGATTTGTGAAAAAATAGGGACTATAATTATAAAAAAGTGCAAATATGCAAACTTTTAATAAAAATGATCATATTGACATGATTACAAAAGAGGGGACAAAACCAGCAGTTTTGTTGGGTGTATTGTCTCTTTTTTTAATTTAACTAATCAAGGAGGAATAACATGGCTTCATGGGATTCAATGATAGGCGGTGCTTTAAGTGGATTAACTGGTGTAGTAAAGGCTGCAATTATATTTTTTGTTTTTGCAAACGTACTATTCAACACTGGTATGGACCCACTAGGCGGTATTGCTAGCTTAGTTGATGCTTTCACAAATAACGGACTAACAGGATTGCTAGTATTAGTAGTCTTCTTGTCTTGGTTATAAATTTGGGTTAATGCATTAATCGATAAGATATAAGGGCTCTATATTAAGAGCCCTTATATATAAAAGTTTAAGGAGAAAAAATAATGAACAATGCTATAAAAATAGTCACTGATGCTCTTAGTTCGCTGACAGATTTAGCGATTCATCTGCTTGTTGCAGGTGTAATTATTGGCATTTTATTTGGTGATATCTTTGGTGTTATTGGAAATATTGCATCTGTAATGGCTTCAGTTGGTGACAATGGTCTCGCTGGACTAATTACTATCTTAATTGTTGCAATGTGGATGAAAAAATAATTATTATTTCAGAGTCTACTTTTCAATAAAAAAATAAAGGGCTCAACTTTTGGGCCCTTTTACTCTTATTTTATGATAATTTCATATGATGAAATTATTTAAATCTATATATCCTATTTTTTATTATCTGCTGTTTATATCTTGGTGTTTTGCTTCTACCCAAGGAACAATTAAAATTATTGATTCCAATAACCTTCTCATCGGAAAAGCAAACTATATCAAAGAACATCAATATTATATCTCTGTTAATAGTTTTTCTGATGTCTTACTAAATAAAAATTTTATCAATAATAATACTGAGAAAATTGTTATTTATTTTGGGGATACTAAAATTAAAATTACTGCTAATACATCATTTATTATTATTAATGATAAAGCCTACCAGTTACAGAACAATGTTTTCCAAAGAAAGGAAGAATATTATGTCCCCTTGGATGATTTGTTAACTCTTCTCACCCAACAGACAAACACAGATTATTCTATGGACTATGCTTCTATGTCTATTAAGCTGGGTAGTGTTATTCAAAATATTGCCATAGTTGAAACTACAGATTTAGATAAAGAAAAAAAGAAATGGCAATTTGATACGATTATTATTGATCCTGGTCATGGCGGAAAAGATCCTGGTTCAGTAGGGTATAAAGGCACCAAAGAGAAAGATATTGTTTTAGATGTCTCAAAACGTTTAGCAAGGAAAATACAAAAAAATTTAAGAGTTAAAACTATTTTAACTAGAGATGAAGATGTTTTTATTCGTTTACAGGATAGAACAAAATTTGCTAATACAAATGAAGGAGATTTATTTATTAGTATTCATGTAAACTCCAATGAAAGCAAAAAACCTTATGGGTTTGAAACTTATCTTTTAAGGCCCGGGAGAAATCAAGAAGCAATTAATGTAGCGTTACGAGAAAATGCTGTAATTGAATTAGAAGGGAATAAATTTGAGAAACTAACTGATGAACAATTAATCCAAGCTACAATTGCTCAAAGCGGTTTTGTGCAGTATAGTGAACAGTTTGCAGCCTTAATTCAAGAAGAAATTGATAAAAGAGTGCAAAGTAGAAATCGAGGAGTGAAACAAGCTGGATTTTATGTTTTGATGGGAGCTTCAATGCCAAATGTTTTGATTGAATTAGGTTATATATCAAATCCTAATGAAGAAAAAAAATTGAATAGTTCTAGCTATAGAGACATGCTTGCCACATCTATTTACTATGCTATTTTGAAATATCAGAAAATATTAAATGATTAACCCGACTTTAAAATTTTTATACGGACTTCATAATCGTGGAATTAAGCTAGGTTTAGAAAATATCAGCGATTTTTTAAGCTTATGCAATAATCCTCACAACAAAATTAAAACTATTCACCTTGCTGGGACTAATGGTAAAGGTTCCACCGCTTCTATTTTAGCAAAAATCTTACAAGAAAATGGCCAACAAGTTGGGCTTTATACTTCTCCTCATTTGGTTCGATTTAATGAGAGAATTCGAATCAATGGTTGTCCAATATCAGATCAAGAAATAATTGATTTCATTCAACACCACCAAAAAACGATTATGGATAGTTCCATTACCTTCTTTGAAGCAACCACTGCCCTTGCATTTACCTATTTTGAACGGAATAATGTAGATGTTGCCATTATAGAAACAGGGCTTGGGGGAAGATTAGACTCAACCAATGTTATTAGACCAATTCAAACTATTATTACAGAGATTGACTATGATCATACTCATATTTTAGGAGAATCTATTGAGCTTATTGCTAGTGAAAAATGTGGTATTTTTAAAAAAAATACCCCAGCATTAACAAGCAATTCAAATAAAGAAGTTTTAAGTACTATAAAATATTGTGCACATAAAAAACAATCTTCTTTAACATTAATTGATAAAAATGAATCAACGATAATAGAACATACTCCTCAATCAATTTCTTTTTTACATAATGAAACAAAATTTGTTTTACCCCAAGCAGGTTCTTATCAAAAAAATAATGCTATCTTAGCAATAGAAACATGTAAAGCCCATTTTCCTAAAATTAATATGTTAGAAATCCAATCCAGTTTACAAAAATGGATTTGGCCAGGAAGAATGCAAATAATGGCAGAAAATGTTTTTTATGATGTTGCTCATAATGCTAATGCTATTGAAAAATTATCTCAGGATTTATATTCAATTTATAATAAAAAACCAATAGGATTATTAATTTTGAAAAACGACAAACTTACTGACAAATTTTTAACTCTTTTATATAATGAGTTTGAAGAATTAATAATATCTACAATAGATTCAAAAGATATTCTACAAAAAGACGATATTTTAGATAATAACCAATTACAACAATTTAAATTTGTTGATAATATTACAGAGGCATTATTAGAAATTCAATCTATAGACTATAATGGTCCAAAAGTAATTTTTGGTAGCCACTATATCGCGAAGGAGTTGTATCAATTTTTTGATTTTTCCTTTGACAATGGTACAATATAGTGTAATTTGGATTTTCGAGGTTATTTCCCCCTAAGAAACATTTCACAAAAATGAGGAATCAATGAAATTAAACGATTTAAAAGAAAAAAAACTAAGCGATCTTCGCGAAGTTGCAAAAACTATGGGTGTTGAAAAAGCAACATCTTTTTCTAAAGATGAACTGATTGCAGAAATTATGAAAAATAATACTGACGATACCAAACAAGCTGACGATACCAAACAAGAAAACAGTAAAAAAGAGACTGTTAAAAAAGATGATAATGACGGTACTTTAGCTGGAGTATTAGAAATTCTACCAGATGGTTATGGATTTTTAAGAAGTGTTAATTCTAATTATTTACCCGGACCTGAGGATATTTATGTAAGCCCATCTCAAATCAAACGATTTAAGTTAAAAACGGGCCATTATGTTACAGGCACCACCAGAGCACCAAAATCAAAAGAACGATTTCATGCTTTGTTACAGTTGACAGAAGTTAATGGAGTAAATCCTGAAGATATTAGAAAACAAATTCCATTTGAAAGATATACCCCATTACATCCTAACGAAAAATTTAACCTTTCCAATACTAGCGACATGTCCATGAGGATTATGGATCTTTTTTCTCCTATTGGCAAAGGACAGAGAGGATTAATTGTTGCACAACCTAAGACAGGTAAGACAATTTTAATTTCAAAAATTGCCAATGAAATTAGAAGAAATCACCCTAATACCGCATTAATTATACTATTAATTGATGAACGTCCGGAAGAAGTAACTGATATGAAACGAAGCGTAGATGCAGATGTTGTTAGTTCTACATTTGATGAGGGCCCAGAAAGACATGTACAAGTATCAAATATGGCTTTAAAAAAGGCACAAAGACTTGTTGAATGTGGTAGAGATGTAGTCATATTATTAGATAGTATTACACGCTTAGGTAGAGCACATAATGCTGTTACTGCACATAGCGGTAAGATTTTGTCTGGAGGTGTAGATTCTAATGCATTAAGAAATCCAAAAAAATTCTTCGGAGCTGCCAGAAATACTGAAGAAGGTGGAAGTTTAACAATTATTGCAACAGCATTAATTGACACAGGAAGTAAGATGGACGGAGTAATTTTTGAAGAATTTAAAGGAACTGGTAATATGGAATTAGTTCTCGATAGAGAACTAAGCGATAGAAGAATTTACCCTTCTTTTAATCTTATTAAATCTGGTACTAGAAAAGAAGAATTATTATTATCAGATCAACACCTTTCAAGAATGTGGATTCTTAGAAAAATGCTAGGAGACATGAACACAGAACAGGCAATGAATTTCATGCAAGAAAGGATGAGAAGAACAAAAACTAATCAAGAATTTCTTGATTTAATGAGCAAATAAAATTTCTGCGATGTCTTCAATCCTTTTCTCGTCACTTATTGGTAAAATTAACCCGTCATTTACGCTCGAAATGACTGCTAAGGCAGCCGCGTTACGTGCACAAGGCGTGGATATCATTAATTTCGGTGTAGGTGAACCAGATTTTAATACCCCTAATCATATTATAGAAGCTGGCAAACAGGCTATGGACGATGGGTTTACAAAATATACTCCTGGTTCAGGAATGATTGATTTAAAAAAAGCCCTCCAACATAAATTAAAAGAACAAAATAATCTAGAATATACGACTGAACAGATTATTGTTTCGAATGGAGCAAAACAGTGTCTATCGGTTGCATGTCAGGCTTTATTTGATAAAGGAGACAAGGTATTAGTTTTTACCCCTTACTGGGTTTCTTTTCCTGAATTTGTAAAAATTGCAGGAGCAACTCCTGTCTTTGTTAATACTATATCAGATAAACAATATGAACCAGATTTTGACGATTTAGAATCTAAAATTGATTTGAACATTAAAGGAGTTATTATTAATTCACCAAGTAACCCTACAGGAGGAGTTTGGTCCAATGAAGCAATTCTAAGATTATTAGATTTAGCACACACAAATAATTGGTTTGTTATTTCAGATGAAACATACGAACAACTCGTATATGATCGTGATTTTACTTGTATTGAAAATTTGAATAAAAATAATGTTAATGTGTTAACAGTAATGAGTATGTCTAAAACCTATGCTATGACAGGATGGAGAATGGGTTATGCAGCGGGAGATAAAAATTTGATTAAAGCAATGACTAAAATTCAAGGACAAACAACTTCTTGTCCAAATGCAATTAGCCAAAGAGCATCTATTGCTGCACTGCTTGGAGATCATCAGCCGATCAATGATATGAAAGAACAATTTAGAAGCAGAAGAACTACAATGTTTGATGAATTAAGTGCTTTACCTAATGTTCATTGTTCATTACCAGGAGGCGCATTTTATATCTTCCCAGACTTTTCATTTTATCTTAATAAAAAAACAAAAAATGATAAAATTTTACAAGACACTTTCGACCTTTCTGATTATATTCTCGACACTGCAAAGGTAGTGACAGTTCCTGGAGATGGTTTTGGAGCTAAAGGTCACTTAAGATTTTCTTTTGCTACGAACAATGAAGTAATTAAAAAGGGAGTCAATGCAGTAAGAAAAGCTTTAGAGCAATTAAAATGAAGAAAGAGATACATTCAAAAGAGTATAGATTAGTAGTTTTTGAAGATAGTTCATGTAACTATTCTTTTTTGACCAAATCTACCGTTAAAACAGATAAAACTGTTAAGTGGGAAGACGGAAAAGAATACCCTCTATTTAAAATAGAGATTTCTGATCAGTCGCATCCATATTATACTGGTCAACGTACTTTAGTTGATACAGCTGGTCGTATTGAAAAATTCAATCGCAAATACGGCAAAAAAACTTCCTAAATATTTTTTAATAAATTTTTGATCTATGGATATTCTATCTAAAGCTAAAGACGTTATCATTGAGTACGACAATATTACTCAAGAAATGATTAACCCAGACAATATGTTAAATCAAGCAAAAATGATTCAACTCTCAAAAAAGAGAAGCAATTTGGAGGAGCTGTATACATTGAGTAAAGGATTTATTGTTCTTAATAATGAATTGAGCGATTTAAAGGAGTTATCACAAGAAGAAGAAATGGAAGAACTTGTTAAAAGTGAAAAACCAAAGTTATTAGAAAAAATTGCTGCTTTTGAAAAAGATTTAACAAAAATACTTATTACTGATGATCCTAATGATAATAAAAACGCAATTATTGAAATACGAGCTGGAACTGGTGGAGATGAAGCAGGGTTGTTTGCTGGAGATTTATTTCGAATGTATTCTAAATACGCTGAAAAAAATAATATGTCAATCAAAGTAATGGATTTACACGAGACAGGTGTGGGAGGTTTGAAATCTATTATTTTTAATGTTGAAGGACAGAAAGCATATGGTATGTATAAATATGAAGGAGGCGTTCATCGCGTTCAAAGAATACCTAAAACTGAATCAGGAGGAAGAGTTCATACTTCTGCTGCAACTGTAGCTGTATTACCTGAAGTAGAACAAGCAGAGGTTTCTTTTAGTGGTAGTGATTTAAAAATTGATACATATCGTGCAAGCGGTGCAGGAGGACAGCATGTTAATAAAACCGAATCTGCCATCAGAATTACACATATTCCTACAGGCTTGGTTGTAACCTGCCAAGATGAAAGTTCTCAACATAAAAATAAAGCATCTGCATTAAAAGTTTTACGTGCAAGATTATTTTCTTTGGAACAAGAAAAACTTAACAAAGACAGAGATCAAATGAGAAAAAGCTTGGTATCGACTGGTGATCGATCAGCAAAAATACGAACATATAATTTTCCACAAGGACGCATTACAGATCATAGAATTAATTATACTTCTCATAAGTTCCAGGACACTTTAGAAGGAGATTTAGACCATATTATTGAGAAACTTAAACTGGAAGAAGATAATTCTAAAATTAATTAAGATGGATTCAAGTTATTTATTAAACAACTATTTAGAGAAAAAATTATTTGAACTTCATAATCTTCAAATTGATGAGTACAAGAATAAATCAGAAATAATCATTCAAAATATTATAGGAATTAACAAAGCTCAACTTTATACAGAAACTTATTCTATTCCAAAAGTAGAGCTTCAAAGATTAGAAAATGCATTTTTATTATTAACGAAAAACACCCCCGTACAACATATTATACAAGAATCTTATTTTTACAATGATAAGTTTTTTACTCCTCCTGGGGTATTTATTCCTAGACCAGAATCCGAATTAATTATCGATTGTGTTAAAAATGATTTTTCTTTATCTGAAAAAAAGACTGTTTTAGATATAGGAAGCGGTAGCGGTTGTTTATCTATTAGTCTTGGAAATCTATATAAAGATTTTTCAATTACAGGAATAGATATTTCGAATAAAGCTATAGAAGTATCAAGAAAAAATGCAAGACTACTAAATACTTCTAATGTAAAATTTATCAATAAAGATTTCTTCAATATTAATCTTAATCTCTTTGATATTATTATTAGTAACCCTCCTTATCTTTCTATTTATGAAATTGATAATTTAGATGATTCAGTTAGTAAGCATGACCCCATTGTCGCCTTATCCGATCAGTTTGATGGTTTATCTTTCTACAGATATTTTATTGACAATCTTGATTATATGTTAAAAAAAGATGGAACAATGTATCTAGAGATTCCAAATTCAAATATTACAGAGAAAATTATAGACATAATTAATAAAAGAACCAATATTGTTAATGAAATTTTTAAAGATTTTGAAGGTAATAATAGAGTAATTAAAATATATTTTAATACTAAATGAAAAGCGAATTTATACATTTACATAATCATTCAGATAACAGTCTGTTAGATGGAGCACAAACCATTAATACCATTATTAATACAATGGATGATTTAAGTATGGATTCTGTAGCTCTAACAGAACATGGAAATTTATTTGGAGCCATTTCTTTTTATAATCAAGCAAAAAATAGTGGTATTAAACCAATTATTGGTTGTGAAGTATATGTTGCAAAAGGAAGCCGTTTTGATAAAGAAAAAGGTGCAATCGGAGGCCATTATAATCACTTAATTTTAATTGCACAAAATTTTGAAGGATATAAAAACTTGATGAAAATTGTTACCCATGGTTATCTTGAAGGATTTTATTATAAGCCAAGAGTTGACCTTGAAGTTTTAAAAGAACATAATGAAGGTCTAATTTGTTTATCAGCTTGCCTGAAAGGAAGTTTGGCGGAAACACTTATTTATAGTGGGTATGAAAGCGGTAAAGCAATTGCAGAAGAATACTCAAAAATTTTTCCTAACAGATACTATATTGAATTGCAAAATCATGGTATTCCAGAAGAAATTCAAAATATCAAATTGGCATCAAAATTAGCAAAAGAAATGAATTTGCCATTAATAGCTACCAACGATGCACATTATGCGTTACAAGACCACCATACTGCCCATGATGTTCATATCTGTATTGGGACTGGTAAGCAATTAACTGATACAAAAAGATTAAAATATTTTGGGAAAGAATTTTATTTCAAATCACAAGATGAAATGTTCTCTCTTTTTAAAGAATTTCCAGAAGCATTGGAGAATACAAGAGCTATAACAGATTCTATTGATCTAGAAATTCCAATGGGTGATTATCATTTGCCTTGGTATCAAATTCCTGAAAATTCAGAAATAAAAGATATTAATGATTATCTAAAAAATATTTGTGAAAAAGGAATGGAAAGAAAATTTTCTGAATCAACAAAAGAATTGACTGAAAGATTAAATTATGAGCTATCTGTCATTAAAAAAATGGGATTTGCTAGTTACTTCTTAATTACTGCAGACTTTGTGCAATATGCCAAGAAAAATAATATTCCTGTAGGTCCAGGAAGAGGTTCTGCAGCTGGGAGTTTAGCATCATATTGTCTAGATATCACTGATATCAATCCTTTAAAACATAATCTTCTTTTTGAAAGATTTTTAAATCCTGATAGAATTAGTTTACCAGATATTGATATCGATTTTTGTATCGAAAGACGACATCAAGTAATTGATTATATAAAAAGTATTTATGGCGAAAAATCTGTTACCCAAATTATTACTTTTGGGAAAATGAATGCCCGTGGGGTTATAAGAGATGTAGGGCGTGTTATGGGATATTCTTATTCCGATGTAGATAAAATTGCAAAATTAATTCCTGAAGGCCCAAAAATAACTCTAGATAAAGCTTTAAAACAAAGTTCAGAACTTAGAACTCTTTCACAAAATCAATATCAAGATTTAATTGAAAATGCAAAAACTTTAGAGGGAATGAATCGTCATGCCTCTATTCATGCAGCAGGCGTAGTAGTTGCCCCAGGGAAATTAACTGACTTTGTACCATTGTATAAATCTACTAATGATGATATTACAACACAGTATGATATGAATGAGCTAGAGAAATTAGGTCTTTTAAAAATGGACTTTCTTGGATTACGAAATTTAACTGTTATTGATAAGACTATTGGTCTTGTTTATAAACGTTTAGGTAAAAAAATTGATATAAAGAATATTCCTTTCGATGATCCTAAAGTATATGAATTGTTTTCTAAAGGATTAACGGTTGGAGTATTCCAATTTGAATCATCAGGGATGCGAGAATATCTAAAGAAATTAGAGCCAAAAGCTATTGAAGACTTAATTGCAATGACTGCATTATATAGGCCTGGTCCAATGAAAAATATTAATCATTATATTGATCGAGCACATGGAAAAGAAAAAGTAGAAGCCATACATCCCCTGCTTAATGAAATTTTAAAAGAAACACATGGTATTATAGTTTACCAAGAACAAGTAATGGAAATTGCAGCCAGTGTTGCTGGTTTTACTCTAGCCGAAGCGGATGAAATGAGAAAAGCTGTTGGTAAAAAAATTAGTTCTCTTATGAAAGAATTATCAGAAAAATTTATTAACGGAGCAATTAAAAATGGTCTTTCAAAAACAAAAGCCATTCAGATTTTTGATTTAATTGACAAATTTGCTCAATATGGATTTAATAAAAGTCATGCTACTGCCTATTCTTATATTTCATACCAAACCGCTTGGTTAAAAACGCATTATCCAGCTGATTTTATGTCTGCAAATTTAACCAGCGAAATGACCAATACAAACAGAGTAGTTGTTTTGATTAATGAATGTAGGAAGTTAAATATTAAAGTCAATGCTCCAAACGTTAATGAATCAGGAATTAATTTTGTACCAATTAGTAATAGTGAAATTTCATATGGATTAAATGCTATAAAAAATGTTGGTATAAAAGCATTAGAACAATCTATTGCAACAAGGGAAAAATTAGGAAATTTTTCTTCATTCTTTGACTTTATTTCAAAAGTAGACCAACGGTTGGTGAATAAAAAAGTTCTTGAAAGTTTAATTCTAGGTGGTGCCTTTGATTCAATACATAAAAATAGAGCTCAATTATTTGATGCAGTTGATATTGCAATTAAATATGGTCAACAAGTACATAAAACAGCCAATAAAAACCAAATTAACTTATTTGCGAATGAAGAAAGCTTTCTTAAAGAGCCAGACTTACCAGATCTCCAAGAATGGGATAATCAAGAAAAATTAAGTAGAGAAAAAGAAGTTTTAGGTTTATATATATCAGGAAATCCTTTATTAAAATATGCTGATACATTAGAAGAATTAAGTAACTATGATTTTATAGAAAAAAATTATATTAAAGAAGAAACATTGATTAAAGTAGGTGGAGCAATTTCAAGTTTTAAACTTCATTACGATAAAAAGAACAGGGCTATGGCATTTTTTAACCTAGATTGTTTAGGCGGTCAAGTAGAAGCCATTATTTTTCACGAAGCATTTGATAAATATAAAGAAATTATTAATGATGGAAATATTGTATTTCTTGTTGGGAGCTCTACTGTACAAAATCAATTTGCAGATTTAAAAATTAAAGTTGATGAAGTTGTGCCCATCAATCATGCAAAACAAGTTCTTAAAACAAAAGAAATCAATATCAAAATTGGTAAAAATATTTCTAAAGAAATACTTAATGAAATTCATGCTTTGGCTCTTCAAAATCCTGGTGAATCTTCATTTATAGTTCATATGGCCAATGAAGACGGTTCTTCAAGAAGAATTGTTTCCAAAAAAGTAAAAGTTTCTGTTAATAATCATTTTGTAACTATGTTAAAAGATTTAATAGGAGAGTCTAACGTTTGGGTGAGTTAAATTGTTAAAATTATGGCACTAAAACCACCAATAAGGATATTAATGGCCAAACCAGGTTTAGATGGTCATGACCGAGGAATTAAAGTTCTTGCAGCAGCGTATCGTGATGCGGGAATGGATGTAATATATTTAGGTTTACGACAAACACCAAATGGCATTGTTCAGGTTGCAATACAAGAAGGAATCGATGTCATTGCTCTTTCAATACTTTCTGGTGCGCATATGACAATTTTTACTAAAGTCATTGAACTAATGAAAGAAAATAATTTAGAAAATATACTTGTTACAGGAGGAGGAATAATACCTGATGATGATGCTAAAAAACTATCAAAAATAGGTGTTGGAAAATTATTCGGACCAGGAACTCCTGTGAAAAAATCTTTAGAATATATTGAAAAATGGGTGCAAAAAAATAGAAGATGATCAATGATATTCACAAAATATATCTCAAGGGAGAAAAAGCATTTGAGAAAGGAGAGTTTGTAACTGCAAAAAAACATTTATTGTCAGTTGTGAATTATGATAGTAATTATTATGCTGCTTATTTATTACTTTTTGAAATTGCAGATAAAAATAATTCATCTCTTAAGAAAATTGTCTTTGAAGAATTAAAACGATTAAACCCATCACTCAATATTGAATATAAAGCTCCAAAAAGTAATCGTAAAAAAATAACCAAAAGCAAAAAACAAAATAGTTCTATTCTTACAATACCTTATATCCAATTATTGGTCCAACAAGGAAAAATTTTACAAGCGAAAAAAAACTTAAAAACAATTTTAGATACTACAAAAAACAAAAAACAAATTAATGAAGCAAAAGAAATTTTAAATAGTTTAAACAAGGGGAAAAATACAAAATGAGCGATCAATATTTCATTAATAGACAAAACAAGCTTAGAGAATTGTTAGCTAAAAATAATTTAGATGGAATGCTCGTTACTAACCTTATTCATATACGATATCTATGCGGTTTTACCGGTTCTGCTGGTTCTTTGGTCTTGACCAATGATAGTTGTGATTTTATCACTGATGGGCGTTATACTTTTCAATCAAAAAATGAAGTAAAAGGAGCTAAAACAACTATTAGTAGTGATCCTCACCTAAATGTAGTCAAGAAAAACAATTTGTTGGTTTCTGGTGCAAAGATTGGTTTTGATTCTAAAAACATATCACATCAAACGTATCTTAAATTGCAAAAAAGCTTGTCAAATATTACTTGGAATGGTATTTCAGGATATGTTGAATCTTTATCAATGGTTAAAGATGATAAAGAAATTCAAGCGATAAAAACAGCCGTAGAAATTACTGATAAAGCATTTGCAGAAGTTTTTCCAATGATTCAGATAGGTGTTCAAGAAAAAGATATAGCAAATAAATTATCTTTTCTTTATAGGCAGTATGGCGATGCAGATGCAGATGCATTTTCGCCAATAGTCGGAAGTGGCCCACATTCTGCAATGCCCCATCAAAGACCAACTGATAAAGAAATTGGACCAGGAGAGCTCGTTGTTATTGATTCTGGTGCAAAATATGCTGGTTATCATGCAGATATGACTCGTACAGTTGCAACAAAAGGTTATTCTGAACAACAGAAGGATATTTATGATATTGTTTTGGAAGCACAATTAAAAAGTATTGAAGGCATCAAACCTGGTGTATCTTGTAAAGAAATTGATTCTATTGCTCGTACACATATTGCGGATGCCGGATATGGGAAATATTTTGATCATGGACTTGGGCACTCACTTGGTTTAGAAATTCATGAAGATCCAAGGTTTAGTAAGGTAAGTAAAGATACTTTAAAATCAAATTATGTTATGACTGTAGAACCAGGTATTTATCTTGAAGATGTTGGAGGAGTTCGTATTGAAGACGATATTGTTGTAACAGATAATGGATATGAAGTCCTTAACAAAACATCAAAAGATTTCACAGTAATTTCATAAAAATGAATAAAATAGCTCTAATTTTTTTGTGCATTCTATTAAATGCATGTACTTGGAATGGAATCCATATTTCTGTTTTACCAGATGGAAATTATTCGATAGTATATGAATCTATTGGCATGAAATCGGATTTAGAAAATGGAGATTTTGTCCATCCTTTTAATAACAATAATCAATGGGTTACAACAATTAAAGATAATGGAGATAATAGTTTGACTAAAACAACTATTAACAAAGAGCCTATCGAAGGGAAATTAATTTTTGAGAATGAAGAAAATCTTTCTTATTGGATTGATGTACAAAAAAAAGAATATTTTTTACGAAATGAATATTATTTTTCTGCCAAGATATATGATTTGAGAATAGATGAAAAATATCCATCTATAGTTGATTTTTTAGATGTAGAAGCGGATTCTATTTCTTGGCTTCTTCCTGCTAAAAAATATATTATTGATAGTGCCCTTTTGGAGTACCAAAAGTCATTTGATAATAAGATTTTCTTTGAAAAAATTAATAATCAACTAGGATCATATTTTGATTATGTAAAAAAAGATTCATTAATAGAAAAAATTAATATTAATTCTTCTTTAATTGTCAAAGATGCTTTAAAACCAATGGTAAATAATTTACCGAGGAATTTTTTTAAAGACATTGGACCAGTAATTAATTTTCATGAAAAAGAATTTGAAAAAAATACAGAATTAATGAACGATTCTTTTTCATTTCAATTATTGTTACCTGGTGAAATAAAAAAACATAATATGATTGAAGATCCAGTTTTTTCTGAAGAAGATGATTTTAATTTATATTGGGAAATTGAATTTCAAGATATTTCTCAAGACAATTTTGAAATGTATGGTAAATCAGTTATAATAAAGAAGAATAGAGTTTTTTGGCTTGTGCTAATGTTATTTTGTTGCAGTTATTTAATTGTTAGAAAAGTTGTAGTATGAATAAAAATATTAAAGAAAAAATAAACCTATTAAGAAATTCGATTAATGAACATAATTACGCATATTATGCTCTTGATCATCCTATTTTAAGTGACCAAGAATATGATAATCTTTTCAGAGAACTTCAGTCATTGGAGAAAGGCTATCCAGAATTTATTGATTCACAATCACCAACTCAAAGAGTTGGCCATCCCGTGGAAAGTGGATTTGAAAGCTTTAATCATCGTACTCCAATGTTATCTTTATCAAATGCAATTACTAACGAAGAAATTTTTGATTTTAATAAAAGAATTAATAAATGGTTAAATACAGAAAATGTATCTTATGTTGCAGAGCCAAAAATTGATGGTTTAGGAGTTTCTTTAATATATGAAAATGGAAATTTAACTCGTGCTCTTACAAGAGGTGATGGTTATTCTGGTGAAGATATTACTCATAATATTAGAACAATTAATGCAATTCCATTACAACTAAGAAAAAATGAGAAAAAATTTCCATCATTTATTGAAATAAGAGGAGAAATCTTTATGCTTAAAGATGAATTTTTGAATTTAAATAAGTTTAGATCTGAAAAAGATCAAAAATTGTTTGCAAACGCAAGAAACGCAGCTGCTGGTAGCGTGCGACAACTAGATCCACAAGTTACAGCAAAAAGAAAACTATCTATATTTTGTTATGAAATTGGTAGTACGGATGATTTGAATATTGGTAAACATTGGGAAATGTTAGACTATATCCGTTCTATTGGGTTACCAGTTAATCCTTTATCGAAAAAAGTTGAAGATGGTGGTGAAATGATTAAGTATCATAATAATCTTGAACAAAAAAGAGATGATACGCCTTATGAGATTGATGGGTCAGTCATTAAGATTGATGATTATCATTTGAGAGAAAGTCTTGGAGAAAGAGCAAGGTCACCAAGATGGGCTATAGCGGCAAAGTTTAAGTCTAAACAAGCCGAAACTCAAATATTAGATATAGTATTACAAGTAGGTCGTACGGGCGTTATTACTCCAGTAGCTAAAGTGAAAGATGTGGAGATATCAGGAGCAGTTATTACCAGTGCTACTCTTCATAATCAAGATGAGATTGACAAAAAAGATATTCGAATTAATGATTTTATTATTATTGAACGATCTGGGGATGTAATTCCTAAAGTATCAGAGGTAATAAAGGGAAAACGACCTACTAATACCAAAAAATTTAATATTTCCAATTTTATATGCCCTTCTTGTGCTTCTTCTATCACACGAACAGAAGATAAGGTAGCCTATCGTTGTGTAAATTTACAGTGTGAAGCAAAAATTAAAGGTGCAATTGAACATTTTTGTTCAAAGAATGCAATGAATATTGATGGACTTGGACCGCAAATTGTTGATCAATTAACGAATGAAAGCTTAATCAAAAATGTGGACGATTTATTCACAATTACTTATTCTGATTTAATATCATTAGATAGATTTCAAGATAAATCAGCAAATAATTTAATTAATTCTATAGAACAATCTAAAAATACTACCTTTCCTAGATTTGTTTTTTCACTTGGAATTCCACATGTGGGTCAACATGTTTCAAAAATACTTGATTCTTATTGCAATTCTTCAGTTGATAATTTATCAAAGATTTCTTTTGAAGAGTTAGAAAATATTGACGGTATTGGGTTAATTGTTGCACAATCAATCATAGATTTTTTCCAAAACAATAATAATAGCATTATTGTAAAAAATTGTTTTACAAAAGGAGTTTCAATTAAAAAAACAATTTTTAATGATTCTTTAAAATTTTCAGGGGAAATTTTTGTTATAACTGGCAGCTTTAATAGTTATTCACGTCTTCAGATTAAAGAATTATTAGAAAGAGAAGGGGGAAGAGTAACCAATAGCATATCATCAAAGACCAATTATCTTGTTGTTGGAGACAATCCCGGATCCAAGCTAGAAAAAGCTAGAAAAAATAATGTTAAAATTATTAATGAAGACAAATTTAAAACACTATTAGAAAAATAATGTTTAGATATCTTATATTTTTTTTATTAACTATTGTTTTTGCACAAGATACTCTTGTTGTTGAATCTTCGATTGTAGCAAAAGGGTTAAACAAACCTCTACTTGTCCGTTTCCATCCCGAAACTAATACAATGTATGTGATTCAACAAACAGGTGAAATTGTTATTGTTAATAATAAGATACCCTCTGAAAATTTATTTTTAGATATCAGCGATAAAATAGCTTTATCTGTAATGCCAGGAGATGAAAGAGGTTTCTTAGGTATGGTGTTTGATCCAAACTATATTGAAAATGGATATTTCTACATTTGTTATGTTGACAAGGATAATCACTCTGTTGTTTCTAGAATGCAAGTATCTGAAAATCCATTAATTGCTGATAAAAATTCTGAATTAATCTTAATACGTTTTGAACAACCGTTTAATAATCATAATGGTGGACATCTTGAATTTGGTCCTAAAGATGGTTATTTATACATTGGGTTTGGTGATGGAGGTAGCAGAAGTGATCCCTTTGGGAATGGTCAAAAATTAGATAACCTTTTTGGTACAATATTGAGAATAGATACTAATACTAATACTGATTCTGGATATACTATCCCCAAATCGAATCCATTTTATAATGATAAAAATAAAAAAGGAGAAATTTGGTCATACGGTCTAAGAAATCCTTGGCGATTTTCGTTTGATTCTATGAATGGGGATATTTTTATTGGTGATGTTGGTCAAGATTCATGGGAAGAAATTGATTATATCGAATCAGGTGTAGGAGGAACAAATTTTGGTTGGAATATTATGGAAGGCAATCATTGTTATCTAGATTCAACATGTGTGTCTAGTCAATATATCAATCCTATTGTTGAATATCCGAGTGATGCAAATTATATGAAAAGTCTGGTTGGACGTAAGCAAGCAAATGTATCTGGATGTTCAGTGACCGGGGGCTATGTATATAGAGGAAAGAAAATAAATAATTTGTATGGCAAATATATTTTCTCTGATTTTTGTACTGGGGAATTATGGGCTTTAGATTATCAAAAAGATATTATTTATGAGATTACTGAATCTGTTTTATCTGATGATAGGCATATGATATCTTCTTTTGGAGAAGATATTTATAAAGAACTTTATATTGTAGACTTCTTAGGGGTAATATATAAAATGGAACAAGGGGAATAATTGTCTGATACGGCTATTAAAATAATAAATTTGCATAAAAAATATGAAGATGAAATATATGCAGTTCAAGGAATTGATTTATTAATTAAAAAAGGAGAATTTTATGGTCTTCTTGGCCCAAATGGTGCTGGTAAATCTACTACTATTAATGCTATTACAAGCCTTGTGAAACCTACAAAGGGGAATATTACTGTTTTCAATAAAGATATAGTTGCTGATTTTAGATATACACGATCTAAAATTGGAATTGCTCCCCAAGAAATAAGTAATGATTGGTTTTTCTCAGTAGAACAACTTTTATATTTCCAAGCAGGTTTTTATGGCATAGAAAGAAAAAATGCAAAAGAAAGAATAGAATATATCTTACATAAAGTTGGCCTATATGATCATAAAGATAAAAAAATGCGCCAATTATCAGGAGGGATGAAAAGACGCTTACAAATTGCAAGAGCCTTAGCAAACGATCCTGAAATACTTATTCTTGACGAACCGACAGCAGGAGTTGACGTGGCATTGAGACACAATCTTTGGGATTTTCTGCAACAATTACATAAGGGAGGAAAGACAATTCTGTTAACCACTCATTATATTGATGAAGCAGAATTATTATGCGAAAGAGTTGGTATTATTAATAATGGTAAACTTATAGCTGAAGATACAGTACCAAATTTGAAGTCATCGATCGATAAATCAAAACTAGAAGATGTATTTTTAGAACTAACAGGGAGAACCCTTAATGATTAGAAATTGGGTTGGATTTTATACTCTTTCATCAAGAGAAGTCTTACGTTTTTTTTCGGTATGGAAACAAACAATCATTCCTGGTGTTGTAACAACACTACTATATATTTTTGTTTTTGGTGTAGCGCTCGAAGATAGAATAACAGAAATAGATGGCATTTCATATAAAATGTATATATTGCCCGGTTTATTAATGATGAATGTTATAACAAATGCTGTTGCTAATACAGCTTCATCAATGTTACAAATGAAATTGCTTCAAACTCTTCCCGAGCTTTTAATTACTCCCCTTTCAAGCCTGGAATTATCGCTATCATTTATTATCGGTGGAACGGTGCGTGGTTTTGTTAATGGGATCCTTATTCTTTTGATTTGTATAATGGTTGGAATGGAGATTAGAGATCCAGTTTCTACTGTATTTATAATTTTTGTTGTAGCATGGTCTTTTTCTAGTCTTGGTCTATTTATTGGTCAAATGTCTGATTCTTGGGATCAATTATCATTAATACAAAATTTTGTTCTTACCCCACTAAGTTTCTTAGGAGGAATATTTTATTCTGTAGCAATGTTGCCAGAATGGGGGTTAGCTATTAGCAAAGTTAATCCAGTATTCTATACCATTAATTCTTTAAGATATGCAACATTAGGTGTTTCAGATGCACCTTTTGCTAGTTCTATGGTTTTTATTGTACTGTTTTCTTTGTTATTAACAACTCTTGCAGTAAAGACAATGGAAAGTGGGAAAAAAATAAGGTTTTAATTTTCAATTATATGATATAAAATCAAGCATGCAAAAACATAGAAAGGCTATCCTTTATCTTGAGGATGGCCTTTTTTTTACCGGAAAAAGTCTTGGATCTTTAGGGGAAACTTCTGGAGAAGTTTGTTTCAATACTGGGATGACAGGTTATCAAGAAATTTTAACTGACCCATCCTATGCAAAACAAATGATAACAATGTGTTCTCCACACATTGGGAATTATGGTTCTAATGATTCTGATATTGAATCATCCAAAGTATATGCAACAGGATTTATAATAAAGAGTGAATCTATTGTTTCGTCGAATTGGAGATCCACTGCAAGCCTAAAGGAATTTCTCAAAGCTCATAACGTTGTTGGTATTCAAGACATTGATACAAGGGCGCTTACTATACATATTAGAGATAAAGGTGCAATGAATGGTATTATTTCGACAAGAGATTTTGATATTAAAAGTTTGAGTAAAAAAATGAAAAAAATTCCTCCAATGGAAGGATTAGATTTAGCCAAAGAAGTTTCTAGAAAAAGAAAAACAATACTTTCTCCAACAAATAAAGCGAAGTATAAAATTGCGGCAATTGATTATGGTATAAAATCGAATATTTACAATATTATGCTTGAATATGATGCGGAAATTTCCATATTTCCAGCTTCAGTTAGTTCTAAAAAAATTCTAGATTATAATCCAGATGGTATTTTTTTATCCAATGGACCCGGCGATCCCGCAGCAATTGATTATAGTATTAATACAGTTCAACAATTACTTGGCAAGAAACCAATTTTTGGTATTTGTCTTGGGCATCAAATTTTAGCATTAGCTTTAAATGCTCGTACGTTTAAAATGAAATTTGGTCATCGAGGGATCAATCAACCTGTTAAAAATTTAAAAAATGATAAAATTGAAATAACATCTCAAAATCATGGTTTTGCTGTTGATGGAGAATCATTACCATCCAATGTTGTTATTACTCATACACACCTTAATGATAATACTGTTGCTGGTATAGAATGTAAATCTTTACAAGCATATTCTGTACAATATCATCCTGAATCAAGTCCTGGCCCTCATGATTCAAGATATATATTTAAACAATTCTTTCAAATGATGGACAAAAATGCCAAAAAGAAATGATATTAAAAAAATATTAGTTATTGGTGCAGGTCCAATTATTATTGGTCAAGCTTGTGAGTTTGATTATTCTGGTACTCAAGCTATTAAGGCTTTAAAAGAAGAAGGTTGTAAAGTTATTTTAATTAATTCTAATCCTGCAACCATTATGACTGATCCACAATTTTCTGATAAAACATATATTGAACCAATTACCAAAGAATATGTTGAAGCTATTATTAAAAAAGAAAAACCACATGCAATATTGCCTACAGTTGGAGGTCAAACCGCTCTTAATATTGCTATGGAACTACATGATAATGGGATATTAAAAAAATATAATGTTGAATTGATTGGAGCTAATAAGCATGCAATTGAAACTGCTGAAAGTAGAGAAAAATTCAAAAAAGCTATGATTGCTATTGGTTTAGAAGTGCCTTTTGGGCATACAATTCAATCGGTTGAAGAAGGAATGAATCTTTTAAATGATGTTTCTCTCCCTGCAATCATTCGACCTTCTTTTACCCTTGGAGGTTCAGGGGGCTCTGTTGCGTTTAATGAAGAAGAATTCCAAATAGCTGTTAATCAAGGAATCAAAGAAAGTCCAGTTAACCAAGTCTTGATAGAGGAATATCTTTTTGGTTGGAAAGAATATGAACTAGAAGTAATGAGAGACCTCAATGATAATGTAATTATTATTTGTTCTATTGAGAATATTGACCCAATGGGAATTCACACCGGAGATTCTGTAACAGTTGTTCCTGCGATGACATTAAGCGATAAAGAATTCCAAAAAATGCGTAATTGGGCAATCAAATGTATAAGAAAAATTGGAGTGGATACAGGAGGGTCTAATGTTCAGTTCGCAATTGAACCTAAAACCGGTAGAATGGTAATTATAGAAATGAATCCTAGAGTAAGTCGTTCTTCTGCATTAGCATCAAAAGCCACAGGATTCCCAATAGCAAAAATTGCTGCAAAATTAGCAATAGGGTATTCACTTGATGAATTAAAAAATGATATTACCAATAGAACACTAGCTGCGTTTGAACCAACCATCGACTATATTGTAACCAAAATTCCACGATTCGATTTTGAAAAATTTCCATCTGCTTCAGGTAAATTAGGTGTTCAAATGCAGTCGGTTGGTGAAGTAATGTCAATTGGTAGGACATTTAGAGAATCATTTCAAAAGGCATTCCGTTCTTTAGAATTAAATTTACCCGGTCTTTCTCCAAAAGACCCAAGAGATAATGATCCTGAAATTAAACGCTTCAGATCTTTGGATATTGAATCTCTTAATGATGGAAGTTCTTTTAGAATGTTAAAAATTAAGGAAGCATTAATCCAAGGATTCAGTATTGATGAGATTTATCAAAATACAAGGATTGATCCTTGGTTTTTACATGAAATTGCAGAAATTGTAAAGATTGAACAATCCTATACTTCTATTAAAGATTTAAAAACCTTAAAAAAGAATGGATTTTCAGATGAACAAATTGCTCATATAACAAAACGTCCTCTTCTTGATATACAAAACGCGAGAAAAAGAAAAAATTTAAATCCTGTATATAAAGTAGTAGACACTTGTGCTGGCGAGTTTGTAGCAGAAACTCCTTATTGTTATTCAACATATGAAGAAACACATGATATTGAACCACTTAAAGGTAAAAAGGTAATGATTTTAGGAGGTGGACCAAATCGTATTGGGCAAGGAATTGAGTTTGATTATTGTTGCGTACAAGCTGTATATGGGTTGAGAGAAGCTGGCTATAAATCCATTATGGTTAATTGTAATCCAGAAACGGTTTCTACTGATTTTGACTTAGCTGATAGGCTTTATTTTGAACCAATCACATTTGAAGATGTAATGAATATTATTGATTTTGAAAAACCAGATGGAGTTTTAGTGCAATTTGGAGGGCAAACACCTTTAAAAATTGCTAATAAACTTCAAGAAGCAGGAGTAAAAATTTTTGGGACTTCTTCTGATAGCATAAATTTGGCTGAAGATAGAGAAGCATTTACCAATTTGGTTAATAAGTTAAAAATAACAATTCCAAATTATTGCATTGCAAAAAATTATGATGAAATAGTAGCATATTCAGAAAAAGCAGAATTTCCTGTTTTGGTTCGCCCAAGTTATGTCCTAGGAGGACGAGCAATGCAAATTGTTTATTCAAAAAAAGAACTTGTTGATTATGTGTTTAGATCTGCAGAAGCAACAAGTGATCACCCAATTTTAATTGATCAATTCATTGAAAATGCATTTGAATTTGATGTAGATGCGCTTTGTGATGGCAAAGATGTGTTTATTGCGGGCATTATGCAACATATTGAACAGGCAGGTATTCACTCTGGAGATTCTTCTTGTGTATTACCTGCACACAAAATTAGTAATAAAGTCAAAAAGGAAATTATAAATGTTACTACTAAGCTAGCTAAGACTTTAAATGTGGTTGGTCTAATTAATTTACAGTTTGCTGTTAAAGATGAAACAGTCTATGTATTAGAAGTTAATCCTAGGTCTAGTAGGACTGTGCCTTTTGTAAGCAAATATAGCAATATTCCATTAGCAAATATTGCCGCACAATTATCTGTTGGGAACAAACTAAAAGATTTTGGATTAAAAAATACAAGACACAAACATATTGCAGTGAAAAAAGCGGTGCTTCCATTTAAAAAATTCAAAGATGAAAAAGTTTTTCTAGGCCCAGAGATGAAATCTACCGGAGAAGTAATGGGAATTAATGATAAAGTTGGAGTTGCATTTTTAAAAGCAATGCAGTCTGATGGGTATACAGTCCCTAAAGAAGGGACTGCTTTTATTTCTGTTAATAAGGCCGATAGAAGAGAAGCATTATATGCTGCTAGAGATTTAGTTAAGATTGGATTTGATATTATTGCGACAGAAGGAACTGCAAAATATTTATCTAGAAATGGTGTTTCTTGCGAACAAATTTTCAAAGTTGGTGAAGGTAGGCCAAATGTTGTTGATGAAATATTAAATGATAAAATTCAATTTGTAATTAATACACCTATGGGAGCCTCAGCACGATATGATGAAGAAGCAATAGGGAAAACATCTGTTATGAAAAATATCTTAACTATTACAACGATGTCAGGGGCTAGAGCTGCAATAGAAGCAATGTCTCTTAGTGAAAAAATTAAAGTAAAAGCATTACAGGAGTATTTCAAATGACATATATAGAAAAAGTATGGACAGTGATTGCATTTTGTATTTTTACCGGTTGGGCATTCATTATGTCAGCAATGACATATGGTATGCTTTCAGAAAGAGGAAGTGAAAACTACCTAGACTTGTATAGGAAAGAACATATTCGCCTACATACTGAACAAAATGAGAAAATTGGTGAGCTTGTTGAATTTTTAAAAAAAGAGCTTTAATAATTATTTATAATCTTCTATATCTGGGCACACACAAAAGAAGTTTCGATCTCCATACGCATTATCAATACGTGATACATATGGCCAAAATTTATTTTCTTTAATCCATGCTTTAGGAAAAACTGCTTGTTCTCTAGAATAAGGATGAGCCCATTCACTACAAATTTCTCCAACTGTATGGGGTGCATTAATTAATACATTATCTTCTTTGGATGCTTTTCCACTCACAATATCATCGATTTCTTTTTTAATTCCTATCATTGCATCACAGAAACGATCTAATTCTTCTTTGGATTCACTTTCGGTCGGTTCAACCATTAATGTTCCTGGGATTGGCCAAGACATTGTTGGAGCATGATAGCCATAATCAATGAGTCGTTTTGCAATATCTTCATTGGTAATGTTGGCACTGTTTTTGAATTCTCTACAATCAATAATAAATTCATGTGCATTTAATCCACTAATTCCACGATAAAGTATGGTATAATCTTTCTCTAGTCTTTTTGCCATATAGTTGGCATTTAAAATTGCAACTTGTGATGCACGCAATAACCCTTTACCTCCCATAAGTTTCATATAAATGTATGATATCAATAAAATGCTTGCACTACCATATGGAGAAGAAGAAACAGCATAAGTGTGATTTTTGTCTGTATTTCTATGAGTTGGAAGAAATGGTTTTAATTTTTTATTCACACAGATTGGTCCCATACCAGGGCCTCCGCCTCCATGAGGAATACAAAATGTTTTGTGAAGGTTGATGTGCATTACATCAGCTCCAAAATGTCCTGGTTTACAAATTCCAACCATTGCATTCAAGTTAGCTCCATCCATATACACTAATCCGCCATTTTTATGAATGATACCACATATTTCATCAACATTATGTTCAAATACTCCATGTGTAGAGGGATAAGTAATCATGAGTGAAGATAGATTTTTGCCTGCTTTTTCTGCTTTTGATTTTAGGTCATCATAATCAATATTTCCATGACGATCACATTTAACAATTACCACCTTTAAACCAGCCATAATTGCACTTGCTGGGTTTGTTCCGTGTGCAGATTCAGGTATTAAACAAATATCACGTTTAGATTTTTTAGATTTATGATATTCTTGTATTGAAAGCAATCCAGCGTATTCTCCTTGTGCACCAGAATTAGGTTGAAATGATACAGCGTTAAACCCTGTAATCTTTGATAGCATTTCTTCTAATTCATTGATAACTAATTGATATCCTTTTGTTTGTTCAACAGGAGCAAAAGGATGTATTGTATTAAATTCTGGCCAGCTAATTGGAATCATTTCAACAGTTGCATTTAATTTCATGGTACATGATCCTAATGGAATCATACTATGATTAAGCGATAAATCTCTTTTTTCAAGTTTGCTCATATATCGAAGCATTTCTGTCTCAGAATGAATATTGTTAAAGATTGGATGGGTTAAAAAAGCACTTTTTCTATTTGGTTCAGAGCTCATTTTTTCTTTATTTGATACATTAGAACTTGTTTCAAACAAAGACCCAAGTTTAAGAACTTCTTCCTTTGTAGTTTTTTCATCTAAAGAAATTCCAATACAACCATTTTTATGATACATCAGATTAAAATTGTTTAACAATGCTTCTTTTTTCAATGAATCTATTTCCAGATTTTTTAATTCAATGGTAATTGTATCAAAATAATTTTTTGTGTGATTAACAAATGTATGTCCATTTTTCAAAATCAATTCTGATAAATCTTTTGTATGATTATGAATAGTTGTTGCAATACGTTTTAAATTTTTTGGTCCATGAAATACTGCATACATTCCAGAAATAATTGCTAATAAAACTTGTGCTGTACAAATATTAGAAGTCGCTTTTTCTCTTCTTATATGCTGTTCTCTTGTTTGAAGAGTTAATCGATAAGCTTGGTTACCATGTCTATCTTTTGATACTCCAACAATTCTGCCTGGGATATCTCGTTTGAATTCATCGCATGTTGCAATAAATGCTGCATGAGGTCCACCAAAACCAAGTGGAACGCCAAATCTTTGACTATTGCCTATTGCTACATCAGCTCCAAAAGATCCTGGAGCTTCAA
>Ga0310121_10000406_pt1 | contig 47365 bp, 40 predicted proteins | sample CB27_Tmax_986_MG_FD_203504 | JGI IMG/M metagenome (GOLD analysis project Ga0310121, IMG submission 203504) | Marine microbial communities from Western Arctic Ocean, Canada - CB27_Tmax_986 | ecosystem: Environmental > Aquatic > Marine > Oceanic | place: Canada: Western Arctic Ocean | collected... | reverse complement strand
CAGGCCCGGCATCGCAACGGATAACTGCCCAGATATGACGTCCATCGGGGTCGACCTTCGCTTTGCCGACTGCTCCCATCACCCTTCCGCTCGGCAGCTTTGCCCACCCTTCGACGATCGCATATGGGTTCGTGGAGTTCTGCGCAGCAGTTTCCTGCGGTACCAACGACGAGACGAGTACGAGCAGAGCGGCTACGGATACGGTTGGGTTGCGAACAGACATGATGTTGTCTCCAATTACGGCTGGCCGATTGATCGTTAATGCCTTAGCCTTTCGGCATTTGGCAAGTTATACACAAAGTTATACACAACACTCCCGCTAAACCCACCCACGTGAAGTTCGAGATGGGGGTTTAGATACCCCGGTCGTCACTCAGGCGGGTGCGCTTCGAAAAACTCACGCGCCAGCTTCTGGCCTTCGGCGAGTTGATCGGGGATGAGACGCTTGGAGACGGCGTCACGGAATTCGGTGTAACGATCTCGGTTCGAGGCGTCGGTATAGCTCGCCGCGAGGCTGGCCCACAGATAGGCTGCGACGAAGTCCTGCGGTACGCCCGCGCCGTTGTAGTACGTCACGCCTAGGTTGTACTGCGCCCGCGCATGCCCTTGCTCGGCCGCTCTGCGGTACCACGCCACCGCTTCGACGTCGTCCTGCGGTACGCCCCGGCCGTCGGCGTACAAAAATCCCAGGTTGTACTGTGCGCCCGCATGCCCTTGCACCGCCGCTCTGCGGTACCACGCCACCGCTTCGACGTCGTCCTGCGGCACGCCCTGGCCGAAGTCGTACATCTGGCCAAGGCTGAACTGCGCGAGCGCAAATCCTTGCACCGCCGCTTTGCGAGCCCACGCCGCCGCTTCGACATCGTCCTGTGGTACGCCACGGCCGGTGATGTACCTCACGCCCATGTTGTGCTGCGCGTCCACCTGCCCTTGCTCCGCCGCTTGGCGAGTCCACGCCACTGCTTCACCGTCGTCCTGCGGTACGCCATGGCCGTTGGCGTACATCACGCCAAGGGTGTACTGCGCGTCCGCCTGCCCTTGCTCCGCCGCTTGGCGATACCATGCCGCCGCTTCGACGAAGTCCTGCGGTACGCCATGGCCGTTGGCGTACATCACGCCAAGGGCGGCCTGCGCGTCCGCCTGGCCTTGCACCGCCGCTTTGCGAGCCCACGCCGCCGCTTCGACGTCGTCCTGCGGTACGCCCTCGCCGTAGTAGTACATAGAGCCAAGTAGGGTCTGCGCTCTCGCGTCCCCGGCATTCGCACGGGTTAGGAGTGCCTCGAAGCTGTCGTCTTGAGCAGGTTCGGGTGTCTGGGCGAGCGGAGCGCCCCCCACCAGGAACGCGACCATCCCCGCGAGTGCCAACCGAGACAGCGATGAAGAAGTCATATCGGTCAGTCTACGCCTGGAGTGACGTATTTTCTACCCGTTTAGACTAGACCTTCAGGCCACGTCAATGACGGGTTAGGCCTCAACTAGATGCGCCGCGTCCCACTCGAGGGCAACGCGGCGGTTCAACGGGGACGGCACAGATCGCTAGGCTTTGCGTAAACAGTCCCTAAGTGCGTCCAATGAGAGTGCTGGACGTTGACGGTGAACCATCCGGGTTATGAGAACTAGGTCGAAAAGCAGCTGGTTAAGTGGCATGCGGTTGACCTGTTCAGCGCTCAAGACAGATTCGAGCAGACGCGAAGGGAGAACTGCGAATTCAATTGATCGCTACGATTCTTAGGGGTACCATCGATCGACAATCCTTCGACCCATACGGTCGAGCGCCGGCTCATAGCAGGGAGGGAACGGATGCGTGCAAGACACCGGGCGGTTTTCGGCGGCGGGGTCTTCGTGGCGGTGCTCTTTGCCTCGACAGGGATGTTGCAGGTGTCCGGCCAGACACGTGTGCCTGAGGGACAAGCCAAGGCCTCGAAGCCAGCGTTGACGCCGTGGGGCGAGCCGGATCTGCGGGGGGTCTGGGACAATGCATCCACCGCGACGCCGTGGGAGCGGCCGGCGACCCTCGCCGGGAAGACCTCCCTTACCGATCAAGAGGTGGCCGAACGGCAACAAGCGGAGAACGCGCTGGTTGCCGAGCGAGAGTCGGGGAAGGATTTCACGGAAGTCGGGCGTCCGTCGCTCGCAGATTCGCCGATCGCCGGCAACGAATATAACAGCGTGTGGTACTCAGAGGGGCGGCCACGCACCATCATCAACCGCACCTCACTGGTCGTCGATCCGCCGGATGGGCGCGTGCCCTATAGACCGGAGGTACTGAAGCGGCTGGCGTACAAACGGCAAATCGTGTCGAGCCGTCCCCCGGTGGAATTCTCGAACGATTCGTGGCTCGATCGTGACACGGGAGAACGCTGTTTGACCGACGGCTTGCCTGGATTGCTTGGCCCCCAGGGCTACAACAGCCGCGCCCACATCTTTCAGAGCCCGGGATGGGTCGCCATCGCGAGCGAGATGTATCGCGGCCGGCGGGTGATCCCCACCGACGGACGACCGCACGTCTCGTCAGCCATCCGCCAGTGGTTCGGCGATTCGGTCGGACACTGGGAGGGGGAGACGCTGGTCATCGATACGGTGAACTTTGCCGACAAGACGAGCTACTGGTGGCAGACGGCCTGGCGGCAGTCGTCACCGACCCTTCATCTGGTGGAACGCCTGACCAGAGTCAGCCCAACAGAGATCGAGTACCGCATGACAGTGGAGGATCCCGCGACGTTTACACGGCCCTGGACGGCCGTCTCCCCCATGGTCAGCACGACTGACATCATCTACGAGTACGCCTGTCACGAAGGCAACTACGCGATGGCGAACCTGCTCAATGGCGCACGCGCCGCAGAGCGGGCGCCATTGGACAGAGGGTCCAAGTAGACCCTCGACTTCCTTTTTTGCTCGCCCGATTTATTTGGATCCGAAAACCGCGGCGGGGGTTGCTAATATCTATATAGGCGACCGGATCACATACCCGCTATTTTCGGTCTGAGGCATCATCGACGCCGGGCTGTACCGGGGTTCAGTCTTGCGTCATCGCATAAGCCAACGCCTCCCTCGCGAGTTGTCTCTGTCCTGGCGAGAAGCCCGGCAGGTGGGCACGGCCCTCAAGGAGGAGGAGAGGGATGCACCCACCGTTCACTGCGTCCAGCTAGCCGGGGGAACGTCGACCATATAGGCCCGTCTTCACATGCTGTCCGGATTAACGACACCAACCGGCCCAACATCAAGCCTTGCACGGCCGCGTGGGAAGAGAACCTTTGGGATCGGGGTGGGGACAGGGCTGATTGATACGTAACTACCCCGCATACGCCCACCAATGGGACCAACAATAAAGCCCCCTGCGACTCCTTCTAACTGCTCGTCTGTCAGTGCTGCTGTGTCCGTCTGCGGCTCATCCGCATTCGATGATGTCAGTGTAGGCAGTCACGACCAGGCTCACCATGACGTAGCGCGCAGAGCCTCTGTGAAAGTGATCACACATAGCGAGACGGAGAGCCGTGGGTCGATGGAGGGTAAGTCCACACGCGCATCCGTCACCCCCGTCCCCGTTGACGCGATCGTGTCGCAGGAGGAGCCTAGTTCACGCAGTCTCTATGTGAAGAGACTTCCAGATAACGAAGAGTCTGAGTTCGGAAACACGTGTATTGGGGGAGGGCTCACTATGAAGCTATGTATCCTCTTCGGCGTCTCCGTCGTCCTGAGCCTGGGACTGGTTCTAGCGAATCCTGAGCCGGTATGTGCGACGCAGAGTGGTGTGGTCTGCAGCCCCTCAAGCCGCTCACACCTCTGGGCTGCAAGGACCTGGTGGCGCGGTGTCAATGCGAACGCGACGACGACGGCGTCTTACAGTGCAAGTGGGTGTGGGACTGTGTGCCGAATGACAGGTGAGGGCTGAAAGCCGCACACCGTATCGAAATCGATTCAGAGATCAGAGTGCTTAGACCCTGGTAGGCGACACCCTGGTCAGGGCATCCTGTCGCCGGCTGGTGGCTAGCCTGCAAATACAGCGCCCAGGGAACCACCCCAGATCGTCGAAATATCCCAAAACCACACCGGATAGTGACCGGGTAGCAAACGCACCACGAGAGGCGTAGACTGACCGGAATGTCTCCTCTAATGCGTCGCCGGTTGGCACTCGCGGGGATGGCCGCGTTACTGGTGGGTGGCGCTGCATGCGCTGAGACGCCCGAACCTGAGACGCCCGACGCTACTCAAGACGACAGCATCGAGGCGGTCCGAGCCCGTGAAAATGCCGGGGACGCTGAGATGCCAGACACCCAGACGCCCGAACCTGCTCAAGACGGCAGCATCGAGGCGGTCCGAACCCGTGAAAATACCGGGGATGCGGAGGCCCAGGTCACCCTTGGCTTGATGTACGCCACCGGCGAGGGTGTGCCGCAGGACGCCGTCGAAGCGGTGGCGTTGTTTCGGCAAGCCGCGGAGCAAGGGTACGCGGCGGCACAGAGCAACCTTGGCGTCATGTACGAGACCGGCGAGGGTGTGCCGCAGGACGCCGTCGAAGCGGTGGCGTGGTATCGCCAAGCCGCGGAGCAAGGGTATGCGCAGGCGCAGCACAACCTTGGTGTGATGTACGCCAACGGCGAGGGCGTACCGCAGGACGCTGTGGAAGCGGTGGAGTGGTTTCGCCAGGCCGCGGAGCAAGAGTATGCGGTCGCGCAGTACAACCTTGCCTTGATGTACGACGACGGTGAGGGCGCACCGCAGGATGTCGTCGAAGCGGTGGCGTGGTATCGCCAAGCCGCGGAGCAAGGGCACCCGTTAGCGCAGTTCAACCTTGGCGTGAGCTACGCCAATGGCGAGGGCGTACCGCAGGACGCTGTGGAAGCGGTGGCGTGGTATCGGCAGGCTGCGGAGCAAGGGCATGCGGCTGCGCAGGTCACCCTTGGCGTGATGTACAACACAGGCCAGGTCGTGCCGCAGGACGCTGTGGAAGCGGTGGCGTGGTATCGGCAGGCTGCGGAGCAAGGGCATGCGGTTGCGCAGATTAACCTTGGCGTCTTGTACGCCATCGGCGAGGGCGTACCGCAGGACGACGTCGAAGCATACAAATGGTTCAGCCTCGCGGCCACCTATGCCGACGCATCGCAACGAGAAGGGTTGGCCGAGCGGCGTGACCTCGCCGCTGAGCGTCTTACCCCGGAGCAACTCGACGAAGGTCAGAAGCGGGCGCGTGAGTGGTTCGCCGCGCACCCGCGTGAGTAGCGCCCGTCACCTCTTCGCTACCAGGGTCGTTTGACGGTAATTTCGGTCGCCACTTCGACGCGATCGGCAGCTTTGAGCCCGCCGCCCAGCTGTAGTAGAGCTGACCGAGCCAAGACACCATCGGAAAGCGGCGCGGCTGGTGCCGTGGGTCACAGTGAAGCCCATCCACTCGAGGGCATAGAATGCGTGCATTTAGCCGACAATCCGACCGCCGCCGCCTGCATGTGGGCTGCACCAGAATAAGGGGAACTCCATGAATAAGTGCATCAAATTTCTACTCGTCACACCCTTGCTGGCATTCCCAGCATCGGCGATGGCTCAGAGCGACCAGACCTACGCCACCTACATCACCGAGGAGCAGTGGTAAACGGTCAATGAGCTACCGGGTGTCGACCGGCAGATCGTGAGCCGGGACATTGGCAAGCTGAACCTGTCGGTCGGCATCATTCACCGGGGAGCAGTTGCCAGAGGAAGCGGTACGAGCACTGAGAATTCTGAGCGGCCCTGTGGCGTGACGGGCACGCGCCGAAACAGCAGGGCGCGCGGAATCATGCACCTGCACCAGACTGAGACGTACTACATCGTTTCTGGCTCGGGAACACTGGTCACCGGTGGTGACATCATGAACGGTAATGGGTCGGCTCCTGATGGCAATGTGACACAAGTCCTGAACGGCCCTTCCTGTAGCGGCATGATCGTGGGGGATTGGGTAGCCAAGCATGTGAAGGAGGGTGACATTGTCATCATCCCAGCCGGCACGCCTCACGGCTGGCTCGAGGTCCCCGTTCACGTCGACTACCTGAGCGTGCGCCCTGACCCCGATCGGGTGCTTGCTGATGACTACATCAACCCGGCGCTTGGACCAGACTTCCAGATACCGACACGGTAAGAACCTATTCCGTCACCACCAAGATCGGGGCAGAGCATAGGAGCCAGAACAGATGACACGCAAATGCAATATGTCACTCGTAGGGGCGGGGGCACTTATCGCGCTGGTGGCCTGCGCAGCCGGCGTCGATTCGCAGGAACCGCGGACGCCTCGCAACCTCGAGGAATTCGACGCCCTGTTCCAGGAGTACAACAACTGGGGGCGCTGGGGTGCCGACGACGAGCGTGGCACGATGAACCTTATTACCGAGGAGAAGACGCGTGAGGCGGCGGCCCTGGTGCGCCGAGGTGTCACGGTATCGTTGGCGCATAATCCGATACCAGACGAGGCGGTGGACAATCCTGACGCGGCGTTCAACCACACCATGGGTCAGAGCCTGCGAAGTGACACCTATGAGTTCACGTATCACGGCTACGGTGTCAGCCACATCGATTCGCTGTGCCACTTTCTTTGGAATGACCGCCTCTGCAATGACATCCTGCCCTCGGAGAGCACTCCAGACGGGTGCGGAAAACTCGGTATCCAAAACCTGAAGACGGGTATTGTCACGCGCGGCATTCTACTCGACATTGCGCGTCTCAAAGATGTGCCGTATCTCGAACCCGAGACACCGATCTACGTCGAGGACATCGAAGCGTGGGAGCAAGAAGCCGGCATCACGGTGTCGCCTGGCGATGTCATTTTCGTGCGAACCGGGCGGTGGGCGCGTCGAGCCGAGCTTGGACCGTGGCAGATATCCAACAGCAGCGCCGGGCTGCACGCGTCGGTGCTTCCATGGATCAAGGATCGGGGGGTCGCATTCGTTGGCAGTGACGCAGCCACCGACGTGATGCCGTCGATGGTGGAGGGAATCAGACAACCGGTCCACACGATGTTGATTGCCGGGTTCGGGACCAACATCTTCGACAACATGGACCTCGAGGCTCTGGCGGACAGAGCGGCCCAGGAGAATCGCTGGGAGTTCATGATTACGGCCGGGCCGATTCCGGTGGAGGGCGGAACGGGGTCGCCTCTCAATCCGATCGCAATTTTTTAGAGGCCGATCGGTAGGGGTAAAAGTTTCAGTTTTTAATGGTTCAGCCTCGCGACGACCTATATCGACGTATCGCAACGAGAACAATACGCCGAGCGGCGTAATACCATCGGTGAGCGGCTCAATCCTGAGCAACGCGCCGAAGGCCAGAAGCTGTCGCGTGAGTGGTTTAAAGCGCACCCGCGTGAGGCGTAAGCCCAAAGAGAATGATACTGAAACAATGGGGGACAGAATGAAACAACTCCTGCTCTCTTGTTCGACCGTTCTGTTTGCCGTGTTGTCTGCAACGACGTTGAGAGGGTTTGTCTATGGGTCACAACAAGGAGACCCAGAGGGCTACATTCTGCGCATTAGTCTGCTTTGTGCGCTAGCATCGGCCTTGAGTCTTTGGACACTTACCGGAAGAAGTCATTCGCGGCAAGAAGTACTACGATAAGAGTGAGCTATGCCAGTTAGGCTTAAGATGTTCTTTTTGCGGTGACTCATGCCCCGCCCAGATCGCCGAAGCCCAACGCCTCCGCCGCCCCCTCCTCAATAAGGTTATGGGGTGTGCCGCAAGACTATTCGGACTTGGAGATTGGATGTGAAGGTCTGCCACGCCTATTGTGTCGAGCTATATGTGATTGTCCTTGGCGCGCTCCTTCCTCTCAAGTTGCAGCGTTGCTGTTCGGGATAAGTTGAGGCAAGGCCTCGACTTGGCCTTCAACCCAGTTCCGCAAGCGGTAAGTCCCGACGTTCTCGCAGAGGGACGGGCATCCGGACTGATGCTCTTTGGAGCGAGTCTTCTTTCATACGGCAGGTATCTGAGGGGGGAAGATGAGACGTTGCTGCAGGACACCTACCTGGGTTGCCTCACGTGCGGGGAATTCGAGTTTGACTCTGTATTCAATGAACAGGGCACGTATGGCGTCGCATATTCTCGTTGGAGTATCCGAAACAGCGTCGGCCAGTACGGAGGGCGCGAAGCATTTTACAACTTAAGTGCGTGCAACCCGGCAGCGGAGGTTCCGCCAGTTATCTCCGACCACACTGGGACTATTTACGGGGTGCTCAATGTCAGTCATCGTCAGATGACACGCGCGTACGGCATCAGCTGGCAGAACCGCTATTCGCTTTCGACGCTACGAGACTGGCTGACCGAAGTCTGTGTACCGTAGTTTGATACCAAACAGGGGACCCGTGAAATCATCGCCCCCCCCGGTCGGCCTTTTTTCAGCGCTCGATTTATTCGAACTCGAAAACCGTGAGCGATCCGAATATATTTCTATATCCGCCCGAATCACATAGCCGCCGTTTTTCGGTCTGAGGCATCATCGACGCCGCGCTGCAAGGGAATTCGCTTTATGAGAAGTCATCATCAGACCCGTCGTCGTTGGTAGCCACGATCCCGCCAGGCGAACGTGGGTTCATCATCAGAGACTGCTGCCCGTCTGGGGCGAGCCCTCTCATCCGGTTACTGTCCGCTGGCTTTCACCATCTCGAACTCGGCTTCGATCGCCATCAAGATCGACTTGATCGCCGTTGCCCAGATGCGGTTACCCTTGTCGTTGAGGTGGAGGCCATCGTCCACAAAGACGTCGTCCATCACCGTTCCGTCCGCCTTCAACAGGGGGGTGGCGACGTCGATGAAGTGCAGTCGGTCATCGCCGGCGACAAGCTCCTTGTAGAGGTCGGTCGTCTCTTGCGCTCTGTCCCAGACCTTCACCCGGGCCAAGCTCGGCTTGACTGCGAGCACATACACACGCGTATCCGGCAGCGCGGCGTGGATCTTCGAGATGATCGCCCTGAGCTGAGTGACGATCGTCTCCGGCGACACGGCGCTGAAAGTGTCGTTGTCGCCCTCGTAGATGACCACCGCGCGGGGCTTATAGGGCAGCACCAGCCGGTCCACGTAGTGAAGCACGTCGGCCATGGTGCTGCCACCGAACCCCCGGGGGACGACGGTGAGTGGGGCCAGGTCAGCCTCCATGGTCCGCCACCGGGCGAAGCTGGAGCTACCGGTGAGCACGATCGCGCCGCTGGGCCGAGAGGCGGCGTTGGCATCGAACGCCGCGATGGCGTCTGCCCATCGGGACGGGTCGCTCGTTCTTTGCGCCGTGGCCGTCGACACAAGGCCAACGACGAGCATAACGGCCGCACACGCCGAGGCATATCGGATCTTCATGGCAAACCTCCAGGGTCTGTCGGAAACCGTAACGGGAACATCTTGCGCAAACGCTCCATCATAACGCGCGACCCTACATCCCGCCGAGCTGGGCTCAGATCGGTCTGGCTGTTCTGGAATATTCCAGGTTATGGCGGGAGTGGGGGTCTAGATACCCCGGTCGTCCATTTTTACTGGGGTGATTTATTCAGATCCAAAAACCGCGAGCGATCTTGATATATCTACATACGCGATCGAAATTTATAGTCGCCATTGTTCGGTTTAACACTGAGGTGGTCCTTCGTTCTTGTCCTTTCGTCCTGTCTTGCACGCAGGTGCAGCCTGGTTCATGATGAGGCATCTGCGCCATGGACTAGGGAGGGATGATGAACTATCGATATGTCGCTTTGGCATTTACTGTCGTGGCTTTTGTGGTAATGACGCCAATGTTCGCTGGTGCTCAGCCGGAGACTGCAACGGCACCGAGAACGCCGTGGGGCGAGCCCGACCTGCAGGGAGTCTGGCATTCCTCTGGGGTTACTCCAATGGAGCGACCTGACGGGTATCAAGGAAGAACCACGCTGACCGACGAGGAAACCGCGCTACTTCGCGGAGAAGCCTCGGCCCGCGCGCAAGAGGTCTTACTCGCAGAACGCCGCAGAACCGTCGCCGGTGGGAACGTTGCTTCTTACAACAGTTTCTGGAATGAAAGAGGAACACCCACAAATCGGACGTCGATGCTGGTCGATCCACCAGACGGCCGGTTTCCACCATTGACGCCGGTGGGAGAGATTGCCAGGTCTAACGGTGACACACGAGGAGATGACTCCTGGGAGGACCGCCATATCTGGGAGCGGTGCGTGACGCGTGGCGGAATGCCGAATGCTATGTTTCCGCGTGGCTACAACAACAACTTCCAGGTGTTTCAGGCGCCTGGTTATGTCGCGATAGTCCATGAGCAAATTCATGAGACTCGCATCATCCCGTTGGATGATCTTCCGGCGGTCTCAGAGAATATCGGCCAGTGGAATGGGGTGGCGCGAGGACGTTGGGATGGTGACTCCCTAGTAGTGACGACCACGAATGTCCATGACAAGGTGAGCTCACTGCAGCCGTGGTCGACCTTTAACTCGGCTAGTGGTTCCGGAGAGGGCATGCGCCTCGTCGAGCGTTTTACACGTGTTGACGAGGAGACTATGGAATACGAGATAGAGGTCAGCGACCCACAGATGTACACGAGATCCTGGACGGTCGCTTATCCCTTTGCACGTATAGATCAGCCGATCTTCGAGTACGCGTGCCACGAGGGGAACTACGGCATGGAGGGGATTCTCACAGGGGGGCGGGCAGAAGACGGCTCAACGGAAACGAGGTAGGTGCGGTCACCGTTGTTGTGGATTCAGAGAATCGGCGAGTTTTATTGGCCGGTCTGGAAGGCGTGTGGATGAGACGTAGTTTTTGCATGGCGACACTGGCAATAGTGGGGACCCTCTTGACTGTCTCGACACAGGAAGCTCGCCAACAGCGTGCGGCACTGGAACTGCATGATGTTGCTGAGAATCTCTACATGCTGTCTAATGCCTCCTCCGTGGATGGGATGGGTGGTGGTGGAAATACTGCGATTTTTGTGACAGGCAGTGGAGTGGTGCTTGTTGACACCAAGATTAATGGGTATGGGCAGGACATTCTCGCAGAAGTTGAACGAATCACCGATCAGCCAGTGACGACGATTATTAATACGCATAATCACTATGACCACAGTGGTGGTAATGTGGAATTTTCTGACACGGTCAACTTTGTTGTGCATGAGAATGCTCGGGTGCAGATGGCCCGGGCAAGCTGCGAACCGGTAACAAATTGTGATGCATTTAAGGGAGCGACAGCGAAATACCTACCGAAGACAACGTATTCGGATCAGTTGTCGTTGTTTAGTGGGGCGGATCAGATAGACCTGTATTACTTTGGACGCGGCCATACGGACGGCGATACGTTTGTCGTTTTCCGTGGTGTTCGTGCAATGCACACCGGGGACATGTTTGCCCGTAAAGGTTTGCCGTTTATTGATGCTGTGAATGGAAATGGAAGTGCGACTGACTTTGGTTCGACGCTGCAAAAGGCGGTTGAAGGAATCAGGAATGTTGACACGGTGATACCTGGCCACGCTGCGACCGTGCTTACGTGGAGTGATTTCGTTGATTCGAGTGGGTTCTACAACGACGTTGTGGCTAAGGCCCAACAGGCAGACGCGTCTGATCGATCCGTCGAAGAGTTTGTTGGTTCGTATCGGGTGCCTAGCGAATATAGTGATTTTGAGGTTGAAGAGGGACGTTTGACGAGCATTACTGGCTATCTATTCGTGAACCAGTAAAAGGAAGGAATCCCATGACAAGAAAGGCGTTACTGTTCGCGTTGCTTATGGTCGGGCTAGTTGGTCTCGCGTCGACCTCAAGCGCCGAGATTTATCACCACGTTCATCATCGGTCGGCGGATGCGATCGCGGCAGCGCAGTGGTACATGGATCATATGGACTGTAAGGACTATGGCCGCGAAGGTGCCTGCCAAGTTGATAACATCCAGATACTGTTTTATACCGACGGTGTCGAACCGACAGGGCCAAGTGTTGGTACCGGCATGGACCACATTGGCTTCTCCTTTCCTGATCTCGCAGCCAAAATGTCCGAGTGGAAGGCAACGGGCGTCAATGTTCTTGAAAATATCCGCGAAGTCGAAGGCCTTTTCAAGCTGTCGTTTATTGAGGATCCGTGGGGTACTAAAATCGAAGTGGTTGAGGATCAAGAGTGGTTGGGTTTTCATCACATTCACTTACGGTCGGATAATCCTGAGAAGACCCTGGCCTGGTACGAGGACCTCTTCGGCGGCGTGCCTGACAAACTGAAAGGGCGCCTGACTGGTCTTCGATATAACGACGGTTTGTGGTTATTGGTTGGTCAACAGCGTGACGGAGCACTCGTTCCGACGGCGGGGCGATCCTTCGACCATCTCGGGTGGGAAGTCGATGACTTAGATGACTTTATCGCGGCGTTGCAGAGCAAGGGAATCGAGCTGGACTCCGGGCCACGGGAGGTCACCAACAGCGCCGGACAAGAACTAAAAATCGCGTTCGTGGTCAGTCCAGAAGGGGTACGGATCGAGATTGTCGAGGTCATCAATTAGTAGCGCATAGGGTCAAATGGCTGGGGGGGCGGATGACATCGCGATGTGTAGCGCGGTCGCGCCGTGATTCGGGTCGCTCGGATCGAGAGGTTAGCCCAAAAGGCGTTCGGATTAAGATTGTTGAGGACGTAGTCGCATCACTCCACGTCGTACTCAGAGATACAGCGCACAATCCCAGACACGGTCAGGGTCTTGTGCCCATTGGTGGCTTCGCTGGTACACCGTGACCGTGCGGTATGCGTCTTCCCCCCCCCCATCGGCTTCATCTGGCGTAAACGTCAGCGTGACCGTCTCTGACTCACCTGATGCCCCGTCGTATGGGGACGCCGTTTAAGCAGAAGCCGGACGATGCGCCCGGAGGAACGAACGCACCTGGCGCACCGCGAGCGGAATCCGCTCCGCAGGTTCCTTCCACGGGAACATGCTCACTTCGGCCTTCGGCGCGAGCATCGCGGCCTCCATGGCGGCGGCGTACGGATGCGCCCGGCTATCATCAGGAAGGATAAGTTGGGGCGTCTGGCACGTGCGCATGAAGTCGCGTGTCACGGTGAAGACGAAGTCGGCGTCGGTGCGCCACATCTTGGTCAGAAATGTGTCGACCATCTCCATCGTGATCTCGGGCCGGCGTTCTGTCAACTCCGGACCCCAGCCGGTCATGCCGCTGTCGTACATGACGGTGGGCATCTCTGGCCGGAAACCCACCGGCTGCGCGAGCACGGCGGCGACGACACGATCCGGTGCCCGCTTCAAGAGGTTCCAGATGAAAGGACCACCAATGCAGAAGCCCAGCACCATGAATTTCTCGATACCCAGGTGATCCATTAGACCGAGATGGTCATCGGTATATGAATCCCACGGCCGCTCGATCTCGAGCGGACCGGAGGACTGACCGCCATTGGCGTTACGCAGGTCAGACGCGATGCAGTGGTACTCTCCCTTGAATTCCTCGATCGGGTTGAAGGGACCGCTAATTAAGCGGGATATCCTTGAGTTCATTCCCCCGCCAGCGATGAGCAACAACGGGAAACCTGAGCCGGCCTCCTCGTAGTGGATGCGAACGGGGCCTTTTTCGTAAAAGGACATGGCAGGTCCTCCTTGCCCAAACTGCTGAGCAAACACAGGTGGCGTTGCGGCTATCGCCGTTGCCGCTGCGCCCGTTTTTAGTATCTTTCGTCGAATCGGATCCATTACCGGTGTCCCTCCTGAGTCATTGTTGTGACCAGTGTATGCGGCCTCAGGAGCTTCAGCAATCTGTTTCGCAATAGGGATCGTCAACGGAAATGGATCCGTGATCGGCCTGACTAGCGAGGGGCGCCTCTCTACCAACTTCAGGACCAGCGTCTTCTGACTCTTAGCTTCTTCCAGCCCGTAGATGTGCCCAGAAAATCTACAGTTGCCTCGTTGCAGTTGAAGAGCTGTGCACCAACGCCGATGTGGCGCTAAAATAGGTCGATTGATCTATCGAATGAGAGACGGGTAACGGGCTCCATGTCTGGAACACAGGGAGAGTGAAGAGTATGGGTCGAACATCTTGGTTCGTCGTTCTTGTGGCGTTGGCGGTCATGGCGGCCGAAGCGCCAGCGGAGGCCTATCTGGACCCCGGGGCCGGCAGCATCATGCTCCAAGTGCTGCTCGGCGGGTTCGCGGCCGCCGGCGTGTTCGCGAAGCTGTTCTGGCATAGCCTGAGTGCGCCGTTTCGTAGACGACAGTCAACCGATAAGGATCAGTCGCAGTCCTGACGGTATGTCGCCTACCGAGGTGGGCCAGTTTGAGCCGGCGTCGTTTCGCGACCCAGCGGCGCGAGTGCTACGTCATGATGGCCAGATTCTGAGGTATCTAACTTCAGCGGCGTTGCACGACTTTGAGACACTGTCATCCACGAGGTTCTACCGAGAATTCACCGAGTCGGGTCGGCTCGTGGCCACGGAACGCACGAGCAGTCCACAGAACCTCCCTCTTTCGGATCCTTGGGCTGCGGTGCTGCGGCATCAGACCATCCCCATTGTGTCGTATCCATATGAGTGGTGCTTCAGCATGTTGCAGGATGCGGCACTACTGCAGCTCGACCTCCTCACGGCGGCACTCGACGAGGGTATGACACTGAAAGATGCGACACCGTTCAATATTCAGTGGCTCGGTACTCGACCTGTATTCATTGACATTGGATCGTTCAAGGTCGCTGATCCGGGTGAGCCGTGGGCAGGGTATCGGCAGTTTTGCGAGATGTTCCTCTACCCGTTGTTCCTGCAGGCCTACAAGGACGTCCCGTTTCACCCGTGGCTTCGGGGTAGCCTCGAAGGGGTAGAGGCCGGGCATATCAACAGTCTCATGTCGGCGAGGGATCGACTCCGACCGGGAGTCTTTACCCACGTCTACCTGTTATCTAAACTCCAGTCAGGCTATGAGGCTACCCAACGTAACGTTCGAAAGGATCTACGCTCTGCTGGTTTCAGCGTCGAACTGATCAAGCATAACGTGAAGCGCATACGCCGAATCGTCGAACGGCTCACGTGGAGCCGTGCTCGTTCGACTTGGTCAAACTATGTTCAATGTAACACGTACGAAGAGGTCGACCGAGAGCGCAAGAAGCAGTTTATCCTTCGGGCGGCAGGGTCGAAGCATCGGTCGTGCGTATGGGATCTCGGGTGCAACACGGGTGAGTACTCGCGCGCCGTCTGTGAGTGCGCTGATCTGGTTGTCGCTGTCGACGCTGACCATCTAGCCATCGAACACCTCTATCGGGACTTGAAGGATGAGCAGAGCTTGAGGATCCTTCCGCTGGTCGGCAATCTCACCGACCCGTCTCCCGGTCTTGGCTGGCGCCACCGAGAGCGTCAAACGTTGGAGAAGCGGTCCCGCCCCGATCTAATTTTGGCGCTCGCGCTCGTACACCATCTGTCGATCGGCCGAAACGTGCCACTGTTGGACTTGGTCGAATGGTTCGCGAGCTTCGAAGCTGACCTCGTCATCGAGTTCGTGGCGCCAGAGGACGCTATGGTCGAACAACTCTTGAGAAATAGGGACAAATTAGACTTCGGCTACACACAGGATCGGTTTGAAGCTTGCGTGGATCATCACTTTGTCATCGCCGAGACGGAAGTTCTGCAGTCGGGCACGCGGACGATCTACTACCTCCGTCCCAAGCACAGCAGCTGAGTAGGTGAGGGCCGCCGGACAAGAGCAGGACCGTGTCGGAAGATGAGTTATGGGTACTGTTCGCGGACGTCACCCGCATGTCTAGAATTGTGAGGAGCCGTTACGGCGAAGCCTGTGCCGCCAACGTCAGAATCGGTTCGCCTTGCGTAACACCAATCACAAAGACCTTCACGTCATTCGCCCCAGATACGAGCAATTCCTCCGGCACCATGCTGGCAAACGCCCACACGTCGTGTTCCAGATACGATTGTGTGGTCGCTGCAATAACACCATTCACCGCGATAGCGAGGCTTACACGTTCGTCGCTTTCCTCCAGCATTGTCCCGTGTACGTACAGAGGTAGTGTGTGGCTCTCGACGTCGACAGAGGTGAAGGACTGTGGATCGTCAAGGCGGATGAGTGTTTCGTCCGCTGAGTGAGTCTCGACTACCGAAAGAGGGAGACCGACGAGTGACTGGTGTGGTCCGAGCGCGTACAGCCCCAACGGAAAGTCGACAAGACGTTGCTCCAGACTCACGTACTGACCTTGTGCGAGCTCTTCGTACTCCTCGATGTTCACGCGGTCGCCGCCACGACGTATGAAAGTCTTGGCCCTGTCAAGCGCTCCGACTGAATCAAGAATCGAGTGGCCATCAACAGCATACGGAACCGTCGTGGACAAGGCGCTCGCGATCGTCGGGACTATGTCCACAGTCTCAACGTTTAGGTCGCTGACCCGACCGTTGATCTGCGCTGGAAGCTTCATTAGAAACGGGACAAACATGACGTCCTCCCGTGTGCCGTCTCTCGCGGAGCGACGCGGCAGTCCGTGTTGAAAGCTTGTACCGTGGTCGGCGGTGATGATGATGAGCGTCTCGTCGAAAATACCCTGTGTCTTCAAGCGATCCAAGAGTTTACCGACGAATCGATCTACGAAACCGACCTGCAGGAGATGTCGCTGTTGCAACACACGAGGGAGCCATGGGTCACTCTTGAGAAAGAGACGTTCTCCGCCCTCCTCGTGTCCTTGGTAATCTGGTGCGTCGTAGCGATGCCCGGACGGCACGTACTCGAACGGCATGTGTGGGGTCAAGTTGTGGAGAAAGTACAAGCGCCCTTCACGTTCGCCTGTGATGGCTTCGAGAAAGCGATCCTGCTCGGAGGCACGCTCATTCCTGCGTCTCCTGCCCTCCTCATCTCGACGTGTACGGGCTCTCGCGAAATCTCTCCAGTCGCCCAGAATAGGAGGAAGTTTGTCCGCAAGCGCGTCGGGCGTAATCACGTGGGCATAGACCATGCTGAGGTCGGACACAAGCGCGCCTAGATCATCATGTACCTCGAGATCGTAGGTGCACGTGTTCGGGGGACACAGCTGCAGGAAGCGTCCGAACACTGTCATGTCATAGCTTCCACTCAGCATTGTAAACAGGTTGTTTGGGTAGTATCGCCGCGTTGGTACAGCACCGATCTCAACGGGATATCGTCCAGAAGCAATAGCCGGGACCGCCCATACGGTCTGAGATGAGACCGTGGTTGCGTTGCGGTACCACGTCGCGGTGTCGGCGAGTCGTGCGAAGTTGGGATAGCGCTCCCTGTCGATTTGATGATTGCGGTCCAGGAGAGAAGCGACCGGAAACTCGTCAAAAACGACGAGCACGATCGGCGGCGCCTGCACCACGACAGCCGGACTGAAAAAAGCGTCCGTTCTGACGACCGCTTGTGTCACGTTGGGATTTAGTAGCAGCGCCATTGGCACGATCGCGACGGCAGGACTCAACGCCGTAGCAAAAGTCCGAACGATGTCAAATCGCCTATAGGCTAGCGCAACGGCGCCCCCCAGAAGCAGCGCGAAGCCCATTGATCCGAATGCGCCTAATCCTTCAAATCGCTTCAGGATCGGCATCGCGAATCCGGCACCTAGTGCCATGATCCATGCCGTATGTACGACGAATCCGGCAGTGGCACTGAGCTTTGTACAAGCAACCTCGATCACAACCAGCACGGCGGGTAACCCGAGACAAACAACAGCAACCATCGCCACCAGAGAGTAGATGGTCGTGTTTCGTGCAATAAAGAAGGCTGGCTCCCGAGATATGACCTCGAAGAGTGGATGTGCGACCGCGAGCGCCACAAACGAGAAGACATGAAACATCCTGGAAATTGGCACGCCAGTGAAATGTTCAACTGTGCGCCGCACCGAATTACATATGCGCACGATCGCGAGTACCGCATACGAGCAGACATGAAAAATCCGGAAAAGTTTCACGCCAGTGAGATCTTCGAATGTGTGGCGGACCGATGCCAGGGAGGCCAGCAGCAGGTGCACTAACCGCGTGAGATATGGCCGAACGTCACGCCGGGCAATCCAAATGACAGTGGCCGGGCCGTATAGGGCTACCACGCAGAGCGAGAAGGCTTGGGTGGAAAGCAGTACCTTGAATGAGGAAGCCGCGGGAAGCGCAAGGATAAGAAAGAGGAAACACAGGACAGTGGCACTCGGCATCAGAGCCACAAACCGGACAACCCTTCCCTCGTGAAGCCCGAATAGCGGGATCGAGAGAACGAGTAAAAGGCAAAACAAAAGGAATGAGACAATTATCGAGAAAGGATCGGCCAACGTAGCGTCGGTTGGGGTGATTACAAAGCTGAATAGTCCGCTCGAAAAACCGTGAACGTTAGCAAGTTCCAAGTAATGCACTGCCCAGTCGTCGCCGTTCCCTGTGAGTGCCACGCGGTCGCCTTCGTGCAATTGCGTTTGAGTTGGAATGCTGAGATCGACCCGGATTGATTGCGTAGGACGGATGACGAATCGACCTATCTCGGTACCACCAACGACGAGTAATACAGTGCGGGTCTCAGGGCTGCCATTCTGCGCCTGCAGAACGATCGCCGTCGGCATTCCGGCAAGGCTCGTCAAGTCGGGAAGTGGCACGACCACTGAGCCGTCAACGGCCTGCACTTCGGACGTAACGACCCTTATCCGGACACGGTCGAACTGCTGATACACCCGAGTATGCAGAGCGGTCGCACTGCAGACCGCAATTATGGCGAGTCCTATGATTTTTACTAGACCGATCAGGGGTGGACGTTTCAATCTGTGGAACATGGGTTTTAATGATCAGCCGGCTGTGTGACGGTCATTGTGCAAGGGCGTATATGAACACAAACTGTGGCAAGAGAATATTTTTACAGATCCGTCTGGAAGATGCTCCCGCTCAGCCCAGCGAGGGGGGTTGCGCTGCTAGTCGAGTCAACTCGACATCTTCGCTGCATGTGGGAACCTGCTACGAGGGAAATTGTCGCCTGAGGCCCACATTTCATCGATATTGACGCTAATATTGATGCCAATAGAAGTATGTCCGGTTCGACGGGGAGCCCTGTGTGTGGTGCTCGTACTCGCGGGCTGCAGCCTCGGGTGCGGCGGTATTCCCTTGTGGATGTTTAACGATGCGCCGAGTGTGCCTTCGGTCGGCTACCGGTACTGACACTCGGGACTAGACGGTGCACGAGAGGAGGGACAGTTCTTCACCTGGACACGCGATAAGCTCGATGCGGTGATCTGAAAAAAGGGCGCAGCGCGGTCTCAATATTCCACCATGCACACAACCAATCTCTATGTGAGTATCAGGATCGTGGCGATCCTCTCGGTGATGGCGGTTCTCGTCGACTGCCGTGCCGCCTCAACGGATTCTCCTCCGGTTAGCGGGTCGGCCGAGGGCGCGACTCGAACGGCGCCGAGCAATGCCGCACTTTCCGGGTCCGAAAATGGGTCCGACTGGTTTATAGAGGGCGCCGAAGGAGCCGGCCTACATTTCGAGCACTTCAACGGAATGTCGGGGGATTTCTTTTTTCCCGAGATCATAGGTCCTGGCGTTGGGCTACTCGACATCGACAACGACGAGGACCTTGATGTCTACCTCGCACAAGGACAGATGCTCGGGACGGGGAGGATGCTCTCCGAGGCGTTATTCCCACCGTCGGAATCGTTACCACTTACCGGCCGGCTCTACCGCAACGACTTGGTGGTTCAAGCAGACGGGACACGCACGTTGCGGTTCACCGATGTGACAGAGGAGAGCGGTATCGACGCGAGAGCGTATGGGATGGGCGTGGCGGCAGGGGACGTAGACAACGATGGCTGGGTCGACCTCTATCTCACGAATTTCGGGCAAAACCAACTATTTCGTAATAACGGTGATGGTACGTTTGAAGACGTGTCACGCCAGCGTGGGGTTGACGACGATGGCTGGGGCGTGTCGGCCTCGTTCATAGACTACGACCTTGACGGATGGTTGGATCTCTACGTGGCGAACTATGTCGAGTACAGCACCGAAGCAGACAGGCCATGCCCGAGTGTGACTGGCGGGATAGGCTACTGCCTTCCACAAGTGTATCGGGCGCAGCCGGACCGACTCTATCGGAACCAAGGCGACGGCCACTTCGTCGACGTGAGTGCCACTGCCCTGGTGGGGCGGACATTTGGCCCGGCTCTTGGCGTCGTGACCGCCGACTTCGATGGTGACGGGTGGTTGGACATCTACGTTGCCAATGACGGGGAAGAGAACCAACTGTGGACAAACCAGCAGGACGGGACGCTGGTGAATACAGCCGTGCTATCGGGTGCAGCATTGAACTGGGACGGCGAGGCTGAGGGGAGCATGGGCGTCGACGCTGGCGATTTTGACAATGACGGGGACGAAGACCTGTTCATGACCCACCTGGCGACTGAGACAAACACGCTCTATCTCAACAACGGGACCGGACTGTTTGAAGATCGCAGTGCCGTTTCTGGTCTCGGTTCGCCAAGTCTTGCGTTGACCGGTTTTGGAACTGCTTGGATCGATTTCGACAACGACGGTTGGCTCGACATCCTGACGGTCAATGGCCGGGTAAGCAGCGTCGAAGAGCGGGCAAACGAACCGTTCCCGTATGACCAGCGGAGACAGCTGTTCCGCAATCTCGGTAACGGGCGATTCGAAGACGTGACAGACCGAGCTGGGGCTGCATTCGCGGTTTCCGAGGTGGGGCGTGGTGCCGCCTTCGGCGACGTCGACAACGATGGTGACACTGACGTGCTCGTGGGAAACGATGGTGGTCAGGTTCGCTTACTCATTAATCAGGTTGGCGACCGTCACCACTGGGTAGGGCTCCGATTGGTGGGAGAAGATGCCTCGCGCGACATGTTGGGTGCGCGCGTCGAAGTTACGCAGAGTGACGGAACAACGCGATGGCGCCGGGCGCGCGCGGACGGGAGTTACGCGTCAGCTAACGACCCACGGGTACTCGTCGGACTGGGCGATGTGACAGACGTTGCCCGTATTCGTGTGTATTGGCCGAGTGGACGCATTGAGCAGTGGACTGACGTGGCGATCGATCGATGGACGACGTTGATCAAAGGGAGCGGGCAGTGAGGCAGTGGAGCAGTTTTACCGGCCTTGATTGCTTCGTCTGCTCGGTCGCCATCACTATGAGCGGCTGCGCTGCAGACGAGGCCACCACTGATCAATTGGTGCCGGCCCCGTCCGAAGAGCAGGTGCTGCAGTCTACATCGTTACCCGATCTCTCTCACATGACCGCTCCCGTGCGGGAGCAGATCCGCCAGCGGCACTCATCGCTGACATCAGCGATTGAGCAAGGAGATACGACCAGCGCTGAGCTGAGCGACGCGTATGGTGAAATGGGCAACGTACTGATGGCAGCTCGGTATGTCGACGCGACCGAGCCCTTTTACTTCAACGCGCAAACGCTTGCGCCGAGAGACAGACGCTGGCCGTACTACCTCGGGCATCTGTACACGAGCCAGGGTGCATTCGCGAAAGCCGCGGCATCCTTCGAGCGAGCGCTTGCGCTAGAAGTTGATGACGTGCCGACGATGATTTCGCTTGGGGAAGTGCATCTCGAGCAGGGACAGTCAGAGGTAGCTGAGCCGCTGTTCACACGGGCGGTATCGCGTGAGCCCAGCTCTATTTGGGCACGGATCGGACTCGGACGGGCAGCCCTGGCGAGGCAGGACTACGTCCAAGCGGTGGAGTATCTGGAGGAAGCCTTGGTGCTAGATCAGGACGCTGCGGGCATCCACTATCCGCTCGCGATGGCCTACCGTGGCTTGGGCGATCTGGAGACAGCCGAGGTTCACCTTGCACAGCGAGCTGCCGGTAAGGTCCGCCGGCCCGACCCGCTGATGCGCACGATGAGTCAATCACTGCAGAGTCCGAGCACCTTCGAGCGGGAAGGGATACAAGCGCTCGGGAACGGAGATTTGGAAGGCGCAGCCGCATCCTTTCGCCAGGGTATCGAACTCGCGCCTGAGAATCCGTCACTGCGACATCGACTGGGAACGGCGTTGTTCCTGATGGGAAATGAGCGTGAGGGCCTCGCTCAATTCGAAGAAGCGGTGCGTGTCTCCCCCGACTACGCTCAAGCCCATTACAGTCTCGGGTTGCTTCTGGAAGAGAGCAGTCGGTTGGACGAGGCGCTCCAGAGATTCTCGTTGGCGGTGAGATACGAGCCGAGCTACGTCGAGGCCCGTCTCAGACTAGCTCGTGTCTTACGCCGGACCGGACGCCCAGCCGAAGCGCTTTCGGAGTACGCTCAAATCATCGCGACCGATCCGCGAATCACCGAGGCCACATTCGGGTACGCGATGGCGCTTGCCGGGCTCGGGCGGTACCAAGAGGCTCGGGATCGGTTGTCCGAAGGGATGACGTTCCACCCCGACCAACCGATGTTCGCCCTCGCTCTCGCCCGCTTGTTGGCCGCCGCACCCGATGAGCGCGCTCGCGACGGGCAACGGGCGATGATGCTGGTTCAAGAGCTCCTGGTACAGGAGAGGAGTTTCGAGCTGGGTGAAGTCATGGCAATGGCGCTCGCTGAGGTCGAAAAATACGCGGAGGCTGCATCGTGGCAGAGAGAAATCATGGCGATGGCCGAAGAGGCAGGGCGTGATGACATCGTGAGCCAATTAGCCGAAAATCTCAGGTTGTACGAAGGAGGAGACCCCTGTCGTACTCCCTGGCTCGACGACAACATGCCATGAGTGGTTTTGGTTGTCAGGAGGATCCATCTCTTGAGGGGTTGGGGCAATGGAAAGACCGCCCGGCTGGTCACTCTCTCCATCGAGCTGTAGATCGCTACGCGATCAATTCGTTGTCTGGTTTTTGAGCCTCGGGAAATATATTGGCGTCTCCAAGGGGAGTTGTGCTTTTGTGGAAGCCAAAACTACAGAGAGCATGGTAAGTTACGACCTGAAGTGGGCCTCAGTTTCTTTTTACCATCCATCGTCGTCTCTTAAACGCCACGCGGTCGAGCCAGGCGATCAGCCACCTGGGTTGAGGGGTGAGTCCTCGGGCAATGACCTTTGTGCCTGGCGCGCCATCTAGGAGGAGTTCGTCCGGCTGGAGGTACGTGCCAAATACCCAATCCGCGACCGGGACACCGAAGAATCCGGCGATGTTCATGTTGCAGAAGTAGTTCGCGTGATGTGCCTGATGGAATCCGTACAACTTGCGCCACATTTCACCGAATATCCGGCTGTTCAGTTTTGGCTTCCACCAGGTCTCGTATGGCTGGTGATGCGCGACGTGGATCGTTTCGTACAAGAACCAGTTGATAGCAATGGCGGTGTACCCGCTAATAAGAATCGGAATTCCTGGGAATGAGAATGCAATAGGCGCAAAGAACGGCGTGAAGGCTGCGAAGGTCGGGATCAGCGCCCAGGGAGGAAACGTGCTTTGATCGTCTTGGGCCAAACTAGAAATCGGATACGCATTACGGATGGTTTGCTTTTCGTTATCGAAGCCGATTGGGGTCAGCTTGTGGTGCGTGCGGTGACTCGTGGTGAAGGCGCGGACGAGCCTCACGGTCTCGAGATGGAGAATATAGCGGTGGAAGAAATATTCTCCAAAGCAGATAACAAGATTGCAGACGAGGCACGTGAGGACGATAGCTAAGACACCCGATGACACGTGTTGGTCCCAGGTTGCTCTGAAGAAGTACCGCACAAACGCAAAGAGCGCGACAAGCTGCAGTGCGATGAATGTCGTAAACCAGATGATCGCGGCTGGGTGTTTGGTCCGGTACTCATACGAGAGGAAGTTTAATGTTGAGAGTCTCACCCGTAGACCTTCTTCAAGAAATGGGAAAAAAATGGGGCTCCAATCGGAATCAGCTGAAGTCGCAACATAAAGACGCGCCGTTTGATGGTGGTTCCTTGGAGTGCTTTCATTCAGACCAAAGACGATCGCTCAAGGCTGCGTAGACCTAACCATTTGAAATCTCGCCAGGTTGGGCACTGAGAATTGCCGCCAGTTCGGCAGGTCGAACCAAGCAAGTAAACAAGTAGTAGACACGATACTCGCCGCATCCAGACTTTGGTGTACATCACAATAATATGATCACGTATGGTTTTGTGCAGAATCTCTTTCGAGCGAACAGATATCTAGTGCTGTCGACGCACTAGTGTGCACGATCACGGCGCTGCGACAGGCCAATGTCGTGGTGGTCACCGAGAAGCCGAACTTTGCGCCGTCGCCGGGTTATTTCCTGCGGCGCTTCGAGGTCGGAATCGCAGACAAGTCGTGGTTTCTCTTGCGATAACTGTTCGGCGAGTGCGGCATGGCGGCGGTTTCGTGTCTGAATGTCGGCTTACCGCTGCCGGCTCCAGCAAGGATTAAAGCTTCTTAAGCACACGCGGCGCAGGTCGTTTTTACGTAGTTAGAAGAAGGGTAAGCTCAAAGTCACAGACATCAAGTTGTATTCGTTGCTCACCAATCTGGCATACAACCGTCCAACGCGACTACCTCGCTTGCAGTACAGGTAAGCACAGCTCAACGCCTTGCCCGCAAATGGGACGTCGCACATTGCTTGAGTTGTAAGTATTTCTGGATACTGCTGTCAAGAAAATGGCGATCCGAGGGATTTCAACTTGAAACCATGTGTTTGCAAGACCCAACGAGATTCATGCACGGTGGACAGCCGGCGATTACGCCGCCGAGGCTTTGATCTATTTAGATGTCGGTAGGTCAAGGGCGCCTCAGCTGGCAGTGGAACCACAGTGAGAGTTCTGTTTAAATTGGTCATAGGGTTACCCAAGTTTTATCTTGTTCCCGTTCGTCGTTGTACTCGTGGAGGAATTCTCATGTTTGTCCTCAGAAGAAGCTTTGCCCGGATCGCCGTGCTCGCCCTTACCGCGGGCTGCGCCGCACCGGCCACCCCGCCACAGTCGCTCTTAGAGGTGGCAAGCCAGTCGCTTGCGCAGATCGACGGGGAAATGGAGATCTCAGGTCTGAGAGAGTCGGTGGAAATTATTCGGGACGAGTGGGGAGTGCCGCACATCTATGCCCAGAACGATGACGATCTCTTCTTTACCCAGGGGTACGTGATGGCTCAGGACCGCCTCTGGCAAATGGAGATGTGGCGTCGGTGGCACGAGGGACGACTCGCTGAGATTTTCGGACCTGACGCGCTTGACTACGATCGCCGTACCAGGCTGATGATGTTCAGGGGTCCGTTTGACGCTGAAGAATGGACGAGCTATCACCCTGACGCGGAACGTCTATTCACTGCCCACGCCAATGGCGTAAACGCGTACATCGAGCAGAACTTGGACAACCTCCCGGTTGAGTTTCAGCTTACCGGGATTGTTCCTGATTTTTGGACCGCTGAGACGGTTGTTCTGCGCTGGGCTGCGTTGGCCGTTCCGAGCGTGAGGGGCCATGCCATCAACGAGATCCAACTCGCAATGAACGTTGCACGCTACGGCGCCGAAGAGGCAAATCGACGCGCCGCCCCCGATCCGTGGGAGGACCTCGAGGTTCCCGAAGGTCTCGACGTCAACATAATCACCGAGGACGTCCTAGATGCAATGCGAGCAGGGGACGGAGACCCGTTTGTGTCTGGGAGACTTCCACCGCTGGAGGTAGTTGAGCCCTATCACAGTCTGATGCCTGGCGTGCAAACAACGCAGGTATCCCCTACCGAGACCGCGACGGAGGGGAGCAATAATTGGGTCATGAGTGCAGAACGTTCCTCGACAGGTGTGCCAATTCTTGCCAACGACCCCCACCGACGAATCGAGATGCCTGCGCTCAGGTACTTTGTGCATCTGGTTGCCCCTGGATGGAACGTAATTGGTGGTGGAGAGCCTCCATTTGCCGGTGTCGACGCCGGGAACAACGAGAGTATGGCGTGGGGTTTCACTTTTGCCGGCACTGACATGGTCGACGTGTACGTCGAGGAGATGCATCCCGATGACCCCAACCTCATGCGGTGGCAAGATGAGTGGGAGCCCCTCCGCGTCATTGAGGAAGAGATCCTCGTCAAGGGTCAGGCTCCGGAGCCGATCGTGCTGAAGTTCAGTCGTCATGGCCCCGTCTTCTACGAAGATCTCGAGAACCGTCGCGCCTACTCCGTTCGGTCGGTCGTCCAAGAACCTGGTACCGCAGCTTACAAAGGTAGCTTCCAGCTTGCTCAGGCAGACAGCTGTGCCGACTTCTTCGATCGGGCGATGCACTGGCTGGTGCCCACGCACAGCCTGGTCTGCGGAGACGTCGACGGCAACATTGCGCTCCAGGTCACGGGACTTACGCCCGACAGAAACGGGTGGAACGGACGGTTACCCGTTCCCGGCACAGGAGAGTACGAATGGCTCGGATTCCGCAGTGATCTTCCACGAGAATTCAATCCAGAGAGGGGATACATCACCACCGCTAACAACAATGTGCACCCGCCAGGATATGAAGGGCGCCCGGTCTTCTACCACTCGTCGAGAGGCGTGGAGACGTCCCGGATCACACGCCTCCACGAGATCTTCGGATCTGGTGAGGCGCTCTCGGTCAAAGACCATATGCAGATTCAACACGACACCTACTCGTTAGCAGCCGAGCGGGACATTCCGGCGTTCCAGGGATGGACTTCGGTTGATCCTGACCTCGAGTGGGCTCGGAGTTTGGTAGCGGAATGGGACGCCAACCTCTCGAAAGAGAGTACCGCGGCGGCCATCTACGTCCGGTGGAGGGACGAAGTCGACGAGAGGGTAAATGACCCAGGGACACCAATGGCTGAGGACGAACGCCGGAGTTTAATTGAACAAGGCCTGACAGCAGCGCTGGAGAGGCTAGCCTCAGAACTAGGGTCCGACCGAACCGAGTGGCGACACGGGAGGGTGCACGCAAGCCAGTTTACACACATGATCTCCTCGGCCTTCGACTTACCCACAGTCGAGCGTCCTGGTGGATTCGGCACGGTCAACGCTACGGGAGCCAACTTTCGGAGGATCATCGATCTTGCTGACTTGGACCGCTCTGTCGCCAGTAACTCTCCTGGTCAGTCTGCTCAGCCGGGGAGCCCGTATTACGACAATCTCGTGGAAAATCTGGGAAACGGAGAGTACTTCCCGCTGCTCTACACACGTGGCGCCGTGGAGGAACAAGCGGCCCATCGCCTGCGGCTGCAGCCAGGAAGCCGCTAACGGTCGTTAGTCCGGTCATTGGATGAGTTGCTTCTCTCGATGCCTGCTGATGCCACAGCGTTTACCTTGGGGTCAAGCAGAGATGTGGACGGTTCATCGGTGCATTACCGGGAGAAGTTTTACCGGAAACATTTTTTCATTGGCAGAGAAGGATTGACGGTGTTGACAGACGTTAGAGGTTAAATGGCCGCTCCAACCACTTTTAAATTACGTTCCCTGGTGCAGGAAATTACGCCTGACAGGGCAGCCGTTGGGCTGTTGCTCCTGGGGGTGTTTCTCCGGTTTTTCAGGTTAGGCGACCGCAGTCTTTGGCTGGACGAAATCTTCGCGGCAGATACAACCCGCTTCGATACGTTTAACGAAGTGTTCCGCTGGGCAACAACAGATCCCCAGGAGATGCCTCTTGTCAACGTGATCGCATGGTTACTGCGAGGTCTAGGAGACGGAGAGTGGGTAGTGCGTCTACCTGCGGCTTTAGCCGGGTCATTCTGTGTTCTCGCTATGTATGGATTGGGAAAAACTGTGAGCCGGCCGCGCACAGGGCTGATTGCTGCGCTGTTCATGGCAGTCTTGCCATTTGCGGTTTGGTTCAGCCAGGAAGCCAGACCGTACACGTTTCTCATGCTTTTCACGACGTTGCAGATGCTCTTCGCTTACCGGGCAGTCCGCCGAAATCGTTTCCGTGACTGGTTTTGGTTGGCGTTTTGCACTGTTGTGAACATCTACAGTCACATTTTGGCTCTTGCTCCAACCGCTGCTGCCTTTGGGTTCATCGGGCTTGTTCTACTACTGGACCTGACCCGTATTGGGTCCAATCATTTCACAGCGATGGTTCGCCGCTGGGTCACCGCCCTGCCGTCGCTTACCCTGAGGAAGGAGGGAAAGCCAGGCGATATAGCTGGCTTGGAAAATGGTCGTGTTCGCGTTTCATTCGAGCTGGACAGGCCGTCTACATCGCCATGGAGAGCCTTACTCGCCTGGCGCCGGCTGGTGCGTCGCCTCGGTGCAGCCGGTCTAACGGGAGCGTTGGTTCTTGCAGCCTACTCTCCGTGGCTGCCGTATTTGAACGAGTATTTAAATCGCAGCGGAATCGGAGCTGGGACTAATGTTCGGCCTCCAGCGGCAACAGCTGCTCAGGTTGGTTCGCTGTTTACCGCTTTCGGGTTTTCGAACATCTTGCTCATGGTCCTGGGCGTAGGTGTCGTGGTCGTCACTGCAGGTTTATTTAAGCAGAGGTGGAAAGAAACCCTGCTCGTCACTTTGTGGTTGGCCATTCCGACTGGTGTCTTTTGGTTCAGCCTTGGCAGTGGCATGGTGACAGTATTTCCACGCTATTACAGCTGTCTCTTCCCTGCCGGAGTGCTATTGGTGGCAATTGGAGTGGACGGCATTGCCGTAACGATACATGGTCTGATCCGCCAAGTTTGGCCTAAAGGACGAAAGACAGCTTTGGTTGGTGCCCTCCCAGTTATCTCGACAGCGGTGGTCACTGTCTTTCTCTTGGCTGCGGTGCCTAATTTGTGGGGGGGGACTCATGACGCTACGGCTGCTATCAGCCAGTCGTTTGTGCTCCGAGTCCTTCATTCAGTGGTCCCGGCACTCGCGCAGTCATATGATCTAGATAAGGACGATTACAAAGGGGTCGCGGACCATATCATTGCCACTAGTCGGGGCGATTCGACTGTCATCGCGATGGGCGGATGTGCCAGCTATGTCGCGAAGAGCCTTCCGTACTATTTCCGAATCCGGCGATCCTCGATTCCGGTCATTGATGGAGCCCTAGTTGACAACGAAGACATCGATTGGCTTCAGCGGTCGAAAGGTTCGGTTTGGGGTGTTGTGTTTACTGCTTGTTCCCCCCGAGACAATGTGGTCCCGGCGTCAAGGGCAGAGATGAAGATAGTCCCCTTTTCAGGGCTGGACCTTGTCCTGCCGCACGCGCCGGCGGGTACGGCGATGGACCAGGCACTAGCGATACTCACATGGGGGCAGGTCTTGCATACAGCGGTGGTCCCTTCAGTTGATTTGGTACGGGCGTTTTCCAGAGGTCAAGGGCTGGGAGTTGATCTTCTGGCTTCCGTGCCCACTTTGTGGGCGATTCCCCCTGATGTTACGGCGGACGAAGACAGACAGAGATTCGTGCTCCAAACCAATGAATCCGAGGTGAACGCGACGCTCCCGCTCGAGAACGCGTCTGTTATTCCTGGAAAAACTTATGTCATGTCTTTTGAGTATCGAAACGCCGAGTTCACTGGTGAACAGAAGGTCTACGTATCAGCCCACACACAGGAGGGTGTCTGGACCGCGGTCTTCCCGGACGGTGCTGGTTATTTAACTAGAGACGTTCAGGCATGGACGGCTGGTGCGTTTGCCTTCGCCGCCCCTCCTGACACGGTCATGCTTCAGACATGGTTGCGAGCCACGGGCAGTGGGGTTAGTGAATTTCGTACGGTCCAGCTGCGGCAAGTGCGGTAGGTTATTAGCACATGGGCAGAGCTGTCTAGGTTGAGGATCACCACAGTTGTCAACCGAACTTCCACGGCAGGCGGATCGACACATCAGTGTCATGACGCCCTGTTATAACGAGGCGCTGAATGTCGAAGTCCTGTACGAACGCGTTCGCGCTGTCTTTGAGCGCCTTGGACAGAACTCATACGAACACGTCTTTATCGATAACGCGTCGACGGATGGCACTGTAGATCGCTTGCGTAGCCTAGCGTCGCGCGACAAGCGCGTTAAGGTTATTGTCAATACGCGGAACTTCGGACACATCCGGTCTCCGTATCACGCCTTGCTGCAGTGCAAGGGGGACGCGGTGATCGTGCTTGCGTCAGATCTTCAGGATCCACCTGAGTTAATCCCTGAGTTCCTGAAGAAATGGAAGGCAGGCTACAGGGTTGTCTTGGGTGTTAAGGCAACTAGTGAAGATTCAGCGATCATGTTCGCTATTCGGAAACTTTACTATGCGTTAATTGACCGATTGTCTGATGAACCCCAGGTTCGGGACAGCACTGGATTCGGACTGTACGACCGGTCATTCTTGGAGGTCTTGCGGACCCTAGACGATCCATATCCCTACTTCAGGGGGATCGTTGCAGAACTAGGGTTTTCCTACGTCACTGTTCCCTATGCTCAGCAGAGACGCGCGCAGGGTGTGACAAAGAACAATTGGTACACTCTCTATGACATCGGTATCCAAGGGATCATGAACCATTCGAAGATTCCACTCAGGATTGCCACCATGCTGGGGCTCGTTAGTGCCGCGCTGAGTTTGGTGGCGGCCGGTGGTTATCTCGTGATGAAGCTCGTGTTCTGGTCCGATCTGCCTATTGGGATCGCACCGATGATCATCGGCATGTTCTTTCTTGCGTCAGTGCAACTGTTGTTTTTGGGCGTGCTTGGCGAGTATGTGGGGTCCATCTATACCCAGGTGCGCAACCGTCCCTTGGTAGTGGAACGCGAGCGAATTAACTTTGATGATGACAATCCAAACCGTTAGAGAGGCCATGGCTTGACTCTGAGAACGTGGTTGCCAGTAGATGGTCTTCTTTCCCGCTATCTCCTTGCGGGTGTGTGGAACACAGCGTTCGGGTATGGTGTCTTCGTATGTTTGATAGCTTGGCGAGGGACTCCAGTAAACTATTTGGCGATCGCGATCGTCAGTAATGTGTTGGCGATTAGCAATGCTTACCTGGTGCACAAGTTCTTGGTTTTTCAGACACGGGGAAATTATGTCCGAGAGTATTTCAAATACTGGTTGATTTACGGAGTGTCGGCGGTGTTGGGTGTATGCCTCCTAGCGATGCTGGTAAGTGGGTTTGGGCTCGATGTTTACGCTGCTCAGGCTGGCGTCGTTTGTGGGCAGATTGTTCTTACCTTTATGGGTCATCGGAAATTTTCGTTCCGTGCGCATGGTGTCCCACAGCGCTCCGGGTTGGAACTACAGCGCTGAATGGACCGCCGCGATCCTCGAAGCCCAGTACATCCAAGCGCGGCTACTGAGCGACGTGCCGTCTTGCATCCCCACTCCATTAAATTGGTCCCGCGACGAAAACGGTATTGGTGATTCACTCAGACGACGCTGATGTCTTCTATCGCTTTGTACACTATGCGAACCGCGACCACATGGCGATGACGGCTGATGTGATTCAGGGAGCACTAGCGTTTATAGCCGAAGTTGAGAGTCGGTGAGCAGGCCCGCGCGCCAGCGGTGACATCACCGCCAGTGGGTCTTTTACCCTCTACCATTCTCAACCTTCAACCAGGGGGGGAGATTGCCATGTCGAGCACAACGCGCAGAGTAGTCGTGAGAGCACTGACCGCCATTGCGGCGGTTGCCCTGTTCGGGTCCGAGCCGCTCCAAGCCCAGACGTATTCCAATAATCCGTACCGCCCCGTCCCGTGGCCCAAGCCATGGCAACCGGATGGGTTGAGAGGATCAATCGACTTCGGCCCGACGACGGGTATTTACGCGGACCCCAACACCGACCACATTTGGATTGCAACCAGGTGTGGGCGTACACCGAGGTATCACACTAACCAGGAGGGCTGCATCTTTAAACCCGACTACGACATGATCTTCAAGTTTGATCTGGACGGCAACTTGGTAACAAGGTTTGGTGCGGGGACGTTAGGAAAACCGCACGCCATGTTCGTGGATAGTGAGGGCAACGCCTGGGTAGCCGATTATGCCGGCGGGTCCGAATACGGACACACGGCGACCGAGGTGGAAGAGGAAATGAGGCGAAAGGGGCTTGGGCACCAGGTCGTCAAGTTCAGTGCAGATGGAGAGGTCTTGATGCGCCTCGGAACGCCTGGAGTCCCTGGAGGCGACGAAAACCACTTCCGTAATCCATCGGCGGTCGCAGTCGCGCTCGACGGATCCATTTTCGTCGGTGACGGTCACGGTGACAGTGGCAACAACCGTCTCATCAAGTTCGCCCCAGACGGTACGTTTATCAAGCAGATCGGGTGCTCGGATTGTCCATCAGGCCAGACAGGGAACACAGCCTGGGGAGAGGTTAAAGATGCGCATGCTTTGGACTTTGATGCTGATGGGCGGCTGTTCGTCGGGGACAAGTTGAACGGTCGGGTTCAGATCTTCGACCAAGACCTGAACCTTCTCGACGTGTGGACTCAGTTCGGATCACCTGCCGGCCTAGCTATCGACCGGGCATCTGGTCTTCTCATTACCGCTGACGCGGAGTCGCATAATTCACCGCCGCTGGACGGCTCGCCCAGCAACGCTGGCTGGGAGCAGGGTCTCTATTTAGGCTCTGCGAGAACGGGCTGGGTGACGTCCTTCATCCTAGCCGCGGCGCCACCGATCACGGGTGGAGACGGGGGACCGGAAGGGGTGGCGGTCGATCGCTATGGCAACATCTATTGGGGGGAGACGCGGTCGACGCTGGACATAATGCGCGGACAGCACATTATGAAGTACGTCGACATCACGAGGACGCCCCACAATACGTGTGAGTGGTGGGGGTATGAATCGGCGCGAGAAGGTAGGGGAGTAGTAGGTTGCGGCATTGATAAGGAGTCCCGCACCAATCCGTAGCGATTCGAGGAACTCAAAGAGTAAGTTCATGGTATACAGACATCCACTCTCGCCCCGCAGGCCATCACGGGCCAGATCGGTGTAGGGGGCGAGGCTGGTACGCATGCTGTGTGACCATCCATGCCAAAAGGTATGGCGTCTCCAAGGAAAGTCCACTCCTGTGGACGCCGAAACTTCAAGGAGAGGTGCCGGTTGCGGGCTGAACCTGGCGGGCAATCGCCAACCGGCGTCCCCGTTGAACCGCTTACCGCGCCGCGTTAAGCTAAACGCCTGACTTTTTGTCGTTAGTGGTCTGAGAAGAACGATGACCGGTCACTGCACACGCGTTATCGTGGTGATCGTGGCACTCACCATGGCATCTTGCGGTGAAAGCTTGTCACCGACATCGCCATCCGTATTCGGGGTTAGCTGGATGTACGATGGCCAGGTTTGGCAGGCATCCGGCGTGCCACCCCCATGTCCGACCCCACTCACATTTACCACGCCGGTCAATTTGTCGAGAGTGACGTTGATTTTGTACCCGGGTCAGAGCCGCGGTGGTTGGTACAAACCGCATGGCGGATTCCGTTTCGATGCGCCAGGTGAAACCGGTGAAATTACCGTGGTTGCGCCCATGGTGTCGACGGTATACCGCGCCTCACGCAGCCTCGATAATGGCGAAATTCAATATATGTTCGATTTCATTAACGCCTGCGGCGTTCTGCATCGCCTGTGACACTTGCGTGACCTATCGCCGCGTTTCCAACAGATCGCGGCATCATTACCTCCGGCAGTTGAAAGGGATTCGCGAACCTCGCGCGTCGCGTCTGGACCAAACGTGGCTGTTGGCGAAACGGTCGGGACGGCTGTCGGCTACCTGTCGGGAAACTTTTCTCTTGACTGGGGCGTGTACGACCTGCGGGCGCGAAACGAGGCAAGTGAAGACCCCGCATGATTGAGCCAACACTCTGGCGAGTTAGCCCCGTACGCCATTTACTGGTTCGACCACCTCTCACCCGGAGATCGCACGATTGTGCGGAGCCTGCCTCCTGCCGACTGGCAGAACGGCGCAACGAGCGACTACTGTCGCTAGCTGCATTTTCTCTTCGTCGTTGTGGTGGAGGTTTCTTACACGGGTCGTTACGTGCACTAATTTTGAGTATCGCGGGGTGTTGGTATATAACGATTCTGGCAAGAAGATTCTGCCAAACATTCGAGCGTGTTTATCACGCATTGACAATCGCCTAAAGCTCGAGAACCGTCACCGCCATCCCCGCTGAATCGCACGGTAGCTTTGCAGCGCGGTTTACTGGCATTCACGGGTGGTACTGGGAGAATCGAACCGAGGGCAAGGTCACGATCAAGCTGACGACGGCAGGGGTCTATAGCGAATCTTTAGAGTTTCGATCCGGCATGGATGTCGTGCAGAAGCAGTTTCAGTAGGTCCCTGCCATGAAGGTCTCGGCTCGCTCTTGCATCAAGGCTAGGAGGTAGGTATGTCTAATATCCGTAGTGGGGAAGCGTTCGTGACGTGCGTTGTTACCGTTCTTATTCTAGGTTGTGTACCTGCTGTATTTGCCCAAGACCGCATGCCACCGATCCCGGTGGACGATATGACCGAGGCACAAAAAGAGGTTGCAGCGAAGTACGAGGCCGAACGAGGGTCTACGATTGGGACCGGGCCTTGGGCCCCATTGCTTCGTACCCCCGAGATCCTGCGTTTAATGTTGGACATGCGCACACACGTGCGGGATCGGACTCTGCTCGGCCCTCGGCTCAGTGAGTTTGCGATGCTTATTGCGGCCCGGGAGTGGACGCAACAATATGTGTGGACTGCTCACCGTCCAGCGGCGGTCCGCGCTGGGTTAAGTCCGGAGATCATTACGGCGCTCGCAGCCGGCCGGCGCCCCAAGGAGATGGCCGAAGACGAAGAGATTCTCTACGACTTTTGTATCGAACTGCACCGAAACAAGAGCGTCAGCGACGCCACGTACGCCCGGGCACTGGAAGCGTTCAATGAAGAGGGGATTGTCGAGGCGGTCACAATCGAAGGCTACTATGCGCTGATCGCCATGGTCATGAACACGGCGCGTACGCCGCTCCGTGAAGGCGTCTCCCCGCCACTTGTCACGTTCCCACGGTAGACCGCCGTCCGCCTACTCTTTTCAGAACACTGACTGCATAGGCACACGTGGAAGTCTGAAATAACGAAAAAGCGCTGGGTGATGTCTACTGCCCGCGGTAGTCAGCGTCACTGACTTGTTCAAGCCAGCGCGTGTCTCCCGTCGGTCCGCCCATGATTGTGAGTTGGATCGCATATTCATCGGGAGAGGCACCATGCCAGTGCACCACACCAGGCGCAGTGAAGTTTACGTGGCCGCCTGGGAGGAGCTCCACGATCGCTTCTCCACGGACCTGCGTACGGCCTCGTCCCTCTTCCGCCGCGAGGATCTGCCAGCCCGCGTGACTGTGCCAGTTGGAGCGCGCCCCGGCTTCGAAACGGAGTCGAAGTGCACGCATGTCGGATGAATCCGGTCTGGTCGGGTCTCCTCCGACGAAATTGGACTGCGGGGCAGCCGTGATCGAAGATTGCCCTCCGAGAATCATCGTGAGAACACCGATCGCCGTGATGGCGAGAAGCACGCTCAGGCGTGATCGAACCTGTTTCTGCATGGTGCTGCTCCTTTCATTCCAGATTTTGTTTGACGGTCAATTACGGTACTACACCCGAATGTATGATTGTACCAACATTTGAGGGGTTTCTGCACGAAACGTCAGACGTATGGAATCAACTGATTACCCCAAGCATTTCTCCAGCGGTATGTTGTCTTGTCCTCTTAAGTCTTAAATCCTTCCAAACCTCCGCAACGACAACTGCGCGGTTACGGTCTGACCCTGACGTACTTTTGTAGCTTTCGGGGACGCGGTTCACCGCCGTAGATATTACCTTCGCGGTCGACGGCGACAAACTCCGCACCATTGCCAGCGACCGAACGCGGGTCGCCCCACTGATAGAGAATAAACTCCTCCACCCATCCGGTGCGGACATCCCCGATGCGGATGCCCATCTCCCAACCAGGGTTTTGCACGTCATCCGACTCTGAATCAGCAACGTAAATCCGGTCGCGACCATCAAAGAAAATTCCACTCGGTCGTCCAAACTGCGTCCACTGGGTGAGGAATTCGCCCTCCTGATCGAAGATCTGAATTCGATTGTTTGAGCGGTCGCCAACGAATACGCGTCCCTCCGAGTCGAGAGCGATGGCATGGAGAGTCCTGAATTCACCCGGTGCATAGCCGGTTTTCCCCCACTCCTTGATATAGGTCCCGTCTGCTGAGAACTTCACCACGCGGTTATTCGTGTCATTGCCGTGACCATCTGCTACGAAAATGTCACCATTGTCAGCGACCACGACATCGCTGGGAGCGTTGAAGCTGTTGCGACCCACTCCCGGCTTTCCTGGGGTTCCCAGCGTCATCAGCACAGTTCCGGCCGAACTGAATTTGATCACCTGATGCCCGCGGCTTCCTTCTGGAGTCCGTGATTCGCTCACGGCGTCGGTCACCCACACGTTACCGTCTTGATCCACGTCGATACCGTGAGGCCAAATAAACATTCCACCACCGAAACTGTCGACAACGTGGCCGTCCGGTCCGAATTTGACGACCGGGTCCAGGTCTGAATCCAGGCATTCGTTCCCAAAGCGCTCGGGCGCGCTCGAGTCGCACCGGATCACGGCCCACACGTGTTGGCCGTCGGGATCGATGGTGACGCCACCAACCCTACCCATTTGTCTGTTACCGGGCAGCTGGGTCCAATCCTCAACCAGTCGATACGGATTCGGAAGAGCCTGCCCACTCACCTCGGCGGCGCTGCCGACCACGGCAACGATGGCTGCGAATATGGCTGTTACGTAAGAACTCTGTCTTGACATGATGACACCTCTAAGAAATGGAGCCCGATCCGCACGATTGTGGGCCGTCTCGTAACGATTGGGTGCTGACGGCCAGGCGCGAAGAGAATAGACGTTGGGCATGTGTGACCGGGACCGACGTTGCGATACATGATCCTCCGGCCGCTGAGTGCCCTCGATTACAGGTAGACAGACTACTAGAATACCAATCCTTTGGCCGTTGTCGCATTCGAATTGTACCCGTGACACAACAGCGCTAGGGCTCCCGGTCTCCGAACGGAGTCGCATCCGGCAGCACACTTTTCAGAACACCCTAAATGTCAAGTGGATTCAGTTGTTTACAGGTGGTCTCGGCCGAGAACGAAGGCGTAGCTTCCCTGGGCGTTTCAAGTTTAGAACCACGTACTGGACCGACTGAAACGGATGTATGCGCTGCTGGAAGCTACCGAACTGACGGCCTATAGTCGGGCTCTTTAGTATTTCAGCCGTCTAGATTCGGCTATTGATTCTCCCTGTCGGTATTGAAACTAAGGAGTCGTTTCTATTTGAGACCATACGCGATCGGTATTAACATCGAGTTGTATACCTGGATTAATTGATTTTTCGAGATACTAAAGCGCCACAAGACGGCAGTTGTACGGATGTTACCGATTCGTCCGACGGCCTCGTTGCTACCGCCATTGCCGTATTTATGACACGGTAAATCATGTCCCAGTACTACAACGGTAAGCGCACGAGAAATCTGTTTAGTCCGGGAGCTGAGACGCCCTTCAAGTTGTCCCGCTCGAAACTCGACCTGTTTGTAAACTGTCCACGCTGTTTCTACATTGATCGGCGCCTAGGCGTGGGTCAACCACCCGGCTTTCCCTTTAATATCAATTCGGCTGTCGATCACCTGCTTAAGAAGGAGTTTGATGAGTACCGCCTGCTCGGTAAGCCGCATCCACTAATGCGCGATGCTGGAGTGGATGCGATTCCGTGCCCACATAAGAAACTAGAGCAGTGGCGGATGAATTTTACGGGCGTGCAGGTCCATCACAAGAAGACCAACTTATTGATTACCGGAGCCATTGACGACCTCTGGGTTACGCCCGAGCAGCAACATGTGGTGGTGGACTACAAGGCGACGAGCAAGGATCAACCCGTAACGATCGATGAACCCTGGCAGGATAGCTACAAGCGGCAGATGGAGATTTACCAGTGGCTTCTGCGTGGGAATGGTCTCAGCGTGTCAGATACGGGCTACTTTATCTACTGTAATGGACAGCGCCGTGCGCCGCGCTTTGACAACCATCTGGATTTCGATATTTCAGTTATTTCCTACATTGGCAACGATGACTGGGTCGAGGCGTGCATTGTGAATGCGCACGCGTGCCTGCTGAGCAACAAGATTCCGCCCGTGACATCGGACTGCGACTATTGCACCTACTACTCGGCTGTGACGGGTGTTATTCAGGCTTGATGTTCCGGAGATTGCCCATGTTCACGTCGTAGAGGCGATTGTGCACAATTGAACCAACACTTAAAGGAATACATGTGTGCATCTAGTCTTTATTGCTGTGGCCCTCAGCGTTGGCCCCCGACGCGACCACTATGACGCTACCGCTCTTATCGGCTGGGCCATGGGACACGCGTTCTCTTTGAACCGCTACTTCATACTGGTGTCGCGTGTTCTTCATCACTGCTCGGCGCTTACGAACTCCGCGAACTTTGACATCGGAGCGGGACTCCCGTGTATCCCCACGATGGTCTCGACGTCGAGGTCCAGCCGCTGGAGGTTTTCGTAAAACGTGCGAGCGCTAGCGTTTGGGGTTGGCGCTCCGGGGAAGTAGAGGTCGGCCTGCACGACGATCTTCTCATGTGGGATATACGCGATGAGCATGCCTGCTGCATGGGCAAGGCCTTGGATGTTGTAGAGTTCCACCGTCCTCGTGTGATCGGCGAGGACGTACTTTTCGCTCAGAGTCTCGAAGATGTAGCCTTCCGACCACTCTTCCGGTGGATGGAGTGAAAACCGGTCAGGTGCCAAGATCCATAGTCCCGCCCGTAGGATTTCTTGGTAGTAGGGTTTGTTGCCGGCGTGAGTGATCACGGTCGCGCCTTCGTGGACGTACGCCCGGAGGCCACCCAGGTGGTCCCAGTGATGATGCGTCGTCACGATGAACCGGATCGGTTTACTTGGCATGAGTCGGTTTACCTCGTCGATTACTGCCAGCGACCGTTCCTCATTTAGCGGCGCCTCGATGACCGCCACATGGTCGTCGAACTCGATAGCCACGCTGTGATGGGAGCCTCCCTCGACCAACCACAGGCCCTCGCCCAACCGTTGTGACTCCACATTGACCGACTGAATGTCGGTGTTCATCACGTTGTTAGGCACCGTCAATGTCGCAGCCACATTCGCCTGAAGGTCCGACACTGTTTCGAGGCCAAACGCATGATCCCCGCCGCTGACGTTAGGTGCGTGAGCCCCATCGTCATAGTCCTGGTGCTGATGAAATCGAGGAATCTGTACACCGCCGACCTCCCGGTAATTGGTGTAGACATTTTCGTAGTACATGTCGCCGACAACCGGATTAGGAACCCACGTTTGCACGCGTTCGAGTAAGCCCTCAGGGTTGATCGTCCCATTGATCCGGTACTTCCTGAACGCGATGAACGAGATCACAGTCGACCGACCGCCGTACTCGTTGCGAGTGACCATGGATGGGTTGGTCCCCGGTGCCATTGCACCCTTAATGAATCCCCAGGGGGTCAAAAAGATCTCCAGTCGCCGTAGCTCGGCGACGGCTGGTTGCGGCACCGGTTGTCCTTGCGCGTCCAAAGTCCAAGCGTAGTCACCGCTGACGAGATTGGTGACCTGGCGTGTGCCGCCCTGTGCCCGGACGTACTCCTCCCTCGATGACATCGTTTCAAAATCGATAGTCATTGTGTAGCTCGTCAGGTCAACCCGCGGCCAATCCTGGTCGGGCGAAACGTTTTGTCCGACTCGCCCCTGCCAACCGGTCCCGGAGTACTGAATCGACGTCAAGTTCTCCATGCCCATTGCGGTCGCGGTGGACTGTAAGACGCTTTGGACGCTCTGCGCACCAGTCGGCGCTGTCATCAGTGCCGACAGACTTACTAAGAGCCACACTCGTGTAGCCATGTTCCATCCTCCAGGTCGACACGATTATCTGTCAGAAAAGCGGCAAGTCAAGGGTGCTGTGCCAGGGCCGAGACGAGGGACGTGCGTCTTCTAAGCATTCCGAGTTGGATCCAGCCTTTCGGGTGACCGAAAGCAATGGACGCTCTGCGACAATTCGGAGAATGCGTTACCCGCACGTGAGCTGTTTTCGCGCGGGTCGCTTGTAACCAATAATGGCATCTCCAAGGGAACTTGCACTTGCGTGGATACGAAAACTTCAAGGAAAAACACAGATTGCGATCTGACCCTAACGGACAATAGCGAATTCTCGTTTCCGTTGAACTGCTAGCCGTTCCCACGATAATCTTAGACACTTGAGCGTTTGTTGTTGGGGCTTGAAGAGGAACATGACTGGTCGCTTCGCACTCCTTGTCTTTGCCGCGGTATTTGTTTTCTCTAGCCAGAGTGACTCTGGACGGGAGATACGCATGCGTGCAGAGCGAGGAGATGCGGAGGCGCAGTACCGTCTTGGGAATGTGTATGCGAGCGGCGATGGTATCCTTCAAAACGATACAGAGGCGGTGAAGTGGTACCGTCGCGCGGCGCTGTAAGGTTTCGCTTTGGCTCAGGCTGGTCTCGGACACATGTGCCTCTCCGGTCGTGGTGTGCCGCAGGATGATAACGAAGCGGTGAGATGGCACCAGCGGTCGGTCGAACACGGTGAGGCAACAGGACAGAACAACCTTGGGTACATGTTCGCTGAGGGCCGCGGCGTACCACAGAACGATGCGGAGGCGGTGAAGTGGTACCGCCGTGCAGGGCGAGGCGGCGGGGCAGACCAGTCTCGGGTACATGTACGCTGAAGGCCGCGGTGTGCAGCAGGATTACGTGGTCGGTTATATGTGGTCCGACCTTAGTGTGTCGCGAGCCAACAGCGGTGAACGGAACCGCGCAGTTCGACAACGAGATCGCCTTGCACAGCAGATGACACTCGACCAACTCGTCGAAGCTCAACGTCTTGCTCGAGAATGGGATCCAGTGAATTTGAATTAGCCGTAAGCTCTTCCGCCGAGCCTTCTACGTCGACGGGCTACACGTGACCACTCAAATGAGAAATGTCAGCCGGATAAGGGAAGGTGGCGTTCCTGAATGTTACGAGATAGCACCTATGTGGACGCCAAAACTCCACTGAGAAGCACAGGTTGTCGTCTGAAGAGTTTCTATCGTCCTGGAATCATGATGTGCGCGGCGGAAGTTCCGGCCTCCATGATCCACGAGCCGCTCTGACTATAACTCCCTTCGCTTGGCAGACCTAGCGTATCACTCGTCGAGAACGGAACTGCAATCGTGATGTGCGGACTATTTTCGCTGGCAGATGCCTGGTCCGACCCGGCTAAGGTGTACCAGACACTACCAAATTGAGGGGCCTCGCGACTTCCGTTTGACTCCTGCGATTCGAACATTACCCTGGCCTCCTCGGCGTTGGCAGAGGACATCCACACCTTGTGGTTCTGCCCGGCACGTGGCAGGTTTCGGACACTGGTACACTGGGCGCTAAAGTCGCGCCCAGGTTCGTTGGAACGGTCGTAGCAGACAAGCCCGTTCGAGCCTTCTCGTAATACTTCATGGCTGCCGTCATCCGCCAGGCGAACCACGGCCGCATCAGTCCTCATTGCGGGGGGAGCCGCCATCACCGCGCGGCCTATCTCTTCGTCCACTGTTTGAGCCTGAGAGTTCGCCGATGTCACCAACAAGAGACACAAGATAATCCAGACGTATTGCATTGGATGCCCTCCAGATTTCTAGACGGATTAGCCGAGAGTTGTCGGGAAACGAACCCGTTGAGTCCTTTGCCACCAACCGGCAGATTATAACCTTGTCACCTTTGAGGAATTGTCCACCAGCGCGAGCCGTAGCCCTCGTCTCTGTTGAACCACCCGTCGCGCCGCGCTAGGCTAAACGCCTCATCGTGATTATTAGGCCGCACAGACGGCAATGTCTAAGTAAATCAGGGCGACTCGCGTCGCCGAGGCTTCAAATGCGAAACAGAGTTGTTGGAGTGTGTAGAGTCGTGCGAGCGCTACTCCTCTCGTTGACGGTACACCTAGGGTCTGGTGTTGCAAGTGCTCAACCACCGGAACTGGCAACGGATCGTCCAGGTCAGTCCAATGCGCCCACGGTTGTGCTGCGAGGCATGGTGCAGGTAGAGGCGGGATATTTATTCTCCCGTGCCAGCGACGTGGATCGCCATGAGGTGCCAATTACCCTGGTTCGTGTCGGTCTTGGCGGCCGGACAGAACTTCGCGTTGGTCACGCAGGCATCAGCTGGCTAGAAGAAAAGCACGGAAGGGGTGACAGTGAGCTTGGCGTCAAGGTCAATCTCATCGAGCGCGAGGATGCCTGGTTGCCAGAGCTCGCAATTATGGGTGGAATGTCACTTCCGACGGGAGGCGACGGGTTCTCGAATAACGGTATTGACCCGTCGTTGCTTGTTTTATTTACCTACGAACTCTCACCGAGGTTGTCGCTTGGTTCCAACATCGGGGCGGCTTGGGAAGCTTCCCCAGAGGAGTCGACTCGTGATGCGGAGATTGTGTATTCGTTGGCGCTGAGCGGGGAGCTAACGGATCGCGTGGGTGGGTTTCTTGAACTGTTTGGCGATCGACAAATCACAGGCACCAGCTCGTCAGTGGACGGCGGACTCACGTTTCTACTGAGAGACCTCGTCCAACTGGATGTCTACGCCGGTAGGGGTTTACGGGGACTGGCGGACGACTTTTTCCTCGGTATGGGGTTGAGTTTCAGAGTACCGAGATGAGTGCAGGCGGGCTGCTTAGGGCACCTCCCGATCATCTTGACGGCGCCAGCGCTTCGGCGACAGCGGGTGGAAACAGTTCTACTACGTCCCCTTCGAGCCGTAACGTCACAGCGGTGTGGCCATCGTGGTCCGTTGCGCCGCGGTTGACCACGATGTAGGGCACGCCGCGCTCAGCGGCCGCTAGCGGAAAACCTGCCGCCGGGTAGACCGACAGCGTCGAGCCCAACGCCACAACGAGATCCGTCTCCTGGACCGCTGCCGCAGCCCGCTCCAATTCGTCCGGATCGAGATTCTGGCCAAAGCTGACCGTTGCGGGCTTCAGATAGCCGCTACAGGCGCATATCGGCGGTGTTCGAGTTTCCAAAAAGCGCTTCACGTGAGAATCCGGATCGGTGCGGGCATGGCAGCTCATGCACTCGATGGCCGTGTTCGTTCCATGCAACTCGACAAGTCGCCCGGAGGAGGTCCCGGCGCGGGTGTGTAACCCGTCGATGTTCTGAGTGACGACCATCGCGAGCTTGCCCGCCCGCTCAAGGTCTGCGATTGACGTGTGCACGGCATTCGGCTCTGCATCGCTGAAGGAGGGCCAGGCCTGACACTTCTGGTCCCAGTACTCGATGCGCGCGGCCTCCGAGTCCATAAAATCATCGAAGTAGACGGGTTGCCGCTCCTTCCAGACACCCTTTGGGCCTCTGAAATCACGGATACCGCTTCCAGTCGAGATACCTGCTCCGGTAAACACTAGGATACGGTCGGCGTCTCCTAACAGCTGAACGAGGCCCATTGCTCAACGATTCTACCGTCTCGCCACCCGGTGTGGCGCCGTGTATCCGCGTGGCTAACCCTCCTCCCCGTTGAGCCGTCTGTCGACTCACGCTACGCTAACCGCCTACAGTGTTCCGAAGACAACTTGTGCTTAGTAGACTCGATCTTCTACGGCGATCTTTTGCAGAGGGCTTCAAGGTTTTTGGGCTGAATTGATGCAGTTGGTGGCGATGACCTCGTGAAGGGAGCGACTATCAGCTTCGGCTGCGCCACCGCTGGTGGAGGAGTTGTACTGAGTGCCTAGGAAAATCCGAATAGCTGGCAGGCTACAGCGACGACGGTCGTGGCAAGGATGGGTGCGACTCGCCATATTGACGGTCGTCTTGTTCGGGCTGTGTATACCGATTGTCATAGTGCTTCCACTCCGTTGGATTCCACCATCGACGACGGCCTTCATGTTGCGACATCGGTTTGTGGTGGGCGGTAGTATCGATTCGAGGTCACGTTACCGGTGGACGGACTGGGATCAGATCTCGTCCCATCTCGCCGTGGCCGTGATCGCAGCTGAAGATCAGAAGTTCCTTGACCATCATGGCTTCGACGTTGAATCGATTCAGGATGCACTGGCTGACGCTCAGCGCGGCAGGCGGCTGCGCGGTGCCAGCACGATTTCCCAGCAGGTCTCCAAGAATCTGTTGCTTTGGCCGAGTCGAAGCTTAGCCCGTAAGGGGCTCGAGGCTTACGTCACGGTGTTCATTGAACTCCTCTGGACGAAACGTCGTATCTTGGAAATGTATCTCAACGTGGCGGAATTCGGAGACGGGATCTTCGGTATCGCGGCTGCCAGTGAGTATTTTTTTGATACGGTTCCCGCGCACATCGAGGTCGATAACGCGGCTTTGCTAGCCGCCGTGCTCCCGAACCCGACGGTTTTCAGAGTCGACGAACCGTCCGCGTATGTACGCGAGCGTCAATCCTGGATTCGTAGACAGATGACGCAGGTCGGAGGGGTAGAGCTATTGGAGGGTCTTGAAGAACGTTGATCGTCGACGTCCCGTTCCGTACATCAGCGTAGGTAATCCATTATTCCCGTTGAACCGTCCGCCGCGCCGCGGTAGGCTGGCTCTCTCATAACTCAGTAATTGCGTCACCTATTCGTCAGGAGCAGCTTCTTTAAAGTGACGGAGACGGTGTGAGAGGACTAACGCTTGAACGGATGCAATCGAGATAACGCAACGGAGTTGAACGTGGTTCGAGACGAACACAAAACCGTGATTGGAGGGGCCATTCCGATGGAAAATTGGAAACATTACAAAGGCACGGGTCGAATCAGGTCTGTTGCCAGAATCATGATACTGGTTTTACTCTTTTCGGTGGGCTTACAGGCTCAGAATCGGATGCCGCCCATTCCAGACGAGGAGATGACGGAGGCGCAGAAGGACGCCGTGGAGGAGTTTAGAGCCGCACGTGGTGACCCCGGAGGTCCTTGGTCCGTGATCCTTCGCAGCCCGGAGCTACTCAACCGGTTGCGGGGAGTGAGCGACTACCTGCGGTTCAACAGCTCGTTGCCACCACGCTTGTCCGAGTTTGTCATCCTGATTACCGCACGCGAGTGGACGCAGAATTACGAGTGGGCTGCTCACTATCCTCTCGCGTTGGAGGGCGGCCTGAGTCCAGATATTGCGGCGGCGGTCGCCGATGGACGGCGCCCAGAAGGAATGGCCGATGACGAGAAAGCTCTCTATGACTTCTGCACCGCACTGCACCGAGACGGAAGGGTCAGCGATTCTACCTACGTCAGAGCGTTAACCGAGTTTGGCGAGCAAGGAATAGTCGAGATGGTAGGGCTCAGCGGCTATTACACCCTGATCGCGATGGTATTGAACACGGCACGGATTCCGCTCCGGCCGAATGCGACACCCGCGCTTGAACCGTTTTCGCGCTGACCGTTTGTAAGGATAATGGTGCCCTCAAGCATTCTGAGTTCGAACCAAGCTCTGGACCGACGGAGAGCGGATAGAAGCCGCAACGTAGAGGTTGATTCCATTCGTAGTTCTCCCTTTTAGACTCTGTCATTGTTATTTTCTGGCTGCATGGGAATGAACTTGGGGTTGTTGATTGAACGAGTGGTGTTGATGGAGTAACTTGGTGTAGCCGTTGGTGGACTCATTACGAGGGTACTTCTTCGAGTGATACCCAATCTATTCTTCGGGGAGATCCAATGGATAGACGAACCCTGCTTAAAACCGGCAGTATGGCAGCACTCGGGCTTGGCCTAGGTGGTTGCGCGGCCAGGACGTCACAACTGGCGAGCCTTACCCGTCCCCTCACTCGCTCGCCTATCGTCCTAGCGCCGATCAGAGCTTCTTGGGATCGTGTCATCAGAACCACGGTTGGCTTGCGTCCGCACCGTCCATCAGGTTTTCTCCTGAAGGCTGAAAAATTCGACGCGAGAACTGTGGTTCACAACTACGGACATGGCGGGGCTGGCATCTCTCTTTCCTGGGGAACCGGAGCACTTGCTGCTGACTTGGCACTGGAGCAGGGTGACCGACAGGCAGCCGTCCTTGGTTCTGGTGCGGTCGGTTTGGCTTCGGCAATACAAATGCAGCGGCGCGGTTTCGACGTGACGATCTACGCAATGGCGGTGCCGCCGGATACCACCTCCAACATGGCGTATGCGACATTCTCGCCGACCTCTAGGCTTTTGTCCGGCCCGCGCACAACGGCGTTGGAGACTCAGTTCAAAAGCGCAGTTGAAATCGCCTACCGACAGATGCAACTGCTCGTTGGTCCGCGCTATGGAATTTCCTGGCTGGATAGCTATAACACGATGGAAGTATTGCCTTCGACGGAGAGTGCGGAGGAAAGTGTTTCCAACCGCTTAGCGGATGACTCTGAAGATCAGGATGCCGATGCACGCCTTGATGTTGCAGCGCGCACCTACTCGGAGGAGCTGCCCGCCTACTTGCGATCAGACCGTGAGATCCTCTATCCAGGCGAGCACCCGTTCCAGACGCCGTACGCCTCTCGTCGCTCGTCGATGCGGATCGAACCTTCAATCTATCTCGACGCCTTGGTAAGAGAGTTCCACTTGCTTGGCGGTCGCATCGTCATTCGTAAGTTCGACACGCCACGCGATTTGATGAGCGTCAGTGAGTCGGTCATCATCAACTGCACGGGTCTTGGGTCGCTGGACCTTTTCAGTGACGAGGAATTGATCCCGGTGAAAGGGCAGCTGACGTTTCTAGTCCCACAGCCTGAGGTTAACTATCAGTTCAGCTGCATGCCGCGATCTGATGGAATCGCGCTCGGCAGCACTGGAGAGTGGGGTGTCTGGACTTTGGAGCCGAACGAGGATGCTAGACAGCGTATCGTCGAGCGAGCCATCGAGCGATTTACAGGGATGCGTCCGCCCGAACCAGGCATGCGGCTGACGCGGTCCCGAACACCACTGGTGGCCCCACGTGTCGAGAGTTGATGGACACGGAAGAAGATGCAGAAGAAAGGCGTCCCCAAGGGGAATAGCACTTATCTTATGTGGACGCAAAAACTCAAAGGATAAGGCGCAGGTGGCTGCCTGAATCTACCGGGCAATCCCTAAACTTCTTCCCGTTGCGCCGCCCGCCGGGTCGCAGTAGGTTAGGCCTTTCGACGTTCGCTCTTACGGTCTATTAGCGCATCTCTATTAAAGGGAACGACGGCTAAAAGCATGCGCTTCGACGGCGGCCATATTCTAGCAGAGAACCCTGGGGGTGGTATTGTGAGTTCACCATGCCTGGCGGCACCAGGACGGATGAAACACGACAGGCTGGCTTACTTGGTAGTTGACAAAGCTCCAGCTAACCGACGCCCAAGATGTTGTTGCTGTTGACCTCCCTAACCTGATGCCTAACATGCCGCGGTCATGACTGGGCTCGATCGCAATATCTTGCGGGTCGGTCGACTAAGTTTTAGTCAACTTAACAGTAACCTCGCGCCAGATGCCGACAATTTACCCTCACCAGGGTCGAGCGGTAATCGATTTGTTGCAAATGTCAGAAGTGGTCTACATTCGCCGCTGCCCAGGATCGACGCCAGCCCTTGGGAATCACGCTCTCATTCATGAGAAAGCCATCGGGCATCCACGGATACAGTTGCG